>ERZ1034363.286-NODE-286-length-36461-cov-9.687637_pt1 | contig 36461 bp, 37 predicted proteins | sample MGYA00520616_ERZ1034363 | MGnify/ENA primary metagenome ERZ1034363 (study PRJEB33736, sample SAMEA104284506) | Azolla filiculoides | biome: Urban; feature: Water surface; material: Ditch water | place: Netherlands | collected 2015-10-28 | depth 0-0.1 m ... | reverse complement strand
GGCGTTGGCTTAATCATCACCGAAATGACCGCTATTTCCGAAACCGGAAGAATTACAGAAGGTTGTGCTGGAATTTATAATGCAGAGCAATTGAATCAATGGAAAAAAATAACTGCTTTTGTTCACCATAACTCTTCAACAAAAATTGCCATTCAATTAGGACATTCGGGACGAAAAGGTGCTGTTAAAAAACCTTTTGAAGGAAATGGACCCATCGATACACCGTGGAATTTAATTTCGGCTTCCCCAATTCCTTTTAATGAAAATTATACTATTCCTAAGGAGATGACTTTGAAAGATATGACTGTAATTAAAACACAGTTCATGCAAGCAGCTAAAAATGCTGATGAAGCAGGCTTTGATATGATCGAATTACAAGCACATCATGGGTTTTTATTAGCATCTTTTTTATCACCTTTAACAAATGTTCGTACTGATGAATTTGGTGGAAAAATACAGAATCGTTTAAAGTATCCATTGGAGATATTTAATGCTATTCGTGAAGTATTTCCAAAAGAAAAGCCAATTTCAGTGCGAATTTCAGCCACCGATTGGGCAGAAAACGGAATCTCTGAAGATGAGGTTTTTATTATTTCGGAAGCATTCAAAAAAGCGGGAGCAGATATCATCAATGTTTCTACAGGAAATACTGTCTCAAATCAAAAACCGCTAACAGGCAGAATGTGGCAAACGCCTTTTTCTGATGCCGTTCGAAATACCGTTCATATTCCAACTATAACCGCTGGATATATTCAAGATATTGACCAAATCAACACAATTCTTTTAAACGGAAGAGCTGATTTAGTCGCTTTAGGAAGACCTTTATTGTTAGATGCTAATTTCGTTAGAAATGCTCAAGCATACGAACAATTTCAAGCGAATGATATTCCAAATCCATACAAAATGGGTGTTTCGCATTTGTATCCACTAAAAGCTTCGGAAAGAAAACAAATGGAAGGCATGAAAAAAGCGTTGAAACCGAAAAGTAATAAGAAGTAATTAGGAATTATGAAACATTACGAAGATAATTTTGCACACAATAGCTTACCATCTCTGGAATTACAACCAGAATACACTTTTTTGGATTTACCTCAATTCCAGCATCCAGAAATGCTGAATTGCGTAGATAGATTGTTGGACAGCCACATTCGCGAAGGACGTGGAAACAATAGTTGCATTCGCACATTTGAAGAAACTTGGACATACCAAGATTTGTTTGAAAAAGCGAATCAAATTGCACATGTTTTGGTAGATGATTTGGGTTTGAAATCAGGTAATCGCGTTTTGATTCGTTCGGCGAATAATCCGATGATGGTAGCGTGTTGGTTTGCTATTTTGAAAGCGGGCGGAATCGTTGTGGCTACCATGCCATTACTTCGTTCCAAAGAATTGACAACCATTATCGATTGTGCCGAAATTTCACATGTATTGTGTGATAAGGAATTGGAAGAAGAAATTCATTTAGTAAAATCAAATTTCTTGAAACAAACGTGTTTTTATGGGAATTCGCAATTGGAAGAATTAATGGCTTCTAAATCGAAAACTTTCGATAATTATCATTCCAAATCCGATTCTGTTGCTTTAATTGGTTTCACTTCTGGAACAACGGGTTTACCTAAAATGACCGCACATTATCACAAAGACATTTTGAATATATGTGAAGCATTTCCAAACTATTCTTTACAACCAACACAAAATGATATTTTTACAGGAAGTCCGCCATTAGGATTTACATTTGGTTTGGGCGGATTGGTATTATTTCCAATGTATTTCGGAGCTTCTACATTTCTAATAGAAAAACCGAGTCCAGATTTATTATTAAAAGCAATTCAAGATTTTAAAATTACAATTTGCTTCACAGCTCCTACTGCTTGGCGTATTATAACGACAAAAGTTCCGGATTACGACATTTCGAGTTTGAGAAAATGTGTATCTGCAGGCGAAACTTTACCATTAAAAGTTTGGCAAGATTGGTATGATACTACAGGTTTAAAAATCATTGATGGAATCGGTGCTACCGAAATGTTACATATTTTCATTTCTTCCAATGAAGGAAACATGAAACCAGGCGCCACTGGAAAAGCCATCACAGGTTACGAAGCCAAAATAATAGACAAACAAGGAAACGAATTACCAAGAAACGAAGCCGGAAGACTAGCCGTTCGAGGAATTACAGGTTGTAAATACCTAAACCGAGAGGAAAAACAACGCGAATATGTAGAAAATGGTTGGAATATCACAGGAGATATTTTCCGTCAAGATGAAGAAGGCTATTTCCATTTTGTGGCACGTGGCGATGATATGATTATTTCTTCGGGCTATAATATTGCGGCAATTGAAGTAGAATCCGTACTTTTAACCCACGAAGATATTTTGGAATGTGCAGTTGTTGGTTTACCTGATGAAGAACGAGGAATGTTAGTTTGTGCGCACATTGTATTACATGATAATACTAAAGCAACAGATGTAATGAAGAATCGTATTCAACACTGGTTCAAAGAAGTAGCAGCTCCATATAAATATCCAAGAGTTATTAATTTTGTAGAATGTTTACCAAAAACGGAGACTGGAAAAATACAACGATTTAAGCTGAAGTGATTAGTAAATAGTGAAAAGTAATTAGCCAAAAAAGATAATCTTGTCATTCCGACGTAAGGAGGAATCTCATAATTTAGATAACAAACAAAATGAGTGAATTCATAAAACAAGAAAAAGTACGTTTCCAACATGTTGATTATGCTGGAATTGTCTTCTATCCAAGATTTTTAGAAATGCTAAATTGCTTGGTTGAAGATTGGTTTGAAGAAGCTTTAAATCGTCCTTTTTCAAAAATGCACGAAACCAATGGTATTCCAACGGTTGATTTGAAAATTCAATTCAAAAATGCCGCAAGATTAGGCGAAATCTTAACCAAAAAATTGTGGGTAAAAGAATTAAAAAACTCCTCTATTCTTTGCGGATTTCAGTTTGTAAATGAATTAGGAAATATGGTTTTAGAAGGCGAAGTAACATTGGTAAACGTAGCCTTCAATCCAGAAAGAAACGGCATCAAAGCCGAACCTTTCACAGAAGAAATGAAGAATAAAATAAAGCAATACGAATTATAAAACTAGAAACACAGATTTAAGAAATTATATAAATTTTAAAAATTTCTCCAATCTGTGTTCCAAAAAAAAATTCACAAATGGAATTCAAAAAATTCAAAGCTGCAACCGTTCAAACGTCACCTGTATTTCTAAATGTAGAAAAAACAATTGATAAAGCTATTTCTTTCATCAAAGAAGCAAGCAATAACGGAGCCAAATTAATCGCTTTTCCAGAGGTTTTTATCGCAGGATATCCGTATTGGAATTGGATTATGACGCCAGTTCAAGGTAGTAAATGGTATGAAGAATTATATAAAAATTCGGTTGATGTAGCCGGTCCAGAAATAAAAAAACTTTGCTTAGCTGCCAAAGATAATGACATTCATATCGTAATGGGAATCAACGAACGAGGCAAAAGCTATGGCGAAATTTACAATACTAATTTAATCATCGACAACAAAGGCGTTATTGTTGGAAAACACAGAAAATTAGTCCCAACATGGGCCGAAAAATTAACATGGTCATCGGGTGATGGTTCTTCTTTAAAAGTGTACAATACTGAAATAGGTCCCATCGGAACTTTAGCTTGTGGTGAAAACACAAATACTTTAGCGCGTTTTACGCTACTTTCTCAAGGCGAATTGATTCATATAGCGAATTACATTTCATTGCCAGTAGCGCCACCCGATTACGATATGGCAGAAGCAATTAAAATTCGTGCGGCTGCGCATTCGTTTGAAGGAAAATTGTTTACGATTGTATCATGTTCGACCGTTTCGCAAGAAATCAAAGATGCGTTACGAGCTGATGTTCCAAATGTTGATGAATTATTGGATAGAAAAAGTTCGGCTTTCTCAGGATTTATTGGTCCGAATGGAGCTGTCATAGGGCAACCGTTAATCGACGAAGAAGGAATGGTCTATGCTGAAATTGATTTAGCAAAATGCATCCAACCGAAACAAATGCATGATATTTTAGGACATTACAACCGATTTGATATTTTTGATTTAAGAGTAAACACTGCTCCAACTCGAAAAATTACATTTATTGATAATCACGAGGAGTTTAATAAAGATAAATAATTGATGGCTGAGGCTCTCGAAGTCACCAATTAAAACATAAGATTATGGAAACAAATAATTTTTCAGACGACCAATACGGAAGAGCGCGAGTTCAAGATTCAGACGAACTAAAAGCCTATTATAAAGAGTTAGAAACGCTTGGCGCTGGAGCTTTATGGACGGTCGCTAATGATATCGAACCATGGGAACCGCGTTCTTCTTCGGTTCCTATGTTATGGAAATATGATGATTTACGCGAATTAGTTCTAAAATCATCCGAATTAGTAACGCCAGAACAAGCTGGAAGACGCGTTGTATATTTGGTAAACGACAAACGTAAAGATGTTTCAGCAGCTGTGGGTTGGCTATATACTGGAATTCAAGTTACGCGCCCTGGTGAATTTACTTCGGCACACCGTCATCGTGCTTCGGCTTTACGTTTTATTATGGAAGGCGAAAAAGGTTATACGGTTGTAGATGGTAATAAAATCATGTTAGAGGTAAACGATTTTGTCATTACTCCTAATTCTACTTGGCACGAACATGGTGTAGAAGAAGGAGGAAAAACCTGCATTTGGCAAGATGGTTTAGATATTCCGTTGGTGAATGCTTTAGAAGCTAATGATTATGCAGTTTATGATGGTAAACAACCATTGATAGCACCCTTGAATTTTTCACCAATAACGTATGGTTGTGCAGGATTGATTCCAGCAGATAAAACTTGGGACAAACCGTATTCTCCGCTATTCAAATATTCTTGGAAAAATGTTTATCCAGCGTTATTGGAAGCGCAAAAAGTGAATGAAGTCAACCCATTTGATGGAATTTTTATGCAATATTCAAATCCATTAACAGGAGGACACGTAATGCAAACTATGGGAGCTGCTATGCAATTATTACCTGCAGGTTTCAAAGGAAAAGCGCACAAACATACCGGTTCATTTGTGTACCAATGCGCCAAAGGAAAAGGCTACACCATCATCAACGGCCAACGATTCGATTGGAAAGAACGCGATATTTTCTGTGTTCCGAGTTGGGCTTGGCACGAACATCACAATTTATCCGAAACCGAAGATGCTTGCCTTTTCAATTTCAATGATTTACCAGTTATTGAAGGATTAGGACTATATCAAGGAAGAGAATTAGCAGAAAACAACGGACATCAATCAATATTGTAAAGACAAGGCATTGACTTGTCTCAACGGTCAAGCCTTTTATAATAAATTATAAAAATGAAACTACTTACTTACAAAACACAAGATACCGAGCCACGTTTAGGCTTCATTCATAACAACCAAGTCATCGACATGCAGGATTTTGGAGATATTTCCAATTTCCCGTTACCTAACGACATGTTGGAATTAATCGACATGGGATTTGAAATTATTCCAGAAATCACAGAAATGATTGCGGAAACACCTGAAAATTTCTTCGAAGAAATCGCCTACGAAATGAACGAAGTAATCATTTTAGCTCCTATCGAAAAACCAAGAAAAAACATCATTGGAATTGGTTTAAATTATACAGAACACGTTGCCGAAAGTGCTCGTACGTTAGATACAACTGGAAAACTTCCAACCAAACCGATTATCTTCTCAAAACCACCCACAACGGTTACAGCAACGAATACCGAAATCATTAAAAACACGAAGTTAACTTCGCAATTGGATTGGGAATGTGAATTAGCTGTGATTATTGGTAAAAAAGGAAAATATGTATCAAAATCAGACGCTTTAGATTATGTTTTTGGTTATACAGTGATTAACGATATTTCAGCACGTGATTGCCGTAGAGAAGGGCAGTGGATTGTTTCTAAAGGACAAGATACTTTTGCACCAATGGGACCAGTTATTGTTACGAAAGAAGAAATCGAAAACCCACACAACTTGAATTTATCATTGAAAGTAAATGGTGTTGAAAAACAAAATTCGAATACCAAATTCATGTTATTCAATATCAACGATTTGATTGAAGATTTGAGTGTTGTTTTTACATTAGAACCCGGCGACATCATAGCAACTGGAACTCCAGCAGGTGTTGGAGCAGGTCGCGACCCACAAGAATGGATGTATGATGGCGATGTAGTTGAGGCAACTGTGGAAGGGATTGGAACAATAACAAATACGATTAAAGAAATATAATAAAAGTATTCAGTCGCAGTTTTCAGTTTTCAGACTGTTGACTGTGACTGAGACTGTAAACTAATAAAAATGAAATACAGAATCGGCCAAATAGTTCCATCCTCAAACGTAACGATGGAAACCGAAATACCAGCAATCTTCCTCTCCCGTGAAACCATTCTACCTGAACGTTTTACCTTTCATAGCAGTAGAATGCGAATGAAAAAAGTGACTAAAGAAGAATTAGAAGCTATGGATGCTATGAGTTTAAAATGTGCGCAAGAATTATCTGATGCACATGTAGACGTAATGGGATACGCATGTTTAGTAGCAATTATGAGTATGGGACGTGGTTATCATTGTGTTTCGGAAGTAAATTTGCATCAAGAAACGGTGGCAAACGATTTTCCTACTCCAATTGTAACTTCCGCAGGAGCTTTAATCAATGGATTGAAAGTGTTAGGAGCTAAACAAATTTCGATTATTACACCTTATATGCGACCATTAACAGATATGGTTGTAGATTATATAGAAAATCAAGGAATTAAAGTAAAACAAAGTATCGCTTTAGAGATTCCTGATAACTTAGAAGTTGCCGCTCAAAATCCAATGAATCTTTTGGAAATCTATAAGCAATTAGATTTAACAGATGTTGATGTTTTAGTAGCTTCAGCTTGTGTGCAAATGCCATCACTAGAAGCAATCGATTTGATTCAGGCGGAATGTGGAATTCCAGTAACTTCTGCAGCGGTTTGTACTACTTATGAAATGATGAAAAAAATTGGTATTGAAGCTAAATCAGCAATCGGTGGTGAGTTGTTGAGTGGTAAGTATTGATTTTTTTGAAATTATGATAAATAAAAAAGCTACAACATCTATTGTTGTAGCTTTTTTGTTCTAATTATTGCTTAACATAATTATTTAAATTTTGAAATTCATTTGCTTTATATTTTGTAAAGCATTCGTATTGATAATTTTCGAGTTCTTAAAATTACCAATACATTCCTAAAATATTCCAGCTTGTTCCATCACTAATCAATTGAATCCAACCTATGTTAGAAGAAGTCATTGTTGATATATTCATAGTACCTGTTGGATTACTGTAAAAGCCATATATGCTATCAATACCATTACTCAATACATTTATAGATTGGTATAAACTAGTTGATGTACTTGTGATATAAATCATCTTACCAGATCCAGCTATACTAGCGCTTGGAAGTGTAATTGTAATTAACGAGTTACTAGTATTTTTTAAATATACATTATTTAAAATGTCACTAGAAGTGATAGTATAATCAGTTGTTTTAGAAAGAAATGTAAATGCTGTAGGAACTCCTGATGGACCCATTGGACCTTGAGGACCCATCGGACCAGTTGCTCCGTCTAAACCATTTATTCCAGCAGGACCTTGAGGACCCATTGGACCAGTTGCACCATCTAAACCGTTAATACCATCTGTACCATTTAATCCAGCAGGACCTTGAGGACCAGGTATTGAACTCCCTGAATTTGCAGCATAAAGCGCATAAGGAACACTTAAAAATTGCGTTACTCCAACAATTGTATAATTTGTTCCTCCTGTTGGATCTGTTTCTGTTTTTATAAAATAAGGACCATTTGCCCAATTTATAGTGCCGTATGAACCAGAAATTGTACTTCCTCCACCAATTGCAAGAGTAACTAATCCATTTATATTTGAAGTAGGCGTTTGTGTCTCTTCATAGACTGCTGTTCCGATTGCCGAACCTTGTAAAATACTAATTTTCATTCCTACAGGTTGGTTTGTTATTAAGTTGTTGCTAGCATTTCTAATTACTGCTTGATAGCTCATATAATCTTGACTCTGAGCAAATGTTGCAACTGACATTAATAACAACATTGTTAAAATGTATATTTTTTTCATAAATAATGATTTTAAGGGTATTTATTTTTAACCTATTGTTTGATAATTTTGAAGGATTTAACCTCAATGTTGTTGTCTAAAACTTTTAATAAATAAACTGCCATCGGATATTGCTCCATTTGAATTGAAGTTGTGATAGAATCAATTTTTTTACTTTCCAATAATCTACCATTAAAATCAAATAATTGATAGTGAACAGCTTCAAAGTTAGATTCCTTTACTTCTAAATAAAGTAAATTGGTTGTTGGATTTGGATAAGCGGATAGTTCGAGACTAATATTAAAATTGTCATTTCCTGACAAAGTTTGAATTTCATAAGGCTGTTGAACACCTTCTGCTAGAGAACCAGTTGTTCCTACGGAAGTAGTATAGACTACTTGTCCTATAGAATAGCTTATATTTCCATTGCTACCCGAATTATTTCCTCCAGAAGTAACTATAGCTTCTTGAGCATAAATAGAGTAACAACTCAAAAAAGCGCCCATAAGAAGTAATTTTTTTTTCTTCATATCACTTGTTTATTAGTTGTTTTTATGAACATTATTTAAATTGAGAAATGAATAAAAAAGAAAGCATAAATTATAGCAATCAATATTTAAACACTTATTAATTTGTTATAAAACTATGCTTATTTGAAAAAGTGAAGAAGTGTAAATTAGCTAGAGGGAGTACACAAGTATAAGTGTAGTCTGTGAAGGACAAGTGTATTTTTTTAAAATAATGCTATCTTTTTTTAAATTTACAATACTTATGATTGTTGAAATTAGTTGGGTGTTATCTTAAAAGGAGAATTTATTTTTTAAAAAAGAAAAACCCCAAACGGTATTATCCATCTGAGGCATCTCTATATATATAAGGGGGGATTATCATGATTATTCTAGTATTTCTACTAGACTTTAAATACGATTTTGTTTTAAAGCGTCACAAATATATAAAAAAAAGTTATGATTTAAAAAAAAGTGCTGTAAATTTAAAAAAAAATAAAAAAATAATGAGAAACAGAATTTTAAATAATTGAAAATTAACAATTTACATTTTGATTAAAAATTAATTTTTTTTAAAAAATGCAACTTATAGTGTTAATTTTTTGTACGATTGAGTGTAATTCATTGAAAATTTGTAATTTGCATAAAATTAACAACAAAAAAACAACCTATGAAAAAAACACTACTCCTATTTATTTCATTTTTGTTTGCATCAAATTTGGTCTCGGCTCAATGTGCTAGCCCAACATTTCCAGGTGTAAATAACATAACGCAAGATTCTGCTGTCATTTTTTGGCAAGATTCTGCAACAACTTCAGCATGGAATATTGGAGTTTCATTAAATGGAGCTTCAGTAATGCAATATTATGCTACCTCTAATCCATTTGTGTTAACAGGACTTTCTTGTGGTAGTTATATTACCGTAGAAATTTCATCAATTTGTTCACCAACTGAATCTAGCGCACCAGTTACTATAACTTTTATGACGGCTACATGTAACCAACCAGGACAACCTCAAAGTTTTTCAGCTTGTGTAGATGGTCCAAATCAAGCTTGTTTTAACTTGACGGATAATGATGCAAATTTAATGGGGACGTTAAACCCATCAGAACATGTTATTACTTATCACGCTTCAAATGACGATGCAAATAACAATGTAAATCCACTTTCATCACCTTATTGTGTTGGTTTAGGTGTAAACCAACCAGTATATTGTAGAATCACAAATACTACAAACGGAAGTTCTTATATTTCTGTATTTTTCTTACATGTTACAGGATATAGTTACAGCCAACCAGCATTAACACCAATGGAACAATGTGACCAAGATAATAATGGTGTAATTAGTTTTGATTTAACAACAGCACAAGCACAATTAAATACTACAAATACAATTAGTTATTATGCTTCTCAAGCTAATGCTGAGGCTGAAGTAAATCCAATAGCTAATCCAGCAACTTATACATTACCGGTACAACCAACTACAGTTCCTATCTATATCAGAGAAAGTATTGTTAATGGTTGTGATAGTATTTATACAATGAACTTAAGAACATTTGCAAATTGTAATTTGGCATCGGTTTGTGGTCTAGCAAATTCTTTATGTGGTGCTTTAGGAAATCCTTTCCCAAATACAATTAACCTACCTTCAACAGGAGGTATGGGTTGTTTAGGTTCAACTCCAAATCCAACTTGGTTTTATTTACCTATAAGTACATCAGGAAGTATCAATTTAATGATTCAACAAAGTACAGATCCTAATTTTGGTTTCAATAATTTAGACGTTGATTACGCTATTTTTGGGCCTTTTACAGATCCTGTAACTCCTTGTAATGGTCAAATTACTCCAAATACGATTGTTAGTTGTAGTTTTTCAGGAGCAGCTGTAGAATATCCTGTAATTCCTAACGCTGTGATGGGACAATATTATTTAATCATGGTAACTAATTATAGTAACCAATCAGGTTATATCAAAATCAATGATTTAGGTAATTCACAAGGAGCTATAGATTGTACAGGAATACGCTTAAATGCTTTCTTAGATACAAATGCAAATGGTGTTCAAGATAATGGTGAAAATAACTTCCCATTAGGACAATTTCATTACGAATTGAATAATAATGGAACTGTTCATAACGTGTCTTCACCTGCAGGAATTTATAATATTTATGAAACTAATCCTGCTAATTCGTACGATTTTAATTATACAGTGGATCCAGCCTATGCAGCTATGTATGGTATAACAACTTCAAGTTATAGTGATATAAGTGTAGTAGTAGGAGCAGGGATGACTACTTATAATTTTCCAATCACTGTAACTCAACCTTACAATGATATTGCCGTTACTATAATACCTGTTTCTTCACCAAGACCAGGGTTTACTTATATTAATAAAGTAGTATATGCAAATCTAGGAAATCAAACAGTTGGAGCGGGAACAGTTACTTTTACGAAAGATGCCAATGTAACGATAGCTTCAATTTCTCAAGCAGGAACCACAGCTACTCCAACAGGATTTACGTACGATTTTACAAATTTAATGCCTTTTGAAGCAAGAGAAATTACAGTTACAATGCAAGTGCCTACTATTCCTACGGTGAATGCAGGTCAATATTTAACAAATTTAGCTTCAATTGTTCCATTAGTAGGTGATATCGTACCAGAAAATAACGATAGTTCTCTAGCGCAAATGGTAATCAACGCCTATGACCCTAACGATAAAATGGAATCACACGGAGAAGAAATTCTGCACAGCTCATTCACTTCAGAAGATTATTTATATTATACTATTCGTTTCGAAAACACAGGTAATGCTAGTGCTATAAACGTTAGAGTGAATGATGTATTAGATGCAAAATTAGATGAATCTACAATTAAAATGGTTGATGCTAGTCATGCTTATGTTTTAGACCGTGTTGGTGCTAATTTAACATGGAATTTTGACGATATCATGTTGCCAGTTTCTGTAGCGAATACTACAATTGGAAAAGGATATGTAATGTTTAAAGTAAAACCAAAAGCAGGATATGCAGTAGGAGATATTATTCCAAATACAGCTTCTATCTACTTCGATTTCAATCCAGCTATTGTAACCAATACTTTCAATACCAAATTTGTTGCTGCTTTAGGAACTAACTCTTTTGATACTAATCAGTTTGCTTTTTATCCAAATCCAGCAAATGATTATGTAACGGTTACTGCAAACAATGCAATTCATACTATTAAATCTATTATAATTTATGATTTATTAGGAAAAGTTGTAATGACTAAAGAAGTTACAAATGCAAATGTTCAAACGGTTAACATAGCCGATTTGAATGCAGGTGTTTACATGATTGAAATTACTTCAAATAACAATACTAGAGTAATGAAAAAACTAATGGTAGAATAACCATAAGCTTACTAAATTTTAAAAACCGATTTCATTAAGAGATCGGTTTTTTTATGTAATTAAATTACGATTCACTATTTTTCAGTAGTATTGTATTAAATAATTAATTTATGAATTCTTTCGCTATTTTAATAAATACCTTAAAGAGCATTACAACATTAGAGCCAGAAGAGGAGCAACTTTTTCGCAAGGCATTTAAACCATATACTGTTAAGAAAAATAACTATTTTCTCCAAGCTACAGAAATCAATACAAAACTAGGATTTCTATGTAAAGGATTAGTGCGCTATTTTGTATTTAAAAATGACGAAGAGGCTACACTAGAATTTACAAAAGAAGGAGAGTTTGTAGCCGATTATGGTAGCTTTATCTCTAAAGAACCATCCATTCAAAATATTCAGGCTTTAGAAGATTGTGAATTTTTAGTGATTGATTATGAAGAACTTCAAAAGCTGTATAAAGTTTCAAGAAACGCAAATTTACTCGGAAGAGTCATTATTGAGCATCGTTTTATTATTATGGTTAACCAACTTTTAACAGTGCATCGTTATACACCAGAAGACCGCTACCGCTATTTTTTGTTGCATTATAAAGATTTAACACAGCGTATACCTCAATATTTAATTGCTTCTTATGTAGGCGTAAAACCGCAATCATTGAGTCGTATAAGAAAACGCATTTATTAACTTAGGTGCATCAATTGTAAATTAAGGCAATCGTAATTTTGGTTTAGAAATTAATTTAAAACAGAATTGCGATGACATTACTTATCATTTTTATTGTATTTGGAGCTTGTTTTATTATTGAACGATTAATACCTGGGTGGAGATTACCCGAAGTTCCTACATGGACTATTAGAGTCTTAGCCGTTAACTTTATTCAATTAGGAGTCGTAACACTAGCTGGTTATTCATGGGAAATTTGGCTTTCACACTATTCTTTGTTTCATCTTTCTAATCATGTTAGTCCTTTTTTTGGTGGACTGATTGCTTATTTTATTGCAACATTCCTATTTTATTGGTGGCATCGATGGAGACACAAAATCGATTATTTGTGGACACACTTTCATCAAATCCATCACAGTCCACAACGATTAGAAGTAATAACATCATTTTATAAGCATCCTTTAGAAATGATGGTAAATTCAATCATCGGAAGCCTTTTAGTATTTAGTACATTGGGATTAGATGTGGAGGCAGGAGCGGTATATACTTTATTTACGGCTTTAGGAGAGTTTTTCTACCACACAAATGTAAAAACACCACAATGGGTTGGCTACATATTTCAGCGTCCAGAAATGCATCGAATTCATCACGAATACAATAAACATACAAATAATTATGGCGACATTGTGTGGTGGGATATGCTTTTTGGAACCTATGAAAATCCAAAGGAATTCAAATCAAGCTGTGGCTTTGATAATGAAAAAGAGCAACGATTGTTTGATATGTTGCAATTTAAAGATGTACATAAAGAATAATCGAAAAAAAAGCCCTGAAACAATCTACTTCAGGGCTTTATATCTTTTTATTGAAAATTATTTTCTACTCATCAAGATTCTCAAAACATACCAGAATAATAACATTATCGATGCAAATAATTGTAAAGAAGCACCCACATATTGATCAGTACTAAATTGGTCTTTGATTTGACTGGTTTGATATAATATACTAGCTGATGCCAAGGCAACCATACCTACAGAAAACCACAAGCCTAGATTGAAACCAAAGATGGCTCCCACCACTATAATCCCCAGAGCCACAAATCCTCCAATGGTAATTGCAGTTCTTAAAAAAGAAAAATCAGTTTTAGTCATGAAAACTACTGCGGTTAAGCCTGAAAACATAAATAATGTAATTAAAGCAGCTTGAATAATCATTTCACTACCAGAATATAGAACAGCTATAGTAATCATAGGTAAAAAGATAATAGCTTCTAATAAAACATATAATCCTAAACCTAAATATTGTTTATTTCTATCAGGGTGAAAAACCAATTTATCTGTCATAGTAGAACCTAACCAAAATAAACCTATAATAAATAACCAAATATATTTTCCGCTCATCATATACATTGTCCATTCTACTGGTACAATTCGCAACAAAATTGCTTCAACAAGCATAAAACCTAAAATTGCATAAGCAACATGGCTATACGTTTTTTTAAAAAATGCAGCTCTTTCTACATCAGTTGCGTAGGATACAATTACATTGTTTTCAGAATTCATAAAAAGTAGTTTTTAAAGTTTATCGAATGTAATATTTTTTAAATAATTTTCGAAATTATCCGCATATTATTTTTTAAAGTTTTGCAAACTGCTGTTGTATATAGTGTTTTATTGGCAACAAGGAGTCAAATTGTTAAGCTCAGTAATTTCACTTTGCGATAAAACTCTATTGTAAATTATAACGTCGTCAAGTAGGCCTGTAAATTCTTTTCCTAAAAATAAATCACCAGAATTTATCGTTGGATAATTTATTGAGCAGCCAGTTGATGCTGTTTGTGATGTTAAAATACCATTTAAGTAAAGTTTTAAATCATTACCAATGCAAGTTACCACTAAATGTCTCCATCCAGATGTATCGACGTTTGGACTAGTATTCCACCATAAGCTATATTCGTTTATACCAAAAACTGGTTTTCTATTGTCATATAGTCCAACAGACCATTGACCATAAGTGTCTGGACAGTGAAGGCTTTCGTCTCTTCCTATTAAAAGTTCGTAATTTCCAGCAGTTGAAGTTTCGTTTTTATACCATAAAGAAATTGAAAAAGGTAAAGTTTGAAAATCATTAATAAAAGTAGGATTTGTATATTTTAAAAAATCACCATTTGCAGCATTAAAGTGAAATGCACAACTTGTATTTCCAGCCCTGTCAGTTCCAGATGAAGCAGTAGTAGTATTAGTCAGATTGTAATTATTTCCTGAAAAATCATTTATAGAGCCATTACTGAAAGGATAGAATGCAATTATGCCGTTTTGTAAATTTGCAGGTATAGGTGTACAACTTTCCGTATTTTTAGCTACATCATCAGAATCATTGCAACTAAGCATGACAAGTGTTATAAGTAATAATCCAATAGCTTTAAAATTATTTTTCATATTTTTTTGATTTTAGTATAAGATACAAATTTTAGAAAAAGGTTGCTTAAAAATTATAAATTTATACGCAAATTTTGATTAACATTCTATACTATGTTTCTGAGCTTTGTGCAGTAGCGACTACATTTTTTTTACTTAGAGAAGATTTACCAGCAGAAAATCGGTAGGTGTTTTGAAATGAAATGTAGCTATTTAGCCAAACCAGTGTTAGGGGTAGTTTTTGTTCGAAAAACCCATTTGCTTTCATAATCTCTTATTAAATCTTTTCCACCTGAACTCAATAAGTTTGAAATTTCTTTTTTTATAGAACGTGCTTCATTTTTTAAAGCAGAATTTTCTTTTTTTAAATTTAGATAATATTCTGAACGATAAATAAGTTTCTTAGTTATAAAACATGATGTCAAAAGATGATAATTACATCTTTGTAGCATTAAAATTATAATTAAAGAAGCACGGATATCTTCAGTATTATTTAGAGCTTTAAATTCTATTTGATAAGATGAAGTAGTTGCATGCGATAGTTTGCAAAGCATTAACCAGAACATATGAAAATTGCCTTTTGCTGGTTTATCTAGAAGTTTTATTATTTTGTCATAAATATCAAATTGCTTACCGTCTAACCATTTCTGGGACATTTTTTCATCTTTTATTGTATATGCATATTTTCCTAAAATTTGAAATTCAAATATTTGTCTTAGTAAAATACTTGATGCACCATAATTACCAGAATTTGTCAAATTTAGTGAAGTATACAAAAGATGGTTAGTTTTTGTAAATGCTTGAAGTAATATTCTTTCGTAATCTTCAATCCGTAATATGGATCTAGAATTCCGCCAACATGATTAATATAAAGTTTATTCTGAACGTTGAAAAAGCGTTTGAAAATATCAATTTCAGTTTCATAAGTTTTACTAATGGCACGGATATTACGTTCTTCTGTTGATTTAAAATCATCAAAATTTGCTTCAAGTCTATCTTCTTCCATGAGTAGTATGTTGTGCTACTAACGTGTCACCTGTTGCGAACTTCGGAACGGCGTATTTTTAGCTAAGATAATATTTATTGCGAAAAATGAACGTGAACTTATCACAAAAATCGCAATAAAGCAAAACGACTGTTGCGGTTGTTTTACTTTTCAGACCAGAATTTTTCTGTTATGTAGAAAACTGTATCAATAAAATATAAAATTTCATTTCTTGTCAACACATTTTCGTCGTGTAAGTCTTCTAATATGATTCCTAATTCATGATTGATATAATCGTTATTTCGATTGTTTTCAAAACCATTTTGAGTCAAAAAAGTTTTAACTTGATTTAAATTTGTATTTTCTGTGATTGAGACATAAGCTTGCTGAACAATACAATACAAAACATCATTGTCTTTTGTAAAGCCAATCAATTCATATGCAGTGTCTGGAAAGAAATAATTATGGAGCAATAGATTGTAAAAGTAATCTTTCCAAGAAGTGTAATAAATAGAATCGTTTAACTTTAAAACGTTTTCTGAGTCTTTCAGATAAACTTTTTGTTCTGCGCCTTCACTTACATATTGTGAATGGTCAATATCTTTAATCCAAAGATTATTCTGTGAGATGTAATTTTCTAACTTCTTTGTTTCTTCAATTTTGAGATGCTTTTCGTCTTCAATTGCTCGGCTTGTTGTTTCGCCATTTTTAAGGTAACTGGCGATTGTTTGGATAATTGTTCCAAACCTAACTTCGCTCTTTCCTGAAAGGATATTGTGTAATTCATATTTCAAATTATTTTGCATGTACAAATATAAACAAATTTTCAGTTTAAGATAATCAGGATTTTTATTGCAATTTTTAAAAATAATCGCACAACGTTCCTAGGCTTTACGTCTGTTGCGGATTAAAGAAGCCTAAACACTGACTTTACAAGTACAAAACCAACTATACATTAAGCCCATAACCCGCAATAACGTAAAACCTGTGTTGGTGGTAGTTTTTACTTACAAGATTTTTTATATTCTTCAATCATTTTTATATATGGTTCAGTAAAATAATCTTCGTTTAATTTTAATATTTTATTTTTCTCTTCAACTTTTGTTAAATCTTTTTCCTTTTTGACTGCTTTAATTTGAAGTTGCAATTCTGCATATTTTTTCATCGCATTTTCTTTATTGGTAAATTCTTCAATCAAGGGTTTTATTTTGTCGCAATCGTTAAAAATATATTTTAACATAATTTGGTAAGATTCAATTATAGCATCAGAATTTATAAATGATTTATCTGTTGGCTTTAAAGCGTATTCATCATCATTACTCAAATATGTGTAAGTATGTACATATCTATCATTTATAAACAAATTAAAACCAAAAATTTTAATTTTCTCACTATCCTTTAACAATGGCAACCAAACTTTTCTATTTAAATCAACAATATTTTTATTCTTATCTACACTCTTAATTTTAAGTAAGTAGTAAGTTTTTGTAACATTATTAACAACAACACTTATGCTTTTTATTTTATCTTGAGTTAGAATAATTGGTTTTTCATTAATTTCTTTTTTAAAATGAAATTTTTTGTCATCAAGGTTTAATTGGTCTTCAAGTTTATCAAAATAATCTAAACCTAAACCAACTTCTATAGAATTATTTTCGATAAAGCCATTAATATAACCCTTGACTTTTGTATTGTCAGAGTATGTAATTTCTGCTTCTTCATATTTGTTGCCCAAATTTAAATTTATTAAACCACTATTCGAAGTGTAAGTTTGCGATATAATTACATTATAATTAAATAGAATAGTAATTAGAAGAATTATTTTTTTCATTTATTTGTTTTAAGTTTTTTTGTTTCGTTATTACAAGCTTGTAACTAACGTTTTGCGGCTTGCTCTCAGTGGCGTTGCACCAACACCAAGCCATTACAAATATAACAAAACATTCCAATCAGTAGCGGATTTTCCGTAGGAAAATCCGGAAGTAGCCATTGAAGCAAACCGCTGTTAGTGGCAGTCTTAATTTTCTATTCCAAAAAATTAAACCAAACATCTATTTTGCCATTTTCTAATTTTCGGTATCTGACTTCGCAAAAGATATCCATATTATCTATGTCATTACAGCCATTTTCGCGGTAATTAATATTTGCGTTAAATATTGGATCAGGAATTCGTAGTATAGGATTGAGTAAATACACTCGGTTTAATTCTTTATCTTTTAATTGATATACTTTGTTGTGCTTTTTTACAATCTCTTTTAGATTTTGTTTGGTCACATAGTTAAGTAAAAAGTATTCAGTGTTTTTTTTCTTTCGACAAACTTGTTCAATATCCTTAAAGGAGTTTGTGTAAATTGCTATTATAACAATAAGAGATGAAAGAAAAATAATTGTGTTTCGTATCCACTCTTTAGACATCAACTTTGTATTTTTTAGTTTCTATTAAATTTGTTTTTAAATATTTTATTCATCCAAATTATTGATGAAATAAAAGTTATAACTGAAGCAATAAAAACATTAAAAATAGCTACTATAGGCATTACAAATTCAGGTTCTCCGTTCGCATTATACCTTTCTGACGGCTTTATATACTCAGTAATTTCAAATGCTATTATATACATAAGCCAACTTGCAAATAATGCTAGAGTGATTGTAATTATATATCTGAGGAGTACTTTCATATTTAGTTTTTCCAAGATTGCCACTAACGTTTTGCGGCTTGCTCTCAGTGGCGTTGAACCAACACCAAGCCATTACAAATATAACAAAACATTCCAATCAGTAGCGGATTTTCCGTAGGAAAATCCGGAAGTAGCCATTGAAGCAAACCGCTGTTGTGCAACGTTTTATTCACTTATCAAATTTTTGCTTTTTCTAATAATTCCTTCATATTTTTTTAATTCAAAAGAAATATTGCTTTCACCTGTTGGTTTACCTGTTATTATTAATTTCCTTTCTTTTTTATTCCAATTTAATATATATGAAGTAACTGTATATTCTTCTCTAAGGTCTATACTGTAACCTTTTGTTTTTGCTAAAGAATCAGTAAGCCAAAAATAAACATTTTCAGATTCAATTGTTTTAATAGGTTTCGTTCCACTCAAATAAATAGTTGATTTAATTTCGCCATAATTCACTTTTCTATTTTCGACTATTTTTAAAATTTGATTTTTGTTATTTAACCAAACTTTTAAAGTTTGATTTTCTAAATTAAATTCTTTTATTGTTAGAATAGAATCTTTATCAATTGAGTTAACTTCATTATCAATTTCGGCAAGTTTGTTCTCTTGACCAAAAGTTAAAAATCTAATTAAGATTAATATGATTGTTAATGTGTTTTTCATAAATCTTGCAAAACGTGTGTTGGCAGATCGTTATTCTTTCATTATTTTAGTATTCATAATTCCTTTTTCAGTGTAGACTTTTAGAATATAATTTCCAGTTTTTAAATTGCTTAAATCAATTTTATTTTCTGAAACCGAATTTGAACTTAAAATTCTTCCTGTAATATCATAAACTTCAACTTTTGAAATATTATCTTCTGTTTTGAAATTTAAAATATTTTTTACAGGGTTTGGATATACAGAAATGTTATTGATAAAATCATTTTCTTGTAAACCCAATGTGTTTTGAACTGTTGTTGTGTAATTATTTGTAACTATTGGGAAATTATAATCAAAATAGATATTTGCCGAATTGCTAAAAGTGTTTCCAACAACTAAATTTGGTTTTGTTTTAATTTTGAAAGCTACATAACCGTCATTGTTAGCATCATCAAATGGTAGGTTTATATTTTGAAAAATGAATTCCACTTTGTTTGTATTAGAAATTCGTGTTTCAAAGTTATGACTTCCATTGATAGGAATTAAAGTGTTTATATCAAATTTGTTGGTGTCAATCATATCTTTAACAACAATATTTTGAGCATTTGCAGTCCCATTGTTTTCAAATCTTATTAAATAATGAACATATTTACCAACCATACTAGTTGTAATAGTTGTTCCTTCTAAACAAGTTTTATCATTTGGGTCAAATGAGTTGACTACAGTTTGATTTAAAATAGCTGTATTATCTATTGGATCTTCATCGGTTAATCCTGATATTAATGCATTATAACTTAGGATATCTCCACTATTTACTGGAGGTGTTTCTAAAGGTGAATTGAGGTTTAATGTTACTAATATTTCTCTACTTTCAAATGGTAATAAATTTGTATAATTCCAAGTTAAAGTATTTGTAACTTGACTTGAAATTGCTGGATTTGCAGAAATAAAATCTAAAACACTATCGTTGAAAGATAAATTTATAGAACCAGATTGCATTGTAAGTCCTTTATTTTTATATAATATTTTATATAAAACATCAAAACCAGGAATTGCTACACTTAATGGAAGAATAACAACTTCCAAATCATTATGATTTCCATTTTTTGTAATACAAAAATTTTGCAAAAAAGGACTTGAATTGGAAGGAAATGATACTGTAGCTGATGCTGGATTTGAAATATAATAACTAGGATTCTCAAATTTTGGAATAACAACATTTGAACCGGCTAAAACAGGAAAAGAATAAGTCCCTGAAGTTCCAGCAATAAAATTTCCAATTGTAGAACCATTAGTTACTGAAAATTTCATATTTGGAATTAACGAATCATTACTATCACAGCCATTTAAATTACTATCATATCTGCTGGTTCCTTGAATGAGATAATAATTACCAGAGGGATAAAATGTACAATAACTACCTACTGTACAATTTGTATATCCATATTGATTAATTATATTTTGAATCATTGCAAACTTTGCCTCATCAGCGCATATATATTGTAAATTAGGATTACCTGAAAATTCTAAATTGCCTCCGCCATTTGTAAATTGGATTACTTTTACAAATAATGAAGTTAGTGAGTTATTATTACATTTCAACGAATATAAGCCGTTAACACCATTTAAATCTAGTGTAGTTATTAAATTATTATTACAATTAAGATTCAGTGTATTAGGTAAATTAACTAAAGTTAAAGATGGTAATTGGTTATAGGAACAGTCTAATCCATTTAGAGTTTGCAAATTTGAAATAGATAATGATGTTAGTTGATTATGAGCAACTTGAATCAATCCGAGATTTGGTAAATTTGAAACATTAAATGATGTTAAGTTATTATTATTGCATTTAAAATAAATTAGATTGTTTAATCCTGTTAAGTCAATTGTTGTTAATTGATTATAAGAGCAATATAAGCTTTGAAGATTTAAATTTGAACTTACATTAAGTGTTGCAATATTATTATTAGAAGTTTCTAGATCATATAAAGAAGTAAAAAACTCTATTCCATTTAAACTTGAAATGTTTGAATAAGAAATATTTAAATAACTTGTTTGCAGCGCTTCTGAAACTTGAATTTCACCATCATTGTTTGAATCAATTTTAAAGAAATTACCAGTCATGTCTTTTGCAATTTGGTTTAATGATGAAGCACTTACTAATTTTGCTTTAAAATTTGCGTCAGGTATATTTATAATTTGAGCATTACAAAATGTTGTAAAAGTAAGTATAATATAAAAGATTTTTGTTTTCATTTATTTTGAATTAATGTTTATCGGTTTCGTTTGTCAATAATGTCTGCCAACGTTCTGCGGCTTGCTCTCAGTGGCGTTAGACCAACACCAATCCATTACAAATATAAAAAAACATTCCATTCGGTAGCGGATTTTCCGTAGGAAAATCCGGAAGCAGCCATTGAAGCAAACCGCTGTTAGCAGAAGGTTTTATTTATCTATCTAGTATTATTTTAAAATCACTCAAAACCGCTTGTGTTTCTTTTGCTTTATCTCTTGGTAAGTATTTTGTTAATATTAAATGTTCTTTTGTGAAATCAAATTTCCACATTTGATTATTTATTTCAATCGTTCGGTAATCATACCACCACAAAGTTCCAAATCTTGGAGCAATAGAAAATGTTTTAAGACTATCTAAATTTTCAATCGTTCCATTTTCTCTAAACTGAATTACTTTATCATTCAATTTATAGCTTCCAGCAATCAAATTTTTATTCAGGTATTTTACAAATTCTTTACGATTTATACCTTTTTCATCAATTATTTTATCAGCATCTTTTAATTTAATGAATTTACTTTTAATTCCAGTATCACCAAAATCAATGATTGTAGAATCAATAATAGTTGAATCATTTAAAATTGAAATTTCTTCATTTTCGAAGTTTCTTTTTGAAGCAAATCCCCAAGTGTTGACAGTGCCATATCTAATAATATCGTCTTTTGTAACTTTTATTAGAAAAGTTTCAATGTAATCAGACTCAAAATTATTTTTATCTATATAGCCTTGAAGACAATAAATACCCTCTTGGAATTTTGGTTTGTTTTCTTTTTTACAACTATTTATTGAAAAAAGAATAATTACTAAAACCAAGCTTTTTATTTTTAATAATTTCATCTTTTACGTTTTGTTTAACTTTCTGCCAACGTTCTGCGGCTTCATGAAGTGGCGACGAACCAAGACCAAGCCTTGACAAATATAATAAAACTTATAATTAAAAACCTTTCCCTTTTCTGATAAATCCCATACCTCGCCATTTCTTGAAACCGCTGTTGGTGGCTGCACTTCATTTCCACTACTAAATTTCTATTTCAACGAGGTTAATAGTTTTCTAAATCAGGTTGCTATATTTCTTAAACTTTATGCTATAATTCTAAAACTGTATGACATAATTCTAAAGTTTTATGACATATATCTAATTCAGGTCAATAGGTTTCTAAAGTTTTATGACATAGTTCTAAACTTGTTTGATATATTTTAAAAACTTGTTTGTATAATTCTAAATAGGGTAGTGGGTTTTCTAAAATTGGTAGCAAGAAACCAAAAACATAAAAGAATAAAACTTATTGCGTGAGCAATAAGTTTTATTCTTTTTATTCTCTTTTTAAATGTTGTTGTTTTATAATCGAGGTTTTGAAAACTCTATTCCTTTTACTTGTGCATATTGAGGACTTGTTGCGCCAAAAACTGACTTAACGTACTTTTTAACCTCCAAAGCTGTTTCAACTAATCCTGTGGTTGAAGAATATAACGTTTCATTTCTTGCAATTCTTGAATTGCTGATGCTTGTGTATGCGGTTGCAACGGCAGTATTCTTTGCTGTTAGGTCTGCAATTTTAGCTTGGATTGTTGCTACTTGTAAATCGGTTTCGTTTGGTGTGTAGCTTGTCTCTGCTTCTAAAACTGAATTTAATCCTGCTAAATGCTGAATTAATTGGTCGTAAGATTGCTGACTTGTTGAAATTGTTGTAGGTGCTGGTGTGTTTGGGTCGGTTGGTGTTTGCGTTGACGATGCTTTTTTACCTTGCATTTTGCGGTTAAACGTTTTAGCGTTGCCAATTGTTTCGGGTGTTGCATCAGTAGTTTGCAAAGCATTGACTAAACGAGTAGAAAATGACTTTAAACCGCTGAAAGCGGTTATGCGTTCATTTACTTTGTTGTTATAATTTGTTTTTTGTAATTACGTCTGCTAAATTGCCTTCGGCAGATGTTTTTAGTGCAATAAGTTGCGGAAGTTTTAAACTGTTTTTTGATGGGTTATAGGTTGCTCCATACCCTGTAACAAACTCAATTAAATCTTGAAAGTTTGCTACATTCTTTGCGTGTCCTGTTTCTGAAGTTGATGCCATATTAATAAATTTATATCGTTAATTAAAACAAATCTATAAAATTTTTCTTTTGAAATTTTTTTTCAAAAGAAAACCGACAACAAAATTTAATTTTGTTGTCGGTTAATTATTTCTTTTTTAATTGTATTATTCTACAACAATTATTTCTTTTTTAATGAAACCTTTTGAGGTTATGACATTTAAAATATAATGACCTCTTTTTAAATTGATGTCATTTATTTCGATTTTATCTGAATTATATTGTCTAGAAAATACTTGATTTCCATAAAAATCATATATTTTAACTTCATTAGAAATCATTGCTCTAGCATAAGGATCAACATCATCACAAGGATCACCTGGATAAATTACGTTTGCAGAAATATTTCCTGTGTCGCCTAATGAGTTTATAGGGTTAGGTGAAACTACTAATTGTCCTTCGCAAGGATCTGATCCACCGCCATTATCAACAAATACAGTTACATTTTTATAGCCAATTCCATCTACTCCACAGGAATTTTGAGCTATACAATCTATTTGATAAACTCCGATACAATTACCCCAATTAACTGTTGCTGTTGGGTTTGTTGAAGAATAAATTGTTGAATTGTTGCTTGTGAATTTTGGCAATATAATTCCTGGAGGACAAATTGTTAAACCTTCACTATCTGTGGTGCATCCGCAACTTGAAGAAAGGGTAACAATTTTCCAATTGTATTGAGCTGCACCCATTGCAGGTGATACTGTAAATGTGCTAGATGTTGTTATAGGCACGTTGTCGTAACCACCATTAATGATTTGACTAGTTGAATTTGGACTGCCTACCCAAATTCTTTTTGATACAGAAGCAGTACCGCATTTTGTATTACTATAACTTGCATTTAATGTTACAAAACCACTACTATTTGGGTTTGTTTGATTAATTGTAATTTGATTACCTGAAACAGAATAGGAAACAAGTGAGCTTCCTTCAGTTATTGACCAACTAGAAGAAGTAGCTTCACTAGTTACAGAATAGATGCCTGATGTACATAAATAATTACTGCCTGTTATTTGTGCATTTGAACAGAAATTTAAGCAACTAAAATAGTCTTCATTGTTTGTTATACCATCGAGTTCAACCGCAAGCCAATTTCCGTTTCTTGAATTAAATGAAATATGAGTTTCATTAATATTGCTATTATTGTGAGAAGTTGAAAAATTTGCAAAAGGAATTGTTCTTGAACCTGTTGGAGGTGTTGTTGCATTATATTTGACAAAATAATCACTATTATTTAAAGTTGCTACTCCACTACCTACATCTAAAGCACTTGGTGTAGGTATGAAATTGAAACTATCTCTTGCTTGCATGTTAATTCCATAGCTTATTAATATATTTGATGCAGATTGACCACCATCAGAAATAAATGAATTATACTTACCACCTGGATAATAATCATAGGATAAACCACCTGGAGCGCCAAAACTCCTATTCATTATATTTACTGTAATTCTTGGAGTCCAACCAAAAAGGCTAAATAATGTTTTTGTAAAAGAAATTTTACCTTTATAAATTTGAGACGTACTGCCAACGATTGGTAAAGCTTTACCTTGAAAATCAACATTAAATTTACTATTACCTGGTAAAATTCCAATCAAAAGAGCTGGTTCATTGAACATAACTGCTAAACTTATTGCAGTACCTGCATTCCATAGAGGATGTAAAAACAGAAACAAATCTACTAATAATTTTGTTTGAGCGTTACCTGTAAGAGAAAATAAGTTATCGCTAGGATTAAAATTTTGCGGAATTGCACAATGATTTCCATTACTCAAAGCTATATTTCGTGTCTGTTGTGGATACCCCATATTTTTTAATTCTGTACGCCAAGCATTACCAACATCATTATTTATTACAAAACCCGATGTTACATAATCTATTAATAATTGTTTAGTTCCTTGAGCATTTAATAAATTTTGTAAATCTTCAATTGTTACATCGCCACCATTACCTGTTACATTTATATTTATATCGCCAAGTGGAGTGCTAACAAATTGGTCTGCAAGATGACGAGCAAAATATTGAAGTGCAAGAGGCATATTTGCACCTTGATGTGGTGCATCATGACTTATGTATAGACTTGTTTGATGATTCCAAGCAGGAATACTTGGGTTAGCTATGAATAGGTTTTCCATATCACGCAATGCATAACGAGCAATGACACCACCCATACTTTGACCTAACACAACATTAGGTTGTGTGCCTACTTTTATGGAATTTACCCATTTAATAATATCTTGTACTAAGTAGGCATTACGTTGCATATAATCTTTACCATTTTTGAAGTTAATATAGATGATGTCATAGTCTGTTATTACTCCTTCTAAATCTCCGCTGAAAATTGTTGCCTCATCTATAAAATCTTGAAAATCTACATCGCCTAAACCATTTTCAACTCCTAATAAACCACTATCAAAACCCTCAACAACAATTAATGGTTTTTGAATTGTGCCACAACCGTTTGTATTTGCATAGTCAATTTCGATAATTGCTTTATTTGAAGCGCCAAGATATTGACGTGTTCCTGTAAACTCAACTTGGTCAATTCCAAATGCATTTACAGAACATGGTTGATAAATGGTTCTTTGTACTGTAGTAGTTGAAGTAGGAGGAATTTCGGCATCTATATTTATTTTGCTGTGGCTGTATAAAATTTGACCGTTGGTCAAAGTAAGTTTGTATTTCCATTCTTTTAAACCCACAGACGTGTAGGTTACCGTTTTTATTTGTCCAAATGCTGTTGTTTGATAACCCAAGCCATCGTTAAAGTCAATTGCAATACTTTGAACACTTGATGCTTGATTGGTGTACCACAAAGTTGAAGGAAGTTGCACTTGCATTGATAAACTTTTGTAAGTGGTTATTGGTGCAGACATCGCAAAGACTTGTTTTTCGTTGTATGGATTTTGCCAAACACCACCAATATATTTATCATACAATTTTCCGCTTGTAATGGTTATGGTATTATTAGGTGCGTCGGGTTTAAATTCGTTATACTTGTAATACAAACCGCTTAAAACAATTTTATTGGCTTGTCGAAGATTGTTCCAATTGGTTTTGAAAGTTGTAGGGTTTACTAATCCTGGTACTCCTGATTGAACTCTTGCCATTAGTAAAGTATTGTAAATGCCTGAATAATTGCCAATGCTAACTATATTCTGTGGCGTTATTGTTCCATTGAATGCAGAGAGTTCTTCAAATTCCATGGCATAATCTACTAAAAGTTTATGAGGAATTTTGGTTTTGTCTAGGTTTGCAAAAGTAGCGTTAATTTGTGTGGCATAATCAGTACTCACGGTTTGTGCTTGTGTAAAATGAGTTGCAAAAAGGCAAAGCAATAGCAACCCTTTACCGAGAAAGAGTAATTTTTTCATAATATAATTGTGTTTAAAAGTTACTAATTTGTGTATTGCATATCAAAACGACCGTCACGAATTTGATGAAGGTTTCCTTGATAGTCTATTATGTCATACCAAAATGTTCCTGAAACAATATGGTTTACTTCGTCTAATTTTGTTATTGTTAATTCCCCAAAATTAGTCGTTGAGGTGTAATTATTATTAGTTGCATATGAATATAACCCTGTAGCATTTCCTTCCGAATTCTCTAAAAGATTGTAGGTAAATCCTTGGTGTAATTGAAGATTAATAGTGCCAATTGCAATTGATATTCTATTATTAAGTTCATCTCTTTTATTTCCTTGTAAGGCAAAATAATAACCACCATCAACAAGCTGATAAACACAATCTAAAGGATTTATTCCACTTCCTGGTAAAAATGCTTTTCCATCTAAAAGACAACCAAAAGTATTAGCACCTGTTTGAGTAGCAGGAGGAAGTTTTTCTAATTCGGTTTTAGGTTTGTTATCATCGTTGTTGCAACAGCTTAATGCAATGGCTGTAAAAAAAAGTAAACATAATTTTTTCATAGCTTGAATTTTTTTAATGTTCTTCAAATATAGTCAACTATTGTTATCATAATGTTATTTTTCGCAATTTTTTGGCAGTGTTGACACCAACGTTTCGCGGCTTGCTCTCAGTGGCGTTGAGCCAACACCAAGCCATTACAAATATAACAAAACATTCCATTCAGCAGCGGATTTTCCGCAGGAAAATCCGGAAGTAGCCATTGAAGCAAACCGCTGTTAGCCGTAGTTTTTATTTGAAATTTAGCTTTTTAAATTAAGTTCCGAATACAAAATGTTTATTGTTTTTTCCGTTATTTCTGCAATTCTCTCGTATTCTTTTTCAACTCCAGGCAAGTCATTATCACCAGCTAAACTAATTTCAGCGTTGCATAAACCACTCATTGTATTTATCAAATTCTCTATAGATTCTTTACTTGATTTAGATAGAAATATATAATTGTTTTCAAAAACTTCTGCAATTGAAGTTCTATGTTCTAACGCACCAAGATTTTCTTCCCAATAAGGAGAAAATTCATTTCCTTGGAAGTAAGCACTTCGACCTAAACAGAATTTTTTAAGTTCACTTAATTTTGATGTGATTTCTTTAAAAGCAGGAATTTTATTTTGATAAAGAATATCAAATTTTTTGGTTTTAAGAGTAAAATAATATGTTGTGAATCCTGCCAAAAAAGCTGAAACAAAAGGAGAAATAACTGCTAAAGTTTTATAGAAATCTATTTCATTTATTATATTACTCATTTGATTTAAGTTGTTGATTTAGTTGTGTTTGGTAAAATTACGGCTAACGTTCCGGCGCTTGGCGAGGTTGCGAACTTCGGAACCGATTATTTTCTGTTAAAGATAAAATTTCTTGCGAAAAGTAAACGTGAATTTACCACAAAATTCGCAATTGCGCCAAACGTGTGTTGTGCGATCGGCTTTCTATTTTATGACTATTTTCTCGTGAACTATTTTGTTGTCATTATAATGTATCTTTACGATGTAAACTCCAGCTGAATAATTTGTTAAATCAATTATAGTTTGTTGGTTTAATGAAAATTGTTGAGTGATTAATTCTCCAAGAATGTTATAAACTTCAATTTGTAATTTGGTTATTGATTGAGTTTCTATTTTAATTAAACCATTGGAAGGATTAGGATAAATAGTAATATCAGAAAGAATATTAAATTCAGTATTATCAAGATTTTGAGGAGAAAATTTAAATATAACACCGTTTCCATTTTCACCACCACTTGAGGTCATTCCATATAAAAAAGTTCCATCTGAAATCAATGACCTACGTGGATAGCTTCCGTGAGTTGTACCATCAAAATCGAGTAGTTTTGAAAATTCAGAGCCATCAGGTTTTATTCTAAAAATAGTACCAATACTATTAATACCACCAAACATCGTCATTCCATAAATATAGTCTCCTAAAATGACAAGATTATCCATTGGTTGTTGTCCATTATTTCCATTAAAACTAAATAATTGTTGATATTGAGTGCCATCGGGTTTAACTTTAAAAATACTTCCAATATTGTTAATACCACCAGTTCCTGTAGTTCCATATAAAAAAGTTCCGTCAGTAACGAGTGAGCCATAAGGATAATTTCCATTTGGAGCATTTGAAAAATCAACTAACTTAGTATATCCAGAACCATCGGTTAATATTTTAAATACTGTCCCACCATAATTTAAACCGCCACCAGAAGTAGTACCATATAAAAATGTTCCGTCATAAATTAATTCACCATAAGGGTATTCTCCAGTTGTAGATTCTGTAAAATTTAGTAGAGTCTCGAAATTTGTACCACTAGTTGTTATTTTATAAATAGTTCCACTGCCTGTTCCTCCATAGTTAGTCATTCCATAAAGAAATTGTCCATTTAAATAAAGACCACTCCAAGGAGTGCTCCCATTTAGACCATTAAAGGTAAAAAGTGTTGTAAAATCAGTTCCATCAGGCTTAATTTTGTATACAGTTCCGTGAATATTGAAAGTATCGTTTCCTTTAGTAGTACCATATAAAAAAGTTCCATCAGAAATTAATGTTCCGTATGCATTGTAACCACTTGTCAAATAATTAAAATCAAAAATTTTTGTATAATCAGTTCCGTTTGGTTTAACTTTAAAAATAACTCCATTATTGTATATACCGCCGTAAACCGTGACTCCGTATAAATATGTTCCATCAAAAAAAAGATTACTGAATGGATAACCGCCATATTGACCACCATCAAAATCATGAATTTTTGTATATTGAGCAAAAGAGGATGTTATTTTTAGAAGAAATATTAATGTAAAAACGATTATTATTTTTTTCATGTTTTTGTTAATTTTTGCATGGTATCGGTTTTTTAAGCTGTCGCACAACGTTCTGCGGCTTGCTCTCAGTGGCGTTGCACCAATACCAAGCCATTACAAATATAACAAAACATTCCATTCAGCAGCGGATTTTCCGTAGGAAAATCCGGAAGTCGCCATTGAAGCAAACCGCTGTTACCCACAGTTATTTTTTTGATTCAACGATTGATTCCAAATAAATTTCTCCATTAACTTCAAAAACCATAATCGTTTTTAATTCTAAATCGGAAAGTTCATCACAACAAATTTCATATTTTTCTTTCTCTGAGTAAATTTCTGAATATACTTTACTTAATTCCAGAACTATATTTTTCCTATTGAATCCATTATCGTTTTCTATTCTGTAACCAATTGTTTTTTTTAATGGATAACTCAAAATAAGTACCGCTTTGGTCCTATCAGTAACCATTTCGTCTGCACCACGCAGTTTATCTAATTGTGGATTTTCTAAATTAATTCCACCAACACCACCTGTTTTTCGAAAATAAGTTTTACCATTTTTATCTTCTAATTGAAAGGGATTTGCTGAAACTACCATTCCACCAAACATAATGTCAGTTTTTTTTATTTCAAAGAGTTGTTCCAATATTGTCCTTTTGGAACAACTAATAAAACAAATTAAAGTAATGATTGTTATTAAGATGGCGTTTTTCATAATTGTGGGTAACGTTTTGTGGCTTGCTCTCAGTGACGTTGCACCAACACCAAGCCATTACAAATATAACAAAACATTCCATTCAGCAGCGGATTTTTCGCAGGAAAATCCGGAAGTAGCCATTGAAGCAAACCGCTGTTGTGTGCTGTTTTTAATCATAGCAATTATAAAAACCATTATCTTCTTTACGTTTAACCTCTTTTTCAATTTTCCGTAATTGTCTTTTGTATATACGCAGTTCTTTTCCTGGGTACAAAAAAGGGTAATCTACAATATTATTATTTAAATAGATTTTATAACAGTTTTTATCTGTAATAATAATTGTTTTGGGTTCAATTGCTAAGCCATCGATAACTAATTCATCACCTTCTATTACTTCTATTTCAAATCTACCATCTTTGTCTGTTTTAGTTCTTTTTTCAGAACCATTAATTAAAATGTCGGCTTCAATTACAGGAATTTGAGTGTTTATAAATGGAGCATTCTCAAAAACAAACCCTTTAATCACTTTGTAACTTGAGCTAAGAATAATTTCTTTTTCCGAAATTGTATTAACATAATTATTTAGGTTTTTTTTTGGATAATATGCAGGGCCAATTTTTGTTTTTATTTCTTCAACTTGTTCTAATTCGATATTTATTTCTAGTTTATCAACTTTAACTTCCTTCATTTTCATACCAGGATAATTAAACACTAAAGTATCGTTTAAATTAGCTTTAAGTGAATATTTACCGTCAAAATCAGTATTTGTTCCAATTACAGTTTTCTTAATTATGATTGTTGAATAAGGTAATGGTTCTCCAGTTTTTTTATCGATTATAATTCCACTTACAACAATATCTTGACCAAAAGATAAACAGGTGTAAAGTATGATTGATATGTAAATGATTTTTTTCATTTTTAAAATCGAAGCAATGTTTGAGGTTCTCTATTGTATAAATATTTGAAATCGAATTTTTTATAAATTGATAATATTTCATTATCAAAATCTTTTATAAAATATATTTTTAATGTTTTATCGTCAATTATGATGTCTTTTCTTTGATTATTGTAGCTAATTATCCAAAACGAATTATTATTGTCAAAAGTGCGGTCTATGTAGTTAATATTTTCAAAGTTATAAGGTTCCTCAAACTCATATAATTTTTTATAGATTTTTTTGATATCTGTCTGAAAATAGTCATCTAAATTTAATGAATCTATTAATCTACCTTCTTCATCAAAAAAGTATTTTGTTCCAATTTCAAAGTCATAGTTTAATTTATTACCACTTAACCAATTTACAAAATATTCTATTTTTCCATTTTCGTGATAACCAATTTGAATTTGATATTCAAAGTATACATTTTTATTTTTTTTATCTTTCCAATTTGATTTTATAGTGTCTTGTTCTATTACTGTTGACAAATGACCTAAAAAGAAGCAATAGCTTTTCTTATGAAAAATTATGTCTTTATTTGTGTACAAAATTACACAAGTATCATTTAAAATAGATTTGAAACTATGTTCTTTTAATTCTTTGCTAAACTTTTTAAAATCTTCGTTTTCTGTAAAAGATAATTTATCTTCTGATAGAATCGGTAAGCGTAAACCTTCTTGGATTTTGAATTTAGTTTTTGGATCATCAAATTTTTTATAAGCAATTACTTTTCTGGAATCACAACTCCAAAAACTTAAAATAATTAATGTTATAAAAAATAAATTCTTCATTTTTGGAAGTTACATTTTTCAAAATAGCACACAACGTTCTGCGGTTTGCTCTCAGTGGCGTTGCACCAACACCAAGCCATTACAAATATAACAAAACATTCCATTCAGCAGTGGATTTTCCGTAGGAAAATCCGGAAGTCGCCATTGAAGCAAACCGCTGTTGCCAGTAGTATTTATTTCAGCGTTAATATTCTATTCAGTTCCTTGTTTATTCCGTTTTCTTGATATTGGACAATTTTAATTTTAGAATTCTTAATTTCAATTTTGTCAATGATATCATAGATTTGACCAATTCCACGATTCCAGTCTTTTGGCAAATTTACTTTGTCTTTTTTTTGGCTGTCAGTTTCTATAATTATTAAGTTTAAAGAATTATCATTGTTTTGCTCAACTGAAATATATAAATTCCAATTGTCTGTTTTATAATCTGCATGTTTTATTTCAGGATAATATTCGATTGGCATTACGATTGGTTTTTCCGATTCCGTATTAAAAATCAACACATACCTACAATTAGTTCCGCAACCGTTTATTAAAGCAAAACTTTTTTCTGTTATCCACTCAATTTGATTTGTGAACGGAATTCCGAGCATTTGATATTTCTCTGTTCTTAAATCAATTTTATGTTTTTTGTTTTCGTTTCCATATTCAGCTGTCAGATTTTGCCAATCATTTTCGGGTTTTGAATAGATTTTTAAGAATTTACCATTTGAAATTGTATCAATCCAAAAAATTGTTTCACTTTTCTCCGTCAGTTGAGTTTTAGTTTCCGTTTTTGCTAAATTCAGATTTTTCTCTTTTTGATTACAACCAAAAAAAGTCAGAATTATCAATATTAACGGTATTTTTTTCATATTACTGGCAACGTTTTACGGCTTAAAACCGTTGCGGCAATTTACGAATTATTTGTTATGGAATGGAGTGCTCGAAAATCCGAAGGATTTTCTTTTAAAGTTTAGACCAGCAATGGTTTTAAACCGGTGTTGTACACTGCTTTTATTTATTGTCTTTTTCACATTTGATATAATAAATAATTGATTTTGTTTCTTCGTTATTGAACGCAAAGTTATGCGTATAAATATCTCCAAAGGTTTCTAAAATTTTTTCTGCGTCTTCATTTTTATTTTTGATTAAACTGTCCTGATTTGTTATGAATTTGCTCAAGAATTTTATATTTAAGTTATTGTTTCGAAAGGAATAATCTAAATTACTAATTCCTTTTGCACCTAATTTATGGCAAGAAATACAGTTTTTATCAAAGTAAGTTTTACCAATATTAAACAGTAATTTTTCTTTATTTACTATTTCAGTATTTTCCAGATATTGAGAATCTGTATTTTCATTGTATTTACAAGAAAAAATGAAAAAGAGAACTGTTATGAGCAATAGTTTATTCATTTAGTTTTTTCCAAAGTAGTGTACAACGTTTCGCGGCTTGCTCTTAGTGGCGTAAATCCAACACCAAGCCATTACAAATATAACAAAACATTCCATTCAGCAGCGGATTTTCCTACGGAAAATCCGGAAGTCGCCATTGAAGCAAACCGCTGTTGGCAGTAGGCATTTATTTCCACCATTCTTTTTTCGGTTGTATCCACCATCCATTTTTTAAGTATTTTTCCGATATACTTAATTCTCCTGCTCCAATGTCAAAATCACATTTTGTGTATGGAACTCGATAATCACCCCAATTACATGTTTTTTCAATAGTTGAGTTATACATTTTCCAAGTTCCAACAAATCCATTGTTAAAATATCCGTCTGAATTTAAATTTATATCATTATATCTTACAACTTGGTCTTTGTCTAAATACCATTTTGACTGTAAAATTCCTTGAAATTGCCCAGAATGATTTTGTTCTTTATTTTCAAAAAATTCATATTTGGCTGTTAGTAATCCTTGACTTTTTATTCCTGAATTTTTGTATTCACCATCAACTCCAAAATTTTCATTTTTAAACTCTTGTATTTTAATTAGGGTTATTTTTCCAATAAAATCACAAACATTTGATTTGACACTTGATTTTCCATAAACTAAATATTCATTTGGATTGTCTAAAGTTCTTTCTACAAATATGAATTTTATTAATATTCTTTGATAATCTTCACCAATTATACCATAAACTAATTCGTTTTCAGTTTTTGTCCACAAGTTAGAAAAATCAAATTTTGTGTATTTTTCAATTTGATTTTCCTCAAAAACCTGATTTTTATTTAGGATGTCTTTTCTACATAAATTTTCTTGTCCATAATTTTGGAAACAAAAAAATAAAAATAAAAATAAAATTCGGATGTTCATTTTACTACGATTTTTTTATGCTTTTCGCCAACGTTCTGTGGCTTGCTCTCAGTGACGTTGCACCAACATCAAGCCATTACAAATATAACAAAACATTCCATTCAGCAGCGGATTTTCCGTAGGAAAATCCAGAAGTAGCCATTGAAGCAAACCGCTGTTGTGTGTTCGTTTTTTTAATATTCAAATTCGTCTGTTTTATTTTCTAAAAACCAAGTTATATATTCATCTCGAATATTATTTAAATTTAATTCAATACTTAATTTTGTGTTTTTTGGCAATATTTTTAATAAAACTAAATTCACTTTTAAATTAATTATTGAAGAACTATTTTCAAGAATGTTTATTTTTTTGTCCTTTTCATTAATTTCGATATAATCTACAGAAACAGGTTGACCACAATTTTGGAAAAAATCTAAATTGTATAACTTTGTTTCTTCATTTGAGAAAGTTATTATTCCTAATCTATTCCAGCCGTCCGAAGTTATTGTGAATATGTTTATGTCTGGTTTGTTAAGATTCAAATATTCGTCAAAATATTTATAGTTTTGAATTTCAGAATATTTTTTTTCAGTATCATTTTTTTCGTCGTAATCATTTTTTAAATAGTTTTTATCACCATTTTGCTTTGCAATTTTTAAAATTTCTTTTTTTGTTGGTTTTGTGAAATTTTGTATTAAAAATTCTTCTGTAAAGTTATTTTTATTTGTGTTTAGTGAAGTTAAAAGATAATCAACATCACTTTTTGGAATATTTTTATAATTTGATGTTTTAATTGTTATTGAATCTTCTGAGAAGACTTTATTGTATACTTTTTGGTTTATTTTAAGATGTTGTGAAATTTTAAAATCTCCATTCTCAGTTTTAGTTAATTCAAATATTTCACTTCTTGAGTAAATACCATTTTCTCCCCAAGAAGAACCTCCATTCATGTATGAAAATTTGATTTTATTTATATTTTCAAAATTTTGTGAGAATATAAAATTTCCACAAAAAAGTATAAAAAGTAGGCGAATATTTCTCATTTAATTCTGATTTTCGTTCGGGCAAAATGACACACAACGTTCTGCGGCTTGCTCTCAGTGGCGTTGAACCAACATCAAGCCATTACAAATATAACAAAACATTCCATTCAGCAGCGGATTTTCCGTAGGAAAATCCGGAAATAGCCATTGAAGCAAACCGCTGTTAGCAGCTGGCTTTAGTTTTTCCAGTGTATTATTTTGTAATTACTGACTAACGAATCTTTAGTTAATTCAATTCTAAGTGTTTTTGTTTCAACAGGATCTATATTCCAACCGTAATCTTCCATTATTCCATAAGCAATTGTGTTTTCCTCTAAATCAGAATAATTTTCAGGTTCACCAAGTATATTTTGAAGCTCATTATATGACATTCCTTTACGTAAATGATTGGACATTAAATCTTCAACCATTTCTTCTCTATACAAATAAAAACCATCAGTTTTTTGGTTCCATTTCGATTTGTCAAACTCTATTTCTTTCTGTCCACAACTTAAAACTGTCAATAACAAAAAAGAAATGTAAAATGTCTGAATAGTGTTTTTCATAGGATTTTTTCAAGCTTGCTGCTAACGTTATGTGGCTTGCTTTCAGTGGCGTTGAATTAACACCAAGCCATTACAAATATAACAAAACATTCCATTCAGCAGCGGATTTTCCGCAGGAAAAACCCGAAGTAGCCATTGA
>ERZ1034363.285-NODE-285-length-36462-cov-4.193706_pt1 | contig 36462 bp, 33 predicted proteins | sample MGYA00520616_ERZ1034363 | MGnify/ENA primary metagenome ERZ1034363 (study PRJEB33736, sample SAMEA104284506) | Azolla filiculoides | biome: Urban; feature: Water surface; material: Ditch water | place: Netherlands | collected 2015-10-28 | depth 0-0.1 m ... | reverse complement strand
TCATCATTTTCTCCTGCTGATTTAAGTTATTTAGTTAACAAGGCTAGAAAATCTAGCCTTGTTAATAACTTTTTTGCTCGTTAAAGCAATATTAGAAAGTTTTTTGAACGAAAGCTGTTAGGTAATCCTTACCAATATTTAAGCCGTCGTTACCACCTTTGTAAGCCTGAGCATCAACATTAGTTCCTGTGTAATAACCACCAACCGTTACGCCATTAGACCACGCCTTGCTTAAGCCCAATTTATAATCTGTATAGCTATATACACTGTTCTTAACAACCCCTTCTGTACCAGCAGATTTACCAGTAAAGTCTTGACGGCCTACGTGACCAATGACCGTGTAACCAGTCTCACCGATAGGATAATTAGCGTTTACTTCTGCGTAATATGTACCATCCGCATTGTCATAGCCCCATGCGCCATTTGATGCCACTACAGAAACTTTCGCACTCAGCCATTTATAAGCTAAACTACCGTACACTTCAGTTGTTTCCGCACGTTTAAGGCCAAGATCCTTACCTCCTACAGCAGCTTGTTTGCCTGGATAATAATATTGAAGTACCCCAACGTTATAAGTGATATCGCCAATAGTATTTGAATAACCACCGTACAAATCTAGCTCCAAACTAGAACGATCATAAGCACCGGCATCTTTCAACCAGCTAATATTTGAGCCCCAAGCACCAAGGTAAAAACCACTTGAATGCGTAAAGTCGACACCACCTTGCAAAGCTGGATCTTCTTTCGTTTGTGTTAATCCACGGAAAATGTATTGGCTAAATAAGCCAACGTTGTAAGCTACAGTATATGGAGCTGTTTCAGCTGCTTTAGCAGCTTCTTCAGCCATCACCACTTGTGAAGTAGCCAAAGTACCTAGTACCGCTACCAATAATAAAGATTTACGCATTGCTCTTCCTTTACAAAAATGAAAACAAAAAATAAAACTACGTGTACACATAAGCAATACCCGTGCCAATCATTTATAAATTATTTACATCATATAGTTAGCAACTATCATGCTGTCAATAAAATTGATTGCAGCAGCCTTCCGAAAAATATATATCCAATTGATTTTAAATATAATATTAAGAATTCCAAGATAATCACCAAACCTGATAGAATCAGAAAAAAGCATGGAGAAATAATTTGAAAAACTTAGATTTCATTGAGAACCTGTCTTCAAGGCTCAAAGAAGCGGTAGAAAAATCACCCGTTGGCGATTTAGAACGCAACATTAATGCACTATTACAGAGCGCATTCACCAAAATGATGCTTGTTTCTAGAGAAGAGTTTGATGTGCAAACGGAAGTTTTAAATAGGACACGTCAGAAATTAGAAGCGCTAGAAAAAAAACTATCCGAGCTAGAAAGTAAAAAATAGTCCAAGTAAAAATATTTTGGTGCATGCATTTTTTAATTACGCACCAAAATAGCGTTTGTTTTTAATCAAAATGGTGGCATTCATGCACGCAAAAAATAGCTGGTTAGAAGAAAAACAATCCGCATATCTATATCGAGTAGTTGCTGACACGGAGCCCGTTGAATCAAGAAAAAAACTATTCAACCAACTTGCCAATGAAGCTGAAAGTCAAGCTAAGCATTGGGCGAAAGAAGCTAAAAAAGCAGGCTGCCCAACCCGTAATGAATATGCCCCAACAAAACGCGTTAAATTAATTGTTTTTTTAATTCGCACGCTTGGGCCTCAAAGAATTAAACCTGTTTTAGCGGCAGTCAAAATTCGCGGCCTCTCCGTTTATAGTAAAGCACGCGAGCCAGGCCATCCTATTCATACCAGTGTTGATGAAGTCGGATCTAGCCACCGTAATGCTGGCAATAATGGAGGGCTTCGTGCTGCCGTATTTGGAATTAATGACGGACTAGTATCAATTGCATGCCTGGTCCTTGGTGTTGCAGGTGCCGAAAGTTCCACAAGCACAATACTGCTAACAGGCATTGCCGGGCTTCTCGCTGGCGCATTCTCAATGGCTTCTGGCGAATACATTTCAATGCGATCTCAAAGAGAGATGTTTGAATATCAAATTGGACTTGAACGAGATGAGCTTGCCGAATACCCAGAAGAAGAAGCAGGAGAACTGGCACTTATTTACATGGCGCGAGGCATGCCAGAAAAAGAAGCGCACGCCTTAGGAAAGCGAATGATTGCAGACCCTGAGGTTGGCTTGGACACTCTGGCACGAGAAGAGCTAGGCCTAAATCCAGACGAACTTGGCTCCCCATGGATCGCTGCAATATCTTCTTTTATTGCTTTTATTTCAGGCGGCACAATTCCGCTCATCCCGTATCTTTTAGAAATCAAAACAAACACGCTTGAAATCTCAATCGCAATCACGGCCCTCTCTTTATTTGCCGTTGGTGCATTATTGTCTTTATTTACGGGTCGCGGTGCTTTTTGGGGCGGTCTGCGCATGTTATTAATTGGTGGCGGCGCTGGATTGCTGACTTATGGGATTGGTCATTTAATGGGTGCAAATATTAGTTAAGCTTAAGACTTAGTGAATTGCCCAGCCTGCTTTATAATATGAGGCTTAATCAAGGTAGCGCTAAGCATTTAAGACTTTTTACATGACACTCATTTCGCCGACAGAACAAATTTTGCGTGATTTACTCACGCGCCGTATCTTAATTTTAGATGGCGCGATGGGCACAATGATTCAGCAATACAAACTCACGGAATCAGATTATCGCGGTGGCGAAAATGGGCGCTTTAAAGATTTCACTGGGCCTGCAGGTGTCAAATACTGTAATAAAGGCAATGCTTGTGCATGCGGTGCAATTCACGAACCAACCCCTGAAAATGCTTCAACACGTGAATTGTTCGTCAAAGGCAATAATGAATTACTTAGCCTGACTCAACCTAAGATCATTCAAGAAATTCACGAACAATATCTAGCAGCAGGTGCAGATATTATCGAAACGAATACATTTGGTGCGACCAGTGTTGCGCAAGATGATTACCACATGGCCCATTTGGTTTACGAAATGAATGTGGAGTCAGCAAAGCTAGCCCGTGCTGCTTGCGATAAATATTCCACAATAGATAAACCTCGCTTTGTCGCAGGCGCATTAGGGCCAACCCCAAAAACTGCATCTATTTCACCTGATGTTAACGACCCTGCTGCACGTAATGTCAATTTTGACCAATTAGTCACAGCATACCTCGAACAAACACGCGCACTCGTTGAAGGCGGCGTAGACATCTTAATGGTCGAAACAATTTTCGACACCCTAAATTGTAAAGCTGCGCTATTCGCTATTGATGCTTTCTTTGAAGAAAGCGGCAAGCGCTTACCACTAATGATTTCCGGCACAGTCACCGATGCCTCAGGACGGATTCTATCTGGACAAACCGTACCTGCATTTTGGCATTCTGTTCGCCATGCAAAACCACTTACGATTGGCCTTAATTGTGCACTTGGTGCAGCGCTCATGCGCCCTTATGCTGAAGAACTATCAAAGATTGCTGACACCTTTGTTTGTATTTATCCGAACGCTGGTTTACCAAATCCAATGTCTGACACAGGGTTTGATGAAAAACCTGCAGACACCTCAGCGCTTGTAAAAGAGTTTGCTGAAAGTGGTTTTATTAACATTGCTGGCGGTTGCTGTGGAACGACGCCTCCGCATATCAAAGCAATTGCGGACGCACTAAAAGATGTTAACCCCCGTCAAATTCCTAGCGTTGAAATAAGCACCAAACTCTCTGGACTTGAGCCATTCATCATTGATGACCAATCATTATTTGTAAACGTCGGCGAACGTACCAATGTGACGGGCTCAAAAGCTTTTGCGCGCATGATTTTAAATGAACAATATGAAGAAGCCTTACATGTTGCCCGTCAACAAGTAGAAAACGGTGCTCAAATTATTGATATCAACATGGATGAAGGCATGCTGGATGCCATCAAGGCCATGTCACATTTCTTGAATTTAGTTGCGTCAGAACCAGACATCGCCCGCGTGCCTATTATGATTGATTCATCCAAATGGGACGTCATTGAAGCAGGCTTAAAATGCGTACAAGGCAAAGCCATCGTCAACTCAATTTCGATGAAAGAAGGCGAAGCAGAATTCTTACGTCAGGCAAAACTCTGCATGCGCTATGGCGCTGCCATCATCGTGATGGCTTTCGATGAAAAAGGCCAAGCAGACACTTTCGAACGCAAGATTGAAATCTGTAAACGCGCTTACGACTTGCTGACCCAAAAAGTGGGATTCCCTGCAGAAGATATTATCTTCGATCCCAATATTTTTGCGATCGCCACAGGTATTGAAGAACACAATAATTACGCTGTCGATTTTATTAATGCAACGCGTTGGATTAAAGAAAACCTTCCGCATGCCAAAATTTCTGGCGGGGTATCTAATGTAAGCTTTAGTTTCCGTGGGAACGAGCCAGCACGTGAAGCAATTCACACCGTTTTCCTTTACCACGCAATTAAAGCTGGTATGACTATGGGCATTGTGAACGCCGGCATGATAGGTATCTATGACGACCTATCACCCGAGCTTCGTGAATGCGTTGAAGATGTCGTCCTAAATCGTCGCCCTGACGCAACCGAGCGCATGATTGAAATGGCTGGCACCTTAACAGCCAACGGTAAAAAAGAAGCGCCAACTTTAGAATGGCGTGGCACACCAGAAAGTCCGGTGAGTGTCCAAAAACGTTTAGCGCATGCACTTGTTCATGGCATCACAGAATTCATTAATGAAGATACCGAAGAAGCTCGCTTAGAGGCTTTAAAAAATGGTGGCCGCCCAATTCATGTGATTGAAGGTCCACTCATGGACGGCATGAATATCGTCGGTGACTTGTTCGGCCAAGGCAAAATGTTTTTACCGCAAGTTGTTAAATCTGCCCGCGTGATGAAACAGGCTGTTGCACATTTAATTCCGTATATCGAAGAAGAGAAATTACTGGAAGAAAAACGTACTGGCGTTGCAGCGAAACCTAAAGGAAAAATGGTCATCGCAACGGTTAAAGGCGATGTGCATGATATCGGCAAAAACATCGTTTCTGTTGTACTGCAATGTAACAATTTCGAAGTGGTCAACATGGGCGTAATGGTGCCTGCCGCTGAAATTCTCGCGATGGCTAAAGCCGAAAATGCAGACATTATTGGCCTATCAGGTTTGATTACACCGTCTCTTGAAGAGATGGCGCATATCGCCCGTGAAATGCAACGCGATCCATATTTCAGAGACTTGAAAATGCCATTGCTCATTGGTGGTGCAACCACATCGCGCGCGCATACCGCAGTCAAAATTGCACCTCATTATGATGGCCCAGTGATTTACGTTCCTGATGCATCTCGTTCTGTTGCTGTCATGCAATCACTGCTTACACCGGAGCAACGAGATACTTACTTAGCTGAACTTAATGCTGATTACGAACGTGCACGCACGCAACACGCCAACAAAAAAGGTGTGCCAATGCTAACCATCGCAGATGCCCGAAAGAATAAAGTTAAACTCAGCTTCACTGAAAAAAATGCACCTCTTAAACCAAAATTTATTGGCCGTCGTGTATTAGAAAATATCGATTTAGCGACGATTGCCCAATATATTGATTGGGGTCCTTTTTTCCAAACTTGGGATTTAGCTGGTGCTTATCCAGCCATTTTAAAAGATCCTGTCGTTGGCGAAACCGCAACAAAATTATTGGCTGACGGCCAAGCTTTGTTGAAAAAAATCATTGAAGGTCGTTGGTTAACTGCAAACGGTGTTGTTTCATTATTGCCAGCAAACAGTGTAAATGATGATGACATCGAAATTTATACAGATGACACCCGTCAAAAAGTTGCCTTCACTTATTACGGCATGCGTCAGCAAACAGAGAAACCTGTGATTGATGGGGTTGCAAGACCTAACCAATGCTTAGCTGATTTTATTGCCCCTAAAGATTCTGGCGTACCAGACTATATTGGCATGTTTGCTGTTACTGCAGGTTTAGGAATAGAAAAACATCTCAAACGCTTTGAAGAAACGCACGATGACTTTAACAGCATCATGCTGAAATCTCTTGCTGACAGATTGGCAGAAGCCTTTGCTGAATATTTGCACGAGCGTATACGTACCGATTTTTGGGCTTATGCAACTAACGAAAAACTAAGCAACGAAGAAATGATTGCAGAGAAATACCAAGGCATTCGTCCAGCTCCTGGCTACCCAGCATGCCCTGACCATACCGTTAAAGCAGATATGTTCAATATCATGCAGGCAACCGAAATTGGCATGGAGCTCACCGACTCTTATGCCATGAATCCTGCTGCTGCCGTCTCTGGTTTTTACTTTGCTCATCCTGAAGCAAAATACTTTAGTGTTGATAAAATTGGTGAAGATCAACTCACGGAAATGTCTGCACGTCGCGGCATGAAAAAAGAAGAATTAGCGCGTTGGTTAGCGCCTAATTTAGGATAAAAAATGCATATTCATATTCTTGGAATTTGCGGGACCTTTATGGGTGGTATCGCAGTTTTAGCAAAAGAAGCTGGTCATCGCGTAACAGGTTGTGATGCAAATGTTTATCCACCGATGAGCACGCAACTTGAAGCCCAAGGCATAGAGTTGATTGAGGGATTTGACCCATCGCAAACCAAACTGAATCCAGACGTTTATGTAATTGGCAATGTGGTTTCACGTGGCAATCCGCTCATGGAAGAAATTTTAAACCAAGGATTGCCTTTCATTTCCGGCCCTCAATGGTTAGCAGAAAATATTCTTCACCCACAGGGCGAACAAGCTAAGTGGGTACTTGCAGTTGCAGGTACACATGGCAAAACAACGACCAGTTCAATGTTGGCCTGGATTTTAGAATATGCTGGATTAGCGCCAGGCTTCTTAATTGGTGGCGTTCCACAGAACTTTTCAGTTTCTGCGCGCTTACCTCAAACACCTAAACAAGATAGCAACAGCACATCGCCTTTCTTTGTGATTGAGGCAGACGAATATGACACTGCATTTTTCGATAAGCGATCAAAATTTGTTCACTACGGTCCACGCACTGCAGTGCTCAATAACCTAGAGTTCGATCACGCAGATATATTTGCAGATTTAAATGCCATCGAAACCCAGTTTCATCATTTAGTACGCACAGTTCCTCAACAAGGTTTAGTTGTTGCCAATGGCAAGGAAGAAAGTTTGCAGCGCGTTATTGACCGAGGATGTTGGACACCAGTAGAACATTTCGGCAGCGACAAAGATTGGCAAGCAGGTGAAGCCGATGCTGATGGTGGTTTTGATGTGCTATTTAAAGGCGAGAAACTAGGTCACGTTAATTGGCAATTATTAGGTGAACACAATCGCATGAATGCGCTTGCGGCATTAGCAGCTGCTCGTCATGTTGGCGTATCTTTGAACGTAGGAATTGCCGCTTTAGGTTTATTCCAAAATGTAAAACGTCGCATGGAATTACGTGGAATCGTCAACGAGATTAGTGTCTATGATGACTTTGCTCACCACCCAACAGCTATCACTACAACCGTCGCTGGCTTACGTGCAAAAGTAGGTAAAGCACGCATCTTGGCAGTATTGGAGCCGCGCTCCAATACAATGAAACTAGGTGTCATGAAACAAGCATTACCAGCAAGCTTGGTCGAAGCGGATTTAGTATTTTGCTATGGTGCAAATTTAGGATGGGATGCAAAAGAAGCGCTATCGCCAATTAGCGAGAAATCCAAGGTATATGACGACATCGATACTTTAGTGAATGATCTAGTAAAAATAGCAAAAGCTGGCGATCAAATATTGGTGATGAGCAATGGTGGTTTTGGTGGTATCCATCAAAAACTACTGACTCAACTTGCATCCTAGTTCTACTAAAAAAACATGGACATTCCTTTGAAATTTTCAATTTTCAAACAGTCGCCATTTTTTTATTTTGCATTAATTTTTTCTGCGGTTTTGCATTTACTGCTCATCATCGGATTGCAGTTCGATATCCATCCATCCAAATTATTTGAAGACCATACGCCATCCTTAGATATCGTTTTAGTTAACAGCAAAACAAAAACAGCACCCAATCAATCTGAAATATTGGCGCAAACCAACCTCGATCGAGGTGGCAATACCGAAGCAGACAAACAAATGGCATCGGCGCTACCAAATGAAAACAACAAACCGAATCAACAAACGGATATTGCACTTAAAAAACTATCAAGAGTTGCTGCAAAAACCCAAGCGGAAGCCGCGAATAAGCAACATCAAGTTAAAGCACTAGAAAAAGAAGCGCAGTCGCTTATGAAGCAAGTGCAATCAAACCACGCCATTGAATCAGGTCAAAATACTACTGCAAAGTCCCACACGGAAAACACGCCTCCTCCAAATCAAAAACCTCATTTAAATCTAGCGGATCTGATGGATAGCAGTGCAGAAATTGCAAAGTCAGAAGCTCAAATTGCTAAGCAGCAAGAAGACTATCAAAAGCGTCCGAAACGTAAATCAATTGGCATCCGAACACAAGAATATAAGTTCGCAACTTACATGGAAGCTTGGCGATTAAAAGTTGAGAAAATTGGCAATCTTAATTATCCAGAAGCCGCCAAAGAACAGAAACTATATGGTCAATTACAAATGGCTGTTTACATTAAAGCAGATGGCAGTTTAGAAAAGATAGAAATAAAACGCAGCTCAGGCTTTCCAGTTTTAGATGCGGCAGCAAAGCGAATTGTTGAAATGGCAGCGCCTTATGCAGCTTTTCCAGAAGACATCCGCAAGGACGTAGATATTATCGACATTACAAGAACTTGGACTTTCACTAAAGATGATAGCCTCACAACAAAAGGCTCGGAGTAATCATGGAAAACAACTACTACCAACATCATGTATTTTTCTGTCTGAATCAACGTGAAGATGGAGCCCAGTGTTGCACTGACTTTGGTGCAGAAGCAGCGTTTGACCACATGAAATCATCTGTTAAAAAACTTAACTTGAATGGTAAAAATAAAGTAAGGATTAATCGCGCTGGATGCTTAGATCGATGCGGTGAAGGTCCATTGATGGTGGTTTATCCCGAAGCCATTTGGTATACATTTGTCGACAACGAAGATATTGATGAAATTATTAGTTCACACTTACAGCAAGGTAAAGTGGTCGAGCGCCTACAAATTAAATAAGCCTAATTTTTAGTAATCTCTTTAGCAATTTTTGTGATGAGCAACTCTTTCAGACTCTCAATTTTTGCAGGATTAGATGCTCTTTGAACTTCACTCCAAATTGTTTCCGGAAAGTGAATATCTGTTTTGAATCGCGGAATGACATGCCAATGGATATGTGGTGTTTTATTGCCTAAGCTCGCCAAATTAATCTTCTCAGGTTGGAACACTTCACGTAAAACACGTTCTATGATAAACGTCACATCCATTAATCGTGCACGCGCTTCAGTGCTTAAATCTGTCATTTCTTTAACATGCTTATTAAGAATCACACGACAAAATCCAATGTAATTTTCATCGTCGACTAACACAACACGACAAAAATCATCTTGCCAAATAACTTCACCGCCGGGTGAACGACAAAAAACACAATCTTGCTGAGCCATTAGATTTTCACCGTTTTTCCTATTGCTGCAGATTCAAGTGTAGCAACAATTGCTCTACAGTTTTTCTTAGCATCATCAAAACTAAGCAGTGGTGATTTGTCATTAAGCACGCAATCACTAAAATGTTCAATTTCAAGATTGAAGTGATTGCTTGCAGGATAAATCTCTTCTGCTTTACGGCCATCTTCTGACCACCAGCTAATCATCGGCACATCATTAGTCCCTGGCAGCTGCCAGACTGTGTGACATTTCAAACCGCCTTTAGTCCCAATCAAAGTATATTCAGACTGACGGCTACATTCAAAACTGGTATCAAAATGGCCACGCTTGCCATCCCCAAAATCAATCACACCACTGGTAGCGATATCAGCGCCAGTGTCTGCATATTTTGCCATGGCAGTTACACTAATCGGATCAACATCAAAACAATGGCGCAGGGTATGAATCGCATAAGGTCCAATATCCCACATTGCGCCACCACCCAAATCAGTATCATTAGCCAAACGATACATACGCGCTGGCCGCATCATGAAGGAATAACTCGCTTTGGCAAAACGCACCTCACCAATCACACCCGAGGCGATAATTTCTTTTACGCGTTGGTGTTGTGGATGGAATCGATACATAAATCCTTCCATCACTTTGACCTGATTTTTCTTTGCAGCAATCTCAATTGCTTCAACATCAGAAACTGCAATCGCCATTGGCTTTTCTATCAACACATGTTTACCAGCAGCAATCGCTTTCAATGCCCACTCCGCATGCTCATGGTTAGCAAGCGGAATATAAACCGCCTGTACATCAGCATCCACCAGTAAATCTTCTAATACATCATAGGTTTTCACCCCTGAAATTTTTGGGGCATATTTGGCGAGTGTTTCAGCAGCGGCACCTGGACGACGGCTAGCAATCGCAACCAATTCAGAATTGGACGCCTCAACGATTGCTGGTAATAAACGCTCGTTGACACGTGCAGCACCTAAAATTCCCCAACGTAACTTACTCATGAAACCCCCATTTAAACACCAGCAGCATGTGCTTGAGTATCTGCATGATAAGAACTACGAACCATAGGCCCACATGCTGCATGAGTAAAGCCCATTGCCAAAGCCTCTTGTTCAAACTGAACGAAACGTTCAGGTGTCACAAAGCGCATAACAGGCAAATGATGCTGACTGGGCTGTAAATACTGACCCAAAGTCAACATTGTCACACCATGTTCACGCAAATCACGCATCACTTCTAAAATCTCTTCATCTGTTTCTCCTAGACCCAACATCAAACCTGATTTAGTTGGGACTTCCGGATGCAACTGACCGAACACTTTAAGTAAATCTAATGAGTTTTGATAATCAGCACCTGGTCGTGCTTGCTTGTATAAACGCGGCACGGTTTCCAAATTATGGTTCATTACATCAGGTGGTGAAACTTTTAAAATCTCAACTGCTGTTTCTAAACGTCCACGAAAATCTGGCACTAAAACTTCAATCTTAATTTCAGGAGATAAAGCTCTTGTTTCACGAATGCAATCTACGAAATGTTGAGCGCCACCGTCCATTAAGTCATCACGATCAACGCTGGTAATTACGACGTAACGCAAGCGCATTTGCGCAATTGTAGAAGCTAGATTTTTTGGCTCGTTAACATCAGGCGGCAAAGGCTTACCATGTGAAACATCACAGAATGGACAGCGACGTGTACAAATATCACCCAGAATCATAAAGGTTGCTGTGCCGCCACTAAAACATTCCCCAATATTTGGACAAGAGGCTTCTTCGCAAACCGTATGCAATTTATTTTCGCGTAGCACTTGTTTAATTTCTTGGAAACGGGCGCTATCAGGCACCTTCATTCTTATCCACTCTGGCTTACGCATTGCTGGCTGAGGAATAATTTTAATAGGAATACGTGCCGTCTTTTCCTGGCTTGTTTCCTTCACGCCCGCCACTTTAGCTGGCCGTCTATTTTCAATTCGCTTAGTCACATGTTCCGTCATCAGGCTTCAATCATTTGCTTAATAGTTTAACGATTTTGTCAGGTATTTTAACAGCTTTGACTCGATTTCAGTTTGTGGCAATTCCACACCCAAATCTTTTAATTGTGTTACTTCCAATCCTTTATATCCGCAAGGATCAATGGCATTAAATGGGCTTAAATCCATATTCATATTGAGCGAGAGGCCGTGATAACAACATTGATTTTTCAATCGCAAACCGACCGAGGCGATTTTTTTATCTTGCACATAAACCCCTGGTGCATCTGCGCGTGCAGATGAATCAATATTAAATTCTGCTAACAAACTCACCACAGAATTTTCAAGGGCACTCACCAGCTGCCTGACATTAATACCTTTACGCTGCAAATCAATCAATACGTAAATTACTATCTGACCTGGGCCATGATAAGTAATCTTGCCACCCCTATCTGTGTTCACAACAGGAATGTCTGCGCGCGATGGCATACGCACATCTTTACGATTTAAACCTAGCGTATAAACAGGAGGGTGTTCAGTAATCCAAAGCTGATCTGGCGTTTGATGGTCACGAACACTTGTGAAATCTTGCATAGCGCGCCAAGTTGTTTCAAACTCGGTGCGCCCAAGATGCTTAATAACAATTGATTGCGTCAAATTACAACACGTATTTTGATAATGGATGGGAAGTTAGCGCACGATAGATATCGTCCAATTGCGCTCTTGAAGTGGCATGAACAGTACACGTTAAACTAATAAAACGACCGCCCGTGCTAGCACGCATATCCACTTTTGAAGCATCAAAAGTAGGGTCAATCGCTTTAATCACTTCAACCATTGTCGCAGCAAAAGCATCACTCGTTTCGCCCATGACTTTGATTGGAAAGTCACATGGAAACTCTAATAAATTTTCTTCTGTAATGTTCTCTGCCATCTTCGTCTTATTATTTAGTTAAAGATTAGTTTAATGCTATCAATTGCTCGACCAAAAACGCCAGCCAATGGCACTGCTTTTGCCGCGACTAATTTGCGCTCGTCAATCACTTTACCATCTAAAGAAAATTGAATCGTGCCGAGTTCTTGGCCTGCAGAAATAGGAGCAATAACACGTTTAGCACTAATAACTTTAGCTTTTACACGCGCATACTCACCTTTAGGCAACATCAGCGCAAGGTCTGTTAAGACGGTGGCATCCACTGTATTGTCAGTACCTTTATAAACTTTCTGTTGGTTAATGACCTTACCTGCTTTGTAAACCAAATGTGCTTCAAAAAACTGGAAGCCATAATTTAAAAGTTTTTGACTTTCTGTTGCTCGAGCAGCATCCGAAGGTGCGCCTAATACAACAGAAACTAAACGACCATCGCCTCGTTTTGCTGATGAAATTAAGCAATATCCAGCTGACTCAGTATGCCCAGTTTTCATACCATCCACTGTCGGATCTGACCACAACAAACGGTTACGATTTGGCTGCGTAATTTTGTTGTATGTATATTCTTTTACAGAGTACAAACGCTGATATTGGTCTGGAAAATCACGAATTAATGCAACCGCCAACAATGATAAATCTGCAGCTGTTGTGTAGTGCTCTGGATCAGGCAAGCCTGTCGCGTTCATGTAATGGGTATTCACCATGCCAAGACGGGCAGCTTCTTTATTCATTTGCGCAGCGAAAGCTTCTTCAGTGACCGCAATACCTTCTGCCAAAACAATCGACGCATCATTACCAGATTGAATAATCATGCCATGTAATAATTCATCCACTGTCACATTCATCATGTCAGGTGAAACAAACATTTTTGAGCCTTCAACCTTCCAAGCTTTGACGCTGATCGGCAAAGTTTGCGTCAACTGCAAATGTCCATTTTTTAACGCTTTAAAACTTAAGTAAGCCGTCATTAATTTAGTCAATGAAGCAGGCTCAACACGGCCTTGGCTATTTTGCTCAGCCAACACACGACCACCACCTGCGTCTTTAAGTAAATAAGCTTTTACAGTCAACTCAGGTGGCGGAGGCGCTACTTCAGCACTGGCTTGAGTAGCAATAAATAAACTTAAGAAAATGGCAAAACAAGAAGATAAATAAGACATATGCACTTTTTAAAATTAAGGTTGAACGATAATGTAAGTATTAAGACCAAGCGAATCTTTAATTTTCATCGCAGCACGATCTGCGTCTGCACGATTGGCATAAGGACCAATGCGCACACGATATACCCCTTGATTGTACCAGCTATTGACGGGGGCATTTTCGACCAAGTTTTGATCAATAATTTTTTTAGACAAGCCGCCCGCATTTTCTGGGGATTTAAAGGCGCCGACTTGAACGAAAATACCCGATTCACTTGCGGTTGCTTTTTCTACGGAAGAATTTGCCGTCACAGGATCTTGAACCAAAGGCTTAATTTCAACATCACCCGTATCTTTTACAGCAGCCACTTTCACCTCGGCTTTGTTTGCAACAAAGCTTTTAGCATCAATCGCTTCGACTTCAACTAAACCACTTCCCTTACCTACGATGCCTAATTTATAAGCTGCCGCGTAAGACAAATCAATCAGGCGATCACTATGAAATGGACCACGATCATTAATTCTCACAATCACTGATTTTTGATTAGCAGGATTAGTCACTCTCACATAGCTTGGCAAAGGCAAAATAGTATGTGCGCCAGTCATGCCATACATATCATAAATTTCACCTGTCGATGTTTGTTGGCCGTGATAACGACGACCGTACCAAGATGCAATCCCGCTTTTCTTATATGGTGTGAATTTCGTCATAGGTGTATATCCATTACCTAAAGCGATATAAGGCTTATTAGCACGAGCTAATAAAGGCTCAACACGAGGCACAGCATCAGGAATAGCATAAATATCTGCTGGGGGATTATCGCCTGGACCGTCATCTAAATAATAACCACCACCTTTTTTGGCGCCAGACTGACTAGCAGGCGAAACCGGCGCTGATTGTCGAGTGCTGCTTCCTGCACAGGCTGCCAAAAAACTGACCATAGCCAACAAAGTGAATAAACGGATCATGATGAAGCCATTAATGCCTTATGTGTACTGATACTCATAAGGATACCCAAGCCTAATAAAACCGTCACCAATGAAGTGCCGCCGTAACTTATGAATGGGAGGGGCACACCAACCACCGGCAGGATGCCACTTACCATACCAATATTTACAAAAACATAAGTAAAGAAAGTCAGTGTGATACTGCCTGCCAACAAACGACAAAAGGTATTATGCGCTCGAGATGAGATCACAAAACCACGAAAAATAATGAGAGAAAATAATGCTAAAAGTAAAATATTTCCTAGCAAACCAAACTCTTCGCCAAAGACTGCAAAAATAAAATCGGTGGTTCTTTCAGGTAAGAAATCCAATTGAGACTGAGTTCCATTCAACCAGCCCTTACCAATAAATCCACCAGAACCAAGCGCAATGCTAGCCTGTATAGTGTGATAGCCAGCACCTAAAGGATCTTGTGAAGGGTCAAATAAAATCTCAATTCTTTTACGTTGGTAATCATGCAATAAAGACCAAAAAATAGGGGTCATTACAGCGATCAACCCTGCACCGCCAGCTAAGATTTTCCAGCTGAGTCCAGCCAAATAAATCACGTAAAAACCAGAAGCTAAAATAATTAAAGAAGTACCAAGATCAGGCTGCTTCATTACCAAGCCAACTGGTACGACTAACATTAATGCTGCAATTGCATAATCAACTGATCGCAAATCAGCCTCGCGTCTTGCAAAATACCAAGCGAGCATCATTGGCATCCCAACCTTCATTAATTCGGAAGGTTGAATACGAGCAAAACCAAGATTTAACCATCGCCTTGCACCGTGACTAATTTCACCAAATAAAGCTACGCCCAAGAGCAACAATAACCCAAAAATAAACAACGGAAGCGCCATGCGCTCTAACCAATGCGGACTGATATTAGCGACGATCCACATTAATGTTAAAGCAACCATCATATTGCTAAATTGGGATATGACCCTCGACCAATCTTGTCCAGAGGCACTATAGATTACAAACAAGCCAATAATACAGGCGAAGAAAATACACCCCATTAAAAATGAGTCTATACGCCTTGAAAGGTTGTTCATAAAATCGCTAATCATGTAACTCTTCCTCAACCACTCCTGTCGGTTTTTTAGTGGACGACTCTACAATATCAGCAGGTAGCTTACCTAATAAATAGTAGTCCATTACTTTACGAGCAATAGGACCAGCAGCAGAACCGCCATGACCACCGTTTTCAACAATTACTGCAAGTGCAATTGTTGGGTTTTCTGCCGGTGCATAAGCAACAAATAATGCATGGTCACGATGACGCTCATCCAAAGCACCTGCGTTATATTTGGCGCCTTGTTTAATCCCAACTACTTGGGCTGTTCCAGTTTTAGCGGCAATATCATATCCAGCACCAGCACCAACGCTTGCGGCAGTGCCGCCAGGACGGGTCACATCTATCATTCCCGCACGAACCAATGCAATATTCTCAGGCTTCAAGCGAACTTCATCTTGCTTCATTGGTGGAATATGGAACATTCCACCTGTGCCATTGTTTTTCTGAATGGACTTGACTAAGTGAGGCCTCATCGCCACACCATTATTTGCAAGTACTGCTGTTGCTTGTGCCAATTGCATTGGCGTCACCAAGGTATAGCCCTGCCCAATACCTACAATTACTGTTTCACCCGGATACCACTTTTGCTTCCAACGTCGATTCTTCCACTCAGGTGTTGGTAACAAACCGCCAATCTCACCCGTTAAATCAATTCCACTTTTTTTACCAAAGCCGAAATGGCTGACGAAACCTGTGAGTTTTTCAATTCCCAAATCTAAAGCCAATCCGTAAAAAAAGGTATCACATGAAACCGTGATTGCCTTTTGAATTCCAACTTGACCATGTCCCTCAGGTTTCCAATCACGGTATCGATGAGAACTGCCAGCCAATGTATAAAAGCCTGGGTCACTTAAACTATAAGGTGGATGACGCTTGCCATCTTCTAAGCCAGCCATTGCCACAAAAGGTTTAAACGTTGACCCAGGTGGATAAATGCCTCGAATAGGACGGTTAATTAATGGACGATCCAAAGAGCCATTCAACATCTTCCAGGTTTCAGCATCAATTCCATCCACAAATAAATTAGGATCAAAAGTAGGCATGCTGACATACGCCAAGACCTCGCCATTTTTAGGATTGATCGCGACCAACGCGCCTCGACGACTTCCAAAAGCCTTTTCAGCAATTTCTTGAATTTTTGAATCAACGGATAAAACTAAGTTGTCACCAGGCACTGGTGCTGTGCTAGATAATACTCGCACGGCCTGACCGTCAGCATCCACCTCAACTTGTTGAAATCCTGTTTGTCCATGAAGAACTGATTCATAGAATTGTTCTATACCACCCTTTCCAATATGATCCGAACCTTTGTAATTACCCAAGTCCCCAGAAGCATCTAAATTTTTAATATCGCTCTCATTAATTCGCCCAATATAACCAATCATATGAGAACCCATACCATTTTGAGGATAACTCCTAAATAGTCGAGATCGGATTTCTACGCCCGGAAATTGGTAACGATTTACCGCAAACTTAGCAGCTTCCTGCTCATTCAGGTGCGTGCGTATTGGAACACTTTCAAAGTTATGAGTCTGTGCTCTTAGCTTTTTAAATTGCTTGCGATCTTCGTTACTCACTTCCATCATTTGGCTAATACGATTAATCGTATCTTCCACGTTACCTGCTTTTGAAGGCGTAATCTCCAAGGTATACACAAAGAAATTATGCGCAAGAATAACGCCGTTACGATCTAAAATTAGGCCGCGATTGGGGACTGTCGGAACAAGAGATATACGGTTATTTTCTGCCAAAGTATGGAAGTAATCGTATTTACCAATCTGCAAGAAGAAAAAACGAAATAACAAAATTGCAAAGCAGAATAGAACAATGAACCCAGCAACACTCAAACGTAACTTGAAGTGATGATGTTCTAAAGAATGATTTCTGAGTTCACGTCGCAATAACATATTAAAAGTTAATGTCTAGCACGAGGTGAGAAGAATCTAATAATGACAAAATGCCAAAATAAAACACTACTGAGACATGAAAGGAAGAAGTAATATCCTGGATTTTCAGCCCCTGAAAAAAGTTTTAACACAAATAGCGCGAGCTGATTAACTAACAGAAGTAAAAATACATAACTTGTCTGCTGTAAATCTGTAAATAAAATGAGGCGGCGTTGATAAACAACTGCAAGAAAAGCAGTAATCGCATAGGCCAAAGCATTCTGGCCAAATAAACTACCACTCGACAAATCAATCGCCAAGCCTGCAATCCATGCAAGGCCAATATTACAATGCTGCGGGGCGCGTAACATCCAAAAAAGCAATGCCAGCAAGACAAAATCTGGTCGCAAATACAAGCCCCAACCAGACCATGGGAATAGTTGCAAAACTAAAGCTGCCAATAAGGAGGCATATATCATCCTGCGTTTAATGACCGGCATTTTTCTTCACGCTTTGATTGGTTTTCTGATTCTTTGAAACTTTATTTGATTGCTCTTCTTCACGAGCCTTGGCTACTTCTTCATTAACAGCAGTTTTGTGATCCAAATCTAATAAAAGTACCTGACGGAAATTTTGTACACCCGCAATCGGCAATGCAACAATAGTTGCAAAAGGAGAACCTGAAGAGACTTTAACGCTAGTTACTTTTGCAACACCCAGCCCTTGAGGGTAAACACCATCAATACCAGAAGTCACTAAACGGTCGCCGACTTGAATATCAACGTTGGCAGGCAAGTAAGGAAGATTAACTCCATACTCCCTTCCGCCACCAAAGGCGATTGCACGTAAACCGCTTCGTTCAACCTGCACTGGAATTGATAAATCGTGATCAGTCAATAAAGTAACTTCACTGGTATGCGGATAAACCCTAGTGACCTGTCCTAAAACACCATTAGCATCAACCACGGCCTGTCCAGCCTGTATCTCCTTATCGGCACCAATGTTCACAATGACTTTATGAGTGAATGGATCCAGTCCCAAGTGCATAATTTCTGCCATTTTAGTAGGACGAATTGTTGTTTTTGAAGCGTCGAATAAGGAACGCAAATGTTCATTCTCAGCCTGCAAAGTTTTTAATTCCTGTAATGCTGCGCCATTAACTAAAGCTTGCGAGTTTAAACGTTTCACTTCGGCACGAAGATTGGCTTGAGAAGTAAAGAAATCAGAAAGATCGTTATACAAAACGACCGGACGATTCGCCAACCATTGGAAAGGAGAAAGAAGACTAACGGCACTTTGACGCACTTCAGTGAGGTAGCTAAAGCGCGCATCAGAAGCGATTAACAATAATGAAAGCGTAGCAAACATAATCAGCCTAGCAAAAGCACTAGGGCCGCGAACAAAAAACTTTGGCGACTGCTGATATTCCATTACGCCCTGTTCCGTTTACCTTATTAAAACGAACTAATTAAAAAAATTGCCGGCCTGAAATTTCAAAGGCCAGCAATCCTGAGATGCAAAAGCTGCTTTAGAAATTATTCTTCAGCAAAAATACTTCCTAAACGATCAATCTCTTCTAGGGCACGGCCACAACCACGAGCGACACAAGTTAATGGATCCTCAGCCACCAAAACAGGAAGGCCAGTTTCTTCCATAATGAGACGATCTAGATTATGTAATAACGCACCGCCCCCAGTAAGTACCATGCCCTTTTCAGCAATATCGGCGCCTAGTTCTGGTGGCGTTTGTTCAAGTGCAGATTTAACAGCACCTACAATTGCATTTAAAGGCTCAGTTAAGGCCTCTAAAATTTCATTGCTTGAAATTGTAAATTTGCGTGGCAATCCTTCTGCTAAGTTACGTCCCGTCACTTCCATTTCCATAACTTCACTTCCAGGGAAAGCAGAACCAATTTTCTTTTTAATTAGCTCAGCTGTTGGCTCGGAAATCTGCATGCCATAGTTACGACGAATGTAATCAATAATCGCTTGGTCAAATTTATCACCACCAACACGTTCAGATTTAGCATACACAATGCCGCCAAGAGAAATCACACCAACCTCTGTTGTACCGCCGCCAATATCCACCACCATAGAACCAGTTGCATCTGCTACAGGCATATTGGCACCAATTGCAGCAGCCATTGGCTCTTCAATTAGATAAACTTTACGTGCGCCAGCGCCGAGTGCGGATTCACGAATCGCACGGCGCTCCACTTGAGTAGAGCCCACAGGCACACAAATAATGATGCGCGGATTAGGAGAGAACATACGTGACTCATGAATCTTCCGACTAAAATACTTAAGCATTTGCTCAGTAATCGTGAAGTCAGCAATCACACCATCTTTCATTGGGCGAATTGCGCTAATGTTTGCCGGCGCTCTTCCCAACATGCCTTTAGCTTCTGCACCAACAGCCAACAAGGTCTTTTTACCGTTAGGGCCACCTTCTTGGCGAATCGCAACCACTGATGGTTCGTCAAGAACAACACCTTTGCCACGTACGTAAATCAGCGTGTTCGCTGTACCTAAGTCGATAGCAATATCATTTGAGAAGTAACTATTGAAGAATCCAAACATGGTCTTTATATCCCGAGCGACGTAATAATTAATGTAAGAGTTAGCGACGAATTAGATGTCGCATAAAATCAAGTTATAATACCTGATATCCAAACAAAGTTTAAGATTTGAGAAGAGAAATGTCACTTAACAGTGCAGATATTAAACGTATTGCCCATTTGGCACGCATTGAAGTCAGCGATGCCGAAGCGGATGCAACACTTACTAAGCTCACAGGTATTCTTGGCCTCATCGAACAAATGCAAGCGGTAGACACCACTGGCATTGTTCCAATGTCACATTCGCAAGACGTAACACAACGCTTGCGTGATGACGTTGTCACAGAAACCAACCAACGTGAACTGTTCCAATCAATCGCTCCAGCGGTTGAAGATGGTTTGTACCTCGTTCCTAAAGTCATCGAATAGCACTCAAATGATTAATAAAAGCTTAAAACAACTTGGTGCGATGCTCCAAGCCAAAGAAATTTCTAGCGTTGAACTCACGCAAGAGTATTTGAATCGTATTGACAGGCTTAATCCTGAAATCAACGCCTTCATTACGCTAGACAAAGACAAAACTCTTGCCCAAGCAAAACATGCAGATGCCATGTTCGCCGCTGGCAAGGCTTCAGCGCTGACTGGCTTACCAATTGCTCAAAAAGATATTTTTGTAGCGAAAGGCTGGCGCACGACTTGCGGATCAAAAATGCTCGAAACATTTATTGGCCCTTACGATGCAGACATTATTGAGCGCTTTGATGGCGTAGGTGCTGTCAATTTAGGCAAAACCAATATGGATGAATTCGCGATGGGTTCATCTAACGAGACTAGCTATTTTGGCAAAGTACAAAACCCATGGGACAGAAGTCGCGTTCCTGGCGGTAGCTCAGGTGGTAGCGCAGCTGCAGTTGCAGCGCGCTTGTGTGCAGCAGCAACAGGCACTGACACTGGCGGCTCAATTCGCCAACCTGCTTCTTTATGCGGGCTTTCAGGTCTTAAGCCAACTTACGGTCTTGCTTCACGTTTTGGCATGATTGCCTTTGCATCATCACTAGACCAATCAGGTCCAATGGCTAAATCTTGCGAAGATATGGCGCTAATGATGAACGTCATTACCGGTTTTGATAAACGTGATTCCACTAGCTTGAACCGTGAAAAAGAAGATTACACAAGGGATTTGAATAAGCCACTAGCCGGATTAAAAGTGGGCTTACCAAAAGAATATTTCGCTGAAGGCTTAGGTGCAGACGTTGCCACAGTGGTACAAGAAGCGATTGCTGAGTATAAGAAATTAGGCGCTGAAATTGTTGATATCAGCTTACCAAATACAATGCTTTCTATTCCAGTTTATTACGTCCTTGCTCCAGCTGAAGCATCAAGTAACTTATCTCGCTTTGATGGTGTACGTTATGGTCATCGCGCTAGAGAGTATGGCGATTTAATGGATATGTACTGCAAGAGCCGTGCTGAGGGTTTTGGTGCGGAAGTTAAACGTCGGATTCTGATTGGCACTTATGTATTGAGTGCTGGTTACTACGATGCTTACTATTTAAAAGCACAACAGATCCGCCGCCTAATAGCCCAAGATTTCGAAAATGCATTTAAACAATGTGACATCATCATGGGGCCTACTGCACCATCGACTGCATTTAAAGCCGGTGAAAAAGCAGATGACCCCGTTTCAATGTATCTACAAGACATCTATACCATTGCGGTCAACTTAGCAGGCTTGCCAGGCATGAGCATTCCAGCTGGATTCGCGCAAAGTGCTGATGGCAAGAAACTACCCGTTGGTTTACAAATTATCGGTAATTATTTTGATGAAGCACGCATGCTTAATGCAGGGCATGCTTATCAACAAGTCACAGATTGGCACATACAAATGCCAGAGGGAATTGAATAATGGAATGGGAAGTCGTCATTGGGCTGGAAACACATACCCAGCTACAAACCAAAACTAAAATTTTTAGCGGTGCTTCGACTGAATTCGGTTCAGAGCCTAATACACAAGCCTGTGTAGTGAGCTTGGCTTTGCCTGGCGTGCTCCCTGTTTTGAATAGAGAAGCAGTGAAATGTGCGATTAAATTCGGCTTAGCAGTAAACGCTGAGATTGCAGCACGCTCAGTATTCGCACGTAAGAATTACTTCTATCCTGACTTACCTAAAGGCTATCAAATCAGTCAATACGAACTACCAGTCGTCGGCAAAGGTAGCATGAAGATTCAAGTTGGCACTGGTGACAAGGCTTACGAAAAAGTCATCAACATTACCCGCGCTCACTTAGAAGAAGATGCGGGCAAGTCTGTGCACGGCGCGCAAGAAGGCATGTCAGGCATCGACTTAAACCGTGCTGGCACACCACTGCTCGAAATCGTGACAGAACCAGATATGCGCTCAGCAGCTGAAGCTGTCGCTTACGCTAAAAAACTACATGATTTAGTGCAATGGATAGGCATTTGCGATGGCAACATGCAAGAAGGCAGTTTCCGCTGTGACGTCAACGTTTCAGTCCGCCCAAAAGGCTCTGACAAACTTGGCACACGCCGCGAAATTAAAAACTTAAACTCATTTAAGTTCATGCAACAAGCGATTGAGTACGAAACACAATGGCAAATCGAAACGTTGGAAGATGGCGGTACGATTCAACAAGCTACTGTTCTATTTAACCCAGATACTGGCGAAACACGTGCCATGCGCAGCAAAGAAGAAGCAAATGATTACCGCTACTTCCCAGATCCTGACTTATTGCCACTCGCCATTTCAGAAAACGACATCAGCACAGTTAAAGCCGAGATGCCTGAATTGCCTGAAGCAATGAAAGCACGTTTTGAAGCTCAATATGGTTTAGCACATTACGATGCAAACGCACTCACTAGCTCACGTGCAACTGCGGACTATTTCGTAGCAACTGTTGATGCTGGTTGTGATGCAAAACTTGCAGCCAACTGGGTCATGGGTAGCGTTTCTGCAAAACTCAATGCTGACGACAAAGAAATTTCTGAATCGCCCATTTCGCCAAGCGCGTTAGCAAGTTTGATTAAACGCATTCAGGACGGCACGATTTCTAACAATGCCGCTAAACAAGTATTTGAAGCAATGTGGTCTGGTGAAGGCGATGCCGACAGCATTATCGAAAGCAAAGGCCTAAAACAAGTTTCAGATACTGGCGCGATTGAAGCTATTGTAGATGAAGTGCTTGCAGCTAACGCTGCTATGGTTGAAGAGTTCAAAGCCGGCAAAGAAAAGGCGTTTAACGCATTAGTTGGTCAAGCGATGAAAGCTTCAAAAGGCAAAGCCAACCCAGCGCAAGTGAACGAGATTCTGAAAAAGAAACTTGGTGCTTAATCTAGATACTTAGAAATAAAAAGGGCGCTTAATGCGCCTTTTTGATTTCCCTAATCCCGTTAAATGCCGTATGTCTCACGATAGGCCTGCACAGCCGACTTAAACTCTGCCAAGTCGGCGGCGCCATCTAAGAACTGAATTAAATCAGCCAAAGTTGCGATTTTGATGACAGGCATGCCACTATCTTTCTCAACTTCTTGCACAGCGGATAACGCACCCAGGCCACGCTCTTGGCGGTCAATCGCAATCGCCACGCCTGCTGGCGTTGCGCCAGCCGCCTTAATCATTTCCACAGATTCACGTACCGAAGTACCCGCAGAAATCACGTCATCCACAATCAACACTTTACCTTGTAATGGCGCACCAACAATCGTGCCGCCTTCACCATGATCTTTTGCTTCTTTACGATTGTAAGCATAAGGAAAGTTATGACCCTGACGCGCTAACGCAATTGAAATACTCGCGGCTAATGTAATCCCTTTGTAGGCAGGGCCAAACAACATATCGAACTTTACGCCTGACTTTAAAATAGCGGCCGCGTAAAATTCGCCCAATTTCATGAGGCTCTCGCCATCATTAAATAAACCTGCATTAAAAAAATAAGGGCTTAAGCGGCCAGCTTTTGTTTTAAACTCACCAAAGCGCAACACCTGTTTTTTAATGGCAAAATCGATAAACTGCGCGGTAAAATCTGTCTGTGTCGTCATCTAGAATCTTCTAAAAACTTTAAGGAATTATCTTGCTTAGAATTATATCCGCAAATCTCAATGGCATCCGCTCCGCAGTGAATAAAGGTTTCTTACCTTGGATGCAAAAGCAAAATGCTGACTTCATTTGCCTACAAGAACTTAAAGCACAAGAAGCTGATATGACGCCAGAAATGCAGACGCCCAATGGATACCAAGGCTACTTTCACTACGCCGAAAAAAAAGGTTACAGCGGCGTAGGCATCTATACCAAACACAAACCAGACAATGTAATTGTTGGATTAGGCTATGCCGACATTGATGCTGAAGGACGTTATATCGAATTGCAATTTGAAAATATAAACGGTAAAAAACTCAGCGTCGTTTCACTCTATTTACCGTCCGGCTCAAGCGGCGAAGAGAGACAGCAAGTGAAGTTCAGTGTCATGGAAAGATTCTACCCTCACCTTGAAGCACTCAAAGCCAGTGGGCGCGAAGTCGTAGTATGCGGAGATTGGAATATTGCCCACCAAGAAGCTGATCTTAAAAACTGGAAAGGCAACAAAAAGAATTCTGGATTCCTACCTGAAGAACGCGCTTGGATGACAGACATACTCGGCAAACTCGGCTGGGTGGATGCTTATCGAAAAGTGCATCCAGATACGACTGATGAATGTTACACATGGTGGAGCAACCGCGGCGCAGCTTGGGATAAGAACGTAGGGTGGCGCATTGACTACCACATCACCACACCAGCGATGGGGAGCTCAGCAAAACAATGCACCATTTATAAAGAAGAACGATTTAGCGACCATGCGCCGCTGATAATTGATTACGAATAAAAATAAAAAAGCCCGCTAATGCGGGCTTTTTTATTAATTCAATTCCAACGCTTAAAACGGAATGTCATCCTCAAATGCATCAAAATCACCACCGCTAGCAGGCGCTGAAGCTGGTGCTGATTGTGCAGGACGGGCAGCGCTTTGCTGTGGACGTGACTGCATACTTTGATCTTCATCCATCACTTCATAAGTATTGCTACCGCCACCATCGCGGCCACCCAACATTTGCATTTGGTCAGCAATAATTTCTGTTGTGTAACGATCTTGACCTTCTTTAGTTTGCCACTTGCGTGTTTGCAAACGACCCTCTACATAAACAGGACGACCTTTTTTAAGGTATTCACCAGCAATTTCAGCAAGCTTACGATACATCACAATATTGTGCCATTCAGTACGCTCTTGTTTTTGACCACTTTTGTCTTTCCAGCTATCTGTTGTTGCGATACTGAAATTACAAACTGCTTCACCATTAGGCATATAGCGCATTTCTGGGTCGCGGCCTAGATTACCTACTAAAATCACTTTATTCACTGATGCCATTTTTTACTCTCCTATTAATTTCAGCACGGCAGCTTCGTCCCAATCTTGCTGCATATCCACTTTTAAAATCGCTACACCTTCTTCGGCTAACACGACTGTTTCGCGGACACCTTTTAAACCACTCAATGCGACTGCTAATTTTTTAGCTTGGTCAGCACTGATTTTTTTAAGATGATACATTTTACTCTTAACTGCGGGTGGCTTTTTCATACTCAATGCAAATATTAACCATAAGGCCATTAATACACTGCAAAAAACAAACACCACTGAATTGTCATAGTGATGTGCCAAATAACCACCTGCGGTACCACCAACAAAAACACCGAGCGATTGCGTAGTGTTATAAACGCCAATTGCAGTCCCTTTGGATGCGGCCGGTGCAATTTTGCTAATGATAGAAGGAAGTGTCGCTTCTAAAATATTAAAGGCAATGAAATAAGCACCCAATGAAAATACGATACCCCAGAAATGAGCGATTGAAAACGCGAACAATAATTGGGCACCCAACATCAAAGCAATCGCACCGACAAACACTTGTTTTAATTTTGCACGTTTTTCACCAACGATAATGGCAGGAACCATCAGCACAAAAGAAAGCAAAAGCACCGGAAGATAAATTAGCCAATGTTGATTGGTAGTTAAATTGCTTGATTGATTAATAGCAAAAGGCACAACAACAAACATGGCCATTTGCGCTGCATGCAAGGCAAAAATCCCAAAATTCAAACGTAGTAACTGCTTATCTCTCAACACTTCTTTTAATTTACCTGTTTGCGCTTGCGCATCAGAATGGAAATGACTGCTAACAGGATCAGGCACCACATACTTCACCACAAAGATTGCAGCCGTTGCCAACAAACCTGTCAGCAAGAAAATGCCTGGCACACCTATCCATTGATTCAGCACTGGGCCAAGAATAAGCGACAAGGCAAAAGTAATCCCAATCGTTGTGCCTATCATGGCCATGGCCTTGGTACGATGCTCTTCACGGGTTAAGTCTGCGGCTAGCGCTGTCACAGCAGCAGAAACCGCACCTGCACCCTGAATGCTGCGACCTAAAATAATCGTGCTTAAATCATTTGCAAAACCAGCGACTAGACTGCCAATCGCAAATAAAACCAAGCCAACATAAATAACGCGCTTACGACCAAAGCGATCGGAAGCCATGCCAAAAGGTAACTGAAAAATTGCTTGTGTAAGGCCATAAGCACCCAATGCCAAACCAATCATTAATTGGCTATCACCACCTGGCAACGTTGATGCATATATAGCAAAGATAGGCAGGATTAGAAACATGCCCAACATCCGTAAACCATAAATAGATGCAAGACTTGCACTTGCACGCAACTCGGTTGCTGTCATTTTTTCTAAGTTGGTTTTTGATTGCTTTGATGTTGATGACATGAAATAGATTAACTTAAAGCCGTAAATTGCGTATATTAACAGGTTGCCCGGCTTTCATGCGGGGCGTGTAAAAAGACTTCTGAAGCGATACCTAATAAGGTGATGTTTTAAATAAGTTAATTAATTTAGGTTCAAAAATCTCAATGGAATACATACGCATTCGTGGTGCTCGTACGCACAATCTAAAAAACGTTTCTTTGGATTTACCAAGAAACAAAATGATTGTGATTACAGGGCTTTCTGGCTCAGGAAAATCTTCATTAGCGTTTGATACGCTTTATGCCGAAGGTCAACGCAGATATGTGGAATCACTTTCAGCTTACGCTCGCCAATTCTTGGCGCGGATGGATAAACCTGATGTTGATTTAATCGAAGGCTTATCTCCAGCAATTTCTATTGAGCAAAAATCCACTTCTCACAATCCACGCTCAACAGTGGGCACCGTGACCGAAATTCACGATTACTTACGTTTACTTTACGCACGTGCGGGCGACCCTGAGTGTCCTGAGCATGGCAATAAATTGGAAGCGCAAACCGTTTCACAAATGGTAGATAGTGTTCTTGCACTCCCTGAAGAAACCAAACTGATGATTCTGGCGCCAGTAGTCAGAGAGCGTAAAGGCGAACAAGTCGATTTATTTGAAGAGTTGAAAGCACAAGGCTTTGTGCGTGTTCGTGTCGATGGTGAAACATATGAATTAGATTCGCCGCCAACGCTGACCAAAAATACGAAGCACTCTATTGATGTTGTAATCGATCGATTAAAAGTCCGAGCTGACATGAAACAGCGAATTGCTGAGTCTTTTGAGACCGCATTACGTTTGGCTGAAGGCAAAGCCGTTGCTGTAGAAATGGATACCAACAAAGAACATTTATTTTCAGCAAAATTTTCATGTCCTGTATGTGATTACTCATTAGCAGAATTAGAGCCAAGATTATTCTCATTTAATAACCCAATGGGCGCTTGTCCAAAATGTGACGGCTTAGGGCAGATGAGCTTTTTTGACCCTAAACGTGTCGTTGCTTTTCCGCATCTTTCACTCGCTGCAGGGGCGATTAAGGGTTGGGATAAACGCAACCAATTTTACTTCCAATTACTTTCAAGTTTGGCAGAGCATTACGGTTTCGATTTAGAGACAACTTTTGAAGAACTGCCTGCGCATATTCAAGACATTTTATTAAACGGCAGCGGCAAAGAAGAAATCGCATTTAAATATTTAAATGAACGTGGATCTTTCTTCCAAAAGAAACATAGCTTCGAGGGGATTTTAAATAATCTACAACGTCGTTATCACGAAACCGACTCAAGCACAGTACGTGAAGAACTCGCAAAATACTTAAACTCTCAAACTTGCCCTTCATGCGCCGGCACGCGTTTACGCACTGAAGCGCGCCACGTAAAAGTTGGCGGGAAGAACATTCACGAAGTATGTGAAGTGCCTTTGAAGCAAGCACTAACATTCTTTGAAACCATTGAATTGCATGGTCAAAAGCTTGCTATCGCCGACAAGATTGTTAAAGAAATTAGTAACCGTCTAAAATTCCTCACCAATGTTGGTTTGGAGTACTTATCACTTTCCCGTTCAGCAGAAACGTTGTCTGGCGGTGAGGCGCAACGTATTCGATTGGCATCTCAAATTGGCTCTGGCTTAACCGGTGTGATGTATGTATTAGATGAACCATCCATTGGATTACATCAACGCGATAATGATCGATTACTCGAAACTTTGATGCGCTTACGCGACATTGGAAACAGCGTGATTGTGGTTGAGCATGATCAAGACGCCATCATGGCGGCAGATTATGTGGTCGATATTGGGCCAGGTGCTGGTGAGCATGGCGGTAATATCGTAGCTGCCGGCACTCCAAAAGAAATTCAAGAAAATGCTAACTCTGTTACTGGCCAATACTTAAGTGGTAAAAAACAGATCACCTATAATAAGAAACGTCATGCACCAGATCCTGCACGTTGGCTTTCTTTATTCCACGCAACTGGTAACAATTTAAAAGACGTGAAATTAGAATTACCCGTAGGCTTATTAACTTGTGTTACAGGCGTTTCTGGTTCAGGAAAATCAACACTCATAAATGACACCCTATACCGTGTGGTATCTCAACATTTATACGGCAGCTCAACTGAACCTGCGCCTTTTGATGGCATTGAAGGCTTAGAGTTTTTCGATAAAGTCGTTGATGTAGACCAAAGCCCAATTGGTAGAACACCACGTTCAAACCCTGCTACTTACACAGGTTTATTTACTCCGATTCGTGATTTATTTGCTGGCGTTCCTGAAAGTCGTGCACGTGGTTATGGTCCTGGCCGTTACTCATTCAACGTCAAAGGTGGACGCTGCGAAGCTTGCCAAGGTGACGGTGTATTGCGTGTTGAAATGCACTTCTTACCTGATGTCTATGTGCCTTGTGATGTATGTAAAGGTCAGCGCTACAACCGCGAAACTTTAGAGATTCATTACAAAGGTAAAAACATCCGTGAAATTTTAGAGATGACGGTTGAGCAAGCACATGAGTTTTTTAATGCGGTGCCTGTAGTCCAAAGAAAACTCAAAACATTGTTAGAAGTTGGCTTGGGTTATATCACGCTTGGACAATCAGCGACCACCCTTTCCGGGGGTGAAGCACAACGTGTGAAATTAGCACTAGAGCTTTCAAAACGAGATACCGGTCGCACACTTTACATATTGGACGAGCCTACGACTGGCTTACACTTCGCTGACATCCAATTACTTCTTGATGTCATTCACAGACTTCGCGATGCGGGCAACACGGTTGTGATTATTGAACATAATCTAGATGTCATTAAGACTGCTGACTGGCTGATCGATATGGGTCCAGAAGGTGGTGATGGTGGAGGTACCGTACTAGTTCAGGGCACACCTGAGACAGTTGCAAACTGCCCTGAAAGTTACACTGGGAAATATCTAAAAGCAATGCTTTAAGGAATGGCGGCGCTATTCATCCGATTAAGAATGATGCCGGTTTTTCTATTAAGACCAGGCGCTCCTTGATGTTTATCGTAATACCTAGGATTTGGAACCATCGCAGCCAACTTGGCTGCTTGTAATGCGGATAAGTTTCTTGCGCTAATACCGAAGTAATGTCGGGCAGCAGCTTCTGCCCCAAAGATCCCGTTACCCCATTCAATGACATTTAAATAGATTTCAAAAATACGGCGTTTACTCATGGTACTTTCAAGCATCACAGTAATCATCGCCTCTTCTAATTTCCGCCATGGCGTGCGCTTGGTCGATAAAAATAAATTCTTAGCGAGTTGTTGACTAATGGTCGAACCGCCTGCAACCACTTTGTGTTTTTTGAGGTTCTTTTCGTAAGCTTTTTGTATTCCGTCCCAATCGAAACCTTCATGATCTACAAACTTCCCATCCTCTGCGGCAATAAGTGCGCGCTTAAGATTAGGTGAAATTTTTTGATAAGGCACCCATCGATGTTTTATCTCGGCGTTGGGATTTTTTTCCTGCAGAATCTCTAAGCGATCTTCCATGAATGCGCTGGTTGAAGGATTGAAATTGATCCACCAACAAATATGAATAAAAATCCAAAGTTGATAGGCAATTAATAGTAGTAAGAACCACTTAACCCCACGCCATAAATATTGCTTAGTGGTCATGCGCTAGGCTGAGCCTGTTTAAACATTTCAATCACTGGCGACGTGTCTGGACGGACGCCGCGCCAGATATAAAAAGCTTCCGCCGCTTGCTCAATCAACATGCCCAAACCATCAAACACAGTTGCCCCATATTGCTGAGCAAATGCCATAAACGGCGTAATACGACCATACATCATGTCGTAAGCCAAAGCATTAGGTGCAAAAATGGTACTTGGTAGTGGCAATTGGCTATCTGTTAAACCGGCTGAAGTGGCATTAATCACAATATCGAATTGCTGGTCTTGTAAGTCATCAAAGGCATGCGCCTGTACAGAAACGTAAACCATTTCATCTCGCGCCTCGACGCGCTTCACCATATTGAGCGCTTTGTCTAAGGTACGATTGGTAATAATCAACATTGCTGGCTGTGCAGCCAAAATAGGATGCAATACGCCTTCTGAAGCGCCGCCTGCACCAATCAACAGAACACGCTTACCTTTAAGAGAGACGCCAATATTCTCAGTGATATCACGCACCAAGCCAACACCGTCGGTGTTATCTCCAATAATACCTTGTGGAGTAAAAATCAGCGTGTTCACAGCACCTGCATCTTGGGCGCGCTCAGTCAGTTGGCTTGCTATTTCAAAAGCCTCTAGCTTAAATGGCACTGTTACATTTGCACCTTTAAAGCCTTGTGCGATTAGACTGCCTACTGTTTCAGCGAATCCATCTAAGGGAGCCATTACACGTTCGTATTGAATATCCTGACGTGTTAATTCAGCAAACGCGTGATGAATAATCGGCGATTTACTATGGGCAATTGGATTGCCAATTACTGCGTAAAAATCTGTCATTAAATCTTTCGCTTTAGAACTAGGCGTTAGTCCACGGTAAATCAGCAGCTTTCCAACCATTGATCTTACAACGTTGTTTTGTATCAGGTGTTGATTCACCCTCAAAACCTTCGAGCATATTGTAGGCTTCAGTGAAGCCTAATTGCGCTGCTAAAACTGCTGCATTGTGTGATCGACCGCCAGTTCTGCACATAAAAATCACTAAGGATTCTGAATCTAATTGTGTTTTGATTTGTGCCGCAAAATCTGGATTAGCGACCATGCCTGGATAAAACGCCCATTCAATGTGCATGGCCTGTGGCACGCGTCCGACCAATTCTAATTCCGCGCGCGTTCTTACATCCACCAACTTAGCATCTTTTGTATGCTCTAAAACAGCCAAGGTCTCCTTAGGGGTCAATGCACCCGCATAAGGAAGATTTAACTCGGCAGCACGTTGTTTAGCTTTTTCTAGAATTTGAGAAAGAGTTTGCATGACTTCACCTTTTATTCACGTATTTTTAGATATAATCCAAGATGTTTGAAAGTATAGCGACATTTAGAAGCAATCGCACAATCGCACTAAAATAGTGCGATTGTATGTAGATTGCACTATTTTAGTGCGATCTGTTTTGTTTTTATTTTGTAACTATCTGTGTGAAAATAAGAAAATCCTAATTTTATAGCTGGCATAATTCCTGCTAATAAAAATGGCTTAGTTTTAAATTGTTAATTTCTAATTGTAATTAGGAGACTCAAATGGCAATCGCCGACGTAATGAAGATGGTGAAGGACAACGACATTAAGTTCGTTGATTTCCGTTTCACTGATACTCGTGGTAAAGAACAACACGTTACAGTGCCTGTTTCAGCATTTAACGAAGAAAAATTCACTGAAGGCCATGCATTTGACGGCTCTTCAATCTCTGGTTGGAAAGGTATTCAAGCATCTGATATGCAATTGATGCCTGATCCAGATACAGCAAACATCGATCCATTCATGGACGAACCAACATTGATTTTAACTTGTGACGTTGTTGACCCTACAGATGGTAAAGGTTACGACCGTTGCCCACGTAGCTTGGCAAAACGCGCTGAAGCTTACTTAAAATCAAGCGGTATCGGTGATACAGCTTACTTTGGTCCAGAACCAGAATTCTTCATTTTTGATTCAATCCAATGGGATGTAAGCATGAGCGGTAGCTCAGTGCGTATCAATTCTGAAGAAGGTGCTTGGGCTTCAAACGACAAATTCGAAGGTGGTAACACTGGTCACCGTCCTGGCGTTAAAGGCGGCTACTTCCCATTACCTCCAGTCGATTCATTGCAAGACGTACGTTCTGCAATGTGTATCGCACTTGAAGAGATGGGCGTGCCTGTTGAAGTGCATCACCATGAAGTTGCAACTGCTGGTCAATGTGAAATCGGTACTAAATTCAGCACATTGACAGAACGCGCTGACTGGACACAAATTACTAAGTACGTTGTGTTGAATACAGCTCACGCTTACGGCAAAACAGCGACTTTCATGCCTAAACCTTTCGCTGGCGATAACGGTTCTGGTATGCACGTTCACCAATCAATCTGGAAAGATGGCAAAAACTTGTTCGCTGGTAACGGCTATGCGGGTTTGAGCGATTTCGCGCTTTACTACATTGGCGGTATTATCAAGCACGCTAAAGCATTAAACGCGATTACTAACCCAGGTACTAACTCATACAAACGTTTGGTTCCACACTTTGAAGCACCAGTTAAATTAGCTTACTCAGCTAAAAACCGTTCTGCTTCAATCCGTATCCCATTCGTTCACTCTGACAAAGCACGTCGTGTTGAGGCTCGTTTCCCAGATCCAATCGCTAACCCATACTTGGCATTCAGCGCATTGATGATGGCAGGTCTTGATGGCGTTCAAAACAAGATTCACCCAGGTGAGCCAGCAACTAAAGACTTGTACCATCTTCCACCAGAAGAAGACGCATTGATCCCAACAGTTTGTGCTTCATTAGAAGAAGCATTAGCAAACTTGGACAAAGACCGTGAGTTCTTAACTCGTGGCGGCGTGTTCTCTGATGACTGGATCGATGCTTACATTGCATTGAAAATGGAAGAAGTTAACAAGCTACGTATGACACCACACCCAGCTGAGTTTGGTTTGTACTATAGCTGCTAATTAGCTTTTCATTAGCAAGTCAGAAAAAGGCGGGGCAACCCGCCTTTTTTACGTCTATCGTTTAACAATCCTTAATTTGCCAGGCACTTTTATTGCACATAGACTGGAAGAGATTTCATTTTTAGTAGCCATCTCATGAAGAAATTTATTCTCTACTTTGCAACACTTGCCAGCTTCAATTGCCTCTACGCGCATGCAGAGATTTACAAGTGCAAAGAAAATTCTGGTGAAATTGTGTTTATGGATGGCAACAGCAAACATCAAGAAACTCCCTGCCAATTAGTATTTAAAGACGTGAACCCAAAAGCGAGAGATGCCTCCATCAAGGCGCAAAAGAAAGAACTGCCCAAAGAAGTTGCTACCATTGATGCACAAACTCAAGAACGCAGGGATGGTAAGCGCAAACAAATACTCATGAGTGAGTTAGAGCTAGAACAAAAAGCACTCGCTACAGCAAAGACTCAACAACCTTCAGACGTTTTACTTCACGAAAAAAATATAGAACTTCTTAAAAAAGAAATTAACGCACTAAAATAGTGCACACCACACCTAATAAGTAGTAAGGTACGCCTTATATCAACAATACCTTGTGAAGCTACGTGCTTGGCACGCCGGTTGCTTATTAGAAAACATGAATCAAAATACGCCTTCTTCTTTTGCCGGACTTGAACATCTTGCAACGGCGGTCATTCTTTTAGATGACCACCTTAAAGTCACTTATGCCAATCCAGGGGCAGAGGTGCTTTTTGCACTGAGCGCAAAACAAATTGTCGGACAATCAATCTCCCAGGTTTTTCCTGGCTGCGATATCTTATGTTCTGCTGTAGAAAACTCATTAAGAACCAACAGCCCATTCCGAGAGCACGAGTTTTCAATTACGACACCAAGGCAAGCTTCTCTAGCAGTTACCTGCACAGTGACGCCGGTTGATCAGCCTCCAGCATCACTGGTGCTTGAGTTCCAGCAAATGGATCAACAGCTTCGTATTGCTCGTGAAGAAAGAATGTTAATTCATCAACAAGCCAATACTGAATTACTAAGAAATCTTGCTCACGAAATTCGCAATCCATTAGGCGGACTCAGAGGTGCGGCGCAACTACTTGAACATGAACTGCCAGACCCAAGCTTGCGTGAATATACTCAAGTCATCATTAAAGAAGCTGACCGATTACAACTTTTAATGGATCGATTATTGGTACCACATCGCGTACCAAAATATGAGCCGACTAATATTCACGAAGTACTCGAGCGCGTAAGAAGTTTGTTGCTGGCAGAGTCACCACAAAATGCTTCTAAAGATCATCCAAAAGCGATTACTGTAAAACGCGATTACGACACCAGCCTACCTGACATTATTGGCGACAGAGAAAAGCTGATTCAAGCTGTACTCAATATTGCCCGCAACGCAGCTCAAGCAATGCAAGCAAGCGGTCAACAAAATGGTGAAATCACCCTAAGAACCCGTGCTGAACGTCAAGTGACTTTAGCCAAGAAGCGCTATCGCGTCGCCATCAAATTACAAATTATTGATAACGGCCCAGGCATCCCAACTGAGATTCGCGATCGGATTTTCTATCCCCTTGTTTCTGGCCGTGAAGGCGGATCTGGGCTCGGGCTAACATTAGCGCAAACATTTATCACACAACATCACGGAATGATTGAGTGTGAAAGCGAACCTGGTCGCACATGCTTTACGATTTTATTACCAATCGAAAGCACGGCCATGAAAACAATCTCAAGTAAGCAATAAACAATTTTATCGGACAGGCACATCATGAAACCAATTTGGATTATTGACGACGACAAATCAATACGCTGGGTATTTGAAAAAGCGCTCGCTCGCACAGAACTAGAGTTCAAAACTTTTTCTTCTGTACCGGAAGCCATGGCAGCCCTTGCAAAAGAAGAACCACAAGTCATTGTCAGCGACATTCGCATGCCTAACGGATCTGGTTTAGATTTCTTACAAGACATTAAACAAAAACTTCCAGACACCCCCGTCATTATCATGACGGCCTATTCAGACTTAGAAAGTGCTGTTGCTGCTTTTCAAGGTGGCGCGTTTGAATACTTAGCAAAACCATTTGATGTTGATCAGGCAATCGACGTGATTCGCCGCGCAGTAGACGAAAGTCAGCGCCAAACACAGGAAACGGAAGCGCCTGAAGAAACACCAGAAATCATTGGCCAAGCGCCCGCAATGCAAGAAGTGTTTCGCGCTATTGGCCGTCTGAGTCGCTCACACGCAACCGTGCTTATTAATGGCGAATCAGGTACTGGCAAAGAACTTGTTGCTAGCGCATTACATCGCCATAGCCCACGTGCAGACAAACCTTTTATCGCGATTAATACAGCGGCCATTCCAAAAGATTTATTAGAGTCTGAGTTATTCGGGCATGAACGCGGTGCATTTACAGGCGCTCAAGCTGCTCGCCGTGGACGCTTTGAACAAGCAGATGGCGGCACACTATTCTTAGACGAAATTGGCGATATGCCAGCCGACTTACAAACACGTTTACTACGTGTACTTTGTGATGGTCAGTTTTATCGGATTGGCGGACATCAGCCAGTTAAAGTGAACGTTCGTATTATCGCAGCAACACATCAGGATTTAGAAGATCGCGTAAAACAAGGTCTATTCCGTGAAGACTTATTCCATCGCTTGAACGTGATTCGTCTTCGCTTGCCTGCACTACGTGAACGACCTGAAGATATTCCATTGCTAGTAAAACACTTCCTCCAACATAGCGCACAAGAACTCGGGGTAGAAGCAAAACAACCAACATCAGCTGCACTACGATACCTCGCCACCATGAGCTGGAGCGGCAACGTACGCCAATTAGAAAATGTGTGTCACTGGCTAACAGTGATGGCGCCGGGCCAAAATATTGATGTTGCAGATTT
>ERZ1034363.284-NODE-284-length-36482-cov-9.825518_pt1 | contig 36482 bp, 34 predicted proteins | sample MGYA00520616_ERZ1034363 | MGnify/ENA primary metagenome ERZ1034363 (study PRJEB33736, sample SAMEA104284506) | Azolla filiculoides | biome: Urban; feature: Water surface; material: Ditch water | place: Netherlands | collected 2015-10-28 | depth 0-0.1 m ... | reverse complement strand
GCTGGATAGCGGCCTAAGCCACAAGCTAACCGCTACCCACAGAACCCCGCCCGGATCTGATGATCTGCGCGGGGTTTCTCTTTTATAGCGATAATGTCGTCATGACGACATTTAACTTTGATACGCCCATAAATCGCCAGACGCCACCCCACGATGACTCTGTAAAGTGGGCAAAGTATGCCGGGCGTGATGTGTTGCCCATGTGGGTAGCCGATATGGACTTTGCCCCACCGCCAGTGGTGATAGAGGCCGTGCAAGCCAGGGTGGCGCATGGTGTGCTTGGTTATCCGCACGTCACGCAGTCGGTAATAGATGCTGTCCTGCTTCATCTTGAGCGGGATCTTGGCTGGGTGGTTGATCCTGATTGGCTGGTCTGGCTTCCCGGTTTGGTGACAGGGCTTAATGTGGCCTGTCGGTCTGTGGGCGATACAGGTAGTGCTGTACTGACATCAACCCCCATTTATCCACCGTTTTGTTCAGCGCCAAAGTTCAGTGAACGCACCCTGCAAACAGTTTCCCTACAGCAGCAGGGGAATGACTGGATATGGGATCTGGATGCGCTTAAGTCTGCCAGCGATGCCTCTACTAAGCTCCTGATGCTTTGTAATCCGCATAATCCAGTTGGCCGTGTGTGGCGTGAAGATGAGTTGCGTGCTTTGGCTCAACTGGCGGAGGAGCGAGATTGGGTGATCTGCTCGGATGATATTCATTGTGAGTTGTTGCTAGAGCCAGGTGTGAGGTATACACCGCTGGCGAGTCTTTCTCCGGAAATTGCACGACGGACAATTAGTCTATTCGCCCCGTCCAAGACTTATAACATCCCCGGACTGGGCGCTTCATTTGCGGTGATTCCGGATGCAGTTTTACGCCGTCGATTCGAACGGGTGATAGCAGGCATTGTGCCGCATATCAATGTGCTGGGTTATACCGCTATGGAAGCGGCTTACCGTGATGGGGTGCCATGGCGTAATGCACTGCTTGCGTATTTAAGGGTCAATCGGGATCGTCTGATTGGCGCAGTCAATGCGATGCCGGGTCTGAAGGTGCATTCACCTGAAGCCACTTATCTGGCCTGGATTGATGCCCGTGGTCTGCAACTGCCAGAAGGCGTAAGCGCGGCACAGTTTTTTGAAGCAGCCGGTGTGGGGCTCTCACCAGGTCAGGATTTTCAGGCCGGTGCAGCTGATTATGTGCGGTTCAATTTCGGTTGTACGCGACAGACGCTGGAAGAAGCGATTGCCCGCATGGCCAGCGCTTGTGCAAGGCAGGTTGGTTAGCGCTTACGGTTATCGAGCAGTAATTCACGCAGGAACAGATGCTTGGCAACTTCTCCCTTGAGCATCGCTCGTATTTCCGCATCGCTCTGACGGCCCTTTAGCTCCAGTCGCTCCCCGAGAATTTTACAGTCGGTACATATAGGTGCATCCAGAGGCTGCTGAACGATAAGGATCGGGTACTGTTCGCGCAGGAGATGCAGTGGTAGATTGCCATCGCTCCGGTAACCACGGATATCTGCACCGGGTAAGAGGAAACGGTACTGCTCGTATGCGGCATTGAAGTTATAGGGTACCCATACCTGCTGACCAGCCAGTTGCCATTGCACAGCGTCTTTATAACGGCCCATGGGGCCATCGAAGACGGTTAGAAAGCCCGTAAGGGTGAGATAGGCGGCAAAGACCCCTGGCAGCGTGAGCCAGGGTAGCAGGCGTGGGATAAGTAGCGATAGCACCAGGGCGCTAAGTACGATGACCAGGAGTACGGCTTCCGTACCGGAATACAACGTTTGGCCGACATCCTGCTGCAAGAGCCAGCCGAGATAACCGATCGCGCTGATTGCGAGGGTGCAAATCAGCGTGGTGGCAAAAAGCAACCAGCGATTCAGTCGGAACCATACGAGTGCAATCAGAATAGCCAGCGCCGGCATAGCTTCAAGTAGGTAGCGGCTGGAACGTTGGCTCGGGAAGCAGAAAACGACAAATAGAATCAGCACCCACCACCAGAGATACTTTTCGTCATTGCTCAAGTCGCCATGACGAAATAGACGCCATAACGCAAGACCAATGGTCCCGAAAACAATGATGGCTAATAGACCGGCGTTAATGCCATAGCCCGGAATCAGCGTCCAGATGCTCCCATCTCCCCAGAACATCTTTGAGAGATAGCTTGGACCATGTGGATCAAATTTACCGGCGTTTTCGCCGATCACAAACTCATTCCAAACCGCTTGCGGATCCGGATCAAAAACAAACCACAGAGCAAAAATGCCTAGCGAGAGCAGGGCAATTAGGATCAGTTTGTAGGTATCGCGCTTAAAACACTCAAAAAACCGAAAGTGCCGGTAACGCAGGTACCAGAAGGCAAGACCAACCCCGACGGGTAGCAGTAATGCAAAGGATTTGTAGAGCAGGCCGATGCCGATAGCGATGCCGATAGCGAGAGGAATTTTCCAGGCAGATTCAAAACTCTGTTTGCCGCCATAGAGCAGCAGAAAAAAGGGCATGAATAGCCAGAAGATTTCACCCGCATTGGTAAGGAAGGGGCGGCCGAATCGGTAAGTACTGAAGAAGGCAAGCCAGATAACAGCAGCAATCAGGCCAGTAACAATGTGCCGACCCGAAATCTTCCAGCCGAGCAGCCCAACCATTAATGCCGTAGCGAAGGTGTAAAGCACGTTGGGATAACGTAATTGCCAGAGGCTCCACTCCTGACCCCAGTGCGTACTAAGCATGCCTTGCCAAAAGAGCATGGGCGGCTTGGTGTTGCGCATGTTGTCGAGTGTTGATTGCAGGGGCAGCCAGTGGCCGCTATCTGCTGTCAGGCGGGCGATATGAGCGTAGGGAAACTCATCACCGTTTTTGGGGATTTGCAGACTATCCAGACCGAAAAAGTAGGTGGCGATGGCCAAAAGTAATACCGCAACACCCCAGAGAATGGCCAAGGGAGCTGAACGTGGGCCAGGATCTAGCTTGAGCCGTTGTTGGCGTAAATTGGCTGGTGTGGCCTGTTTCTTCATGCGTTCGGGGGTGTCTGCCGGGCAGCTCGGTTAATCTTGAGCCGGCCAAAAGTCCAGAAATCATTGGCGACAAAGTTGAACAGGCTGGCAATAACTACGGCAATCAGGTTGGCCAGCATGTAGTGGAGGAATAGTGCAAACAGGTTCGTCAGGCCAAACTGGACGGCAATGCCAACCCAGCAAGCAAGCGAATATTGGCCGAACTGAATGAGAACCGGTACGGAACGATGCTGCTTGCGGTCGAGCCAGGTCCAGCGGCGGTTCCAGAAGAAGTTGCTGATCGTTGCGACAAAAATAGCCAGAGCTAGTGACAGATTTAACCGGAGGGTTTGTTGAGCCACTTCAGTGAAGAGGTATTCCTGACCAACATACAGAACCGCCAGATTGACCACAACACCCGAGGCACCAACGATGCCGAATTTGATAAAGCGCGGCCGAAACAATGCGCCGATCAGAGGCAATGCCTGCAAGGATTGAATTAGCGCACGCATATCGAACACTCTCACGAACGCCGTGTCAGCGAGATTCGAGCGTGAAAGAAACAGGTTGTGCTGTAGGCGGTAGCCCCAGCAGTTCGTGCGCTTTAGCCAGCACTTGTTCCGGGGTGATCTGTTTGAGGCACTGGTTGTCACCATCGCAAGGGGACATGCGATGGTTGTAGGCCGTTAGACAAGGCGAACAGGCCAGTGGCTGATGGAAAAAGTAGGCGTTCTTGGCCCACGATTGGTACAGACGCGGCGTTTCTGGCCCGAAGAGAATAATCGTGGGAATAGGGGTCATAGCCGCAAATTGCCCCGGACCACCGTCATTGGTTACCAGCAAAGCAGCCCGATGGAACAGCGCCAACAGGTGGCGGACAGATCGGGTGTATCCCGTAAGATCAATACACATCGGGTGGCGGCAATGATTCAGTACGGCCTGGCCAAAGGCCTTGTCGCCCTTCAGGCCGATGACACCCACGGCATAACCCTGTTGCAGAAAGTGATCGGCAACACGGTAATAGTTTTCCAACGGCCAGGCACGAATCGGCAGAATGCCGCCGCTAGGATAGATCAGCACCAGAGGCTTGCCAGCGACTGTCGGGAAATCGGCTTCGAGTCTAGTGACTTCGTTGTTGATCTCGCCGTCATTGAAGATCAGGGTCGGTGGGACAATGACTTCGTCTGTTGGTACTGTTTTGCCCGCTGGGTAGGACGTTGCATCAATAGCTTCAACCATGGTCAGAAGCTGATGGCTAAGATGGCGGTACGGGTTGTACATCACCGGGTTGGTGAGGTATCCGCCACGATAGAGGCCTTCCTGGGTATGCGGCTCAAAGCCGACCAGCACCGGTGCGCCACTCATATAGGCAATAAGACTGCTGACCCGGGCAAATAGTTCACAGTCGATAACGACATCAAAGCGCAGGGTGCGCATTTTCTGTAGCGCCTCCCACATGTCTGAAGCAAAGTCTTTCAGATTGCTATCGTTCAGGGTAATAACGTTCTGCTTGGGGACGATATTCAGTAGGTCCAGCACTTCGCGGTTTTTGGCGAAAAGCATGACATGGAGTTCAGCACCCGGATAACGTGATTTGATCCGCTGGAACATCGGTTCGGCTAATACCAGGCTGCCCATTTCGGACAACAGGATGACCAGAATGCGTTTTGGCTCAAGGCTACGTTTGCGCCGTAGGCCCAGTTTACGGATGCACCAATCCCAGGCTGTAAAGAGGGCGCACAGGGGCACACCTGCATATTTATCGACAGCGCGTTGGAATCGGATATCCATGTATATGAGTTATTCAGCCAGCAAAGCCTGAATGATACCCGCCCTTGAGATAAAATGCCCCCATGACCGCTTGTCTAATCTTACGAAACCGGGGAGCCCATGCTTAAACGCTGGTTCCCTATGATGGTCTTTGCTGTGGGGCTATTGGCAGCCATTTTTACGGCTACCTTGCCGGAACGCCCACAGTTTGAGCAACCTGATCAAGCTACGGCAGCGTTGGCTGCCACAAAGGCCGCTGCTTTGCCCGCAAGCTTTGCCTGGGCAGACTTGCCAAGGCCAACGCCCTCCGCACATGCTGCAACCCTGGCAGAAGTATTGCCGGGTACGCGTTTGCCCGTTGCCAGAACAGAACAGGATCTGGAGCCGGTACATCTGGTCGCGGCCTGGTTCGGCGGTAGCCGGGAAGGCGCGGCGGATGTCTCCCTATACCAGGCAGACTGGCATGCAAATGCCTCCTGGTTGCCTGCGCGGGAAATTATGACGCGACAGCAAGCTGAACGAGAACTGGGTCGTAATATCCGTAAGCTGGGAAATCCCCTGATCGTTACAGAACCTGGCCGGCTACATTTATTCTTTGTGAGTGTTTCTTACGGGGGTTGGGCTGGGAGCGCTATTAACCGCAGCACCTCCACGGACGGCGGTAAGTTCTGGCAGCCATCACAACGTATTGTGACCAGTCCATTCTTTAATCTGAGTACGCTGGTACGCAACCCGGGCACCTGGTTATCTGACGGCAGCCTGGGGTTGCCCGTTTATCACGAGTTTGTGACCAAGCATGGCGAATGGCTGCGCCTTGACCCCGAAGGCCGTGTTCTAGCCAAAGAGCGGATGCCAATGCCGAGAGCCACATTGCAGCCGGCCGTGGTTGCGCTGGATGGTCAGCGTGCCGTTGCCGCACTGCGTGATGCCGGACCCGGCGAAAACCAGGTCCAATGGAGCGAAACACATGATGCTGGGCGTAGCTGGCAAGCGGGATCGGCTCGAACCATTCCTAATCCGAATTCTGCGGTCGCGATGATCGGGCTACGCGATGGTAGCCTGCTGATGGCCGGAAACCCGATTGGCGGTAACCGTAACCAACTCTCTCTGTTGCGCTCCACTGATCAGGGAAGCACCTGGACCCTGGTGCGTGTTGTAGAACAAAGCCCGAACGACCGTGATGAATTTTCCTATCCGGCACTGATTCAGGATCGTACCGGGGCCATACACCTTGTGTATACCTGGTTACGTAAGGGCATTCGACATGCCCGATTTACCCAGGCCTGGCTGAATAATCCGGGTAACCCTACTGTACCGGCGGTACCACAATGATGTTGCCTGATCGCATATTCATGCGTTTGCTGCGTTTGCCATATGTGCGCACACGCATGCTTATCATGATGCTGTCGCTGGTGATGTTCGTGCCTTTGGCAGATCAGCTACTGTGGCGTTACGTTTATGGCTTTATTAATGACCTGAGCCCAGGCACCTGGCTAATATTTTTTGTCTGGCTTGGCTTCCCCGACGCTTTTAATTTCTGGGTACGTGAAGAGTTGGCTTTTAAGCGCCGACTGATCCTCTGCCTGGGAATGCTGTGTTTCTATGTGTTGGCGCTTGGCGCTATCCCGTTTGACCCATATGCCTATGGTTTTCAGCCTTGGATTATTCTGTTTGGGTTGACTGCCTGGGTGGCCTGGCATGGCCGCAATGCAGCAGGGATTACCCTGTTGCTCGGTATTGATCTGGCCGTTTATGCACTGCATGGACTTGCGTCAGATAACCTCTGGGATTACCTCTTTGATCCGGTCATGATGATTGTTCTCGCTATTAGTCTCATCCGCCCGCTCATGTCTCGTCGTAAAATCCGCTCTCAATCCTAACCTTAGGCTGTTCCATGTTTGATCTCGTTAATAAACATCGTAAATTTGTTCAGATCTTGCTCGCCATGATCACGCTGCCATTTGCCTTCTGGGGTATTGATTCCTATTTCAAGGATGCTGCGTCGACAGACGAAGTAGCGCGTGTGGGCAGCAGCAAAATCACCATGCAGCAGCTGGATGTAGCTATGCGTGAGCGTGCAGATCAAATACGCAGCCGCCAGGGTGGCTCGGTGGATGCCAAACTATTCGAATCACCTGAGTTCCGCCAAAGTGTTCTAAACGAACTGGTCGAGCAGCGTTTGCTGCTGGTCGAGTCGGAGCGCTTGGGGCTGGTGGCCAATGATGTCATTTTGCGTGAGCTGATCGCCCAGATTCCTGCGTTCCAGGAAAACGGTAAATTCTCACCGACGAAATACGAACAAGTATTGCGTGCACAGGGTATGAACCCGACCACTTTCGAACAGAACCTGCGTCGTGATCTGACACAACAGATGCTGGTGAATGGCGTGGCTGCAACCACACAGATTTCCAAGACTCAGCTGAACCAGATCATTACGGCTGAATCACAGGAGCGTGATGTGTCAGTTGCCATGATTTCTGCGAGTGATTACCTGAAATCGGTGAGCGTGAGCGATGAAGCGGTTCGACAGTTCTATGAATCCAACCCCAAGCAGTTCCAGACGCCGGAACGCGTTAAGGTGGCTTATGTCGTGCTGAGTGACCCTAAGGTTGTTGCCAAAGAGTCTGAGAATTTCAGCAATATGGTTTACGAGCAATCGGATAGTTATAAAGATGTCGCCAAAGCACTTAACCTGAAGGTGGAAGAGAGCGGCTGGATTAGTGGCAATGGTCAGGGCGCACAGGGTTTGCTGGCGAACCCGAAGGTACTGCAAACCATCTTTAATCCGGGCAGCCTCAAAGATAAGCGGAATAGTGCGGCGATTGAAGTTGCGCCCAATGTGCTGGTTTCGGTGCGTGTTACAGAATACGAACCAGTTGGCCTACGTCCCTTTGATACCGTTTCTGCAGACATTAAAACTTATTTGACGCGTAAAGCGGCTGTCGAAAAGGCAACGGCTGATGGAGAAGCTAAGCTTGCCGAGCTCAAAGCTGGTAAAGCGCCAGCTGATTTAAAATGGTCGGCCAACAAGAGTGTGAGCCGTCTGCAGCCGAATGGTTTGCCGGGGGACGCCGTGCAACTCGTGGGTGCTGTCGATGCTGCAACCTTGCCGGCCTATACCGGTGGTCAGGCGGGCGGTGAGGGTTATGCGCTTTACAAGGTCAGTGCCGTTAAATCGGGTGCGGCACTCGGTGATGAAAAGCGTGCGCAGATTGGTATGGCTTATCAGCGTTTTGTACAACAGGCTGACGTGGTCAGTCTGATGGTGGGCTTGCGTGATCGTCACCCGGTAAAGATTGCCAAGCGACCGGAAGCTGAGAAGCAATAATCTCTGAATTGCAGACGATAAAAAAGCCAGGGAATTAACCCTGGCTTTTTATTTGGCCAATCGAATGTTTAGACTTCTTCGTGGCCAAGTGCCGTGATGTTAAAGCCCGAGTCGACATAGGTGATTTCACCCGTCATGCCGCTGGCCAGATCGGACAGCAGGAAGGCGGCTACATTGCCGACTTCGTCAGTGGTCACGTTGCGGCGTAGCGGGGCAACCTTGGCGTTATGCGCCAGCAGCTTGCTGAAGTTACCGATGCCTGAGGCTGCCAACGTTTTGATCGGACCTGCCGAAACTGCATTGACGCGAATGCCTTGTGGGCCCAAAGCGACAGCCATGTAACGGGTTGCCGCTTCAAGGCTGGCTTTCGCCATGCCCATGACGTTGTAGTTTGGCATGACGCGTTCAGCGCCCAGATAGGATAGGGCTAGAAGCGCAGGGTTGTTACCCTTCAACAACAAGGGACGCGCCGCTTTTGCCAGGGCGGCATAGCTGTATGCCGAGATGTCATGAGCAATGCGCGAGGCTTCACGAGTCAGGCCATCGAGGAAGTCGCCTTCCAAGGCTTCCGCTGGTGCGTATGCAATCGAATGAACCAGACCATCCAAGCCATCCCAGTGTTTGCCGAGCTCGGTGAATAGATTTTCGATTTCGGTATCGTTGCCGACATCGAGAGGAAAAATTAGTTTGCTATCGAATTCGTCAGCGAACTTGGTAACACGATCGATAAAGCGCTCGTTCTGGTAGGTGAAGGCTAGCGTGGCGCCTTCACGATGACAAGCCTTGGCGATGCCGTAAGCGATAGAATGTTTGGACAGCAGACCGGTGATCAGAATGCGCTTGCCAGCTAGAAAACCCATGTTGACTCCTCGAACGCCGCCTAGCGGCAAGACAGGATAAAGAATAAGGCACTAATTATACTTCGAAGCGGGGCCAGATCAGTTAGACTTGCAGACATGGTTTTTTTGTCAATTTCTGCGTGCTGCCGATGTTTATGCCTGTTTTTGGGTGCCGCACTGCTGTTGACGGGCTGTGGTAACGAGTGGAATGACCCCTATCCGGCGTCTGAGCGGGGTGCTAATCGACTCTACAGTGCCTTTTCCGAACGACCCAAGCACCTGGATCCGGCTATTTCCTACTCGAATAGCGAAATCGGATTTATTGCTCAGATCTACGAACCGCCCCTGCAATACCACTACCTGAAACGCCCGTTCGAGCTCATGCCGTCTACGCTTGACGGCATGCCTCAAATTCGTCTTTACGACAAAGCAGGTCGGTTGCTTCCGGATACTGCCTCTGGTGATCAGGTCGAGCGGTCGGTCTACCGCCTCAAGCTACGGCCTGATGTGCGCTATCAGCCTCACCCGGCCTTTAGTCTTAATGAGGATGGCTCGGCGCGCTATATGAATTTGGATGCAAGCCAGAGTCGCGCACTGCAGACGCCCTCGGGTCCTATGGCGCTCGCTGAGCCCGGATCGCGTTTGCTCACTGCGCATGATTATGTTTACCAGATCAAACGATTGGCGCATCCGAGCGTGCAGTCGCCTATATACGGCATGATGAGCGAGCATATACTTGGCTTGAAGTCGCTATCGGCGCAGATTAAATCAGCCCTTGATTCGGCGCCCGGTGCGTGGGTCGATCTCGATACGATGCCACTGCCCGGTGCTATCGCAATTGACAATCAAACACTGGAAATTACCCTCGAAGACAAATATCCGCAGTTCATCTATTGGCTGGCGATGAACTTTTTTGCGCCCGTGCCTAGAGAGGTGGATCAGTTTTACAGTCAGCCGGCGCTGCGTAACGGCAATGTACAGCTGGATACATGGCCCGTAGGGACCGGGCCCTACATGATGGTTTATAACAATCCCAATGCGCGTATCGAACTAAGTCGCAATCCGAATTTTCATGATGAGCGTTATCCCTGCCAGGGGCAGCCCGAGGATGTTGCAGCAGGCTTGCTGACTAGTTGTGATGCGCGGTTACCGCTGATCGATTCAATTGTTTTCAGCCGAGAGAAGGAAAGTCTGCCGTACTGGAATAAATTTCTTCAAGGCTATTACGACGAGTCCGGCATCTCGTCGGATAGTTTTGATCAAGCTGTTCGCGTCAATATCAACGGTGATGTGAACGTCTCTCCGGCAATGTCGGCGCAGGGAATTCAACTGCAAACTTCAGTAAGGACTTCGGTGTATTACATGGGGTTCAATATGCTGGATCCAGTGGTTGGAGGTCGGACACCAGAAGAACAACGTCGTGCAAAACTCCTACGCCAGGCGCTTTCGATCGTGCTGGATCAAGAGGAGTTTATTTCGATCTTCCTTAATGGACGAGGGCAACCCGGCATGGGTCCGTTGCCGCCGGGGATATTCGGTCATCTTGACGGAGAAGCGGGTATCAACCCTGTTGTTTATAAATGGAAGGATGGTGCGCCGCAGCGGCGTAGTCTGGCTGAAGCCAAGGCCTTGTTGGCCAAGGCCGGGTGGCCGGATGGTCGTGACGCCAAAACAGGTCGTCCGCTGGTGCTCAACCTTGATACCACTTCCGGTGGTCTGGGTGATAAGTCAACAATGGACTGGATGTCCCGTCAGTTGAATCAGGTGGGTGTCCAACTGGTGATAAGAAGTACAGACTTCAACCGCTTTCAAGAAAAACTTCGAAAGGGAAGTGCTCAGCTTTATTTTCTTGGCTGGAATGCGGATTATCCGGACCCGGAAAACTTCTTCTTTTTATTCTATGGCCCGGAGGGCAAGGTTGCCCATGGTGGTGAGAACACGGCTAACTACAGCAATCCGGAATTTGATCGTCTGTTCCGCATCATGAAGAATCAACCGAATGGTCCATCCCGCCAAGCCGTGATTGATCAGATGTTGAACCTCGTGCGTGAAGACGCGCCTTGGATTTATTCTTTCTATCCAAAGTCTTATGTCTTGCGCCAAGGTTGGTTGCAGAACTTCAAACTGAATAATGTGGCTAGTAATACGATTAAATATCAACGCATTGATGCTGCCAGTCGCGCTCAGCTGCGTGCCGAATGGAACGATCCGTTGCGCTGGCCTTTTTTGATTATGCTCGGCGGGTTGGTGCTGCTGCTCTGGCCTGCATTGAATGCTTATCGCGTCAGATCTGGTCTGGATGCGTTTGGTAAACAGGTGAGGAAGCGCTGATGTTTGCTTATATCCTGCGCCGTGTTTTATACGCCATACCGATTTTGATCGGGGTGAATCTGATTACCTTCGCACTATTCTTCATGGTGAACAGCCCGGATGATATGGCGCGAATGCAACTCGGGGTAAAGCGCGTTACGGCCGAGGCAATTCAACAATGGAAAGCTGAACGTGGTTACGACAAGCCACTGTTCCTGAACGAGGCATCTACCGGGGTGGCCCAGGTCACCGATACCATTTTCTACAGCAAATCACTCACCTTGTTTGCCGGCGAGTTCGGCCGCAGTGAAGATGGACGTGAGATCGGCAGAGAGATCCGTGAGCGGATGGGGCCTTCGTTGGCCATTGCTATCCCTACCTTTCTGGTGGGTCTGGGTTTGACCGTTAGCCTGGCATTGTTTCTGGTCCTTTTTCGCGGCACCTGGCTTGATCGTACCGGGGTAGTGCTTTGTGTTGGCCTGATGTCCATCTCCTCACTGTTCTTTATTATCGGTGGGCAATTCATCTTCGCCCGCATGCTGCAATTGGTGCCGATTTCTGGCTACGAAAGCAATCCATTAGTTGCCTGGCATTTTCTGATCTTGCCAGTGACTGTTGCTGTTGTTGCCGGCATTGGTGGCTCGACGCGTTGGTATCGCACCTTGTTTCTGGAAGAGATTGGTAAAGATTACGTACGTACGGCACGTGCAAAGGGCCTTTCTGATACAGCGGTTCTATTCCGCCATGTGCTACGTAATGGCTTGATTCCTATTCTGACCGGTGTGGTTGTCGTCATTCCCACCTTGTTTATGGGTTCACTACTCATTGAGTCTTTCTTCGGTATTCCCGGTTTGGGGAGCTATACCATCGATGCCATTGCAGCTCAGGACTTTGCCGTGGTGCGCGCCATGGTTTTCCTTGGTTCTGTTTTGTATTTGCTCGGGTTGATTCTTACTGACCTGTCGTACACCCTGGTTGATCCCCGGATCCGGTTGAAGTAGGGCGCCATGACCATTCATGCACTGTTCAGCACATTGAGTCAGAGTTTGTGGGTCTGGCTGGCAACAGACGTGCTGTTGTGGGTGCTCTTCGTCCTCTTTCTGTTCTCAGTGGTCGTCATCGTCCGGTCACCTTTGCAGCGTGCTGTCTGGCAAAAGGTTTTTAGGCAGCGTCTGGCCGTGGTCTCTACAGTTTTGCTGGCGATCGCTGCCTCTTTTGCGTTACTGGATTCGATCCATCTGCGCGAGCCTTTGCCGCGACTAACACCCGAGGCTTCTGTACGCTATAGCGTCGAGGTGAATTCGGTGCTGGATCTGATCCTAACGGATCTACGCAAGAATCATGAGAAAACGTATTCAGCCCCCTTGGCTGTAAACCTGGCCGCCCTGGAGCCGGTTACAGTGAGTATGCCCGATGGCGCAGTTGAGGTGCGTCGTGAGGCGCCACGACTTAAAGTGGCCGGATCAATCTTTCCCCCAGGGCCGGTTGACGATACAACTTACTGGCTGGATGTCTTACAGCGCGTTAGCCTTGGCGCATTGGGTGGGGCGTTGCTCTTTGCCTTGCTATGGTTGGGTTGCCTCATGGCTCGACGAGTTTTAACAAGTAACCCACAAAGCAATCGTGTTGCCTGGCGCTGGGTAGGCCTGACCTTGGGCGTAGTTTTTATTACTGGGGGTGTGTTTACCGGCCTCAGTACAAACTTCCATGTGTTCGGTACAGACAAGGTGGGTCAGGATGTGTTGTATCAGGTGCTCAAGAGTTTACGAACCGCCTTGGTGATCGGTCTGGTGCCAACACTGGTGACGTTACCACTAGGGATTGCTCTTGGCCTTTCGGCCGGTTACTTCCGCGGCAAGGTTGATGATGTCATTCAGTATATTTACACCACGGTGAGTGCCGTGCCGGGTGTGCTGCTTATTGCAGCGTCGGTGCTGAGCATCCAGGTCATGATTGATAACCACCCGGAATGGTTTGCAACGGCAGTGGAGCGGGGCGATATCCGCTTGCTTGCGCTGTGCATTATTCTGGGCATGACTAGTTGGACCGGGATTGCCCGCTTGCTACGTGGCGAAGCCCTCAAGATGCGTGAATATGACTATGTGCAGGCAGCACGAGCCTTTGGTGTGGGTGCTGGCCAGATTTTGTTAAGACATGTGTTACCCAATGTATTCCCGATTATTCTGATCACGCTGGTGATGGAGTTTTCTTCTCTGGTGCTGGCCGAAGCCGTACTTTCCTACATTGGTATCGGCGTGGATCCAACCATGTTCAGTTTTGGACTGATGATCAATAACGCCCGTATGGAGCTTTCACGTGACCCGGTTGTCTGGTGGTCGCTGACGGCAGCATTTCTATTCATGGTTATTCTGGTGCTGGCAGCAAATCTGTTGGCCGATGCGGTACGCGATGCCCTTGATCCGCGTTCGGAGGGCCAGTCATGAACAAACCACTACTACAGGTTCGCAATCTTTCGCTCGGATTCGCCCGAAGGGATGAGGTTAGTGAATCGCCCAGGATTGTGGATGCCCTGAGTGCCATCAGCTTTCAGCTACATGCTGGTGAAACGCTGGCGCTACTGGGGGAGTCAGGCTGTGGAAAGTCCTTAACGGCACTGGCACTCATGCGGCTATTGCCACAGCAAGCCAGGTTTCAATCCGGGCATGTGTTGCTGGAGAGCTCAGAATCTGGTGTGCGTTCGGAGGATTTGTTACGCGTCTCCGAAGATCGTATGCGCCAGATTCGTGGTCGCCGCATGGCAATGATTTTTCAGGAGCCAGCTACCAGCCTTAATCCGGTGATGCGGATTGGTGAACAGATTAACGAAGTGCTACGGTTGCATCGTGGGCTAACGACTGCTGCTAGTGATGCAGATGTGCTGGCACTGCTCGATCAGGTCGGCTTGCCTGATCCTGTAATGGCTGCAGCTGCATACCCCTTCGAGCTTTCGGGTGGTATGAAACAACGTGCCATGATTGCTATGGCATTAGCTGGTGACCCGGACATACTGCTGGCCGATGAGCCAACGACAGCCCTGGATGTAACGCTGCAGGCACAGATACTAGATCTGATCCGTGACTTGCAACAGCAACGTCAGATGGGTGTGCTGTTGATCACACATGATCTGGCGGTAGTTTCAGCACGGGCAGATCGTGTAGCCGTGATGTATGCGGGACAGATTGTAGAAAGTGGACCAGTGGCCCAGGTGCTGAATCAACCATCGCACCCCTATACCAGAGCGCTATTAGCCTCACTGCCGGAAAAGGCTATCCCGGGAAAGGCCTTGACCCAATTAGCGGGGCGCGTGCCGCCACTGGGTAGCTGGCCGATGACTTGTCGCTTTGAACCACGCTGTGCGATACGTGAACCGCATTGTTTGGAAGAGTCCCCACCCTGGGTTTTGTTGCCGGGCGCTGAGACGCCGCATGAACAGCATCACGCATTGTGCTGGCGGGTAGGGGATGATTCAACCGCGCCGGTTGATGCGGGCGAGCCTTTATCAGCCAGCACACAAAGCACAGGGTCACCACCTGTATTACAGGTCGTTGATCTGAGTGTTCGCTATGAATCTGCATCCAAGGGACTTCTGTATCGTTTAAGGCAGCTATGGCATCGTGCTGAAGCTTTGCCAAGCAGCCCGGTGGTCGATGCCATCAGTTTTGATCTGCGCCCTGGTGAGACGTTGGCAATCGTCGGTGAATCCGGTTGCGGTAAAACGACCACTGCACGCGCCATCTTGCGTCTGATCGAGAGTGAGTCAGGTCAAGTGACCCTTGACGGAAAAGAGATCGTTGGCCGCGGCATCAGGCCGGCCAGAGGTTGGCGGCGTGATGTGCAAATGGTGTTCCAGGATCCTTTTGCCTCGCTGGATCCACGGCAGCGCATCCGTCAGATTCTCTCCGAAGGTCCGCGTGCGTTGGGGCTACCTGCAACAGACTACGATAATGATGCATTGATCCGGTTGCTTGATCGGGTCGGGTTACCGCCAGAAGCGCTGAATCGATTCCCGCATGAGTTTTCGGGTGGGCAGCGCCAGCGGATTGCGATTGCGCGTGCCTTGGCTGTTTCGCCTAAAGTGCTGATTTGCGATGAACCGACCTCGGCATTGGATGTTTCTGTTCAGGCGCAGATTCTTAATCTCTTGCAGAAACTACAGGCAGAAACAGGCATTGCCTATCTATTTATTACACATAACTTTGGCGTTGTGCGTTACCTGGCGGACCGGGTTTTGGTCATGCAGTCGGGCAGGGTGGTAGAGGCTGGCAACACCGAGCAATTATTGAAAAACCCGCAACATGCTTACACCCGGGCGCTGCTCGCTTCGGTACCGGTGCTCAGCTAAACGCACCAAGCCGTAATATGGCAGCAAAACTACTTGCTTTTATTGTTGCCGGATTTGGCAGTGCTTTTGCTACTGGATTTGGCGGCCGCAGGCTTCGGGTCTGAAGTGGACTTGGCAGGCGATTTGGCGGTGCTGCTCGACTTAGCGGTGGTTTTGTCAGATTTTGCCGCTTTTGTGCTCTTGTCCGTTTTATCGGTCTTAGCTGTCTTGGCCGCTTTGTCGTCTTTGCTAGCTATGGGCACCGCTGTTTTGTTCGCCGCGGATTGTGGATTGGCAGCACCGTTTTTGCCCGTAGGTTTGTCAGCGGTTTCGGCAACATTTACGGGTGTGTTTTCGTTGAGCTCGGTCAGCGATGAAGCCGCTGGAGTTGATTCAGTAGTGCTGTCTTTAAGCACCAGTAACGGTTGACCCGGCTTACCGAGGGATTTCATCGAGATGCCATTAGCTTCCTGTAGCTGAGCTAGGGACATATTGAATTTGCCAGCAATGCGATCGGGTTTCTCACCAGGTTGAACGGTATAGCTTCCCCAGCGGGATAGCGGCTTATCCGATTCCTGATAGGCATTCAGATTAGACTTAAACTGTGGCACGCGGTCTTTGGGTAGGTTGATGGTCTCAACCTTCATGACTGGCCGGGAGTGTTCCGGATTCAGTGCCTTGACCTCATCAACGCTAATGTTGGCCAGCTTGGCTACGGTATCCAGATCGATATGTTTGCCGTAAAGGGCAACCGATTCGAAGTACGGCCGGTTTGGCAATACCGGCAGATTCATCTGTGCAACCAGTTGTGGATCGCGCAGGATATTCTTGATTGCCTGGAGTCGAGGCACGTAGTTCTTGGTTTCCGCAGGCATGCGCAGGTCATCGTAGCCCGTTGCCTGACCTTGAGCCTGATTCTTTGCAACTGCGCGTCCTACGGAGCCTTCGCCCCAGTTGTAAGAGGCCAGGGCCAGATGCCAGTCGCCCATCAGGCTGTACAGATAGGAAAGGTAGTCGAGGGCGGCACCAGTCGATGAGACAACGTCGCGGCGGTTATCCTCCCACCACGATTGGCTCAGGCCGTAGCTTTTGCCCGTGGAAGGTATGAACTGCCAGAGGCCGGCAGCGCGGGCAGGTGACAGTGCTTTCGGGTTGTAGCTACTTTCCACCATGGGCAGCAGTGCCAATTCGCTAGGCATGCCACGGCGCTCCAGTTCCTCGAGCACGAAGTAGGCGTAGCGGCGGCCATTATCTAGTAGGCGGCGCATGGCGCCCGGGTGCTGGATATAGTAATTCTGATACTTCAGCACCAACTCATTGTTCAGGTCTGGCATGCCAAAACCATCGCGCAGACGTTCAAGTAGATCGGGGGCTTCGCGGCCCGGGCGCGTATTGACTGCGCGCGTCCAGCCGATCGGTGATTTGTCCGGTGCCACCACTCCCGTCGACTGATCCGCAGCCAGGGTCATCACTGGGGTGACCGAAGCTCCGAGTAGTACGACAGTGAGAATGGCGCGCAGCAGCATAGGGCGATTGAGTGGTTCAACGAGCACTTGGGTGCGGTAGTCGAACTAATTAATTATTAGAATCAGTATGATAGCACAAATAGGCTCAAACCCGCGCCGGACGCGGCGTCCAGCTGATGTGGCGGTGCAAGAGTTTTCATGTCCCGGAAAACAAAAAACCGCCGTAAGGCGGTTTGATGGCGTGACGTTTCTAGAGGCTACATTTCGATTTGGCGCGGAAGACGGGGCTCGAACCCGCGACCCCCGGCGTGACAGGCCGGTACTCTAACCAACTGAGCTACTTCCGCGCAAATCTTGGCGTCCCCACGGGGATTCGAACCCCGGTTATCGCCGTGAAAGGGCGGTGTCCTAGGCCTCTAGACGATGGGGACGTCGATACAACTAACGTCTTGTTCTTGCCATACTTCGACTGGTGGAGGTATGCGGGATCGAACCGCAGACCTCTTGCATGCCATGCAAGCGCTCTCCCAGCTGAGCTATACCCCCGAAGATCGCGGTACAGCAGGAACAGGGCGAAACTATACCTATAAATCGGCAGGATTGCAAAGCTTTTTCGAAGTTATCTCGCTAAGCTTTGCAAGCTACTGATTTAGTTACCGCATGCAAGCAAGGTATCGATGCGGCGCAGCACTTCATCCTTGGGAAAGAGAGCAATCAATGCATCGACTGAGGGTGTTTGAGTCTGTCCAACGAGTGCCAGTCGCATCGGCATGGCCAATGCCGGCATCTTGGCATTGTGTGCCGCCAGGGTGGCTTTAAGAGCCGCCGAGATGGAGGGAATGTCCCACGCTACGTTCGATAGCTCGTCTCTGAATGCAGCAAGAATGGGGCGCGTTGTTTCTGTGAGATGCTGTGCTTTAAGTTCTGCGGTGGGCGTTGGATGTCCCTGGAGTTGCTCAACCGCATCCGTCAATTCAACCAGGGTCTGGGCGCGATCCTTGTACAACGCAACAATGCTTTCTACGCTTGGCGTGGCAGTGTCTTTTGCGTCCCGCAATGCAAGACGTCGACGGACATCAGCCGCTAGACGCGGTTCATCGGCTTGCTTGATGTAATGGGCGTTGAGCCAGTTCAGCTTCTGTGTGTTGAATTGCGCGGCCGATGGTGTGATGTGGTTCAGGTCAAACCATTCGACGAACTGCTCACGGTTGAATACCTCGTCATCACCATGAGACCAGCCCAGACGGGCTAGGTAGTTGATAACGGCTTCCGGTAGATAGCCCTCTTCATCGTATTGCATCACCGATACAGCACCGTGACGCTTGGAGAGCTTCTGGCCGTCATCGCCCAGAATCATGGATAGGTGCGCGTATTGAGGTACGGGTGCGCCTAGTGCCTTTAGTATGTTGATCTGGCGCGGTGTGTTGTTGACGTGATCATCACCACGAATCACCTGGGTAATCCCCATATCCCAGTCATCAACGACTACGCAGAAATTGTAGGTAGGGGTGCCATCAGCACGGGCGATGATCAGATCGTCCATTTCGCTATTGCTGATTTCAATACGACCCTTAACCAGATCATCCCAGGCCACAACACCATCAACGGGATTGCGGAAACGGATCACCGGGTTAATACCTACAGGCAGGGCAGGTAGATCTTTTCCCGGTTCCGGGCGCCAGCGGCCATCGTAACGGGGCTTATCTCCACGCGCTGTTTGTTCAGCACGCAGGGTTTCCAGTTCGGCGGTTGAGGTGTAGCAGGGATAGGCAGTGCCGGCTTCCAGCATTTGCTGAATAACGGCCTTGTAGCGATCCATACGCTGGGTTTGATAGAAAGGACCTTCGTCATGGCTCAGACCCAGCCAGTTCATGCCGTCCAGAATGGCCTGCACGGCTTCCGGTGTTGAGCGTGCGAGATCGGTATCTTCGATACGCAGCACAAACTGCCCCTGGTGGTGGCGGGCAAAGGCCCAGGAGAATAGGGCGGTACGGGCGCCACCAATGTGCAGAAAACCTGTGGGCGACGGTGCGAAGCGGGTGCGAACCATGTGTGAATCCGGTAAACGTGTAAAAGCGATATTCTACCGGTTCACAATGACACATCGCAGCCTGACATTGACCTGGATCGACTATTTGTCTAGAATCCGCGCTTCGTTGGGCGGTTATATTCAGCGGTAGAAGGCTTCCTTCACACGGAAGAGGTCACTGGTTCGATCCCAGTACCGCCCACCAGGAACACCAATGGAAAAGGCTACCTACGGGTAGCCTTTTCCATTGGTGCGTCACTCACCGGGAATGAAAAGATCTATGAACGAGCACTCAAATGAATCGCATATCAAGAGCGATGCTGTGCAAGACGAATTTCAATCCTTTAATCTATTAAGTCGTTTGTCGGCGACGCTATCGTCACCGATAAATGGACGCGTTGTACTTGGACCCAATTGGTTTGCTTCTGTGATGGGCACAGGCATTATTGCCATTGCCGGGGCGACATTACCTGTTCAGTTTCCAGGGTTGTTTTATATATCATCGGCAGCCTGGATGCTGGCAGTGATTCTATTAGCGGTGATGCTGGTAGTGATCCCCATTCATTGGATCCGGCAACCCGGCACATTTACTGCAATTGCCCGCGACCCGATTTTAATCCAGTTTTTTGGCGCGCCGCCGATGGCCCTCATGACCGTCGGCACAGCAACGCTCCTCATTGGTTCGCATTATGTCGGGCAATCAACGGCCATTGCTATTGACTCAGTGCTTTGGCTTATTGGATCGATCTTAGGATTTATCACAGCAGTGGCAGTGCCCTATCGACTTTTCACTCAACTCAGTGTCAGCAGCGATGCTGCCTTTGGTGGTTGGCTCATGCCCGTCGTGCCACCCATGGTTTCAGCAACCGGCGGCGCGCTTCTCGTGCCCTACATGGAAGCAGGCCCATTTCGCGAAAGCTTGTTGTTGATTTGTTACGCCATGTTTGGCATGAGCTTGGTAGCGTCGTTGATCATCATTACGATGATCTGGAGTCGATTAGCCCATTTCGGGTCGTCCGGTTCAACACGGGTGCCTACGTTGTGGATTGTTTTGGGGCCAGTGGGGCAATCGATTACGGCGGCCTGTGCCCTAGGCAGAGCAGCTATTACTGCTATTGATGAGCCATTCGCTACAGGTTTCAAAACCTTTGCGCTTGCCTATGGTGTGCCCATGTGGGGCTTTATCTGGTTATGGCTACCAATTGCGCTATTGCTCACGATTCGCGCTAGACACAAGCAGATGGGTTTTGCCTTAACCTGGTGGTCGTTTACCTTTCCTATTGGAACCTGTGTGACTGGTACAAGTCTGCTGGCTGTGCTCACAGGGTTGCCGATGTTTCAGTGGACGGCGGTATTTTTGTTTGTCATTCTCATAAGCGCATGGTTTGTGGTGTTGACCAGATCAGCGCATGGATCATTACGGGGCCAATTGTTAACGCCATCACTTAATGCCCCACATCCTAAAGCCTTCAAAGACTAACTAGGGATTCTCGAAGGAGCCATCCCCTGTCCAGGGTTCGCAATACGTTGAGTACATGCCGCCACGCTGGTAGAAAGGGTCGGGCCATATCTCGGTGGTTTTAACCAGCAGGGTATCCTGGTCAAAGCTGACGGTAAAAGCCATACGCAGCAGGCTTGAATCACACCAGCCCCAGTTCCAGTCCAGCGAGTTCTTCTGCGGAAACCGGTAGGTATCGCGGTAGGGGCCAAGAATTCTGAGCACCTGTTCCTGCGTGTCACCCACTTTGATTTCTGTGAAATGCTTGAGGTCTAGCACCTGGGTGATTCGGGACAGATGGGCTGTGTCATCAAAGTAGGCCATGAAGCTGACCCAGCCAGCAGGACCCCGTGGATAAGACAATTGCACAATCTGTCCCTGGCTGTTCTTCCAGCTAAGCGCAGGAGTGCCCATAGTGTCTTCGACATCACTTACGGTGGCAATGCCCGGTTTGAGCCCGGCACCACTGTATGAAGCGCAGCCACTCATTAGTGTTGCCGCAATCGCAATAATCGTCGTCAGTTGCTTCATGTGTTAAATAACTTGCCGAGCCAACTATCGGCGCCCGATTTACCGGTAAGCACATAGTTCAGCGCGTTGCTGTAGTTTGTTGTTAGCTTCTGCTCATTCCAGGCTTCACGTGAGCCTGCCCAGATGATTTTGTCGCCCGCATGGAGCGGAAAATCTGCATCCGGTCGCAGAATGATCTTGCCCGCGCGTTCCATCATGAGCGGGAGCGCTTTGAGCGGCTGGGTACGGTTACGATTAGAGGTCATCAATGCCGAAAGCGGGATGGATAGATCAGTGTGCTGTAACACCTGCGTTAAAGCCGGTGTTTTAATGTGGTTGATCCGGGTGGTCCAGACGAAGGGGACGCGGCCAGCGCAAATAGGTAGGAGTGCGGCCAGAGCTGACTCAGCCCAGTCCGACGATTGCTTTTCGATTTCCCGGATAAAACGCGAGAGCATGGGTGTCGTGAGGAAACTCAGGCATGCATGCGCCACCGTGTGTGTAGTAACCATGGTGAGGTTGGCATCAAACGCTTCAAACAGCATTGAATTGCCCGAGGTGCTCTGACGCATGACAATGAATAGGTCAGGGTTAAGTTCACGTGCAGTGATGGCTATGGATAGGTTATTGATGTCGTTGTCGGAAGCGGCAACGAGTCCTACGGCCTCTTTGATGCCAGCATCGATCAGAGGATTGGCATCGGTGCCGGAACTGATGATGCTCAGGTGGTCATCGGGGCTGGTGGATCTCGGATCAATAATCCGGATATTGTCGTGCAGCCCCATGCTATCCAGATGCTGGACGATAGCGCGCCCGAAGTGGCCGTAACCACAGATGATCCATTTGCCGATAGGTGGTTGATGTAGCTCCGGAATAGCGCTGCCGGGTACACGGGTCAGGCATTCCACTAGCTGGTAGCTCGGCGGGCTACGCATGGCCAAGCCGAGACGGCGCGCATAGAGCGCATAGGGGTCAACCACAAAATTGGTGCCAAATGAATTCATGTTGGCAGCGGTAGCGGCGTGCTCGGCGCGGGCAATAATCGGTATGCCCGGATTCAACAGACGGACAGTCATTGCGATAGCGAGATTAGCCTCATCACTATTGGTGACTGCTAGAACGGCTTTGCACTGCGGGCGCCTCAGTCCGGCAAGCAGCAAGGTGCTGGGCAATTGAGCATCGGCATTTAAAGCCGGTACATCTGCCTGATAATCGCCCAGTTCGAGTTCTTGCAAAGGTTCTGCCCGGGTATCCAGAACCACAAATCGCATTTGTACCTGGTCGAGTGTTTGGGCGATAAGTGCACCCGTTTCACCTAGCCCGCAAATGATGCAGAAGGGTTCGGAGAGATTTTTGACCTTCCGCTGAAAGCGGCCACGAGCTAGCGCGCGTTGTAGGGCATCATCCTTGAGCAAACCTAGAATACTGAGAATGGAATAAGTCCAGCCGATTACCGTAAGGTAAATGCAGACCGTTACCCAGAAGCGCTGACCATAGGAAAAGGCATTGGGGATTTCACCAAAGCCAATTGTGGTGGCTGTATAACTGATGAAATAAAACGCATCAAAAAAGGACATCGGCGCTGTCGATATACCGCCAGCATCGATGCCCGGGATAAGCACGAGTCCGAAGATCGAGATGGCATAAATCAGAATCATCACGATCAGTGGCGTGCGCATGCGGCGCAGCACGAGGAAAAGCACGCTGTCGTTAACGATGCTCATCGGTCACTATCCGTTATACCAACAGGCGGGTCGTTAACGGCGCATCATCAGGGTTTCTGCTATGAGCAGAATGACAGAGACAACGTTGGCGAAGAGTGCGCCGCCTGAAAGCGAGACCACGCTGGCGGTGATTTCCGGGGTCATGCCGACTTGGAGAACATGGACAGCGACACCCCACGTAATGGCTGCTGCTATTAGCTGTAGATCGGCAACCAGGCTGGTGGCGAGATGAATGGCGCCAATCTGGGTGCGATCACCGAATTTGAGTGTCGTGGCAATCAGGTTGACGACTATCGCCGCGAAGAGCTCATAAACATGGTGAAGCTCTGGTCGTGCAATGTCACCAATGAAAAACCCGAAGTTGAGTGTTGCGGCCAGTAAGATAAAAAAACCAAAAACAACTTTTTCCAGATTCATGGTGCGCCTCTAAATAACTTGCTGATAACTGTTCGATTATAGGCCTTGCCGTTTTAACGGTTAAAGGAATAACAGCTTCAGGCCGATTAGGATGGTTGTGGCTTCAAAAGCGCGTTTAACCAGGGCGTTGCCCTGACGTATGGCCATATGGCTGCCGAGATATCCACCGATTACCGAACCAATAATGAGTGCCGGTAGCCAGTCCCAGGCAATGTCACCCGCCAGACCGAGAACCAGCGCGCCCGTACCGTTCCAGGCAAAACCACAAAGCACCAGCGTATAGGCTATGGCGCGTTTGTAATCCATCCCGAAGTGGCGAATAAGCCAGATGGTGAGGAATAGACCGCTGCCGGATGTGATAGAGCCGTTGAGAAAACCGACAACAAAGAGACCGGCCATGCCTTGCCAGAGGCCGGTGCCCGACCAGTTTTTAGGTGTGTAGTCGATACCCAGTTTCGGTTTGAAAATGGAATAAAGCCCCAGGCTGATGGTTAATACACCCAGGGTCATTAATGCCTCTTTTTCAGGGGCTTTAAGAATCAGTGACGCACCCAGGATTACCCCCGGAATGCCTGCGCCAAGAATGATCAGGCATGCACGCCGTTCCAGGTGGCTTTCTTTCATGTGGCGCAATATGGCACCAACGCCAAGGAAAACGCTGGCTACTTTGTGGGTGGCGAGTGCCGTACCGAAGCTCAGGCCAAGAAAAATCAGGATCGGAAACTGGATTAAGCCCACGCCGCCGCCCGACAAGGCTGAAAAGAAATTGGCGACAACGGCCGTGCCAAAAAGGATGGCCTGTCCGGCCAGATCGAGCGTCATGGGGTTAATGCCTGGGTGATAAGCCGTTATTATACGAATCTAATCAAATCCACACTTGGATGCAGGTATGCGTATTCCTGAAATCATTGCTTTCGAACGACTGAGTGAACCCCTGGCAACCCGCCAGGTGTTTGCCGGTCGATTGGTTCGCTCCATTGTGATCGGATCACTGATTGTTGCTGCCGCACTCTTTGGCGGCATGGCGGGATACCACGTATTCGAGGGATTGAGCTGGATCGATTCTTTTGTGAATGCCGCAATGATTCTGTCGGGCATGGGGGTGCTGGCAGCACCCGTTAGCATTGAGGGTAAGTTGTTTGCAGGGTTGTATGCCATTTTTTGCGGGCTGGTTCTGATCGCAGCAACCGCCATTATGTTTACCCCGGTGATTCACCGTTTTCTGCATCAGATGCATATGGATGATGAGGATGATGCGTAATGGCTTTGGGTGATATTGACTTCATGCAACAAGCCATTGAACTGGCGCGACATGGCGCAACACAGGGCGAAGTGCCGGTAGGTGCGTTAGTGGTGCTCGATGGCAAGATCATTGGGCGTGGTTTCAATCAGCCAATCACTCGCCATGATCCAACAGCCCATGCCGAAGTGATGGCCTTACGTGATGCGTCTACCCATGTGGGTAATTACCGTTTGCCGGGCAGTACCTTGTATGTAACGGTTGAGCCCTGTGCCATGTGTGCTGGTGCGATACAGCATGCGCGTATCGCGCGTGTTGTGTATGGGACTGCCGAACCTAAAACAGGTGCCTGTGGCAGTGTTGTGGATCTCTTTGCCGAAGATCGTTTGAACCATCATGCCGAAGTCGAAGGTGGTTTGCTGGCCGATGAATGTGCCGATGTGGTTTCCTCGTTTTTCAGGCGCCGGCGTGAAGAAGCACGGCAGGCCAAAGAAGCGCGTGCAGACACGGTTATGAATGGGGTGAATGATGCGGATTGAGATTTCGGTTGCTGGGCAAACACTCCAGCTGCTGGATGATGCGGGGCAGTTATTGCATCAGTACCCGGTTTCGTCGGCTGCTAAAGGGGTGGGCGAGCAGATGGGCAGTTATCAGACCCCGCGCGGGCGGCATCGAATTCGTGCCCGGATTGGTGACGGCCTACCGTTAGGCGCCGTTTTACGCGGACGTCGCCCTACGGGAGAAATTTGCACGCCTGAATTGATGGCCGCCCAACCGGATCGGGATTGGATCCTGACCCGAATCCTATGGTTATGCGGTGAGGAACCGGGTAAAAACCGCGGTGGGCAGGTCGATACGATGCGTCGTTATGTGTATATCCACGGCACACCCGACAGCGCAGTATTGGGTGTGCCTGGGTCGCATGGCTGCATTCGTATGCGTAATGCCGACATGGTCGATCTATTTAACCGGGTGCCCGTAGGCACGCCGGTAATCATTTCCGAAAGCTAAGTTTTTCTTAGGCGGCTTCAGGCAAGACCAGATCAATCAGTGTAAGTGTCTGTTCGCCGGCTTCGGTTTGAATATAGAGTGCACCTTCGGTAGCGTCCTGTTGCAGTACTGCCAGAGCAAGCCAGATGCCATCAGGCTCTGGAGCCACCGTAACCAGACTGCCGCACGCTTGGCCGTTGAGCATGGCTGAACGAACTTCTGTGCCAGCAATCAAGGGCTGCGCGGAGGAAACACGGTATAGATGGCGCTTGATCTTGCCCAGATAATGGGTGCGCGCCACGATCTCCTGACCCGGATAGCAGCCTTTTTTGAAGCTGACACCACCCAGTTTATCCAGGTTGACCATTTGCGGCACGTAATGCTCACTGGTTGCCTGTGTCACCAACGGAAATCCCTGGGCGATGTCACTCAGCAGCCATGCTTCCGAAGAACCCTTGTTTATGGTTGATGAGACGGTCTGGAATGTGCTTTGCGGACCGGTGAGCAGGACGCGTGTGGCGTCCAGTCGCACGCCGGTCAGATCGTTCTGGCGCGTTACCTGCCAATCGGCAGTGGGGAGCGTCAGGTTGTCCAGTTGTGCCGGGGGATTTAAGAGGCCATAAACCACTTCAGCGGCCGGTGTTACTTGAACTTTTAGGCGCATGACATACATTTTGAGGCGTTTGGCGATGGCATCACGGACATCGTTGGCCAATACCAGGCGGTAGCCGTTTTCTATGGGCCAGATAACAAAGGTCGTTAGCAGGCGTCCCTTGGCGGTACACCAACCGGAAATTTGGGCGCTTTCGGCGCTAAGTAAGCGAATATCGCTAGGCACCTGGGCGTGCAGAAAGGCCTCAGCATCTTCCCCGGTGACATCAAGGATGGCAAGGTGGGGAAGGGCGATTAATAGTGGGGTAGTCATCGTTCTGGATCCTGGGTCTGTGCCCGGTTAAAGCGGGTTAAGGTTGGTATCATAATGGGCTATGAAAAGTTTGGCCAAATTCTTGTTGGTGACCGTGTTGGGGCTGGTCCTTGCCGTGCTGCTGGTGGTGTTCTGGCCGGTGCCGTTGTCGGAGCCGAAATTGCTGGTCCGAGTCCCGCCTGGGGCCTCGTTGCGTACTGCCGCCCAATCCCTTAATGAGGGTGGCGTAGGCGTCCCTGCTTGGGTTATTAGCGGTGTAGGGCGTGTTTCTGGTCTATCTTCCTCTATCAAGGCAGGTAGTTACGAGTTTGATCAGGGTATAGCCTTGTGGGCCTTGCTGCGCAAATTAGCCAGCGGCGATACCAGCCAGGCTGAGGTGCTTTTTGTGGAAGGCTCGATATTCCGCGAAATCCGTGCCAAATTGAATGCTCAAACCGAACTGGTCCACACTACCCGTGATATGAACGAGGCCACCATCATGGCCAGACTGGGTATGTCCGGTCAGTCTGCCGAAGGCTGGTTCTTTCCGGATACCTATCGCTTTGATAAACGTTCAGAAGACCTGGAAGTTTTACAGCGTGCGCTATCGGCCATGCAGAAACAGTTAAATACAGTCTGGCAGTCGCGGGATGCCAACCTGCCTTTGAAGTCGCCCTACGAACTTCTCATTCTGGCCTCGATCGTGGAAAAGGAAACGGGCACAGCAGCAGATCGTACGCAGATTGCAGGTGTCTTCATTAACCGGCTGCGTAAAGGGATGCGTTTGCAGACAGATCCGACCGTGATTTACGGGCTAGGCGAGCGATTTGATGGCAACCTACGCAAAGCGGATCTGCAACGTGATACACCGCACAATACTTATACCCGCGCGGGCTTACCACCCACGCCAATCTGCATGCCTGGTTTAGCTGCACTCCAGGCTGCGGCACATCCGGCTAAAACAGATGCGCTTTATTTTGTGGCCAAGGGCGATGGCTCTAGTCAGTTCTCTGCCACACTGGAAGCGCATAACCAGGCCGTTAATCAGTATCAACGAGGCAAACCATAATCATGACTGCTGTGAATAGTGGCCGTTTTATTACGGTAGAAGGCATTGATGGTGCCGGTAAGAGTTCTCACATTGAATGGTTGCGTGAGTATCTAACAGCAGCTGGGCATGCCGTGGTTGTAACCCGCGAACCGGGTGGTACACCTCTCGGCGAGTCTTTGCGCACACTGTTGCTCAACGAACCGATGTCTCCCGAAACTGAAATGATGCTGATGTTTGCGGCGCGTGCCGAACATCTCTCCTCAGTTATCCGGCCAGCGCTGGAAATGGGTGCCTGGGTGATTTCTGACCGCTTTTCTGACGCGACCTATGCCTATCAGGTAGGTGGACGTGGTGTACCCGAGCAAAAATTTTCTGCATTGGAATCCTGGGTTCAGGAAGGCTTGCAACCAGATCGCACGCTTTTGTTCGATGTGTCGGTTGCCACAGCGCAGGCCCGACTCCATGACACGCGGATTCTGGATCGTTTTGAACGAGAGGCGAGTGATTTTCACCAACGGGTGCGAGATGCCTATCATCAGCGGGCTACACAGTATCCGGAACGGATTCGTCTGGTTGCTTCCGATGTGCCTATGGATGATGTGCGTGCGCAGATTCTGATCGCACTATCGGATTTGCTGGGTTGAAATGATTAACTGGATTGAACTGCACCGCGCAGCCTGGGCTCAGATACAGTCGGCAAAGGCCACCGACCGTTTGGCGCATGCATTGTTGCTGACGGGTTCTGCCGGAATCGGTAAGCTTGCGTTCGCCGAAGCGGTAGCAGCCAGTCTGTTGTGTGATCAACCCATAGCCGACGGCCAAGCCTGTGGTTCCTGTGCTGCCTGTACCTGGCATGCATCGGGTAATCACCCCGATTTTCGTCGGCTGCGTCCTGAGGCCTATTCGGAAGAACAGCCCGAAGCAGAGGATGCTAAACCTTCTTCTGCCAAGGCGGATAAGAAAAAAAGCGAACAGATTCGAATTGACCAGGTGCGTGCACTTGAGTCCTTTATTCAGGTCGGTAGTCACCGTGGTCGGCGAGTCATCCTGATTGAACCGGCTGAGGCCATGAATGAAGCAACAGCTAATGCGTTGCTTAAATCCCTGGAAGAACCTCCCGCTGGCGTTCATTTTCTGCTGGTGAGCCATGCGGCGGAACGTTTGCTGCCAACTGTTCGCAGTCGTACACGCGCCGTTCCTATGGCGGTGCCGTCACCAGCAACGGCCGCCCAGCAGATCGCAACCATTAAACCTGTGCTACGACAGGGCGATTTGTGGCTTAACCGTTGCGCGGGCGCATTGCGCTTTGCGGTGAATCTGGCTCAGGCAGCTGAGAAACATCCGGAGGCGACTGATGAAGCGACGGCCGAAGTCGCTATTCTGGAGGCCTTGCTGGCCCAGTTGCCATTGGGGGATCGTATGGATCCACTGGCATTGGCCAAAAGTTGTGAAGCCTTGATCAAAGGAGATCAATCAGGCTTGCGTTTGGCACTTCTGATTGACTGGCTACAACGCTGGACACTTGATTTACAACTGGTACGACTTGGCTCCTCACCACTGGTTTTTCCAGAACAGTTAATCGCATTACAACGTCTGGCCGGCCAGCTTAATGATGATGTATTGCAATCCTTCCCCGACTTTCTGTTGGAGTCACGCAGACTCAGCAGTCATCCACTGAACATTAAATTGTTCCTGGAATCAATTTTTTCGCGCACGATGGCGCTTTACGAACTACAGGCTTAACGACCACGATGATTCGATTGATCGATTCTCACTGCCATCTCGATTTTGATGGGCTTTCCAATCGTCTGCCTGAGGTGCTGGCAGCTATGGCAGCCAATGATGTGGCTGGCTGTATGACCATTGGTGTCACCCTGGAAGAGGCGCCACAGGTTCTAGCAATTGCGGCTGCCCATGAACAAATCTTTGCCTCGGTTGGCGTTCACCCCGAATATGCGGACCACCAGGAGCCAGATGTAGAAACACTCTGTGCACTGGCGCAGCATCCGAAAGTTCTGGCAATTGGTGAAACCGGCCTGGATTATCACTGGCATAAAGACCGACCCGAATGGCAGCGTGAGCGATTTCGTGTACATATTCGTGCAGCGAAACAGCTCAATAAACCGCTAGTGATTCATACGCGGGAAGCTGCAGAAGATACATTGGCAATTCTCAAGGAAGAGGGCGCCGGGGCTGTAGGTGGCATTTTGCACTGCTTTACAGAAAGCCTGGCTGTTGCCGAACAGGCCATCGATCTCGGGTTTTATATTTCAATATCAGGCATTGTGAGCTTTAAAAATGCAGCGCAGGTGCATGAGGTGGCCCGTGCTATTCCGCTTGAACGATTGCTGATTGAAACCGATTCACCGTATCTGGCGCCGGTGCCTTATCGCGGCAAGCCTAATGAGCCGGCTTATGTGCGCCACGTCGCGGAAGCGATTGCTGACTTGCGGCAGGTATCCTATGCGGCGGTTGCAGAAGCCAGTAGCCGCAACTTTCTCAAACTATTCCCGGCAGCTGCCTCGGTACTGGGACCAAGGGTTGGACTATGAAAAAGGCATTGTTTGCACTGTTATGGATGGTTTCAAGTGCCTTCGCATTAGCGGCACCCAGTGCCGATGACATGGTGATGGCTGCAAAAAAAGATGACGCGGCAACCATACAGGAAGGCTTGAAAGCCGGTTTTGATCCTAATTATAAAGATAGGCAGGGTAATAGCCTGCTGATTCATGCTGCGGCCAACACCTCTGAATCAGCGGTTGATGCACTACTCAAAGGTGGCGCAGATCCTAAAATGAAAAACCGATCGGGTGACGATGCGCTGAATTACGCTGCGATCAAAGGCAGCTTACCGATTGTAAAGAGTCTGATTGCCCGGGGTGTTCCTGCAACCCGTCCACAGGGCTGGCAACCCTTGAGCTATGCCGTTGTCGGTAAGCACCTGGAGATTTTCAATTATCTGATGGACAAAGGGGCCGACCCGAACGGGAATAATCCGACTCAAGTATCAGCGCTGATGTTTGCGGCACAGGAAGGCCAGGAAGAAATGGTTGATCGTTTGCTCGCAGCGGGTGCAGATCCTACCTGGACCAAGGGTGGTGAAAGTGCAGTTGACTGGGCGTTGAAGGCCCAGAACACAGATATTGCCGACAAGATCATGAAAGCGCAGCTAAAGATTGGCTTCGGACGTTCTGATGTTTTAAAGGAACAGGAAGCCACAGACGATACAGGTGCTGTTACGCAATGAGTTGGGTGCGCGTAGGACAGCGCTGTTTTTTTTCGGGTGTGTTGACACTAGTCTGTGTGCAAGGGGCTCTGGCCCAGAATGCAGTAACACAACCGGCTGCCGTATCTCTGGTGCCTCAGACCCATATTCGTGTGTATTTCACACCCGGGGACTCGGCCGAGTTGGCGATTGTCGAACAACTGCTAGGGGCGAAAGACTCTATATTGGTCCAGGCATATTCCTTTACCAATCCGGCGATTGCCTCGGCGCTGGCAGATGCGCGCAACCGAGGTGTCAATGTCGTGATTCTGCTGGATAAAAGTCATCGTACCCAGAAGTATTCTGCGGCTGACTTTACGGCTAATGCCGGTATAAACACCTTGATTGATGACCGCCATGCCATCGCCCATAACAAGATCATGATTATTGACGGGCAGGTGGTTATTACCGGTAGCTATAACTTCACCAAGGCTGCGGAGAAGAGTAATGCCGAGAATCTAGTGATTATCGAATCAGGTTCGGTTGCCGAGAAATACCTGAATAACTGGCAGAAACACCGTCGCCATTCGCAGCCATATCAACGGCATTAACTCGAATGATGGACAACAAAAAAGCGCCCGAAGGCGCTTTTTTGTTGGGATGCAACTGATCAGGCAACAACAGCAGCTATGGCGTCAGCCACAGCATCGATGTTCTTGTTGTTCAGCGCCGCCAGACAGATACGGCCCGTAGAGACAGCGTAAATGCCGTATTTATCACGCAGTACGTCGACCTGATCGGCGGTGAGGCCGGTGTAGGAGAACATGCCACGTTGCTGGATGACAAAGCTGAAATCCTGCTTGACACCCTTGGACTTGAGTTTTTCAACAAGTGCAATCCGCATGGCACGGATGCGTTCACGCATTTCTGCCAGTTCATGCTCCCACATCACACGGAGTTCCGGGCTGGTTAGCACGGCAGCCACGACTGCAGCACCGTGCGTCGGTGGGTTGGAATAGTTGGTGCGAATAACGCGCTTCAGTTGCGACATAACGCGAGCAGCTTCGTCCGACGATTCGGTAACGATCGACAATGCGCCAACGCGTTCGCCGTAAAGCGAAAACGACTTCGAGAATGACGAAGACACCAGGAACTGCAGACCCGAGTGCGCAAACTTATCAAGCACGATGGCATCAGGCTGAATACCTTCGGCGAAGCCCTGGTAGGCCATGTCGAGGAAAGGAATCAAACCCTTGGCACGAATCGCATCGATAACCTGATCCCACTGCTCGTTGCTGAGGTCAGCGCCAGTAGGATTGTGGCAGCAGGCATGCAGTAGAACGATGGAGTCCTTGGGCATGGCGTTCAGATCGGCCAGCATGCCGGCGAAGTTCACACCACGAGTAGATGCATCGTAGTAGCTATAGGTCTTGACTGGGAAATCGGCGGCTTCGAAGAGCGCGCGATGGTTTTCCCAGGAGGGATCACTGATGTAAACGGTAGCGTTGGGAACCAAGCGCTTTAGGTAATCAGCACCGATTTTAAGGGCACCTGTACCACCAATGGCTTGTGCAGTAACAACGCGCTTGTCGCGTAGCAGCTGGGTGTCATGGCCGAAGAGCAGGGCTTGTACAGCCTGGTCGTAGGCAACAGAGCCTTCGATTGGCTGATAGCCGCGTGCCGGCGGATTTTTCATGCGGGCTTCTTCAGCAGCACGAACGGCCTTGAGTAGGGGCAATTTGCCCTCATCATCGTAGTACACGCCTACACCCAGGTTCACCTTGTTGGCGCGGGTATCTGCGTTAAAGGCTTCGGTCAGGCCGAGAATCGGGTCGCGCGGTGCGAGGGCGACATCAGCAAAAATCGAGGACATAAAAGCTCCGGTGGCCGCCGGGGTTGCCCGGCATGGAGGAAATAAGGAATGACGCGTTAAACTGTGCTCTACGGCACTGGATATCACCTGAAAATTTTAACATGGCATAGCGTTTCTATGCCGCCGAATGTGCTGCAACAGAGATCTGATTCATGACCACCCCATCCGCTTCCATTTCCGAACTGGCCTCCGAGACGGCATCCAAGGTCGTTACCTTTGATGGGAGCCCGTTTCGACTGCATCAGCCGTTTCCACCGGCTGGAGATCAGCCAGTAGCGATTGAGCAGCTGATTGCAGGTTTAGGCGATGGTTTATCGTTTCAGACCCTGTTGGGTGTGACCGGATCAGGCAAAACCTACACCATGGCCAATGTGATTGCCCGCAGTGGCCGCCCCGCACTGGTACTGGCGCCGAATAAGACTCTTGCCGCACAGCTTTATGCTGAATTCAAGGAATTCTTTCCGGAGAATGCGGTCGAGTATTTTGTGTCTTATTACGATTACTACCAGCCAGAGGCCTATGTGCCCAGTCGCGATCTTTTCATTGAAAAAGATTCATCCATTAACGAACACATCGAGCAGATGCGGCTTTCGGCAACCAAGAGCCTGATTGAACGCTCGGACTGCATTATCGTGGCGACCGTTTCCTGTATTTACGGTATCGGTGATCGTGATGAGTATCACCAGATGATTATGCATGTGCGTGAAGGGGACAAAATCCAGCAGAGAGATCTGCTCAAGCGCCTTGCTGAAATGCAATACAGCCGCAATGAAATGGACTTCCAGCGCGGCACTTTCCGAGTGCGGGGTGATGTGATCGATGTGTTTCCGGCCGAGCATGCCGAACATGCACTGCGGATCGAGCTATTCGATGATGAAGTTGAGCGCTTGCAGCTATTTGACCCGCTGACCGGAGAAATCCGTCAGCGCTTGTCGCGTTTTACGGTTTATCCATCCAGCCACTACGTGACGCCTCGTGCCACAGTACTGCGTGCACTAGAGGGCATTAAAGAAGAGCTTAATGTGCAGCGTGCGTTCTTTCTTTCGGAAGCCAAGCTGGTAGAGGCGCAGCGTCTGGAGCAACGAACGAAATTCGATATCGAAATGCTGAACGAAGTGGGGTTCTGCAAGGGCATTGAAAACTATTCGCGCCACCTCTCCGGTCGTAACCCGGGCGATCCACCGCCAACGCTCATTGATTACCTGCCGGACAATGCATTGATATTCATCGACGAATCGCACGTAGCGATCGGGCAGGTGGGTGCTATGTACAAGGGTGACCGTTCGCGCAAGGAAAACCTTGTAAATTACGGTTTCCGGCTGCCTTCGGCCCTGGATAACCGGCCACTCAAGTTTGATGAATTCGAGCAACGGATGCGTCAGGCCGTTTTTGTTTCGGCAACGCCTGCTGCCTATGAGAAAGAACATGCGGGACAAGTGGTCGAACAAGTGGTGAGACCGACGGGTCTGGTTGATCCTATTGTTGAAGTACGTCCGGCGATCACCCAGGTTGATGATCTGCTCGGCGAGATCCGGAAGCGCGTCGCACTGGATGAACGGATTCTGGTGACGACATTAACGAAACGTATGTCAGAAGATCTGACCGACTACCTGACTGAAAACGGCATCAAAGTCCGTTATCTTCACTCGGACATTGATACGGTAGAGCGTGTCGAGATCATTCGTGATTTGCGTCTCGGGGTCTTTAACGTGGTTGTGGGGATTAACCTCTTGCGAGAGGGGCTGGATATTCCCGAAGTATCACTTGTTGCCATTCTCGATGCGGACAAGGAGGGCTTTCTGCGTTCAGAAACATCGCTCATTCAGACCATTGGTCGGGCGGCACGACACCTGAACGGTACGGCGATTCTTTACGCAGATAGGATTACCGGATCGATGCGTAGAGCTATTGATGAAACCGAACGTCGTAGGAACAAACAACTCGCCTTTAATGCGGAGCACGGTATCGTGCCACGCGGTGTTAAGAAACGTATCAAGGACATTATTGATGGCGTTTACACAACTGGCTATTCGGATTCCGGTGATGCTCAGAACATGCGTAAAGCGGCGCAGACTCGTAAGCGCTATGAGGCTATGACGGAGAAAGAAGTCGCTGCTGAAATTCGAAAATTGGAGCAGGCGATGCAACAGCATGCCAAGAACCTGGAGTTCGAGGCCGCTGCGCAGACCCGAGATCAGCTATTCCGGCTTAAAGAGCAGCTATTCGGAGCCGCCCCGAAGGGAGACTAGCACTAGCGCTCCCTTAGAACTTTTTCATGATCGTGCACATGTCGGTAGCAATGCCGCTCACCAGATACTGAGTGACCGTTTTTGAAGCCTGAGCCACTTCTGCTGCTTGCTGGGTAGAGGCTTTACTGTAATGGTTGAGGGTTACTGAGCCAGTGGTGCCACTGTTATAGCTATATCGGCCGATCTGTTTGAGAGTGCCTGTTTCATAGACGCGAACATAAGCAGCACCTTCCAGCGTATCGTCCTTAAGCCCGGATCGTAATTTAATTTTTGTAACGCCTGCTTGCAGGAAGAAACGGTAGGGGGCAACGTCTTCTTTGAAGCCACCGGGTAAGTTCAGATGAGATTCTCCCCAGTTCGTCTGTGTCGGTTCCAGTGTCTCCGGGTACACCACTGAATTAATGCCACAGGTCTTGAGCTGGTCGGCAAGCTTTTGGGCAAAATATACCGGCAGCTTTACAGGTGCTATGGCTTGGGCAACCTCTTTGCTGTCGACATTTTTTGATGCGGCTTCTTCGGCACTGGAGGCTGCAGCACTGCCAGCTGTAGAGCCCGCTAAGCCGCCAACGACACCTGCAACCGGGCCAACAACCATGCTGCCTAAAAAGCCGCCAATGGTCGATGTTTTATCCGAAATATAGCTGGTCTCAACGGCACCGCTGGGAATCACCAGTACCTGGTACGTTGCTTGCCTGACTGGGCGTTGTGGCCGGTCATCTGCAACCTCGGCTGGTTTGCCAGATTGGTTGATTTTGAATGGTCCTGAGACACACGCCGACACCAGACAACTAAAGGCGATGGTTTGAAAGAGGTTGCGCAAGATAGATTGGGTAAGCATTGTCGATATTGTGCACGTTTGCCATAATTATGGAACAATGTAAGAAAATACTATTATTGTGAACACAAAATATAAGAGTGCTGTTCACCGGAGATAAAACTCCGGGTAGCCGATAAGTTGTTCACCAAGGGGGACGAATGACACGAGTACTGTTCGTTTGCATGGGAAACATCTGCAGATCACCAACTGCCGAGGCGGTTTTTCGCCGTTTGGCGGCGCAGCGCGGTTTGCTGGGTGAACTGGAAATTGATTCGGCAGGTACCCATGGCTACCACGTCGGGGAAACGCCGGATGCGCGTACCCAACGGGCAGCAGCCGAGCGTAAATACGATTTGTCCGAGATTCATTCTCGTAAGGTAGCGCCCGAAGATCTTGAGCACTTTGATCTGGTGTTGGCTATGGATCGGAGCAATCTGGATGCGTTGCGTAAGCTTTGCCCAGCTAACCGGTTGCATCGGCTCAAGCTCTTCATGAGCTATGCACGTCAGTTTGATGATGATGAAGTCCCTGATCCTTACTATGGCTTGGCGCACGATTTCGATCTGGTGCTCGATATGATTGAAGATGCAGCAGACGGGCTTTTGGATAGCATCTTGAGGGAGCGGGGTGAGCAGGAAGCGCCAAAGATAACTACCAAAGCGCCGGCTGCCAGAGCCAAAGCGAATTAAATCCGCTAGTTCTAAGACAATAAAAAACCGCGCCGGTGAACTGAGCGCGGTTTTTTATTAGCGACTTCCCGGAATTATTCTTTACGGGTTTCAACCATTTGTAGCGGTTCTTCTACAACAACTGGCTTTGCACGTGGCGCACGTGGTTTACGTACTGGCTTTTCAGCAGGTGTCGTTGCAACACTGGCACGTTTGACCGGGTCAGTTTCAACCATTTGCAGACCGACAGCTTCTAGTGAAACTGGCGTCGGAGCAACCGG
>ERZ1034363.283-NODE-283-length-36483-cov-6.504367_pt1 | contig 36483 bp, 30 predicted proteins | sample MGYA00520616_ERZ1034363 | MGnify/ENA primary metagenome ERZ1034363 (study PRJEB33736, sample SAMEA104284506) | Azolla filiculoides | biome: Urban; feature: Water surface; material: Ditch water | place: Netherlands | collected 2015-10-28 | depth 0-0.1 m ... | reverse complement strand
TTAATTACAAATGTAACTAAATTTCAAAATTCATCATTAGTAAAAGTTATAAATTATGCTCTTTCAATCACAATTGCAGAAGCACCACCACCACCATTACAGATTGCAGCTGCACCAATTTTTGCATTGTTTTGATTTAAAACACTAATTAGAGTCACTATAATTCTAGCACCAGAACAACCTAGAGGATGTCCTAAGGATACAGCTCCACCATTTACATTGATTTTGTTATTGTCTAATCCTAAGATTTTTGCATTAGCTAAACCTACTACAGCAAAAGCTTCGTTAAACTCAAAGAAATCTACATCAGCTAAAGATAATCCTGCTTTGTCTAATGCTTTTGGTAATGCTTTTGCAGGTGCAGTAGTAAACCATTTTGGTTCTTGTGCTGCATCAGCATATGATTTAATGTAAGCTAAAGGAGTTAATCCTAGCGATTTTGCTTTTTCTTCACTCATTAAAACTAAAGCCGCGGCACCATCATTAATTGTTGAAGCATTTGCAGCTGTAACTGTTCCATCTTTTGTAAAAACAGGAGCTAATGAAGGAATTTTGTCTAATTTAACGTTAGTATATTCTTCATCTTTAGTAACTACGATAGCGTCACCTCTTCTTTGAGGAACTTCTACAGGAACAATTTCTGTATCAAACTTGCCTGCTTGCCAAGCTGCTGCAGAACGCTCATACGATTGAATTGCGAAGTTATCTTGATCTTCTCTTGTAAAGTTATATTCAGATGCACATAAATCTGCACAAACTCCCATTGCGTTATTATCATAAGCATCTGTAAGTCCGTCTTTTTGCATACCATCTACTAAAGAAGTTGGTCCAAATTTTACACCATTTCTTAAATGTACATAGTGAGGGATTAGACTCATATTTTCCATTCCACCAGCAACTACAATTTCAGCATCTCCAGCCATAATAGCTTGAGCACCTTGCATTACGGCTTTCATTCCACTAGCACAAACTTTATTTACAGTAGTACAAGCAACATTTTCAGATAAACCAGCATATAAAGCGGCTTGTCTAGCTGGAGCTTGACCATTTCCGGCTTGCACCACATTTCCCATCAATACTTCGTCAACAAGTTTAGGGTCTAAATTGATTTTGTTTAAAGCACCTTTGATAGCAGCTGCTCCTAATTTTGTAGCAGGTACACTTGATAATGCTCCCATAAAACTTCCAATCGGAGTTCTTACGGCAGAAACTATAACTACTTTTTTGTTCATGATTGTGTTTTTAGATTTGAATTGCGAATTTACTAATTTTATTCTAATTTAGATACTTAATTTAATGCAATTCTAATTAAAAATGGAAATGAAATTGATTTTTCATAATTAACAGCAAAGAATGTATATTTTAGTATGTCACCCTTTTAAGGAAAGTCAAGCTGGTGTTTGTATTTTTTTTGCATAAAGGTATTGTGTTGAATATAAGCGCTTTTAAAAGATATATTTAAAAATAAATAAAAAAAGTCTGATAATAGTTGTATATTAACGAATGAAACCATACATTTGCAACCGCAAAAAAGATAAGTTCTTACAGAATAATAGGAGAGGTGCCGGAGTGGTAACGGAGCAGATTGCTAATCTGTCGACGGGTAACCGTCGCCAGGGTTCGAGTCCCTGTCTCTCCGCTTTTTTTGTTTTCGGGGTGTAGCGTAGCCCGGTTATCGCGCCTGCTTTGGGAGCAGGAGGCCGCAGGTTCGAATCCTGCCACCCCGACAAAAATAAAATAGGTTGCGTAGCTCAGCTGGATAGAGCAACTCACTTCTAATGAGTAGGTCCCAGGTTCGAATCCTGGCGCGATCACAAAAAAGCCTTGCAAACGCAAGGCTTTTTTGTTTTTAGTACTTTCCTGAAATGGTTTAAATTAGATGCAAATTCGTATATTTGATGATGTTTATTGGTTACCAGTAATATGAAAAAAACTCTGCTTATAATAACTTTTTTACTTTCAATTAAATTCTATTCTCAAGAAATAATAGAATTTAAAAAAGGTGAATTTTCATTTTACTTAACAAAAGATTGTAAAATCAGCGAATGTAAAGTCAGTAAAATTATTGTCTTCAAAAACGGAGAATATATTCAAGAAATAATACCAAGCGAAAATTATTTTTATTCATTTATAAGAAATGAAAGTATTATGGAAATTGAGGACATGAATTTCGATAATTATATTGATTTTAGAATTATTAAATCAATTCCTGCTGAACATCCTTTTCCTTATCTATATTGGATATACAATGAAAAAACCGAAATTTTCGAGATAAACACAGCTTATGAAATAATTATAAATCCTGAAGTCGATCATGAAAAAAAGATAATCATTTCATCCTGGGACAATTATATTCGATTTTATAAAGATTATTACAAACTAGAAAATGAAATTCCAATTCTTATTGAACGACATATAACTCAACCGAATAAAACTGTTGAAATTTGGAAAACTTTAAACGGAGAGTTAAAATTAGTAAGCACAGAAAAGAGATAAATACTACTGGTAACAGCGGTTTGCTTCAATGGCTACTTTCGGATTTTCCTACGGAAAATCCGCTGCTGAATGGAATGTTTTGTTGTAATTAATTAAGATTTGATGTTGATATAACTTCACTGAAATGATGCCACAAAACGTTTTTACTCCACACACTTAATAAAATCCATAAAGTACGTTTCAGGATTTGATTTGGTATTCAAAGTTTCTGAAGTCAATTCACTTTTTAGTACATAATCTTTTGAATCGCCTGCATATTGCACTCGCATAAGCATGATGGAACTATTTTTTAATTCTTCGTAGTTGGTTTTGGTAAAATAGAAGTATGCTGTTAAAATGCGGATGTTGTTTTTTTCTTTTTCATCATAGTTTAACACACTACAGCTTTCTTCGTCATTTGCAATTAGGGTTACAATTTTGCCGTTTTTTAATTGTAATATCACTTTTGAGGTACTGTTGATGCACTTGGTTGGTATAAAATCTTTACTTTTTTGCAATAATTGTAAGCCTAACATTGGTGCGCCATCATTGTTTATCAAATTGAAAAACAGATACTCATTTGTGTTTCCAAAAATCTTTTCATCAATTAATACGTTTGGTAGTACTTTTAATGATGTAGAGTCCGTTTTTTCTTCTATATCATAAACACAATCTTTAGTTTGTGCTGTGGCTAATACAGGGATAAAAAGTAAAAGGGCAAGTATATTTTTCATTGATTTTAAATTTTGGTGCAAAGTAAAACTATTTTTTCATTTTTTAAGTTTGTAGTAAAAAAAGCAAACAATGTGCCACCGTCGCTAATTTTGTATTTCTTTTTGATGTCTTCTACTTTTAATGGGAAATTTCGGGTAGTAACATTCATTTTCTGATTTTGAACATACTTTTTTAAATCGTTTTTTTGAAACGGAATTTCTTGCTTAATTTCAAATCGCCTTCCTTGAAAATCTTTAATTGCATCAGTTGTATATAAATGGGAATGTTGGTGCAATTTATCCAAACCAAATAGTTCAGAAACCGCTTCAAAACCGCCAGATTTTAGTAATGCAGCATTAGGTTCATAAAGATATTTTTTAGGCAAACTAAACGTTGCTTGGTAGTTTTTTGTAAGCTCGATTGCAGTTGAAAGTATTTGTTCTTTTTCAATGTTTACGGCAATTATTTTTGGGCTATCGGTAAATGATTTCTTGATTTCCCATAGCAATTCTTTGACTTCATTTTCAACGGCTACAATATGAATGGAAGCGACATTTTTTAACTCATTTAAACCCGCTTGAAGGTCTAAAATAGGAGCGGTTTTAATTAGAATAGTATCTGAATATTGATAATAAAAATCTTGCAACGCTACTACATTTGGCAGACAATCGGCTAGCATGAATACTTTTCCTTTGGAATCATTTCTTCGTGAAGGATCAATATAAATACAATCAAATCGTTGTTTTAATTGGGCTAAAATTTCAGAACTATCACCAGAAATACAGGTTATGTTTTCTGTTTTTAATTGTGTGTAGTTGTGTTTTACAATTTCTGATAATTCAGTATTAATTTCGCAGTGTATAACCGATTTGAATTGCTGTGCAAAGTAGTAATCATCTATGCCAAATCCGCCTGTACAATCTATTATATTTTCTCCAGAAACCAATGAAGCTTTATATTTTGCTGTTATTTCTGAAGAAGTTTGTTCTATAGAAATTTTTTCAGGATAAATAATATTTGAAGCAGCAAACCAAGTTGGTAATTTGTCTTTGGCTTTCTTTTTTGATACAATTTGATGAATAATTTCGGTATAATTAGCGGACGGAAATGGATTTTTCTTTAGCGCTAATTTCGAGCTATCGATACTTAAATTTTCTGTAATGAAATTTTGAATTTCTGGATGTAAAAGTTGTTGAATATTCAAAATTAAAAATTTTTGGTAAGTGCTTTGATTATGCGATTATCAGGTAAGAATTCTTTACCAATTACTTTTAATGAAGTATAAAAAGGAACCGCAATAATCATTCCCGTGATGCCAAATAAAATCCCAGAAATTAGGATAACCAAAAATATTTCTAATGGATGCGAGTTGGTACTTTTTGAGAAAATTAGAGGAGAACTCACGTTGTTATCTATTAATTGTACGACAAACATTCCAATTAAAACGTAGATGGTAGTAGGTAAGGTTTCGGTGCTAAAATCGGCTCCTGTACCTATACTGTTGGTCATAATTAATATTCCTGCTACAAATGTTGCAATTAATGGACCAACGTATGGAACAATATTAAAAACAGCACATAAAAGTGCTATAATCAGCGCATTGTCTATGCCAAAAATTAAGAAAACAATGAAATATAAAATAAGAATTATGAATAATTGTAATAACAAGCCTAAAAAATACTTAGAAAGCATTTCGTTTATTTTTTCAACTGAATTTAGTACTTTTTCTTTTTGATTTTCAGGTAATACTTTCTTAAAAGCTACTGAAAATGAAGTTCTTTCTTTAAGTAAGAAGAATGAAATGAAAAGCACTGAGGCTAAACCCATTCCAATATTTCCAATAGTACTCGCAATACTATTTAAAAAGTTGGGAATAAATTCAAAATTAGAAAATGAAGTTAGTTTTGAGTTTTTTACTAATTGTTGTAAATCAATATTATGCGAATTCAAATAATTGGTAATATTATTTAATAATTGTAAGTAATTTTTCTCTAATGATTGGATGTCTAAAAGTGATAAATTTTCGCCTTGCGATACAATCAATGGTACAAAAAGAAGCACAATTCCACTAATAACAAGTAACACTAAAATCAGCGAAGTTACTACAGCTAATGTATTTCTAAACTTGAGTTTTCGTCTTAAAAACAAAACCAAAGGATAAAGAAGTAGTGAAAAAACAATAGCAACAATGCAATAGACAATGACAGTAGCTATTTGGTATAAAAAAAACAACAAAAGAGCAATTGCAGTAAGTATTAAAACTGCTCTTACGATTCCATGTGATAGTTCTTTTGAAGTCATTTTTTTTCTTTTGGCTAAAATAAAAAAAACTCGCCAATAAATAGCGAGTTTTCTCAAATAACAATTAATTAAAATCAAGGTTGTGCAAACGAATTTCTTGCACCACCTGAAGCGAAAATGGCAAGCATTCTGCTTTTTTGACCATTTGAAAACATATACATACCAGCGTCATCTGTGTAATCCATGTAGTTCATAGTCATTTCGATTGGTGTTCCAGTACATGTTGAATAGTGTGGAAATGCTGGAATACCATAATTTGCAGTATTGTGAGAAGGTGTATCTGATACTAAGTCGCTTCCGCAAGTTGCATCACCCCAAATATGTCTTAAGTTCATCCAGTGACCCACTTCGTGAGTTGCTGTTCTTCCTTTGTTAAAAGGAGCTGTTGCAGTACCAGTTGTCCCTAAATATCTAGAATCGATAACAACTCCATCTGTTGCAGATGAACCTCCAGGAAATTGAGCATAACCTAGAATTCCACCACCAATTGTACAAACCCAAAGATTTAATTTTGTAGTTGGTGATGTAGGATTAAGTCCTCCTTGAGCTGATTTTTTCATTGCATCTCTGGTTCCCCAAGATGTTTTTGTAGTAGATTTTCTGTAAACAGCATCTAAAACAAACGAGATTCCTACATTAGCTTTTACTCCAGAAAAAACCGCAGGCACTTGATTAAAATCGGAATTAGTTGCATTGAAGTCTTTATTTAATACGTCTATTTGTGATTGAATTTGTGTTAATGAAATATTTTCGGCAGCAGTTTTATACAAAACATTTACAACAACTGGAATTTCAATTTTTCCATTTACTAATCTACCCGTGTTGTTTCTAATTGCTTCTTCTGTAAATCTTTCAATTTGCTCCATTTTTTGAGCTAATTCTGGATTTTGTCTCAATTGCTCTTCGTAAACTTCATGCGATGCACAACCTCTGTGGTCATGTGTAACTAGTGTCTTTTCTTCCGTTGTTGTTGATGTTTCATCGTTTGAACATGAAAACAAAAACAGAAAAGCAAATGCTGATAAAACGATTTTTTTCATAAAATTAAAATTTTAGTTAGTTAATTTGGTTTTTTTAGTTTTTACAATAGCAATAATCTATTTTTAAAGAATAAATCGTTTGTATGAAAAAACTGATTCAAAGTTAACGAAGTTGAAAATTCTAATTTTACAGATTTTCTGTATATTTTGTTAAAGTTTTAGGATATAATATCAAATTAGATGAAAAAGTATGAAATATGGAATATTAGATTTAAATGATTGAAATAATATTAAAGGTCTATTACTAAGAATTGATTTAAAAAGAATTAGTAAGTAAAAGCATAATGAATTATGTTTGCACCCATTTTGAGTGCTTTTTCTCTTACATTTGCTGGGTCATTGTGTACTTCTGCATCTTCCCAACCATCGCCTAAATCACACTCGTAGGTGTATAATAAAACAATCCGTCCGTCTATAAAAATGCCAAATGCTTGTGGTTTTTTATTATCGTGTTCGTGAATTTTAGGTAATCCACCAGGGAAATTATACGGCTCTTGAAAAAGAATGTGGTTGGAAGGAATTTCTGTTAATGGGTTGTCAGGAAAAATCTTTTTGATTTCTTTTCTTATAAATTCATCCATACCATAATTGTCATCTATGTGTAAGAAACCACCAGAGCTTAAATATTTTTGTAAATTAATAACATCATTTGCGCTAAAAACTACATTTCCGTGCCCAGTCATGTGAACAAACGGATAATTAAAAATTTCTGCACTACCTACTTCTACAGTTGCAATTTTGGTATTTAAAGTAGTATTGATATTTTGATTACAAAATTTCACCAAATTAGGTAAAGAAGTCGGATTTGCATACCAATCACCGCCACCAGAATATTTTCCAACAGCCACTTCTTGGGAAAATCCCAAGGTTATAAGAAATAAAAATACAACTAAAAATGGTTTACTCATTTAGTAATGCAATTGTATGGCAAGCAACTAACGCTGCGGTTTCTGTTCGTAATCTTGTGTTTCCCAAAGTTACAGGAATAAATTGATTGGCAATCGCTAAATTAATTTCTTTTGTAGAAAAATCACCTTCTGGACCAATTAAAATAGTAATTTTTTCATTTTTAGTAATTTCCTTTTGAAACGATTTTTTGTCGGTTTCTTCGCAATGTGCAATAAACTTTTGACCATCAATATTAGATTTTACAAACTGTGAAAGCGAAATAGGTTCGTTAATTTTAGGCAAATAAAAATGCAATGATTGTTTCATAGCAGCCTGAATTATTTTTTCAGCTCGATCAATTTTATACACTTTTCGTTCCGAATGATCACAAATAATTGGTGTAATTTCATGAATGCCAATCTCGGTGGCTTTTTCTAAAAACCATTCTAAACGGTCGTTCATTTTGGTTGGAGCAACTGCAATATGTGTGTAAAATTTATCAGGTTCTTGAAAGGTTTCTTTAGTGATTTTTACTTCACATTTTTTCTCAGAAGCTAAAATAATTTCCGATTCAAATAAGTAGCCTATTCCATTTGTAATCAGTATTTTATCGCTTTCTTTTTTACGTAATACTTTAACTATGTGCTTACTTTCTTCTTTATCAAAAAAGAAGTTTGTGTCACCTTGTTTTATATCGGAATTATAGAATAGTTGCATAGTTTTAAGATTGATAGTTTGATTTAGTTATATTGATTGCGCCGTAGACGGCTAACATTTTGACTAAATCAGATATTTCTTTGTTATGGTTTTTATGATTTATTACAGCCTTGAAATTATTAATATTTCTTGAAAAACGTAATTCAAATAAAATTTCACTTTTTTCATCTTTTAAAACAAAAAAATTCGAGAAAAAGCCCTTAGACGATAAGATGTATTTTTCTTTTTTGAAAGATATAATCATTTTTGATTGCCAGAAGGTTGATTTCAGTTCACAAATTGTATTAGAATCTTTTGTTATCTTGATTTTCTGTCCAAACCATCCGTAAGGTTTTACTTCGTATAATTCAGTATCACTAATTTTTATTTGAGCTTCAAGATTTGAATTACCAGAAAATGATAAGTTTCCTAAAACCTTATCATTTCTTAGCCAAATAAAATTGGACTTATTTCTTTTAATTATTGAATCCATTTTGTTAAAATTCAATTCGTGCTTTAGAAACCACGTCAGCATTGCTAAAGTTTTCTTCTAAAAAGTTATAATAACCTACAATTCCAATCATGGCAGCGTTATCTGTTGTGTATTCAAATTTAGGAATATACGTTTTCCAACCGTATTTTTTTTCAGCTTCTTTCAAGGTAGTTCTAATTCCAGAATTTGCAGAAACACCACCACCAATTGCAATTTGATTAATACCAGTTTCAGCAACAGCAAGTTTAAGTTTATCCATTAAAATTTGAATTATAGTATGCTGTATGGAAGCGCAAATATCGGCTTTGTTTTCTTCAATAAAGTTTGGGTTTTGGGCTACATTTTTTTGAATAAAATATAGAATTTGTGTTTTTAAACCACTAAAACTAAAGTTTAATCCAGGCACTTTTGGTTTGGTAAATGGAAACGCTTTTGGATTACCTTCTTGTGCAAATTTATCAATCAAAGGTCCGCCAGGATAGGGAAGACCTAATATTTTTGCGCTTTTATCAAATGCTTCACCAACAGCATCATCTGTAGTTTCTCCAATGATTTCCATGTCAAAAAAGCTGGTTACTTTCACAATTTGAGTATGTCCTCCTGAAATTGTCAAAGCTAAAAATGGGAATGTTGGTTTTTCATATCCATCTTCGGCTATAAAATGAGCTAAAATGTGTGCTTTCATATGATTTATTGCAATCAACGGAATGTCTAATGCCATGCTCATTGATTTTGCAAATGAACCACCTACCAACAACGAACCCATTAATCCTGGACCTTGTGTAAAAGCTATACAATTCAAATCTTCTTTGGTAATGCCTGCTTTTTTTATGGCAACATCTACCACAGGAACAATATTTTGCTGATGGGCTCTAGAAGCAAGCTCAGGCACTACACCACCATATTCTTCATGAATGGCTTGTCTGGCAACAATATTTGATAAAACAATATCGTTACAAAGTATGGCTGCAGACGTGTCATCGCACGAACTTTCTATCGCTAAAGTATATATTTTCTTTTCTAACATATTTAGGCACGAAATTTGACTTAAAGATATTGTAATTATCTTACAAAAATCCTTATTTTTGTTGGATATCCCCCTTTTTTATAATTTTAAGCAAATTTAAAACAAAATAGAGTATCAAAAAATTTAAAAAAATACTATTTCGTTTCCTTTTTGGAATAATATTATTGCTACTCTTTCTGGGGATACTATTGTCGTTGCCTCCAGTGCAAACTTATTTGGGGAAATATGCAACAGATGAGCTCAACAAAACATATGGAACAAATCTCACAATTGAACAAGTTGCAATAACTCCTTTTGGTAGTGTAAAGTTAAAAGGAATCCTAATTCTTGACCATCATAAGGATACTTTGTTTGCTATAAAACGATTAAACACTTCTATTTTAAGCTTTAAAAAAATATATGACCCAGGACATCCTTATCTTAAAGATGTAATTATTGACGGATTAGATGCTAAAATTGTAAACTATAAAAATGAAGATTATACTAATTTAGATAAATTCATTGAAGCATTTGATGATGGTACACCGTCATCAGGTAAGTTTAGAATGAGAGCAAATAAAATGACAATTTATAGTAGTCGTTTTCGCTATATTGATGAAAATTTAAAAACACCTAAAGTTTTAGATTTTACGCGATTGAATGGTAAAATTGAAGATTTTTTAATCAAAGGACCAAATGTAACGACATTTATAGACAGGCTTTCTTTTAAAGATCATAGAGGTTTAGAAGTTAATAATTTAACTGCCGATTTTACTTACACAAAAAAGAATATTCTTTTAGAACAACTGGCAATGAATACACCAGAATCTGAAATGAAAGGAAGGGTTGAGTTAAAATATGATCGAAAAGATTTTTCAGATTTTAATAATAAAGTAATTTTTGATGTGCAGTTTGAAAAAGCTTCAATTGCTTCAAATGATTTGAATCATTTTTATAATGAATTTGGAAAAAATAATACGTTTTATGTTGACACGCATTTAGTAGGTACATTAAATAACTTTACAACGCATGATTTAAAGTTAGTAGATAAAAATCAATCCGAAATTATTGGAACGGTTAATTTTAGAAATCTTTTTGGAAAAGATAATCAAGCGTTTTACATGAAAGGTAATTTTGATAGAGTTACCTCTAATTATGAAGATTTAAAAGGAATTCTGCCAAGAGTTTTAGGTGAAAATTTGCCATCTGTTTTAGCAAAATTAGGAACGGTTAATTTAGCAGGTGATGTTGAATTAACTCAGAAATATATCAATGCTGATGTTTATTTACTTTCAAAATTGGGCGAAATTGAGAGTAAATTAGCTATGCAAAATATTGATAATATTGATAATGCTTCTTATCAAGGAAATATTCAGTTGGCTAATTTTGATTTGGGAACATTATTGAGTGAAAAAGATTTGGGTAAAGCAACCTTGGATTTAGATGTTGATGGAAAAGGATTTACTCAAAAACTATTGAATACTAAAATAAAAGGTAAAATTGATAAGTTCTATTTTAATAAATATAATTATCAAAATATTACGGTTGATGGAAGTATGAAAATGCCTTATTACAAAGGTTATTTTAACAGCAATGACCCTAATTTAAAAATGGACTTTGACGGTGTGATTGATTTGAGTAAGAAAGCCAATAATTATGATTTTAAAGCTCAAATTGATTATGCAGATTTACATCTTTTGAATTTCTATAAAAAGGATTCTATTTCAATTTTTAAAGGGAATATCAACTTTAAAGCTAATGGTGGTTCTATAGATGATTTGGTTGGAAATTTGGAAATTCATGACGTGTCTTATCAAAATAGTAAAGATTTTTATTTTTTCGAGGATTTTGAAATTACGTCTTCTTTTGATGAACAAAAAGTTCGTACGATAACAATGAATTCTCCAGATATTATTAGCGGTCAAGTTGTTGGAAAATACAAGGTAAAAGAAGTTCGTAAAATAGTTGAAAATGCTTTAGGTAGTTTGTATGCCAATTATTCCCCGAATAAATTAGCAAAAGATCAATTCTTAGAGTTTGATTTTACAATTTATGATAAAATAGTAGAAGTTTTTATTCCAGAAGTTTCGATTTCTGAAAACACCAGATTCAAAGGAAAAATCAATGCAGATGAAGGTAAATTTGAATTGGATTTTAGATCACCTAATATTGTCGCTTTTGAAAATCATATTCAAAATGTAAAAATTGACATCGATAATAAAAATCCTATCTATAACGCATATATTTCTGTTGACACCATAAAAAACAAAAATTATAAGATTGCTGATTTTAATTTAATTAATATTACACTTAATGATACTTTGTTTGTTCGTTCAGAGTTTAAAGGAGGAAATCAAAGTCAGGATAAATATGATTTAAACTTATATCACACCATAGACGAGAAAAAACAGTCGGTAGTTGGATTCAAAAAATCGGAAGTAAAATTCAAAGATTACACTTGGTTTATCAATGAAAATGAAACTAACGATAATAAAATTGTGTTTGATAAATTTATGAAAAACTTTGATTTTCAAAAGATTAGTTTGTCACATAATGATCAAAAAATGGACTTCTTTGGTTCTATGCGCGATTCAACGTACAAAGATTTTCAGTTAACGTTTGATGATGTTGATTTGAAAAAAATAACACCATCGTTAGATAGTTTGTCTTTTGGAGGGAAGCTAAATGGAAATGTCAAATACTTTCAAGATAAAAATGTATATGATCCTCAATCAAGTATAACTATTGATAGCTTACAAATTAATAAAATTCTAATTGGAGATTTAGATTTTAACGTTGAAGGAAATGAGAATTTTAACCAATTCAAAGTAGCCTCTAGTTTAAAACAAGATGGAGACGAACGATTCTTTTTAGACGGAAACGTAAACTTTGTTGGCGAACAATCAAGTTTGGAGTTAGAAGCTGGTTTTCAAGAATTTGATTTAGCACCTTTTGGACCACTTTTAGGTTCTGTTTTGTCTGATGTTAGAGGTAATGCTACGGGTAGAGCTAATATTGCAGGAGCACTAACAAAACCCGAAATAGATGGCCGTTTGTATCTAAATAATGCAGGAATGCGTGTGCCGTATTTGAATGTAGATTATGCGTTTGAAAAAAATGCTATTGTAGATATAACCGAACATCAATTTAGTCTTAGAAAAATTGAAGTTACCGATACAAAATACAAAACTAAAGGAATTTTAGACGGAAGTATTCGTCATGAAGCACTAGGAGATTGGCAATTGGATTTACATTTAAGTTCCAATAATATTTTGGCATTAGACACTGAAGATAATGAAGATGCTTACTATTATGGAACTGCTTTTATGAAAGGAACTGCAAGCATAACGGGCGCTGTAAATGCTTTAAATATCAAGGTAGCTGGAGAATCAGAAAAAGGAACTTCGATTAAAATTCCAGTGAATGATGATGAAGATATAGGTGATAATTCTTTTATTAAGTTTATGACTAAAGAAGAATTTCAGAAAATAAAAGACGGGAAAGTTGTAGAGAAAAATAAATACCAAGGGATTGAACTTGAATTTGATTTTGATATTGATACCGATGCCGAAATTGAAATTATTTTGGATAGAGAATCAGGTCATGCCATGAAAGGCAAGGGATTAGGTTCTATGTTTATGGAAATTAATACCTTAGGAAAATTCCAAATGAATGGGGATTTTATTGTACAAGAAGGACAATACAACTTTAAATATGGTGGATTAATTGATAAAAAATTTAATGTTGAAAAAGGAGGAACTATTCGCTGGGATGGTGATCCTATGAATGCGGTATTGGATTTAGAAGCAACTTATAAAACTACTGCAAACCCAGCCGTTTTATTAGAAAGTGCTTCGTTTAATAAAAAGGTAGATACTAATGTTTCTATTTTATTAAATGGAAATTTAAGCAATCCTGAACCTGATTTTAATATTGATTTTCCTAATGTTAGTTCGGTACTAAAAAGCGAAATAGATTATAAGTTACAAGACAAAGATACGCGTCAAACACAAGCGTTTGCATTACTTTCTACAGGTTCATTTGTAACTGCTGAAACAGCCGGAAATGCTGCGTATGGTCCACTTTTTGAAAGAGCAAATTCAATCATCAATGGTTTATTTGCTGATGAAGATAGTAAACTGCAATTGGGTTTTGATTATTCGCAAGGAAATAAATTAACTGAAATCTCAGACAGAGTTGGGGTTACCTTGAGTACTAGAATTAATGATAAAATTTCAATCAACGGAAAAGTCGGTGTACCTGTAGGTGGTGTAACAGAATCTGTTATTGTAGGAAATGTCGAAATTCAAATGCAATTGAACGATGACGGTACACTAACAGCACACGTATTTAATAGAGAAAATGACATCAATTATATAGGAGAAGGTATTGGTTATACTCAAGGACTTGGACTAACCTATAATGTAGAGTTCAATACTTTTAAAGAAATGATTCGTAAAATCTTTACAAAAAAGAAAGAAGATAAAGACTCAACCAATTCTAATGATCAAATGCCTGATTCTGACATACCAACTGAGTTTTTAGATTACATTAACGACCGAAAAGTAAAAAAATCGGAAGGCACTAAAGAAGAACCTATTAAAGTACCAGAAATAGAATAATTCTTCAATTTTTAGCATAAAAAATAAAAAGTTATTAACGAAAACGTTTGAATTTGCTACTATAATTAAATAGTTAGCAAAATTCGTGTTTTTTTACATTTTCGTTTCTTAACTTTACATAAACAAACAAAATAATGACTTCAAAGATTAGAAAAATAGGTGTTTTAACATCGGGTGGCGATTCACCAGGAATGAACGCTGCTATTCGTTCTGTTGTTCGTACTTGTGCATATCACAACATTGAATGTTTGGGTATTTACAGAGGATATCAAGGAATGATTGAAGGAGATTTTAAAGAAATGGGACCACGCTCGGTTAATAATATAATTAATAAAGGAGGAACTATTTTAAAGTCAGCGCGTTCAAAAGAGTTTATGACAGTTGAAGGACGTAAAAAAGCATATGATAATTTAGTTGCTGCGGGAGTTGATGCACTTGTAGTGATAGGTGGAGATGGAAGTTTCACAGGAGCGGAAGTTTTTAATAACGAATATGGTTTTCCTGTAATGGGAATCCCAGGTACAATTGATAATGATATTTATGGAACGAGTCATACTTTAGGTTATGACACTGCTTTGAATACTGTTGTAGATTGTATTGATAAAATTCGTGACACTGCCAGTTCTCACAACCGTCTTTTTCTTGTTGAAGTTATGGGTAGAGATGCAGGACATATTGCTTTAAACGCTGGAATTGGCGCTGGAGCTGAAGAAATTTTAATTCCTGAAGAAGATTTAGGTTTAGAAAGACTTCTAGATTCGTTACGCAAAAGTAAAGCTTCTGGTAAATCATCAAGCATTGTTGTTATTGCAGAAGGTGATAAAATCGGAAAAAACGTATTCGAATTAAAAGACTATATCGAAGAAAACTTCCCAGAATATGATATTCGTGTGTCGGTTTTAGGTCACATGCAACGTGGAGGTTCTCCATCTTGTTTTGATAGAGTTTTGGCTAGTAGACTTGGAGTAAAAGCTGTTGAGTCTTTGTTAGAAGGAAAATCAAATTTCATGGCAGGTATCAATCAAGATAAAATTACCTTAACTCCATTAGAACAAGCTATTAAAGGTCACACGGAAATAGATCAAGAATTATTAAGAGTTTCTGATATCATGTCAATATAAAATAATGTTTTAGTGTTTAAGGTTTGATGTTATGAAAACCATAAACGATAAACATCCAACTTTAAATAAATTAAATAAAAATTAAAATCAAATTAAAATGTCAAAAGTAAAATTAGGAATAAACGGTTTTGGAAGAATTGGAAGAATTGTTTTCAGAGAGTCTTTCAACAGAGATAATGTTGAAGTTGTAGCTATCAACGATTTATTAGATGTAGATCACTTAGCTTACTTATTAAAATATGATTCAGTTCACGGTCGTTTTAATGGAACTGTTGAAGTTATAGATGGAAAACTTTTTGTAAACGGAAAAAACATTCGTATTACTGCTGAAAGAAATCCTGCAGATTTAAAATGGAATGAAGTTGAAGTTGATGTAGTTGCTGAATGTACAGGTTTCTTCACAACTATTGAAACTGCAAACGAGCACATCAAAGGTGGTGCGAAAAAAGTAATTATTTCAGCTCCTTCTAATGATGCACCTATGTTTGTAATGGGAGTTAATCATACTGAAGCTAAAGCTTCTGATTTGATTGTTTCTAATGCATCTTGTACTACTAACTGTTTAGCTCCATTAGCTAAAGTTATCAATGATAACTTTGGAATTGTTGAAGCGTTGATGACTACTGTTCACGCAACAACTTCTACTCAAATGACTACTGATGGTCCTTCAAGAAAAGACTGGAGAGGTGGACGTGCTGCTTCATGTAACATCATCCCATCTTCTACAGGTGCTGCTAAAGCAGTAGGAAAAGTTATTCCTTCATTGAATGGAAAATTAACAGGTATGTCAATGCGTGTTCCTACAACTGATGTTTCTGTAGTAGATTTAACTGTAAAAGTTGAAAAAGAAACTACTTATGAAGAAATCATGGCTGTATTGAAAAATGCTTCTGAAACTACAATGAAAGGTATCTTAGGATATACTGAAGATTTAGTTGTTTCTCAAGATTTCGTTTCTGATTCAAGAACATCTATCATTGATGCTAATGCAGGTATTGGTTTGAATTCTACTTTCTTTAAAATCATTTCTTGGTACGATAATGAATATGGATATTCAAGTAAATTGATTGATTTATCTGTACATATTGCAGGTTTAAAATAATTCATACACATTCAAAAAATCCCGTTATTTATATAATAACGGGATTTTGTTATTTTAATTATTTTATAAATGTAAAAAATACACTTTTAAAAACGTAATTGCAATAACAAGCCTAAACCAAAAAACCAAAAAAAAATGAAATTAATAGTTGATAGTGGTTCTACCAAAGCCGATTGGATTGCGATAGATGAAAGTGGAAAAGTGTTATTTACAACTCAAACCTTAGGATTAAATCCGGAGATACTTGAAGGAGATGAGATTATTGAGCGACTTAACGATCGTTTTGATATTTTACAAAATAAAAAAAATGCAACTCATTTATTCTTCTATGGCGCTGGTTGTGGGACAGACAGAATGAAAATAGCATTATCCCAAATTTTTCAAACCTATTTCCCAAATGCAATTATAGTGGTGCATGAGGATACTTATGCTGCAGTATATGCAACAACTCCAAAAGGAGAACAAGCAATTGTAAGTATTTTAGGAACGGGATCAAATTGTAGTTTCTTTGATGGTAAAGAATTACATCAAAAAGTACAATCTCTAGGATACATCGTTATGGATGATTGTAGTGGAAATGTTTTTGGAAAAGAATTAATCAGAAAGTATTATTTCAATAAAATGCCTAAACATTTGGCTGTTGAATTTGAAAAAGAATACGATCTGGATCCAGACTTTATCAAAAGTAAATTATACAAAGAACCAAACCCTAATGCTTATTTAGCCACTTTTGCTAAGTTTTTAATTCAGCATAAAGAAGATGAATTTTGTAAAAAAATTATTTTCAAAGGCATGAAATCTTTTGTAAAAAACTATATTCGTCAATATGAAAATTACAAAGAAGTTCCTGTACATTTTGTAGGTTCAATCGCTTTTTATTTAAAAGAAGAATTGCAAATCACTTTTGATAAATATGAAATACAATTAGGAAACGTTTTAAGAAGACCAATTGACGGACTTATTGCTTATCACGTAGCAAACAAATAATAATTATGGAAATAGCTATTATTGCTCATGATGGTAAAAAAGTTGATTTAGTCAATTTTTTGATTAAAAATAAAACGCTTTTACAGCAGGAAAAAATAAAACTTATTGCTACCGGAACTACTGGAGGAAAAGCCGAAGATGCTGGTTTTAAAACAAAAAGAATGCTTTCTGGACCATTGGGAGGCGATGCTCAAATTGCGGGCAGAGTCGCTGAAGGAAAAACTCAGATGGTTTTCTTTTTTAAAGATCCCTTATCAAGTCATCCACATGAAGCGGATATCAATATGCTAATTCGTGTTTGCGATGTTCATAATGTGCCATTGGCTACTAATGAGGCAACAGCACAATTATTATTGAATGCTATAGCACTGCAATCATAGAGATTTCTATATTTACATTTTTTGGCAAACATGCCACTTGAACCGTTTCACGAGCTGGAGCGGTTTTTTCGTTAAAATAAGTTCCGTAAATTGTATTTATTTTTCCGAAATCAGCCATGTTCATAATAAAAATAGTTGTTTTAACTACGTTTTCAAAGGTCATTCCGGCAGCTTCAAGCACTGCTTTCATATTTTGCATAACTTGTTGGGTTTCGGCTTCAATACTGTCTAAAACTAATACTCCTGTCGCTGGATGTATTGCAATTTGACCGGAAGTATACAGTGTATTTCCTTTTAGCACTGCCTGATTGTAAGGACCTATTGGTGCTGGGGCATTTTCGGTAAAAATGATCTTTTTCATGTGTAAATTATCGGTTAGTTGTACTTCGTTTATCCCATTTTATATCGCTTAATACACCGGACTTTATTCCGATGAAGAACCCCCAATTCGCATTGTCTCCAAATGGAGTCCAATTGAAATCCATTCTCCAACTTAACAAATCTCTTTCAAAACGCAATTGGGTAAATGTTACTCCTTTTTGTACAAAATCATAACCGGTGGATACTCCGGCTTTCCATTTTGGAGTTATATCAGCATTAGCAGAAATCATTACAGAGTTACCAATAATTTTCTTTTCTCTATTGTTATTTCCGTACGTTAGAGAATAGGCAAATGTCATATCCCATGGCAATTTAGAACTGAAAAATTCTGAAATAACATCCTCGCCATCATCTTCAGAATCTCCAAATTGACTTTTTCGATTATCACTTAAATCAGTATTTGTTCCAAATAAATCATCCTCCCGACCACCATTTCTTTCACTTTGGGTATTCTTATCTTCCTTTTTGTCTTTCTCGCTATCTTTGCTTGAAAGAGAATAATTTAATGTCATATTAGCACTAGTCATACGAAACAAACTTCCGCCATTGTCAATGTTAAACATATTGATTCTTTTTCCAGAATTGTCAATAGCATAAGGGTCTAATGTCGCTCCAAAATTAACATTCATCTTATTATTGAATAATTGGGTTCCGCCACTAACTCTCACAGGAGACCAAGCCAGAGCGGTTACTCCATCTGCATCAAGATTGTAACCTGTTGAAAGGTTTAAGTTATTCAATAACATTATTTTTTTAGGTTCAACTTTTGTACTGTCTTTATCAGTAACTTTTGCTTCAAAAGTATTGCTTAAATCAAAGCCTAAAGTATTTGAATTTGAAATTCCGGGAGCACCAAAAATACCTCCTTCAAATCGAGAATATTGTTTAATCATTGTGCCGCTTGCATCTGCAGCGTAAGTGTCATAATATTTCTCAAAACTAGGAGTGTAGCCATAGGAAACTGATGGACGCATGACGTGGCGGATAGATTTGATTTTTTTATCTTCTCCAAAATTAAATGTCCCATAAATAGTGGTTCCTACGCTAGAAGAAAAGGAGTACGTTCTATAGGCGTCAAATCCTTTTACATTAGTATCAACCACTTTGCTTAAATCTGAATCATAACTTCTTTTGATTGTTTTGGTATACCAAACTTCTTTGTAATTAAAAGAAGAAGAAGCGCTGAAGTATTTAAATATCTTAAAATTAGTACTTAACGGAATTGTATGTTGAAGTCCTATTTTTGCATCATCAAACATTTGAGGCTTAAAGAATAAGGAATCGTTTGTGGTGATGCTGTTTTTTCCGCTTAAATCGTATTGTAAATTTATATTCTTAAAGAAACCTTTTTTAACACCATCTTTCCCTACAAACGGATATACACGGTCAACACTAAATTGTAGCGTTGGCAACGTCATATTAATCTCTTCAGTCTGCGTGTTTTGAGAATGTGTGGCAGTCAATGAAAGTCTTGCCTGAGGAACAATTCTATTAAAAGTTTTGCTGTATGAAACCGAAGAACTTAAGGTATTATTTAAATTGGAACCTATATTATTCTGATTGATGGATTGCTTAAAGTACTTACTGCTTCCAAGATTTACCGATGCTGAAAAACTGGAATTAGGATTTGCTTTTGAATCTTTTTGGTGTGACCATTGAATATTATAGATTCTTTGTTTTGAATAATCCGGATATCCTCTTTCACTGGAAATTAAGTTTTCAAATCGAATATTAACGTTTCCTCGATAATTATATCTTTTGGCATAATTAGATTCAAAACGCATTCCATAACTTCCATTGGTGTAATAATCCCCTAAAACGGTTAAATCATAATTATCGCTTAAAGCAAAATAATAACCACCATTTTGCAATGAAAATCCTCTGGTATTAGAGTCGTTATAACTCGGTAAAAGAATCCCGGAAACACTGGTTTCTTTACTCATTGGAAAAAATGCAAACGGCAGGGCAATAGGAGTTGGTACATCAGCGATAACCATATTGGTTAAACCGGTAACTACTTTTTTTCCAGGAATGAATTTTACTTTATTTGTTTGAAAATAATATTCGGGATTATCAATGTCCTTTGAAGTTGTAAATCTGGCGCCTTTCAAGAAATAAACAGAATCATTTTCTTTTTTGGTAACAGATGCTTTTATTTTGAATTCCCCTTGTTCAGATCTTGAATTCCAAATTAATGCTTTTTTAGTTTTGAAATTAAATCGGATAGAATCCGGTTCTACCACATTTGCGCCTTGTTTGAAATTTGGAAATTGAGTATATGCTCCTGCAGAATCTTTAATTCTGCCGGCATACACCTCATTTTTTTCATAATCCATAACTATAATACCTGATTTCAATTCGATATCCTGATAGTACAATTCGGCTTTGTCGTATAAGGTAATTAGCTTTTTCTTTTGGTCGATTTTAGCATAGTTTTCGGCTTTGTATTTTACTTTACCGTCAAGAAATGCTTTTTTGGGTTTTATGCTGTCTTTTTTTATGGAATCAGCTTCCTTTTTGATAAGATCAGGAGTTTTTTGAACAGAATCAACTACGGTTTTACTGCTATCTATTTGTTTTTTAGCGGGTATAGTAGTTGTTTTTTTTGTTATATCTTGTGAATATAAATTACCGCTTCCTAATGTTAGGAAAATTGATAATAAAACGATATTAAATAAGTTTGTACGCAAAGGTTTAAATACTATTTTTGTAAAATTATGGCTTGTTTTTTGACGTGTCAAACTTACATATAATTTTTTGTCAAAAATAGGCATTTATAAAATTTATAGCCGCAGTGTTTTAATTAAAATTAACTTTTAGATTTATGCATATTACAAACAAAATTAAAGTATACCTTACTTTATTTCTTACTATAGTCACTTTGGGTGTCAACGCACAATCTAATGTATTCAAAGTCACTTTGGATGCCGGTCATGGAGCACATGATTTTGGAGCAGTCTATAGTGGACGTGTTGAAAAAAATATAGCATTGGCTGTTGTTTTAAAAGTGGGTAAGCTCTTAGAAGCAAACCCTAAAATTGATGTGATTTACACCCGAAAAACAGATGTATTTATTGATTTAATTGAAAGAGCGAATATTGCCAACAGAGCAGATGCTAATATTTTTGTCTCGATTCATTGTAATGCAAATAAAAATACGGTTGCCGATGGGACTGAAACCTATGTAATGGGTATGAATAAAATTGCTTCAAATTTAGAAGCGGCCAAAAAAGAGAACTCCGTTATTACATTAGAAAAAGACTATAAACAAAAATATGAAGGTTTTGATCCAAATTCTCCCGAAACCATGATTGGGATGACTTTGATGCAAGAGGAATATTTAGATAACAGTATCTCATTAGCCAGTAAAGTAGAAGAATCTTTTGGTGCTTTAGGAAAAAAATTAAGACACGGAGGGGTAAAACAGGCTCCTTTTATGGTGTTGCACAAAGCATATATGCCAAGAGTATTGGTTGAAATGGGATTTATCTCGAATCCGGTTGAAGGAGATAAACTAAACTCCGAAGAGGGGCAAAACGAAATAGCCAGAGCCATTGCAGAGGCTATTGTTAGTTATAAAAACGAGTATTTTGGTAGTGGAGAAGCGGAAACAACAGATGTCAGACCTTCACAAAAAATTATTGAGAAACCAATTAAAGATACTTCAACTCCTGTAAAACCTAAAGTAATTATAAATTCTTCGGAACTTAAAAAAACAGAACTCAAAAAAAATGCTTCCGATGTTATTTATAAAGTACAACTTTCTGCAAGTGTAAAAAAGTTGGCTTTAGAACCTAAAAATTTTAAAGGATTAAATTCAATATCTATGTCTTATGACAATAAGGTTTACAAGTATATGTATGGTGAAACATCCGATTATGATGAAGCTCAAAAACAAATGCAGGAAGCTAGAAATAAAGGATTTAATTCCGCTTTTTTAATTGCATTCAGAAACGGTGAAAAAATCAGTATCCAAGAAGCAATTAAATAATACCCCCAAGTTCAATTATTTTATATTAATTTTGTAAAAAATACTCACATTTTGAAAATATCAAGAGAAATCAAAACCGCCATATTAGTCATTGCTTCTATTTTATTGTTTATTTGGGGCTATAGTTTTTTAAAAGGAAAAGACCTTTTTACAGATTACAAAACATTTTATGTCGAATATGATAACGTAGAAGGACTGGCTACTTCAGCGTCTGTTACTCTAAACGGACTGGTTATTGGTAAAGTAAACAGTATTACCATAAATGAAACTACAGGAAAATTATTAGTCGAATTACAGTTAAAAACGGATTTTCCAATTTCTAAAACCAGCGTAGCGGCTATATATGAGCCTGGTTTTATCGGAGGGAAACAAATTGCGATTCACCCTGATTTCAATAATAAAGTTTTGGCAGTTGATGGCCAGAAATTACAAGGAAACGTAAAGTTAGGATTAACTTCTTCTTTAAGCGAAAAGTTGGTTCCTATTCAGGAAAAGTTAGAAAAAGTAATGAGTAATGCTGATAGTTTAATATCAGGATTAAATAATATTTTGGATAAAAAAGCACAAGAAGACTTGAAACTGACTTTGTCCGAATTGAGTAAAACAATGGTTCAATTTAATAAAGCTTCCGTTAGTGCAAATTCAATTTTAGATGATAACAAAGCGCAAATAAAAGGAGTTGTAACCAACTTTAATAAAGTGTCAAGTGATTTTTCTAAAATTTCCGATTCATTGAACAAGGCCGATTTAGGAAAAACAGTTAAAAATCTCAATAAAACATTAGCCAAAGTAGATGGCATGATGGGAGATTTAGAATCCGGTAAAGGCACAGCAGGTAAATTATTAAAAGATGAAGCTTTGTATACCAACTTGAAATCAACTACTAAAGAATTAGAATTATTGTTACAAGACGTAAGACTTTATCCAACACGATATGTAAATGTTTCTCTTTTTGGAAAGAAAAATAAACCTTATGTTGGCCCTGTAAACGATTCTATTTCTAAAGCTAAAAATTAGCAATCATGAGCTATTTAGACAACATTTTATTTGCAATCCTACTAATTATTGGGTTTGGTTATTTTTATAACAGTGTCAAAAAGATTATTAGAAACATAAATCTGGGTACAGCAATAAATCGCAAAGACAATCCTAATGCCCGTTGGAAAAACATGGCAATGATTGCTTTGGGACAATCTAAAATGGTCAAAAGGCCCATAGCAGGAATACTACACATTATAGTTTATGTAGGTTTTGTAATCATCAATATTGAATTACTGGAAATAATAATTGATGGACTCTTTGGTACGCACCGAGTTTTTTCTTTTTTAGGAATTACATATAATGTTTTGATTGCTTCTTTCGAAATATTGGCGCTGTTGGTTTTAGTGGCAGTAATTACTTTTTGGATCAGAAGAAATAGTATAAAACTGAAACGATTCATAAGTTCAGATTTGAATGGTTATCCAAAGAACGATGCCAATTATATCTTATATTTTGAAGTTATTTTAATGACCTTGTTTTTATTGATGAATGCTTCCGACTTGCATTTGCAAAATGTTCCTGGAGGTTTTTCTCATTTTGTAAAAGCAGGAGCTTTCCCGGTAAGTCAGTTTATAGAACCTGTTTTTAATGGTGTTTCAAATGAGTTGGTTATGCTTCTTTCAGAAATATTCTGGTGGTTACATATTGTTGGAATATTGGTTTTTATGAACTATTTGTATTTTTCAAAACACTTACACATATTGTTGGCTTTCCCCAATACCTATTTTGCAAATCTAAATCCTCAAGGACAATTTGATAATTTAGAATCAGTGACAAACGAAGTCAAAATGATGATGGATCCTAATGCTGATCCTTTTGCAGCAGCACCGGCAACAGAAACCGAAGTGCCAGCTAAATTTGGCGCTAGTGATGTTCAGGATTTAAATTGGGTACAATTATTAAACGCTTATACCTGTACCGAGTGTGGTCGTTGTACTTCCTCATGCCCTGCGAATATAACAGGCAAAAAACTGTCTCCTCGAAAAATCATGATGGATACCAGAGACAGACTCGAAGAAGTAGGTAAAAACATAGACGCTAATAAAGGTGTTTTTGTTCCCGATAACAAATCATTATTAAACGATTATATCACCGCCGAAGAGCTTTGGGCTTGTACATCCTGCAATGCTTGCGTAGAAGAATGTCCGGTAAGTATCAGTCCGCTTTCCATAATTATGGATATGAGACGTTATTTGGTAATGGAACAAAGTGCCGCGCCAATGCCTATAAATGCTATGATGACCAATATTGAAAACAATGGAGCGCCATGGCAATACAATCAGCAAGACCGATTAAATTGGAAAAACGAATAAAATAATTTGGGCGTGACCCTCCGTAAAAACTACGGGTCGGGCTATCCGTTCCCGCTTTTTTTGTAAGGCGAAAAAAGCCTCACAAAAAAGAGCTCCACTTCTATCCCTCACGCACACCGCAAGTAAGAGCAAAGAAGGAGCATATAAAACTAAATCGAATAACAGATAAAAAGGATACAATGTCAGAAGTTTTAGTAGTACCAACAATGGCCGAAATGCTGGCCCAAGGAAAACAACCAGAAGTCTTGTTTTGGGTAGGTTGTGCAGGAAGTTTTGATGATAGAGCAAAGAAAATTACAAAGGCATTTGTACGCATATTAAATCGCACAAATGTTTCCTTCGCAGTACTTGGTACAGAGGAAAGTTGTACAGGTGATCCCGCTAAAAGAGCAGGAAATGAATTTTTATTTCAAATGCAGGCTATGACCAATATTGAAGTCATGAATGCCTATGAAATAAAAAAAATTGTTACCGCTTGCCCACATTGTTTCAATACATTAAAAAATGAATACCCTGAATTAGGCGGTAAATATGAAGTTGTTCACCATACTGAATTTCTGAAATCATTATTAGATGACGGAAGATTAACCATTGAAGGTGGACAATTCAAAGGAAAACGAATCACTTTTCATGATCCATGTTATTTAGGCAGAGCCAATAATGTCTATGAAGCGCCCAGAGATTTAATCCAAAAATTAGATGCTGAACTTGTAGAAATGAAACGTTCCCGTGCCAATGGATTGTGTTGTGGTGCCGGTGGAGCTCAGATGTTTAAAGATTCTGAACCAGGAAACAAAGAAATCAACATCGAAAGAACAGAAGATGCATTAGAAACCAAACCACAAATTATAGCGGCAGGTTGTCCTTTTTGTAACACTATGATGACCGATGGAATTAAAAATAAAGAAAAAGAAGGCGAAGTAAAAGTGATGGATATTGCCGAACTTATCGCTAATGCACAAGATTTGTAAGTGTAAAACAGTACAAATCAAAAATAGTTAATCAGAATTCTAAAATATAAAATCATGTACGTTCCATTTGAAAATTTACCAGAAGAATCCAAAATTTGGATTTATCAATCAAACAGAAAATTTTCTGATGAAGAATTTACTGAAATAGAAACTGCTTTGCAATCCTTTCTTGAAAGTTGGGCTGCACACGGTACTAGTTTAGAATCTTCCTATCAGCTAAAATACAATAGATTTATCATATTGGCGGTCAATCAGGATGTTCAGGCAGCAACAGGTTGTTCTATTGATTCTTCAGTAGAATTCATACAAAGTTTAGAAAAAAAATACAGCGTTGATTTGTTGGATAAAATGAATGTAACGTTCAAGTTGGGCGAACATATCGCTCACAAACCATTGATTGATTTCAAAAAAATGGTAAAAGATAAAGCGGTTACAGAAAACACAATCGTCTTTAATAATTTGGTTAACAACATCGAAGAATTTAACGAATCATGGGAAGTCCCGGCTGCAGACAGCTGGCATAGTCGTTTTTTCTAAAATATAAAATTGAATGAAAATTTTCTGTATCAGAATTGGTTTTTTCTTTGCCTTATTGTTTTTGGTTACTAATTGCGGAAGTGCTAAGAAAAGTATCGTAACGCTCCCTTTTGAAAAACCGGCTATTTCCTTAGACGAAGAAATCTACGTTCCACACCTTAAATCGGAAAGAAAGAATTTTTTCAAAGATTCTGATGCCGAAATGAAGTGGGTTGACAGCATTTACAGTCAATTGACTTTAGAAGAAAAAATAGGCCAACTTTTTATGGTTGCCGCTTATTCTAATAAAGATACTACACATGTTAATGCAATCGATAAATTAGTTCGAGAGAATAAAATTGGTGGTGTTATATTTTTTCAAGGCGGTCCATTACGTCAAGCCCGTTTAACCAATCGCTACCAATCCCAATCAAAAATTCCTTTATTTGTAGGTATTGATGCAGAATGGGGATTAAGTATGAGACTCGATTCTACTTATCGGTATCCTTGGAACATGACTCTTGGCGCTATTCAGGATTTAAAACTGATAGAAAAAGTAGGTGAAAAAATGGGGAAAGAAAGTAAACGTATGGGAATACAATTCAATTTTGCACCCGTTTTAGACATCAATACCAATCCTAAAAACCCAATTATAGGAAATCGTTCCTTTGGAGAAAACAAAGTAAATGTAACTGAAAAAGCGATTGCTTTGATGACCGGAATTCAGAATCAAGGTATTTTTGCTACCGGAAAACATTTTCCCGGACATGGTGATACTGCAACAGATTCACATACGAGTTTGCCAACAGTTAGCTTTTCTCGTGAACGTCTTGATATGGTTGAGTTGTATCCCTACAAAAGAATGTTCGATGAAGGATTAGTTTCGGTTATGGTCGCACATTTGAATGTTCCGAGTTTAGAATTACGTCAAAATTATCCAACATCAGTTTCGTTCAATGTAGTCACTAATTTGCTTCAAAGAGATTTAGAATTTGACGGTTTAATTTTTACCGATGCTCTAAATATGAAAGGAGTAAGTAGTTTCAAAAAGCCCGGAGATATAGATTTAGAAGCTTTCTTGGCAGGAAATGATATTTTACTTTTTGCAGAAAATGTTCCTTTGGCGATAGAAAAAATTTCTAAAGCGTATCAAGACAGCCTTATTTCGGAGGAACGAATTGCTTTTTCTGTAAAGAAGATTTTGCGTTATAAATTTAAAGCGGGTTTAAATAATTACAAGCCAATAGTAATTCCCAATTTATATACCGATATCAATCCTGTCGAAAATGATGCATTGCAATACCAATTGTTTGAAAATGCAACCACGGTTTTAAAAAATAAAGATGTAATCTTACCAATAAAAGAGTTAGCAAATAACAAAATTGCCTATGTGAAATTAGGCGATGATACAAACAGTTCTTTTGTTACAACTCTAAAAAAATATACCGAAGTCACCGAAGTCTCAGACACTAATATTGACAGTCTCAACGTAAAATTAAAAGAATTTAATACAGTAATTATTGGATTTCATAAATCAGATAAGGCATGGAAAAGTCATGATTTTACCGAAAACGAATTACTTTGGTTACAAGAAATAGCTAAAAAGAACAATGTCATTCTTGATGTTTTTGCAAAACCATATTCGCTATTGCCTATTGCCAATTTTGAGGAGATAGAAAGTGTTATCGTTTCGTATCAAAATAGTACGATTGCCCAAGAAGTTGCTGCGGAGCTAATTTTTGGAGCTATTGATGCGAAAGGTAAATTGCCGGTTTCAATCAATCAGAATTTTAAAGTAAATGAAGGATTGACTACCGAAAAAATAAATCGGTTAGGATTTACAGCTCCTGAAAATGTGGGAATGAGTTCGGCAAAACTGGCCCAAATTGATGTTTTAGCCCAAAAAGCAATATCGGGGAAAATGGCGCCTGGAATTCAGGTTTTGGTCGCGAGGAAAGGAAAAGTAATTTACCAGAAATCTTTTGGATACCAAACCTATGAACCTATCAAGAAAATAGAAAATTCAACTATTTATGATGTGGCTTCATTGACAAAAATTCTGTCTACTTTGCCTAATATCATGCAACAATACGATCAGAAAAAAATCAATATGGAAACCACATTGGGAACCATGTTGCCTATTTTTAATAATACAGACAAACAAAATATTAATTTCAAGGAACTGTTATCGCATTATGCAGGACTTGTGGCTTGGATTCCTTTTTATAAAGGAACGCTAAATAGTGCTTCAAGACCTTTAGAAAAATATTATAGAAAAATACCAAGTGAGCAGTTTTCTAAGCAAGTAGCCGATAGTCTTTTTATCAGAAACGATTATCATGATACCATTATGAAAATGATTGTTGACAGTAAATTATCGGTTAAAAAAGAATACAAATACAGTGATTTTACCTTTATGATTCTTAAGGATTATTTAGAAAAAACAACAGGTAAAAAGATAGATTTGTTGAGCTTTGAAAACTTTTTTAAGCCTTTGGGAGCCAATAACACCATGTATAATCCATTGCAAAAGACGAATAAACTTGATATTCCTCCAACAGAAATTGATACTTATTTCCGTCACCAGACGATTCAGGGGTATGTTCATGATATGGCAGCAGCTATGGAAGGTGGAATTGCAGGACATGCCGGTATTTTTTCGAATGCTATGGATGTGGCTAAAATAATGCAGATGTATCTTCAAAAAGGAAATTATGGAAATCATACCTATTTTTCGGAGCAAACATTTAATGATTTTAATACCTGCTATTTTTGTCCTGAAGGAAATAGAAGAGGAATTGGGTTTGATAAACCACAATTAGGAATTGAAGGTCCAACATGTGGTTGTGCTTCAATGACTAGTTTTGGACACACTGGTTTCACTGGGACGATGGCTTGGGCTGATCCGGATAACGAGATTGTTTATGTGTTTTTATCCAATAGAACTTTTCCAAACGACGCTAAGAACACATTATCTAAAGAGAATATCCGAGAAGATATCCAGAAAGTGATTTACGAAGCGATTGTCAAATAAAACCTCAAATAATTATTGTTAAGTCAGAATTCAATCATAAGATTTAACGTAATTTTTCTAAAAATGCATTTCTATTTTCAGTAAATTCGTATCCTTAAAATATTTAAATGAAAATAGCAATAGTTTGTTATCCTACCTTTGGCGGAAGTGGCGTTGTAGCTACAGAGTTAGGTCTTGAATTGGCTCGACGCGGACATGAAATTCACTTTATAACCTATAGTCAGCCCGTACGTTTAGCATTATTAAATCCAAATGTACATTACCACGAAGTGAATGTTCCGGAATATCCTTTATTTCATTATCAGCCTTATGAATTGGCGTTATCCAGCAAATTGGTTGATATGGTTAAACTATATAAAATCGAATTGCTTCATGTACATTATGCCATTCCACATGCATATGCAGGATATATGGCAAAGCAAATGCTGAAAGATGAAGGAATTAATATTCCGATGGTAACGACGCTTCACGGAACCGATATCACTTTGGTTGGGAATCATCCTTTTTACAAACCTGCGGTAACATTCAGCATCAACAAGTCTGACTTTGTGACTTCGGTTTCCCAAAGTTTAAAAGAAGATACTCTTAAATTATTCAATATTAAAAATGAAATTCAGGTTATTCCTAATTTTATCGAATTAGAAAAAGAGGAAAAAGACCTTAATAAGCCTTGTCAGCGTTCGGTTATGGCAACTGAAAATGAACGTATTATAACGCACATCAGTAATTTTAGAAAGGTAAAACGAATTCCGGATGTTATCAAAATATTTTATAACATTCAAAAAGAAATTCCAGCTAAATTAATGATGGTGGGTGATGGTCCTGAAAAAGAAAAAGCAGAATATTTGTGTCAGGAATTAGGGATATTAGACAAAGTAATTTTCTTTGGTAACAGTAATGAAATTGATAAAATATTAGGATTAACAGATTTATTTCTGTTACCATCTGAAACAGAAAGTTTTGGTTTGGCTGCTCTTGAAGCTATGGCTTGTGGCGTTCCCGTGATTTCGAGTAATTCAGGAGGTTTACCAGAGGTGAATTTTGATGGAATTTCAGGATATTTAAGTGATGTGGGAAATACAGATGAAATGGCTCAGAATGCACTAAAGATTCTAAAAGACGATGTTGTTCTTTCTCAGTTTAAAGCAAATGCCTTAGTTGTTGCTCAAAAATTCGATATAAAAAATATTTTGCCTTTGTATGAAGAGTTGTATCATAAAGCAATAAATAAATTTGTGTAAGCACCATCTAAATAATTAAAAATGAAGAAAGGACTTGTATTCGGATTGACTTTAATTTTGTTCTCATGTGGTGTTTCCTCAACCAAAAATTCAGAGAAATTACCTTTGTTTGAAGTTCTGACACAACAATCGGATGGTGGCGCCAATATTCGTTTTTTTGAAATTCTGACAGAACCTAATGAAGTGAAAATGTTAGAAAATGATGCCAATTTAAAGAATAAAATAAAGTCGACAGATATCGAGCATTCCAATTTTATTGTTTTAAATATGGGGGAAAAAACAACCGGCGGCTATACAATAGGAATTGAAAGTGCTGTAGAAACCGATAAAAATATCATTGTAACCATAAAAGAAACAAAGCCTGAATCAGGAAGTATGGTGACTCAAGCTTTTACAAATCCTTTTTGTGTGGTCAGAATAAATTCTAAAAAAGAAATCATCATAAAATAAAAAATCCCGTCATAATCAATATGACGGGATTTTTTATTGTTTTCAATTTAATTAGAACTGAAATTTAACTGCTAACGCAATATCTGAACCGTAGTGATTGTCGTAATAATCACTTCCACCAATTTCAGGTCTGAAGTCTAAAGAAATCAATAAAGGAATATCAAAATTGTACTCAATACCAATATCTCCGGCTGCAAATGCAAAAGTTTCATTGTTGTAATTTGAGTTGTCATAATAATCTCTGTTATAAGTACCCAAACCACCACCTACACCAGCGTACCAGTTGAAACCACCGTCAATGTTCCAAACCCATTGGTATAAACCAGTTAATTTGATAGCATTGTCATCAAAATCATTATTGTTGTAATTATTTCTATTTCTCCAACCTAAATCTAATTCAAGACGATTGTTATTAGATAAACCTCTTTGGTATGATATTTCGGTACCAAAACCGCCGCTGTCACCAAAACGAAGACCTAAAGCGTTTTTTGAAATGTTTTGTGCTTGTGCTGTAAATGCTAATCCAATTAACATAAAAGCTGATAAAATAATTTTTTTCATATAGGGGTTTTTTTATTACTGCAAACTTAGAGCTATTGTTAACGCAAAAATTATACAATAATTGGAAAAAGTTATATAATTCACACCCATATGATTTCTAAAAAGGGTTTTATCAATGTTCTGTTTTGTAAGTTATTGTATTTTAGTGATTTGTATTTATGTGCTATTGTGATTTTAAAAAGTAAATTTTTTAATAAAAAGATCAGAATTTGCTACTTACTTGTAAAATTTTTTGGCAAGACTTCCATAAGTTCCAAGGTGCGCATCTGAAAGGACAACCAATTCAACTTTTCTTTTTTCAATGTAATTTAATTTGAAGTTTTACAAATTAATAGCATTATTGTTACTTGAAATTAAACTATAAGTTAAGAAATGGAAGGAAATAGTGCTAAATCGTGAATAATGATGAAAAGTTTATCTTGAAATTTCGGTTTAAACTTTTGAACTTTAAACTAAAATGGTACTTTTGTTCAAAACAAATAACAATGGCAGGAAATAGCTACGGAACACTATTTAGAATAACTACTTTTGGCGAATCTCACGGAGAAGCATTAGGCGGAATAATTGATGGCTGTCCATCAGGAATAACTTTAGATTTAGAAGCTATTCAACAAGAAATGTCAAGAAGAAAACCAGGACAATCCGCTATCGTTACACAACGAAAAGAACCAGATGATGTACAATTTTTATCTGGAATTTTTGAAGGAAAAACGACAGGAACTCCAATTGGTTTCATCATACCCAATACCAATCAAAAATCAGACGATTACTCTCATATCAAAGATAATTACAGACCGAGTCATGCTGATTATGTCTATGAAAAAAAATATGGTGTTCGCGATTATCGTGGCGGTGGACGCAGTTCTGCCAGAGAAACTGCCAGTAGAGTAGTTGCCGGAGCAGTTGCAAAGCAAATGTTGCCGGATATTAAAATTAACGCCTACGTTTCCTCAGTTGGACCTATTTATTTAGAAAAACCATACCAAGAATTAGACTTTTCTAAAACCGAAAGTAATCCTGTTCGTTGTCCGGATGAAGAATCTGCTGCAATAATGGAAGATTATATTCGTGATATTCGTAAACAAGGAGATACTGTAGGAGGAACCGTAACATGTGTAATTCAAAACGTACCAATTGGTTTGGGAGAACCTGTTTTTGATAAATTACATGCAGAACTTGGTAAAGCAATGCTTTCAATAAATGCCGTAAAAGGATTTGAATTCGGAAGCGGTTTTTGTGGATCTAAGATGAAAGGAAGCGAACATAATGATTTATATAATCCTGATGGAACGACAAGAACAAACCTTTCAGGCGGAATTCAAGGCGGAATCAGTAACGGAATGGATATTTATTTTCGTGTAGCTTTCAAGCCTGTGGCAACAATTATGCAAAAACAAGAATCATTAGATAACCAAGGAAATATTACCGAAATGACCGGAAAAGGGCGTCATGATCCATGTGTAGTTCCACGTGCAGTTCCTATTGTAGAAGCTATGGCTGCTATAGTTTTAGCTGATTTCTATTTGATAAACAAAACCTATGCCTAATTTTTACGAACTATTTCTGTAGCGTATTGCAAATGAAGTTCACACAACTTCTTTTAAAAACAGAAACTAAGGAACTAATCACGGTTAAAACAAAATCACCAATATAATGACGCAAGCAGAAACAAAAAAACAATCTTTTTTCTCAGGCTTAACAGGACAAATTTTGGTAGCAATGCTTCTTGGAGCTGTCTTAGGAATTATTATTCATAATTCTGTTGCGACAGAAGTTGCACAATCTTTTAGTTCTAAAATAAAAATGCTGGCTACCGTTTTTATACGATTGGTTCAAATGATTATTTCGCCTTTAGTATTTACTACACTTGTTGTTGGGATTGCTAAATTAGGCGACATAAAGGCGGTGGGAAGAATTGGCGGTAAAGCATTAGGGTGGTTTTTTACAGCATCATTTATATCCTTATTATTAGGAATGTTTTTCGTGAATTTATTAGAACCTGGAGTTGGTCTTAATTTATCTAATGTTGATTTAACCACAGCATCCGAGGTAACTGCCAAAACTCAAAGCTTGTCTTTTGAAAATTTTATTGAGCACATTGTTCCCAAAAGTATTGTAGAAGCGATGGCTACCAATGAAATTTTACAAATTGTAATATTTTCTATCTTCTTTGGTTTGGCTGCGGCTTCCTTAGGTGATTATGTAAAGCCAGTAATAAATGCCTTAGATAAGACATCGCATATTGTTCTTAAAATGGTAAACTATGTAATGAAGTTTGCTCCAATTGGTGTTTTTGGTGCTATTGCAGGCGTTTTTGCAGTTAGAGATTTTCAAGAATTGGCGATAACATATTTCAAATTTTTTGGTTCTTTTTTAATCGGAATTTCATCACTTTGGGTGTTTTTAATACTTGTAGGTTATATTTTCCTGAAAAGTAGAATGACCGTATTGCTCAAAAGAATTGTTGGCCCGTTGATTATTGCTTTTGGCACAACAAGCAGTGAAGCCGTTTTTCCAAAACTTACGGAAGAATTAGAACGTTTTGGAATTAAAGACAGAATAGTTTCTTTTATGTTACCGTTGGGATATTCTTTCAATTTAGTTGGCAGTATGATGTATATGACTTTTGCAAGTATTTTTATTGCACAAGCGTACGGAATTCATTTAGATATGGGAACGCAGATGACCATGCTTTTAGTTTTAATGCTTACCAGTAAAGGAATTGCCGGAGTACCGAGAGCCAGTTTAGTTGTTGTAGCGGCAACCTGTGGTATGTTTGATATTCCTATTGAAGGTATTGCTTTGATTTTGCCAATTGATCATTTTTGTGATATGTTTCGTAGTGCAACAAATGTTTTAGGAAACGCTTTAGCGACATCGGTTGTAGGACAATGGGAAGGTGATGATGAGATTGAAACCGCAGTAAAATAGTCTGTTAAATAATATTTATAGTAAAAAAGAAGCCTCATTATTGAGGCTTCTTTTTTACTACATTACTCTAAACTCTATATAAAGAGTGTTTCATTGTCTTGTGAATACATTAAAAACAGTAATGAATTTTGTAATTTTGTCCCTGATAAATTATTAAATGTTGCTATTTCGAACCTTGGACTAATCAATTGATTTCTCATTTGATACTCTTCATTTTGGTTTTTTTGGGAATCTTTTAGCGACTGTATTGGTTTTGGGAAATTTTTTGACGTATTCATAAGATCAGTTTTTTGACGTTATTTTAATTGTCTTTTTATTTTTGAGAAATAATCAAAGTCGAGTTGAAAATGAGCGATTCAAAATTAAAATCGTTAAACCGGATGTTTAGTAGGGCTTAACGATTTTAATCAAAAATTAAATTATTAATGAATAATTTAATTTTACGATTTTTTATTTGATCGCTATTCTTTTGGTAGTTTTTCTTTTACCACCTTCTTTTTTAGCAATATTGACATGAAGAATGCCATCTTTATAATTGGCTTCAATTTTGCTTTCATCAATATATTCAGGTAGAGAAAATGATCTGAAGAAAGATTGATAATTGAATTCTTTTCGAATGTAGTTGTCTTTTTTTCTGGTTTCTTCTTTTTCTTCTTCTTTTTCAGAAGAGATAAGAAGCGTATTATTATCAATTTCAACTTTGAAATCTTCTTTTTTCATTCCAGGAGCTGCTAACTCAATTTTTAAGTGATCATCTGTTTCTTTTAAATTTACAGAAGGCAAATTGCTTCCTATGGATGAAAAATTTCTATCTGTCCAATCAAAAATATCTTTTGTAAAAAGATCATCAAAAAAATTGTTTACAGGTACTAACGGGAATAAGCCGTTTCTTTTAACTAATGTTTCCATAATTTTTAAATTAAATTGTTGATAATTAATTGTTTAACAAATTTAATTAAGTTGTTTGTTCATGGAATCTGAATTAACATATAAATCGTTGTAAATAAGTATATTAACGATTAATAACGTTTTGAAAACAGAAGCTAAAAGGAATTTCTTACACCCGACATTTAAAGCAAAAAGTTAGTTAATACCAACGTTTTTTATTTTGTTTTGATGCGTTTGATTTTCTTGATTTATGCGCTCCGCCACTTCGGTTTGAATTATTTTTTTTGGCTGGAGCACCATCTTCAGGACTTCCGGAATGCCAAGGGTAAGGATGTTCTGTAACGGTTTTTACATCCACTTTTATGAGTTTTTGGATGTCTTTCCAATATGTATGTTCGTCCTTACTACAAAACGAAATAGCAATTCCACCGTTTCCGGCACGACCGGTTCTCCCAATTCGATGTACATAAGTTTCTGGAATATTTGGTAAATCAAAATTGATGACAAAAGGCAATTGATCAATATCAATTCCACGAGCCGCAATATCGGTAGCGACTAATACTCCAACTTCTTTATTTTTGAAAGCATCCAAAACGCGTTGTCTGGCATTTTGTGATTTGTCACCATGAATGGCTTCGGCTGCGATATTATTTTTGCGTAATGCTTTTACAACATTATCAGCTCCGTGTTTGGTTCTTGAAAAGACTAAAACATCAGTCAGATTTTCATTTTTTATTAAATGATATAACAAATTTCTTTTTTCTGTTTTTTCAACAAAATAAAGGCGTTGTTCAACGTTTTCAGCAGTAGAGGATACTGGAGAAACAGTTACGGTTGCAGGATCACTTAAGAACATTTCTGCAAGTTCTCTGATAGCAATTGGCATTGTTGCAGAGAAAAAGAGTGTCTGTCTGTTTTTTGGCGTAAGTTTTACAATTTTTTTGACATCATTTACAAATCCCATGTCCAGCATTTGGTCTGCTTCGTCAAGAACTAATGTGTGCAAATGATCTAAATCTATAAAACCTTGTTTGTGTAAATCTAACAATCTTCCCGGAGTTGCAATCAAGATGTCGACGCCGTTTTTTAAAGTGTCAACTTGGGGATTTTGTGAAACACCTCCAAAAATCGTCAATTGAGTCAAGTTGGTATATTTGCCATAAGTATCAAAACTCTGTCCAATTTGAACCGCTAATTCTCGGGTTGGAGTGACTACTAAGGCACGGATTTGTTTGGCTTTTTTTGAGGAACCTACAATTCGGTGTAATTGATGTATTATTGGAATGGCAAACGCGGCAGTTTTACCAGTTCCTGTTTGTGCGCAACCTATCATATCTCTT
>ERZ1034363.282-NODE-282-length-36497-cov-4.660983_pt1 | contig 36497 bp, 25 predicted proteins | sample MGYA00520616_ERZ1034363 | MGnify/ENA primary metagenome ERZ1034363 (study PRJEB33736, sample SAMEA104284506) | Azolla filiculoides | biome: Urban; feature: Water surface; material: Ditch water | place: Netherlands | collected 2015-10-28 | depth 0-0.1 m ... | reverse complement strand
TCCGTCATTGGTAGAGGAAGGTGTTGGAGCAAATTTTGGCTTTACCGAAGTTGTTGCTGGTTTTGCTTTTACTACCGGTTTGGTAGTTGCTTTTTTTGTTTGTGCAGTACCAATAGTAACACTTGTCGAATTACCAGCTATAGTCATAGAACTTGAGTTATCTGCGCCAGTAATTATAATAGAATTAAGAGGTGTTGAATTTAATGCTTGAACTGTTGACCATTGTTTTGCAACGCCATCTTTAGTCACTTTAAGGTAATAACCCGTGCTCGTTCCTCCTCCTGTTCCATTATCTGGAATTATGCTACCGTCAAGAGGTTCGTTTTCACAGGAAGTAAATAATACTGATGCAAAGAAAAATACGGTAATATATTTTATGAATTTCATTTTTTCATTTTTAAACACACCAAATGTAGTATTTTCATTTAAATATACGACACCTTTGCAATAGTAATTTAAATAAAATTTAATCCTAAAAAAACTACGGCTAAAATCACAATAGTAAATCTTATACTATTAATGACAAAATCAATAATTGATTTATAAATTTTATTTAACTTGTTCTATTTTCTTCATAAAACTAAGTACAATATAACCTAACAAAAAGAAAATGGCTAAAATAAAAATAGAATTTCGCATCGAATTGGTTATCGAACCCACAAAACCAAAGATAAAAGTTCCTAAAACGATGGCGATTTTCTCGGTTACATCAAAAAAGCTGAAATAAGTGGTATGATCCTCTGTTTCTGGCAGTAATTTTGAATAGGTAGAACGTGATAAAGACTGAATGGCTCCCAAAACCATTCCGATTATACCACCAAGAGCATAAAATTGTATATCGATATACTTATTATCCTTGTCTAATAAATAAGCAGCAAAACAGATAAATCCCCAAATGGCGATGGTTAATTTTAGGGTTTTTATGTTTCCTATTTTTTCGGAAATTCTTGAAAAAAGAAAAGCTCCAAATATAGCTACAATTTGAATCAATAAAATGGTAATAATCAATTGACTGGTTTCAATTCCTAATTCGACTTTTCCGTAAATTCCTGCCAATAAAATAATGGTTTGAACCCCAATGCTGTATAGAAAAAATGCAATTAAAAACTGTTTTAGAGTGGTTAGTTTTTTTAAACCTATTAATATTTCTTTCAACTCTTTAACCCCTTTGAAGATAAAATCTTTTCTTGGTTTTCTATTGTAAACATTGGATGGCAAATAATGGAAAGTGTATTGTGCAAAACCCATCCACCAAATACCAACCATTAAAAAGGAGATTCTTGCAGGCAAAGTTTCATCCATAATACCATACCATTCTGGTTTCATAATCATTGTCAAATTGAACGCCAATAATAATACAGAACCGGTATAACCAAACATAAATCCTTTGGCACTCACTCTATCGTGCTGCTCTGGAAAAGCAATTTCTGGCAAATAGGAATTATAAAAAACGATGCTTCCCCAAAAACCAATACTAGCCAAAATGGTGGCTAAAATACCTATCCAAAGCGTATTGGTGTCTCTAAAAAAGAACAAACTAATCACTGACAAAGAGCCCAAGTAACAGAAGAACTTCATAAAACTCTTTTTGTTTCCTGAATAATCAGCAATTCCTGATAATATTGGAGATAAAAAAGCTACAATCAAAAAAGAAAATGATAAGGAATAAGACAAAAGTGAACTGTTGGGCAAAGTAATTCCCAAAAAATCTACCATCCCGCCATTGCTACTCGTTACAGATTCATAATAAATAGGAAAAACTGCTGTTGCAATTACTAACGAATAAACTGAATTTGCCCAATCATAAAATGCCCAAGCATTGATCAATTTAGGACTTCCTTTTGGTAAATTTTCCATTTATGATATTTTAAAACTTGATAAAATTTATATTTATTGAATGTTTAGTTTACTGTTTTTTCGACTAAAACTGAAGTAAATTAAAAGACCTATTAGTAACCAGATAGTGAAGTAAATCCAGTTCCAAACGCTCAATTCTGCCATCATATACAAACAACAAATCAATCCCAATAATGGAATTAAAGACAAATTAGATCTATTAGACCAAACTGTGAGACCTATCATAACAATCAGGAAAATCCACATTGGAATTTTATGTTTAAAAAGGCTAAAACCACTTTCGTATTTCAACGAATTGTCTATTGGCAATGAATCTACAACCGTTTTATAAAGCACATCATCCTGACTAAAACTACTCAAAACTTGCTCTAAATCTTCGGAAGCAATTTTTTTATCTCCATAATTTTGGACAATAAATTCATAAACTTCTTTAGATTTATCCTTATCTAAGGAAGTCACAATAACAGATGGCGAACTAATTTGTTTTTCATTGGTCAAAAAAGCCATTGTTGCTTTATTATTGTATTTAAAGGCAAAAACCAATGCGATAATTAGCAAAAAAGGAATGACATATTTTGAATTAACATAAGGTGTTTTGAATTTTCCTCGAGGAATATCCTTTTTGTTTTGCAAAACCAAAACCCCAGCACAAACCAAAACAAAGGCAAACAAGGTTCCAATACTACACAAATCGGTTACCATTGTCAAATTCAAAAACAAAGCAGGAACTGCTACAACAAAACCAGTAACAATGGTGGCAAACGAAGGTGTTTTAAACTTTGGGTGCACAGTAGAAAAACGTTTAGGCAACAATCCATCACGGCTCATACTCATCCAAATTCGAGGTTGCCCCATCTGAAAAACCAAAAGAACGCTCGCCATTGCTATTACTGCGCTTACGCCAATAATTCCTGACATCCATCCGATGTGTAATTTATCAAAAACAAAAGCTAACGGATCGCCCACACTCAATTCGTTATAACTAACCATTCCTGTCAACACTAAGGCTATGGCAATATATAAAAGGGTACAAATAATTATTGCCCACATCATTCCTCGAGGTAAATCTCGCTGTGGATTTTTACATTCTTCGGCTGTAGTTGAAATAGCATCAAAACCAATATAAGCAAAGAAAACAGCTGAAACACCTTTTAAAACTCCAGAAACTCCATTGGGTGCAAACGGATGCCAATTATCGGTATTCACATAAAAAACACCAACAGCAATCACTAAAAGTACAATGCATAATTTAATTACTACCATCAAATTACTAGCATTTCTCGATTCTTTCATACCACGATAAACTAAAGCCGTAATTAAAACAATAATTAATAAAGCAGGTAAATCAGCAACAAAATGAAAAGAACCAATTACTGGCGAAGTCGTCCAAGCTGTATAGGAAGCTTGTAAACCAGCACTTAAATTTTCGAAAGATTTTCCTCCGTGCATCAATGCAGTTGCATCTTTAAAGCCATTCGAAGCCGTTAAATAATCCATCTGAATCCATTGCGGAAGTTTAATTCCACCACTTTCGAGCAAGCCTGTAAAATAATCACTCCAAGAAATGGCAACCGTTATATTGCCAATAGCATACTCCATAATCAAAGCCCAACCAATAATCCAAGCAATAATTTCTCCAAAAGCCACATAAGAATAAGTATAAGCACTTCCAGAAACCGGAACCATTGACGCAAATTCGGCATAAGCAAAAGCCGCAAAACTACAAGCAATTGCAGTAAATAAAAACAGGAAAATAACGGCTGGACCACCATCGGCACTAGCTTTTCCGATGGTACTAAAAATTCCTGCTCCAACAATTGCTGCAATTCCAAACGCAGTCAAATCACGAGCGTTCAAGTGTTTTCCTAAAACATGATGTCCATCAGACTCGTTTTTATCTACTTGCTTTAAAATATCGTGAACTGTTTTTTTTCTAAATAAATTTGAAAATGCCATTGGTGAATTTTATAGTTATGGGCTACTAATTTAGAATCTATTTTAGTTCCCTATTTTATATTTTCAAATATAGAAAACAAATTCAATTTATAAAGTTTTGAGTTGCTATTTTTAACTTCCAATTGTTCTTAAAATGTCCTTCCTTTATTTTAAAATCTATTTCTTTTTTTTTAAGTTGAATAAAACTAAAAAAAGTGGTCGAAATTTCTTCCAACCACTTTTTTCTATAAGTTCAATATTTGAATTAGTCTTTTATAATCCGACTTTTGAATTGCTTTTTACTAGTAATTATAGCGTTTGAAAGCTTCAATCGCCTGATATTCGGACAACCCTAGCTCATCATAAATTTTTGCAGTATTCGTGTTGCGATCCTCTGCTCTTACCCAAAATTCTCTTGAATCGTTGCCTTGAAACATTACTCTGTCTTTTTGAGATTGGTGATACAAAATAGCATGTCTTTTTAACAAAACCTCGTCAGGACTTAATGGAACCGCCATGTCTATTTCATGAACATCCCATTCGTGCCAAGCTCCTCTATACAGCCACAACCAACAATCATTCATAAAAGATTCCTGTTTCAATAAATTCATTGCCGCCAAAATGGCATTTAGACAAACTTCATGAGTACCGTGTGGATCGGCTAAATCGCCTGCAGCAAAAACCTGATGTGGTTTGATTTTTTCTATAATGTCTTTTACTATAGCAATATCTTCTGCTCCCAATGGATTTTTCTTTATTTTTCCTGTTTCATAAAAAGGAAGATCCAAAAAATGGGTGTTTTCATCTTTTAATCCAATGTAACGTGTGGCTGCATAAGATTCTCGACGTCTAATTAATCCCTTTAATTTTCTAACTTCCGAAGAATCGACTTCATTTTCTTTTTTATTATTAATGAAATCAATAACCTCTTGAAAATTAATATCCAAATCTTTTTTGCCTCCAATAAAATCATTGCACACTTCGGCAAATTTCAAAGCTTCATCATCAGTAACAGCTATGTTTCCTGAGGTTTGATAAACAACATGCACATCGTGTCCTTGCTTAATCAATTTAGAAAAAGTTCCCCCCATAGAAATTACATCATCATCTGGATGTGGACTAAAAAGAATAACTCTTTTTTGGGCAGGATTGGCTCTTTCTGGCCTATGAGAATCATCAACATTTGGTTTTCCGCCTGGCCAACCCGTTATAGTATGCTGCAAAACATTGAACATATTGATATTCAAATCATAAGCAGAACCTTCTTGTGCCAAAAGGTCTGACATTCCATTATTATTGTAATCTCTATCGGTAAGTTTTAATATGGCTTGATTGGTTTCTTTACACAGCCAAACAATAGCTTTGTGTTTCAATTCTTTTGTCCAAATACATTCTCCAACTAACCATGGTGTTTCAAATCGGGTTAATTCTGAAGCTGCCGATTGGTCTAAAACAAAAGTTACATTATTGTGATTTTGCAAAAAAGTGGCAGGTACTTCGGAACTAATTTCTCCTTGAATGGTTGTCTTGATAATAGAAGCCTTATTTTGTCCCCAAGCCATCAATACAATTCTTTTTGATCGAAGAATGGTAGAAACTCCCATTGTAATGGCTCTTTTTGGAACTTGATTGATACCGTTAAAATCAGAAGAAGCATCTACTCTAGTAATGTGATCTAAAGTGATAATTCTAGTTCCAGAGTTAATATGAGAACCCGGTTCGTTGAAACCGACATGACCAGTACGGCCAATTCCAAGTAATTGAAAGTCAAGTCCACCAGCTTTTGCAATTTTATTTTCATAATCAACACAATACTGATTCAGGCTTTCAATAGAAACAGTCCCATCGGGAATATTCACATTTTCTGGCTTAATATCGATGTGATTAAAAAGATGTTGATGCATAAAATAATAATAGCTCTGATTGTTTTCTTTATTCATTGGATAATATTCATCCAGATTAAAAGTAACAACATTGCTAAAACTAAGTCCCTCTTCTTTATGAAGTCGCACCAATTCCTCATAAACCTTTATAGGAGAAGAGCCTGTAGCCAACCCTAAAACGCAAGTTTTATTTTTGGCTTGTTTTGATTTTATTAAATGGGCTATTTCTTGTGCAACAATTCTAGAAGCTTCTACCGAGTTTTGAAAAATGACATTATGAATTTTTTCAAAACGGGTTGTTTCGTACTTTCCAGGTTTTGCATACGTTAAAGTTTGAATTGTTTTCATTCTTGTGTCGTGTTAAAGATTTACAACACAAATATAGACAAGAAAATAAACAAAAAGCACTTTGTTGCATTATTTTAATAAAAAAAATACAAATGACGCAACAAAACGCATAAATATTTTATTTACATAAGCTGCACTCCAGCTTTAGCATATTCTTCCAAGATTGGAGCGTCTGGATTTAAATCAGTAATAATTATATTTAATTGGTTTAGTTCACAAACAACATACGGCATTTTAGTGTCTAACTTTTCAGAAGTAACCATACATACTACTTTATCAGAAGCTTCCATCATTGCTTTTTTTACAAGAGACACCTCATAACCCATTTCCGTAAGACCAAGTCTAACATTAATACTACTAGAACCCATAAAACAAATATCTGCTTTAAGCTTGGACAAAACTTGTACTACATCCATACCAATAGTCACCATTGCATTTTTCTGCAATTTACCCCCTATGAAAATTACTTCTACACTAGGATGTTGAGCTAACTGCATAGCTATTGGCAAACTATACGTATATATAGTTGCTTTTAAATCTGGGGGGAGTAATTTTGTGAAAGCTAAATTTGTGGTACCTCCACTCATTATAATAACCTGTCCATCAGCAATTAAAGAAAGAGCTTTATGACCAATAATATCCTTTTTATCTCCATTTACAACAACCAAATCAAAAACACTAGTTGGCTTTTCAGCGATTGGTATAGCTCCACCATATACTTTTTCGAGCAATCCCTTTTTGTTTAATTCATTCAAATCCCTTCTGACGGTATCCTCTGAAACAGATAGATCTAACGCGAGTGTAATCGTGTTAACTTTCTGTTCTAAAGCTATTTTAGTCATTATGAATTTCTGTCTTTCCGCTTTTAGCATTGTCAAAAAAATTAATATTATTTCCAAATATATATAAAAATACTTCTCATCAAAATTAATAAGGTTATATTTTTTTAACGAAACAGAGGTCTTGTTTTAATGTTTTTTCTGTAAAATAGCGTCAAATAGCAAAAAACATTGCATTATTATGCGTTATTGAAGAAATTTGTTAAAAAAAACCAGCATAATAATGTATTTGTTAAGAATAATGTATTAAGTTTGTATTAATTAACTAATCAAATTTAACCACTATGAAAAAAAAGTATTTAATTCTTTTGCTGTTTTTTGCTGGAATAATTACAACTTATTCGCAAAATCTCACAGTAAAAGGTAAAGTTACAGACACCAATGGCTATTCTTTGCCGGGTGTAAACATCCTTGAAAAAGGGACAAAAAATGGTTCCTCTACAGGAGGAGATGGTAGCTTCTCTATTAATACCAAAAATGGAGCTACTTTAGTAATTACATTTATTGGTTTTGAAACCAAAGAAGTAAAAGTTACTGGGGCTAAATTGAATATCATTATTAATGAAAGTTCTCAAGTCTTGAAAGAAGTTGTAATTACGGGGTCTATGGGTAGAACTTTAGATAAATCCTCTTTAGGTTATTCTGCACAGGCAGTTAAAGGTCAGGAAATCGCCGATACCCAACGTTCCAATTTTGCCAATGCGCTACAAGGTCGTATTGCAGGTTTAACGGTAACAAGTAGTACTGGTGCACCTGGAGCATCTACAGCAATTCAGTTAAGAGGGGTAAACTCTTTGAGTGGAAACAATACACCTTTATATATTGTAGATGGTTTGCCTGTAAGTAACGAAACATTAGATCAAGGATTGATGATTTCGAATGCTCCAAACCGAAACCAAGATTACACCAATAGAGGAGCCGATATCAACCCAGAGGATATTGAATCCATCACTATCCTGAAAGGACCAGAAGCAGCAGCACTTTACGGTATGCAAGCTGGTAATGGAGCTATTGTTATTACCACAAAAAAAGGAAAACAAGGTGTTGGAAGAGTTAGTTACTCTACTAATACAAGACTAGATCAAGTTTATCGTTTTCCTGAAACACAATCAGTATATCAACGAGGGTCAGGAGGAATTACAAATACAGATTATAGAAGACAATTTGGAGAGGCTTTTGCTCCGGGCACAAAATTATATGACAATATCGGTAATTTTTTCAGAGTAGGAACTTCTACAACTCACAATTTATCATTTGAAGCAGGTACAGAAAACACTTCATATAGACTTTCGTTGAGTAATTTAAAACAAGAAGGGATTACACCAAACACTTCTTACGACCGTTTGACTGCTAGCTTGAATGCTACTGCAAAAATTTCTCCTAAGTTTAAATCCGAAGGAACTTTTAGTTTTACAAAATCTGAAAATGAGAAAGCGTCAAAAGGAGGTTCTGGAGGTTTAACGGGTAGTAATGGTTATTTATTGACATTGCTAGGATGGCCTCAAAATCTAGATGTCCGCGATTACTTGAATACCGATGGAACAAGAAAAAAAATCACTTCAGGGGCTTTAGATACTGAAACTGACAACCCGTTTTGGGATGTAAATAAAAACTTATCTACAGACTGGAACAACCGTTTTGTTACCAATGTAGGTTTGATTTATGACCCAGCTTCTTGGTTAAATTTCACTGCTCGTGTGGGTTGGGATGTGAATTCAGGTCAAGGATTCAGAGCTATTCACCCAGAATCGGCTGCAGGAATTTCGACTGGCGGATTTATAGAAACTTATTATAATAGTACAAGTAACTTAAACTCCACTTTCTTAGGAACTGCTAAAAAGTCATTTGGAAAATTCAATACCAAAATTATGATTGGTAATGCTATCAATGATAACTATTTTAGAATTTTATCTACCTCTGGAAGCAAGTATTTTGATCCAAATTTTAATTCTATCAATAATACTGATGCAACAACACAAAGATCGCAAGAGAGAATCGTTCAAAGTAGAATTATAGGTTTCTTCACAGAGATGAATTTTGATTATGACAAAATTGTTTTTGTTTCTTTAACAGGTCGTAAAGACTGGACTTCGGTATTGCCAGACCCTTTCTTTTATCCTTCTGCATCAACCAGTTTTATGTTTACAAACTTACCTGGATTGAAAGATAAAAAAATATTGTCTTACGGAAAAATTAGAGCTTCCTATGCTGAAGCAGCCAATATTCCTTCACCTTATTCAGCAGTTCCTGTTTTTACTTCTCAATTAACCACAAACGGAGGATATGCTTACGGAGTAACAGGAGCGAATCCTAATTTAATTCCTGAATTTAGAAAATCTATCGAATTTGGTACTGAGTTGAAATTTTTTAATGATAGATTGGGATTAGATGTTACTGTTTATAGTACTAAAACTGTTGATCCAATCTTAAAAAATATGCGTTTGAGTTACGGTACAGGTTTCGTATTAACTTCTGCAAACTTTGGGGACTTAAGAAACGAAGGTTTAGAAATCACTTTGAATGCAACACCTGTTAAAACGGCTAGTTTTTCTTGGGATTTGAATCTAAATTTCAATAAAACACGCTCTGAAGTATTGAATCTTCCTGCTGCAGTGACCGAATATTATCTTTCTGATACTTGGCTATACAATAATGTTAGAGGAGGTGTAAAAGTAGGTGGACCTACTACTACAATAACTGCTGTAGATTATTTAAGAAATAATGCTGGACAAATATTAGTTGATCCAAGCACAGGTTATCCTCTTAAAGATCCAAACTTTGTAATTGCTGGTGACAGAAATCCAGATTTTGTACTTGGTTTTCAAAATACTTTTAAATACAAAAACCTAAGTTTATCAGTATTGTTAGATATTAGAAAAGGTGGCGACATATTTAATGGAACTGAATTCTGGATGTACCAAAATGGAATTTCAACTAGAACTTTAGATAGAGAACAACCAAGAGTAGTTCAAGGTGTATTAAGAGATGGATTAGAAAATTCGGCCACCCCTACTCAAAACAACATTATGGTAACACCTTATTTGCAAAATGAATATTACCGTTCTGGTGCTGTCGATGCTGATTTTATTGAAAAAGATGTCAATTGGTTGCGTATGAGAGACATAACATTGAGTTACAGATTGCCTTCTGAAACATTGAAAAAAACGGCTATTCGTTCATTAGCTTTTAATATAACAATGACAGATGCTTTTATGATAACTAATTATACAGGTGCAGATCCAGCGGTTAATGGATTAAATGCCTCTGCTGGTGGTGCTGGTGGAGTTGGCTTTGACTTTGGTACAGTTTCTACACCTAGAGGGTTGAACATGGGAGTAAAATTAGGATTTTAATACTTATATAAAATGAAAAATATAAAAAAATATATAACTGCACTCGGTTTATTAACTGTTGTAGTTTCGTGTGATAACTTGCAAGATTTGAATGTAAATCCAAGTTTTCCAGTAGATGTTTCTGCACAAGCTTTGCTGCCACCTATTGAGCAACAAATGGCTGTAGGCTTACAATTTGACAATCGTTATTTAGGAAGATATGTTCAATATTTTAGTAATGCAACAACAGGAAACGAATGGGACAGATTAGGTTATGTAGCTAATAATGACCAGGGAGGTGATATTTGGAAAATGGCCTATTTTACACTCGGATTAAATGTTACCCGAATGCAGGAAAAAGCAATTGCCGAAGAACGCCATGATATTACTGGTATTTCAAAAGTAATTAGAGCTTGGTCTTGGCAAGTTGCCACAGATTATCATTCAGAATTGATTGATTTTGATCAAGTATTTACACAACGTATGTCGTTTGACTATGTAGGACAAGACAAAGTTTATGCCGAAGTATTGCGATTGATAAACGAAGGTGTTGCTGATCTAGCTCGAACCGATGGTAAAGTTTCAGCCTCATATGCCGCTGTTGGCGATAAAATGTACAATGGAGACAGAGCCAAATGGACAAAATTTGCTTGGGGAGTTGTTGCCCGTAATTTGAACAATCAAATCAATAAATCGACCTATAATCCAACAGCTGTGATTGAGGCCTGTGATAAATCATTGGCATCTAATGCAGACAATGCCTTGATTGGATATAATGGTTCACTTTCAGCCGATTCGAATTTTAATGGCCCACAAAGAAACAATTTTGCCAACTTCCGTCAAACAGATTTTATGGTTAGAGTTATGAATGGTACTGTTTTTTCAGGAGCAATTGACCCTCGTATGTCTAGAATTCTGGCTCCTTCTATTGGAACATCTGAAACAGCACCAGCATCGGCAGCAAATCCTGATCCAACTAAATATACTTTTGTAGGAAATCCACTAAATGTAACTGCTTCATCAACCGCTGGGCCAAGCAGAATTCCTAATCTTTGGGGAACATTTGTTGCAGGAACAGTTACAACTCCTGGTAGATATATTTTTAGAGACAAAGCTAATTTTCCTTTAATGACTTATGCTGAAATTCAATTTATAAAAGCAGAAGCTGCTTTTATAAAAGGAGACAAAGCCTTGGCTTTGGCAGCATACAAAAAAGGAATTGATGCAAGTATCGATTTTGTAAATTCAAATACTGTTGTTAGCACAACTTACCCAATCACAACTACTATAACAGCGGCTGAAAAATCAGCTTTTCTAGCTAACGTAAATGTGGTTCCAGCAGAAGCTAACTTGACCATGAGTCATATCATCCTTCAAAAATACATTTCTCTTTTTGGTTTTGGCGATTTAGAAGCTTGGACAGATATGCGCAAATACCACTATGACAATGTAAATATTTACAAAACAATGGTTATTCCTTCTGGTAGTGGATTATTTGCTGATAATGGTGGAAAATTGCCATACAGAGTGCGTCCTAGATTCAATTCAGAATATGTATGGAATTTTGCTGCTTTACAAGCTATTGGTGCCGATAAAGTAGATTATCATACTGTAGAAATGTGGTACTCTAAACCGTAATTTATAAAAACTAAAAACTTATTAAATGAAAAATATATTTAACACAATCAAAAAGGCTGTTTTACCACTTCTAGGAGTGGTACTTATTGCCTCTTGTGGAGACGAACACGATTTCACTCCTTATGAAGCAAATGCGCCGGAAAACGCAGCAAATGTAAAATTTATTCACGCGGCTGTTGGTGCTGCTGGAACAAATTTTCAGGTGAATTATTTTATGGGAACCGAGAAAATATCATCTGTTGGGGTTACTGTTGGTTTGCCAGTTGGAATTACTATGGGTTCAGTTTATCCAGTAACTCTTTATAGTTTGGTACAATCAGGAGATCAGCCTTTTAGTGCCGTAACTCCTAAAATTGCTGCCACTGCAACAGTTGCTGAAATTCCAGCAGTAGATCGGTTTGTTGGCAAATTAGTAACTGAAAAAGGGAAATATTATAGCAATTTCTTAATTGGTTCACTTCCTAATGTTACTCCTGTAACCTATTCTACTTATCAAGTCAATGATGATTTTTCGACAGCTTTAGACAAAACTAAAGCCTACATCCGATTCATCAATGTGATAAGCAATACTCCTGTTGCTGGTTATGACTTAGGAATCATCAAAACTACTTCAATAAGTGGAGCAACTCCAGTGGTTACTAAAGAGATTCAAACCTATAAAAATGTGACTTTCAAAGGTGGCAATGAGGTATTTATTCCTATAGAAGCTCAAGACCCCAATGATGCTAGAGGATATCAAATTCAATTGCGAGTTGCAGGTTCAGCAACAAACAACCCAACCCTTGCTGCCCCCGCTCTTGTAGCAAATCTAGCCAATTCTGGAACAGGCATATTAGTTCCAAGAGCTGGTAGAGTATATACCATCTTTTGTAGAGGTTTTGCCGGTGGATTATCTGTAGGTGCACCCAGTACTACTGTAAATATTCCTGCCATTGGTTGGTACACTAACAAATAAAAATCTTAAACCACTTTAGAGCAACAACTCTAAAGTGGTTTTTTTATTCAAATTATTGTCTTTGTTTATTTCTATAGAGGTAAGCAATTGTCATTACTATGCCCTATTTTTAATGGAAATACCCTGTGAATTTATTAGATAATTGCCAATCCTCTTTGTCAAATGAGAAAAAACCACATAAAAAAACTATGCTTTATTCTACTATTAATCTGTACATTAATTAGTAATGCACAGTGTTTAATGGATGCTGAATTTAGCAAAAGCAACCCAAAACACGAATTGAGAGGTGTTTTTTTAGCCTCGGTTTACAGTTTGAATTGGCCTACAAATCGTTTGGCTACGCCAGCAGTTCAACAAGCAGAATTGATTGCAATTTTAGACAATTTAAAAGCAAATGGTTACAATACTGTTTTTCTTCAAGTTCGTTCAGAGTGTGATGCTTTGTATAACTCAGCCATTGAACCTTGGGGATATTATTTAACTGGAACACAAGGTTTGACACCAAATCCTTTGTGGGATCCTTTGTCATTTGCCATAACCGAAGCCCATAAAAGAGGGCTAGATTTACATGCTTGGTTAAATCCATATCGAGCAAAAACAACTTCTACCTACACTACTTCGGCAAATCACATTACAGTCACACAACCCAGTTGGTGGTTTACATCATCGGCAGACACACAAAAAATATTAAATCCAGGTTTACCTGCAGTCAAAAATTATATCATCAGTATTGTGCAAGATATTGCCACACGATATGATGTGGATGGAATTCATTTTGATGATTATTTCTATCCCAATGGTGGAATGACAACCAACCAAGATGCCCAAACCTACATTGACAACAATCCAAAAAACATTGCTACGATTGCAGATTGGAGAAGAGATAATGTAAACCAAATGATAGCTGGAACTTATGATGCAATCCAGACCATAAATGCCAATTTAAATAAAAATATTGTTTTTGGTGTGAGTCCAGCTGGAATATGGAAAAGCGGAACACCAACTGGAATTTCGGGAAATTCAGCATATTCTGCCCTTTATTGCGATGCAATAGCTTGGTTAAATACTGGAAAAGTAGATTATTTGGCACCACAATTATATTGGGTCATCGGTGGAGCTCAGGATTATTTAAAATTATCACAATGGTGGAATGACCAAGTTAAAACTAATGGAAAGCAACTGTATATTAGTCAGGCTTATTATAGAATGGCAGATGCGAGTAATTGGGCAGGAACTGAAATACAAAATCAACTCATTCAAAATAGAGCCTCCGCTATGGATGCCAGTTTTGGGCAAATTGCTTATAATTACGCAACAATCAAAAATAATTCGAAAACTATTAATGATATTTTAAACAACGCTCAATACAAATACAAATCATTTGCTCCACCTATTGCAGGAAAGGACGCTGTTTGCCCAAATGGACCTACAAACATTAGATTTGTTGGTACAAATTTAACTTGGGATACGCCACCTGCTGCTTCAGACGGTGATTTGCCTATAAAATATGTAGTCTATGCTTTTAATAGTCCTGCAGAGGCCATTACCAATAAAGAGGATGGCACGAAAATAATTGATATTGTTGTTGGAAATGAATTAGTCGTTTCTCAATCCTTGATTGACACCAAGTATTTTGTAGTGACTTCATTGGATAAAAATAACAATGAAGCGGGAAATTTCACTTCTACTTTAGGGAATCCAAATTTTGATTTAATTACTAATAAATCATTCCTAGCTTACCCAAATCCATTCAACAATCAATTTGAAATTGAGGTTCCAAATGCTTTTTCAAACTATGTGAAAATTTCCATTTTTGATCCTAATGGAAAACAAGTTTTGGAACAAGATTATGTTATAGCCAATTCAAAAATAACTGTAGTCCCAATGAATATCACTAGTGGGATTTATTTTGTAAAAATTAGTTTTGAAAATGGAACTACTGAAAGTTTTAAAATTATTAAACAAGAAGATTAACACCATCCTTTTCTGTATTTAGGTTTTAAACAAAAAATTAATTCATTATGAAACTATCCTTTAAAAAATACATTTTCTTTTTGATGGCAATTATTGCTATCAATTCCTATTCGAATCCGCTGCAAAGAATTGAAAAAGGAAATACTCTTGAAAAAATTAAAACTGGAGCCGATAATTTCGAAAAATACCTTCCACTGCTAAAAGATAAAAAAGTTGGTATTGTCACTAATCAAACGGGAATTTTGACCAACAAAATGCATCTCGTAGATTTTCTGATTGAAAAGCAAATCGCTATTCAAACCATATTTGCACCCGAACATGGTTTTCGAGGTACAGCCGATGCTGGCGAACATGTTGTAGATGCAAAAGACAGCAAAACAGGTCTTCCTATTGTTTCACTTTATGGAGAAAACAGAAAACCCAAACCCGAACAATTGAAAGGAATTGAAATAATGATTTTTGATTTGCAAGATGTTGGTGCAAGATTTTACACTTATATTTCTACCTTGCATTACGTGATGGAAGCTTGTGCCGAAAACAATATTCCACTTATTATCTTAGACAGACCCAATCCAAACGGAGGAATTGTTGATGGTCCAATTTTAGAAAAAGAATATACCAGCTTTGTTGGAATGCACCCCATCCCTATCCTACACGGAATGACTATTGGCGAATATGCCCAAATGATTAATGGCGAAAAATGGCTCAAAAATGCAGCACAATGCCAATTAATAGTAATTCCTTGTATCAACTATAATCATTCAATGGACTATAGTTTGCCTGTAAAACCATCGCCAAATTTACCCAACGATCAATCCATAAACTTGTATGCCAGTTTGTGTTTGTTTGAAGGAACCAATGTAAGCGTGGGACGTGGAACCGAAAAACAATTTCAAATTTTCGGCTCTCCTTTTCTACCAAAAAGCGCTTTTTCATTTACTCCAAAGCCCAATTTTGGGGCAAAAGAACCTCTTTATAATGGTCAAATTTGCTATGGACAAGATTTAACAACTCATAAAAAAGTGAATCGGTTGGAACTGCAATGGTTGATTCGTTCTTATAAAATGACCTCTGACAAAACTAAATTTTTCAATGCATTTTTCACAAAGCTTGCTGGAACGAAACAACTCCAACAACAAATAGAAAATGGTGAATCTGAAAATAAAATTAGAAAAAGCTGGAAAAAAGGATTAAAAGACTTCAAAACTAAAAGGGCAAAGTATCTTATTTACTAATTTTAATATCCAGAAATTTGAGTTCATTAGCAAATTATAACTCAAAATAAAAAAAACACCTTTACCTCAATGCATTTAAGTAAATTCAATGATAAAAATGAAAAAAATATATCCCGATACCGAAAAAGAATCCAATTATAGTAATTTAGACAAAATGTCAACCAAAGAGTTATTGGAAAACATCAATGCCGAGGACAAAAAAGTGGCTCATGCCGTTGAAACTCAAATACCCAATATAGAAAAATTGGTAGATGCAATTGTTTCCAAAATGAAATTGGGTGGGAGATTGTTTTACATTGGCGCTGGCACATCGGGTAGATTAGGAATATTAGACGCATCCGAGTGTCCTCCTACCTTTGGAGTAAGCGATCAAATGGTCATTGGAATAATTGCTGGTGGAGATTTTGCCATTCGAAAAGCGGTCGAAAACGCCGAAGATGATTTTGAGCAAGCTTGGATTGATTTAAAAAAACACGATATAAATTCATTGGATGTAGTCATTGGAATTGCAGCTTCGGGAAATACTCCCTACGTAATTGGCGGATTAAAAAAAGCTCAAGAAAATGACATCATAACGGGCAGCATTACTTGCAGCAATAATAGTAAAATATCCAAAGAAACAGATTACCCTATAGAATTATTGGTTGGTCCCGAATTTCTTACTGGAAGTACCCGAATGAAAGCTGGAACATCGCAAAAAATGGTTTTAAACATGATTACGACTTCTGTAATGATTCAACTCGGAAGAGTAAAAGGCAACAAGATGGTTGATATGCAATTGTCAAATAAAAAATTAGTGCAAAGAGGTGTTGAAATGATAGTAGAAGCACTTCATATTGACGAAAAATCAGCCTCCCAATTATTAAAAGAACACAAAAGTGTGAGAGCTGTTTTGCAATCTAGAAATAAAGCTTAATTAAAACCCTAAAAAATACAAAATGACTCCAAGCGCAATCCTTATATTAATCGTCGTTTATTTTGGACTACTTTTCTACATTTCTCATAGCGTCAGTAAGAAAAATGATGGAAATGATGCCTTTTTCAAAGCCAATAAAAATTCTAAATGGTATTTAGTTGCCTTTGGAATGATTGGAACAGCACTTTCTGGGGTAACTTTCATCTCGGTTCCGGGAGAAGTGGGTTCGCCAAATGGAGAACAATTCAAATATTTTCAGTTTGTATTGGGAAATGCTATTGGGTTTATTATCATTACAAAACTCCTTCTTCCACTCTATTATCGAATGAATTTAACTTCCATTTATGGCTATATCGAGCAAAGAATGGGGCATTATAGTTACAGAACTGCGGCTTCGATTTTTTTAGTGAGCAGAACCATTAGCTCTGCTTTTAGACTCTATCTTGTGGTCATTGTTTTGCAGCGTTTTGTATTTGATTATTATAACATTCCATTTTCGTTAACGGTCTTAATTTCTTTATTATTAATTTTTTCTTATACTTATCGTGGCGGACTTAAAACCATAATTATCACAGATACTTTGCAAACATTCTTCCTAGTTTCTTCAGTGTTTTTAACAATTTATTTCATTTGCAATAGTTTAGATTTAAGTTTGGTTGGCGCATTCCATAAAGTAAAAGACAGTCATTATTCTCAAATATTTTTCTTTGATGATTTTATGACTAACAAGTTTCATTTTGTAAAACAAATTCTCGGCGGAATGTTTGTAACCATAGCAATGGTAGGTCTTGACCAAGATTTAATGCAAAAAAACTTGAGCTGCAAAAACATAAAAGATGCTCAAAAAAACATGTTCACTTTCACTGGAATCTTCGTGGTCATTAATATTTTCTTTTTGAGCGTGGGAGCATTATTATACATTTATGCTTCCAAAAACGGAATTGAAATCCCAATTGATTCCATTACTAATAAACCCAGAACCGATTTATTGTTTCCAGAAATTGCCTTGAATCATTTAGCAGTTTTACCAGCTATAATTTTTTTATTAGGACTTATTGCAGCTACATTTGCCACTACCGATTCAGCTTTAACTGCATTGACAACCTCTTTTTGCGTAGATTTTTTGGGAATGGAAAAATCCGAAAATCAGGCCAAAAAAAATATCATTAGAACTAGACATTTAGTCCATTTAAGCTTTTCAGCCTTACTATTTCTAATAATTTTAGTCTTTAATTCTATAAATGATAGTTCTGTTGTTGGAATGATTTTCAAGGTTGCTTCCTACACTTATGGCCCTTTGTTGGGTTTATATGCCTTCGGATTATTTCAAAAAGGACGAAAAGTAAACGACAAATTGGTTCCTTATATCTGCTTTTTATCTCCAGCAATAACCTATTTAGTAAGTGAAAATTCCGCAACAATATTCTTTGGATATGTATTTGACAATGAACTTATTATCATAAACGCACTCATTACTTTTATTGGTCTCTATTTCATCAGCAAAAAAGCAGAAAAAATAGATTTTTAGTCCAAATAATAATCAAAAATTAATTCATTGAACAATGAAAAATTACTTTATAAAATTTACGTTTTATTTGGCTCTTGGCTTTTTAATCAGCAATTGCATAGGTTTAAAAAAAGACAAAAAAACGATTGATGCCAAAAAAGAAACTACTATTTCAGCAAATAAAGAAATATATGTTGCCAAAAATAAAACCGTTGGCACTACTTTTTTTAAAGATTCGGATGCAGAAAATCATTGGGTAGATAGTATTTATACAAAAATGTCCTTAGAAGAAAAAATAGGACAACTTTTTATGGTTGCTGCCTACTCTAATAAAGATAGTCTTCACATCAAGAAAATTGATTCTTTGGTTCAGAGTTACAAAGTGGGTGGCATTATTTTTTTTCAAGGTGGGCCAGTTCGTCAAGCTCAATTAACCAATAGGTTCCAATCGAAAGCCAAAGTCCCCTTGTTTATTGCAATTGATGCCGAATGGGGTTTGGCAATGCGACTTGATTCTACTTATCGCTATCCTTGGAATATGACTCTTGGCGCTATTCAAGATTTAAAACTGATTGAAAAAGTGGGCACAAATATGGGTAATGAATGCAAACGAATGGGAATTCATTTCAATTTTGCTCCTGTGCTCGACATCAATACCAATCCCAAAAATCCAATTATTGGAAATCGCTCTTTTGGAGAATCAAAAGTCAATGTCGCCGATAAAGCCATTGCGTTTTTAAAAGGAGAGCAAAGTCAAGGCGTTTTTTGCACAGGCAAACATTTTCCAGGTCACGGAGATACTGCTACAGATTCTCACAAAACGCTACCAACAATTAATTTTTCTGAAGAACGAATAGATTTAGTTGAATTATATCCTTTCAAAAGAATGTTTGACGATGGTTTAGCCTCAGTAATGGTTGCTCATTTAAACATTCCAAGTCTAGAAACGAAACAAGATTGTCCTTCGTCCCTTTCGTATAATGTGGTTACTAATTTACTTCAAAAAGAATTGGGATTTAATGGTTTAATTTTCACAGATGCGCTTGGAATGAAGGGTGCAAGCAATTTTATGCAACCAGGAGACATCGATTTGGCCGCATTTATGGCAGGAAATGATATTTTATTATGTCCAGAAAATGTTCCGCTGGCAGTCGAAAAAATTAAAATAGCTTACAATCAAGGAACAATTTCTGAGGAAAGATTGGCACATTCAGTAAAGAAAATTTTGCATTACAAATTCAAAGCAGGCTTAAATAAACCAAATCCAATTGACCTTGCAAACTTGTATCAAGACATAAACAAAACCGAAAATGATGCTTTACAATATCAATTATTTGAAAATGCAATCACGGTCTTGAATAATAAAAGCGATGTACTTCCAATAAAAAATTTAGATCAAAAAATAGCCTATGTAAAATTGGGAGACGATGACAACAGTTCTTTTCTGACGACTTTAAAAAAATATACTGCAATCTCCGAAGTAACAGCTTCAAGTATTGACAGTCTTACTTTAAAATTAAAAAATTTCGACACCGTAATTATTGGTTTCCACAAATCAGATTTGGCTTGGAAAAATCACGATTTCACAGAAAAAGAATTGTTGTGGCTGCAAGAAATTGCCAAAAACAATAAAGTAATTTTAGATGTTTTTGCAAAACCTTATTCCTTGTTGCCTATAACTAATTTTGATGAGATTGAAGGATTAGTAGTTTCCTATCAAAACTCAACAATTTCACAAATTGTATCGGCTGAGCTTATTTTTGGTGCCATCGAAGCCAAGGGAAAATTACCTGTTTCTATCAATTCTAACTTTGCTGTAAATACTGGGCTAAGTACCCAAAAATTAGATCGTTTGGGATTCACAGCACCCGAAAACGAAGGTATGAATCCAATGATTTTAAACCAAATTGATGAATATGCCAAGAAAGCAATCGATGGAAAAATGACTCCTGGAGCACAAGTATTGGTAGCTAGAAATGGAAAAGTAATTTATCAAAAATCGTATGGTTACCAGACTTATGACAAGGAAAAAGTGGTCACCAATTCCGATTTGTATGATTTAGCCTCAATTACAAAAATGGTCGCCACACTGCCCAATGTGATGCAATTATACGACCAAAACAAAGTGACATTGGATACTAAACTATCTAAAATGTTGCCTTCTTTAAGTAAATCGAATAAAAAAGATATTGTTTTCAAAAATTTGCTTTCGCATTATGCAGGACTTCAAGCTTGGATTCCTTTCTACAAAGCAACATTGGATAGTGCCAAAATGCCTTCGAAAAAGTATTACCAAAAAACTTTTGATGCCCAGCATATTAGACAAGTTGCCGATAGTATTTTCATCAGAAATGACTATCACGATACCATCATGAAAATCATTGCCGACAGCCCATTAGACAAAAAAATTGAGTATAAATACAGCGATTTGACCTTCATTCTTCTAAAAGAATATCTAGAAAGAGTGAACCATAAAAAATTAGATGTTTTGGTTCAAGAAAAATTCTATAAATCATTAGGAATGAATTATACTTTATTCAATCCGTTACAAAAATTTGATAAAAACTCGATAGCACCAACTGAAAAAGACAATTATTTCCGCCATCAAACTCTTCAGGGATATGTTCATGATATGGGAGCCGCTATGGAAGGAGGCGTTTCTGGTCACGCAGGTTTATTTTCGAATGCAATGGATGTAGCCAAAATGATGCAATTGTATCTGCAAAAAGGAAGTTATGGCAACCAACGCTATTTTTCCGAAAAAACATTTAATGATTTTAATACTTGTTATTTTTATTCAGCTGGAGTCAATAGAGGTTTAGGTTTTGACAAACGAATTGGAAAAGACGGCTCAACTTGCGGTTGTGTTTCTCCTGCTAGTTTTGGTCATACTGGTTTTACAGGAAATATGGCTTGGGCTGATCCCGAAACCCAAATCATTTATGTTTTTCTTTCTAATAGAACGTATCCTGAATATGAAGGGAATACTTTAGTCAAAGGAAAAATTAGAGAAGACATTCAACAAGTAATACAAAATGCTATTGTGAAATAGTAACCCACAATTTCAATTAAAAACTCCAAAACAATGAAAAAAGAACGTTTAATTTCACTTGATGTTTTCAGAGGATTTACAATAATGTTAATGACCATTGTCAATAATCCCGGAAGTTGGGCTCACATTTATCCACCTTTGGAACATGCTGAATGGAATGGCTGTACTCCTACTGACTTGGTATTTCCATTTTTCATATTTATTATGGGAACGGCAATTCCTTTTGCAATGCCTGACAAACATTTTGACAGTGCCATTTTTAATAAAATTGTGGTTCGTTCCATTCGAATTTTCTGCTTAGGATTGTTTTTAAATTATTTTGGAAAAATACACTTTTTAGGATTAGAAGGAATTCCATTGCTAACAATCCGAATCATTATTACTACTATTGTTGGAATTGCCCTTTTAGGAAATTTTAATCAAAAAATAAAAACCTATTTGGCTTTTGGAGTTCTGGGGACATTATTATTTTTAGCTTACAGCTCAATTGAAAGTTTTCAAGAAGTTAGAATCCCAGGGGTCTTACAACGAATTGGAATCGTATATTTCTTTACTTCACTCCTATTTTTGAAAACTAGTCCAAAAATCCAAATCGGAATTGCAGTTCTATTATTACTGATTTATTGGTTTTTGATGACTTGTATTCCTGTACCCGGTTTTGGTGCTGCAAATTTTGAAAAAGGAACTAACCTTGCCGCTTGGTTAGACAATTCTATCTTGAACGGACATCTATGGAGTGCAACTAAAACTTGGGATCCTGAAGGCATTTTAAGCACAATACCTGCCATTGCAACAGGAATTATTGGCATGTTAATAGGTCAATTATTGAATATAGAAACCACCAAAATAGAAATCATAAAAAAACTCACCCTTCTTGGCATTTCACTTATTGCACTGGGTTTGATTTGGAGTTTGGTTTTCCCAATAAACAAATCTCTTTGGAGTAGCTCTTATGTTTTATACACCGCTGGCTTAGCCATATCAATTCTAATGATTTTATATTATTTGATAGAGATTGCCAATTATAAAAAATGGACAAAGCTTTTTTTGATTTGGGGAGTCAATCCAATGATTGTATTCTTTTTGTCAGGAATATTGCCGAGAGTCTGGGGCATGATTGAAATTCAAAACCCTGAAATTACATCCGAAAAAATAAATATCAATGAGTATTTTTATACTTATATCATCACACCTCAATTTTTAAATCCTTTAAACGCTTCATTGGCATATGCCCTATTGTATGTACTTTTTTGGACTATTATTTTATATATTTTTTACAAACAGAAGCTCATTTTCAAAGTATAACCGAATAATAATCGCTAACTATTTGAAAATAAAATTAGTGTTCAACTAATTTGGCAAACAAATTGCAACAATAAAAATTGGAATTTATTAAAAAAATTATAGGATAAACTTCTCTAAAAAACTACTTTTGATTTTTACATAACACTACTATAATGATTAGAATTAAGCCTTTTTTTGTACTGAATTTTATAGTTCTGCTTTCAATTTGGAATGCTCATTCACAATATGATGCCAAATATCCAAAAAATGAATTCAGAGCCGTTTGGATAGCAACTGTAGTAAATATTGATTGGCCAAAAGCGGGCACTGATTCTGTTAGCAAACAAAAAGCCGATTTTATTGAAATTTTAGAAGCCTATAAAAAACTAAATTACAATGCAGTAATAGTTCAAATAAGAACAACAGGAGACGCTTTTTATCCTTCAAAATTAGCACCTTGGTCAAGATATATAACTGGAAAAGAAGGACAAGCACCAAAACCTTATTATGATCCTCTAGCTTGGATGATCGAACAAGCACATCAAAGAGGCTTCGAATTTCACGCTTGGCTAAATCCGTATAGAGCCACTTTCGATACCAAAACAGAAACCTTGAGCAAAGAACACGATTTCTTCAAACATCGGGATTGGATGATAAAATATGGAGAGACTGGAAAAGAAAAATACTACTACAACCCTGCTCTACCCGAAGTTCAAAGCCACCTAACAAATGTTGTTGAGGAAGTAGTAAAAAATTATGATGTTGATGCCATCCATTTTGATGATTATTTTTATCCCTATAAAGTTAGTGGCAAAGAATTTAACGATGCAGCTTCATTTAAAAAATACAGTTACAAACAATCGCTTGAAGATTGGAGACGTGCCAACGTAAATAATTTTGTAAAAAACATTTATTATTCAATAAAAAGAATCAAACCTTGGGTTCAATTTGGAATTAGTCCGTTTGGGGTTTGGCGCAATAAATCTGTAGATCCAAAAGGGTCAGATACACAATCAGGACAAACGAATTATGACGATTTATACGCCGATCCAGTTGCTTGGATGGAAGGAAATTACATAGATTATATGTTGCCACAATTGTATTGGAGCATCGATCATAAAACAGCTTCTTATTCAAAATTAATTAAATGGTGGGCCAATAATTCAATAAATGCCAATGTTTATATTGGAAATGGAAGTTATAAAATTAAAAATGATTCAGACAAACAGTGGTTTGTTCCTGGCGAAATTCCAAATCAAATTGATTTAACCCGAACCTTTCCTAATATTCAAGGGAATTCCTTTTATAGTGCCAAAGCTTTTGTTAATAACAATAAAGACGTTGCAGAATTGCTAAAAACAAATCAATATAAATATCCTGCAATTCCTCTGCCTGTACCTAATTCGAAAAAAACAGGAACTGAACGACCTTTAATCAATTCATTTTCTAAAGAAGGAATTTTATATCAATTTGCATTCAAAAAAACACAATCAGACCAAATTCGATATATAGTTATTTATAGCACCGAAAACAATACGAAACTTGACAGTAACGACCCTAGTCAAATCTTAGAAAAAATATTTATCGATGCAAAAAGCGAGTCCATAAAATATTCGATTGCTAAAGACCAATTAAATAATGTCAAAAAAGTAGCTTTCACATTTATCGATTTTTATGGAAACGAAAGTGTTCCTGAAATTATCAATTTAAACACCGAAATAAAACAAAACTAAAATGGAAACTTCAAAAACAAAAAATCAGCCTTGGTATTGGATTCCGTTTTTAAACTTTGCTTCGGGCTTGCCTTATGCTATTATAATTTCGGTTTCGGTAATAATGTACAAAAACCTAGGAATCAGCAACGAAGATATTGGGATTTATACAAGTCTATTGTATTTGCCTTGGGTAATAAAACCGTTATGGAGCCCATTTATTGATTTGTTTTCGACCAAAAGAAATTGGTTTCTGGTAATGCAATTGTTAATTTCAATTGCCTTTTTAGTAGTTGGATTTACGATTCCTGTTAGCAACTTTTTCATTTTGAGTTTAGCCATTTTTTGGGTAGCAGCTTTTGCATCTGCTTCGAATGATGTAGCCAGTGATGGGTTTTATATGCTAGCTTTAACTAAAGATCAACAATCGTTTTTCCTAGGAATTAGAAGCACTTTTTATAGATTGGCAATGCTAACAGGAAATGGATTGATTGTAATTATTGCTGGTTATTTCGAACAATTATATGCCGACAAAACCAAAGCTTGGTCTTATACGATGATCATTGTGGGGCTAATAATGACCGTTTTAACTATATATAATTATTTCTTAACTCCAAAAACCGAAATTAATTCGCTAGAAACCGAATCTCAACCCACTCCTAAAGTGAGTTTTGGAACTGTTTTTTCGAGCTTTTTCCAAAAAAAACAAATTGGAATAGCATTATCATTCATACTATTATTTCGATTAGGCGAATCTCAATTGTTAAAAATGCTAACTCCCTTTTTGATAGACGATAAAGCAGTTGGAGGAATGGGATTGTTAACTGAAGATGTAGGTATCATTTATGGAACTTTTGGTGTTTTAGCCCTTACAGTTGGCGGAATTCTAGGCGGAATTGCCATTTCTAAAAATGGACTCGGAAAATGGATGTTGCCCATGATATTAGCTATGCATTTACCCATAATTGGCTTCATTTTACTGGCTCATTTTCATCCAACTTCTATCTATTATATTTATGCAGTTGTAATTGCAGAACAATTTGGTTATGGATTTGGTTTTGCAGCCTTTATGATGTATTTAATTTACTTAGCTGATGGCGAATCCAAAACCTCGCACTACTCTATTGCAACAGGTTTTATGGCTTTGGGGATGATGCTTCCCGGAATGTTGAGTGGTTATATTCAGGAATATTTGGGCTATGGTAATTTCTTTATTTGGGTATTTTTGGCTACAATTCCGGGGTTGATTTTATCACAATTTTTGAATTTCCCAAAAGAGTTTGGAAAAAAACAGACTAATTAAAGCTCAAAAAATAAAACAAAAGAATTAAATTCACTTTGTAACCTAACAATTTAATGCCAATTAAATAATTGAAATTTAAAAAAATAGTGCTAAATTTAAACCTACAAAAAATAGCACTCAGATGCAGCAATACTAATTGCAAAAAATCAGAAAAAAACAGATTCAAAAATCAGTTTAATCTGAGATTCATCTTAGTTTAAATTTCTAAATCAATGACATTAGAACAAAAAATTGGTCAATTCTTTTTTCCTGCAGTTTTTATTAATGATACTGAAGAAAATATTCAAGAAATTGAACGTTTAATTACAGAACATAACATTGGTGGACTTACATTTTTTCACAGTCGTGCCAGTGCTGCTACCAATTATGAATCCAAAGAAAAAGTTGAAGTTAACGACTCTAGTTTTGAACGTTTAAAAGAACTCGTTGTACGTTTTCAAAAATGCGCCACTACGCCACTTTTGATGAGTATTGATGCCGAATGGGGATTGGCAATGCGAGTTGAAAACACACCTCAATATCCTTACGCAATTTCGCTAGGTGCTTTGCCAGAGCGGTATGAATTTTTGGCTTATGAAGTTGGGAGACGAACGGGTTTAGACCTAAAATCGGCTGGAATTCATTACAATTTGGCTCCTTTAGCAGACATTAATAACAATCCCAACAATCCTGTAATTGGCTATCGTTCCTTTGGTCAAAACAAAGATAGAGTAGCTAATTTTTCTACTGAATATTTACGTGGACTGAATGAAGTTGGCGTTTTAGGTTGTCTGAAACACTTTCCAGGTCACGGTAATACAAGTGTCGATTCGCATTTAGGATTGCCTATTTTAGAAGAAACTTTGGAACAATTAATGCAAAACGAATTAGTTCCCTTCATTAAAGGAATCGAAAACAATGTCGATTCGATTATGATTGGACATTTGGCAGTTCCGGCATTGAATGAAGGAAAAAACACCTCGGCAACTTTATCTAAATCAATTATTGAAGATCTTTTGCGTAAACAATTGAAATATGATGGTTTAGTTATTTCAGATGCTTTGAATATGCATAGCGTTTCAAAACTGTATGATATAAAAGGACAACTCGAATGGGAAGCTTTTAATGCAGGCAATGACGTATTGTGTTTTGCTGAAAATGTAGCCGAAGGAATTCAGGAAATCCGCAAAAATGCAACTCCAGAACGTATCGAAGAAAGTTTCAATCGCTTGTGGAAATGCAAACAAAAAGCGGGAATATTAGATGGAAATTTTGCTCCTGAAGGAGAATTCGATTTTGAAGCCACTTCCATATTAAATCGTCTAATTGCTGATAAAAGCACTACTCTAATCAAGGACAAGCAAAATAGTTTGCACTTGTTTGAAGCTAAAAATAATGACAAACTTGCTAAATTATGTCTCTATAAAAATATTGATAACATATTTTATAAATCACTAAAACTAGTTCTTCCTTCAGAAAAATTCGCACTAGAAACGGGAGATAAAACAGCCATAGCAAACATTAAAGAAGAATTAAAATGTTTTGATACAATTCTTGTAACTCTCTTTGTTCCGAAAGCCAAACCTTTGAATAATTTTGGTATTGACGATACTGTATTAGAATTTTTAGAAGATCTATTTTCTAAAAAGAAATGCGTTTTGTACGTATTTGGAAATCCTTATGTACTAGATGTAATTCCTAATTTAAAATCAACTATTGGAATCGTACAAGTGTATCAAGATTTTCGTGAATTTCAAGAAAGTGCCGCACGCCAATTGCTAAGAAATTCAAGATGCAGAGGAAGTTTACCTGTAACTATAAATGGCTTTTAAATAGCTAATTACTATTGTGTTTTTAAATACAATAAGATTTTATTATACAATAATAAAAATATATAATTACAATTTCCATTTCAAAATTAGCTTTTGAATTACATTTGTCTCAGTAAAAAATAATAATAACTTTAAAACATAACACAATGTCATTAGTAGGAAAAAAATTCCCAAACATTACAGTTGACGCTATTTCAGAAATGGGCGACAATTTAAGAATCAATGTACTTGAAGAAGCTACAGAAAACAATCAAAAAGTACTTTTGTTTTGGTATCCAAAAGATTTTACTTTCGTTTGTCCAACAGAATTACACGCTTTTCAAGCTGCTTTAGGCGAATTCAAAAAAAGAAACACTATCGTAATTGGAGCTTCTTGCGATACTAACGAAGTACACTTTGCTTGGTTAAACACTCCAAAAAATAACGGAGGAATCGAAGGAGTAACTTATCCAATTCTTGCAGATACAACTAGAAATTTGGCTGCCGAATTAGGTATTTTAGACATCGAAATGGAATATGACGAAGCATTTGACGGTGAACTATTAGTAGGTTCAAACGTTCCATACAGAGCTACATATTTAATTGACGAAGAAGGAAAAATTTTCCACGAAAGTGTAAACGATATGCCGTTAGGTCGTAATGTGAATGAATATTTACGTTTAGTTGATGCTTATACTCACGTTCAAACTAAAGGTGAAGTTTGTCCTGCAAACTGGGAAGAAGGAAAAGATGCTATGACAGCTGACAGAAATAGTACAGCTACTTATTTAGGATCTCACTAAAAAATAAATTCAAAATTAAAAATTCCAAATTCCAATTTAGGAATTTGGAGTTTTCTTCCAAAATTATTAATCTTTCAAGTTTTAAAATACTAAATTCCTAATGCAATGATTTGGAATTTAGAGTTTAAAATATTGGAATTTAACACAAAGCTATGTTAATCGAATTAAACGAAGATACATTACAAGATTTAGTTGCTAAAGAGGAAAAAGTAATCGTTCAATTTTCGGCCTCTTGGTGTGGAAATTGTCGAATTATGAAACCAAAGTTCAAAAAATTGGCTTCAGAGAATGACGATTTGACTTTTGTTTTAGTGGATGCTGAAAATTCTCCCGAATCAAGAAAATTAGCGAACGTGAGCAACTTGCCTACCTTTGCTACTTTCGTAAATGGGAAATTAGTAAACGAAACCCAAACTAATAAAGCAGAAGTTTTGACAGAATTGGTAAACGAAATTAAGTAATTATGAAACTACCTATAATCAAACATTTAACTCAATTTATTGACGAAAATGACCAAGATTACCTTGTTGAAACTATCGAAGTTCTGGAAGCTTTAACCGAGGTTTCTTCCTTGAAAGATGAAGAGCTAGACGTTATTGGCGAACTAATTTCGAATATGTACGGAGCACTAGAAGTACACAAAATGACTAAAGACGGAATGGACAAAAAAGAAGCTCTGAATACTTTTATGAAGCGCGTTTTGGGCTCAATTGATAAGTAAGAAGAACCCTTTTTGCATCCTAATTATTAGGATATAAAATAATATCTATTTTAGAACGCTTTCAGCAATGTGAGCGTTTTTTTTCGTAAATTAGTAAATTATAAATTCAAAATCGTAAATAAATTTTCATACTTTTGAACCTCATTAAATAACAAACATTATGGCTTCAATCACATTAGGTGGAAATCCAATCCACACTTCAGGCGAATTACCAAAAGTTGGCACAAAACTAGCTGATTTCAAATTAGTTAAAAACGATCTAACTATTGCTACATTGAGTGATTTTGCAGGAACAAATTTAGTACTAAATATTTTTCCAAGTATTGATACTGGAACTTGCGCAACTTCTGTAAGAACGTTTAATGCTTCCGCTGCAAAATTAGAAAACACCAAAGTATTGTGTATCTCCAGAGATTTACCATTTGCCCAAAAACGTTTTTGTGGAGCAGAAGGAATCGAAAATGTAGTTAATTTATCTGATTTCAATGATGGTAGTTTTGGTAAAACTAATGGTTTAGAAATTGCCGACGGAGTTTTAGCAGGTTTACACTCAAGATGTATTATTGTTGTTGATGCGAGTGGTTCTGTACTCTATACTGAACAAGTTCCTGAAATTGCCAACGAGCCTAATTATGAAGCTGCTTTAGCAGTACTTTAATTAAGGGATGGAATTTCAGAAAGACACTTCTTTTTTTAGCGGAAGATTAAAAAGCGTTTCATTTGCTGTGAAAGGTGCTGTAAAATTAATTACAACCGAACATAGTGTAATGACTCAGTTTTTTATTGGTATAATGATGACAATTCTTGGTTTTTGTATGCATATAAGTACTACTGAGTGGTTATTTCAAATTTTAGCCATAGGACTAGTAATGAGCATAGAAGGAATTAATACTGCTGTCGAAAAGATTGCCGATTTTATTCATCCCAATTATCACGAGCGCATTGGATTTATTAAAGACATTGCTGCTGGTGCGGTATTTTTTGCTGCTTTAACAGCAATTGCAATTGGATGTATCATTTATGTACCAAAATTTTTATAGAAAACAGTTCAACCTAGAATGGCAAAAACAATAAAATCAGTAACTTCAGATAAAAAATCTGATTCAAATTCTGTAGTAAAAAAATCATGGGCGATTACAAAACAGCACAAAATTGTTTTGGGATCGCTTTTGGTGTTATTTTCAATTGCTTTATTGCTTGCTTTTATATCCTTTTATATCCATGGTCAAGCCGATCAAAGTGCCGTTAATCAATTATCGGATAGAACAGAAACGGTTCAAAATTGGTTGGGAAAATTTGGTGCTTTTTTAGCCGATTTTTTTGTTTACAAAGGTTTTGGATTGGCTTCTTTTCTATTTGTCCGATTGTTTTTTCTAACGGGTGTCTATTTAGTACTTGATATTTCTATAAAAAAGCTTAAAAGAATTTGGTTTTGGGATTTATTCGTAATTATTATAGTATCAGTATTGTTCGGTTTTTTCGCCACTTCCCTACCGGAATTGGGTGGAACTATTGGTTATGAATTGAATTTGTTTTCGCAGGATTATCTTGGTAAAACAGGAACCTTACTGGTTTTAATCTTTGGATTAATTGTCTATTTGATTTTTAAAATTAAACTGTCTCCTGAGAGGATAAAATCTTTTTTCGAAAACACTAGAAAAGAAATTAAAAACGATTTAAATCCAGTTACCACAACTAATCCTGCTACAAGTGCTTATAATCTAGAAGAATATGCCGTTGAAGAAAATCAGGAGGACGAAGATATAAAAGGAATTCAATTAAAAACCATTCCAGTTTCTCAATTCGAAATTAACAAAGAAGCCTTAAAACCAACCATTAGTAATGCATCTGAAATTACTTTAAAACCAATTCCAAAAGAAGTAACACCACCTCCATTTAACATTCCCGAAATAATCCAAACAGAAGACGAGCATTTTGTAATCGAAAAAGCGCCAGAAGAAGATATTATCGAAGAAAATTTAGCTTCAAAATTGGTGGCCGATTTTGGATTATTCGACCCCACTTTGGATTTATCCAACTACAAGTATCCAACAATTGATTTATTAAAAGAATATTCAACAGGAGGAATTACCATCAATCAAGAAGAATTAGAAGAAAATAAAAATAGAATTGTTGAAACATTACGCAATTATAAAATAGAAATTGCACAAATTAAAGCCACAGTAGGACCATCGGTTACACTATATGAAATAGTTCCTGAGGCTGGAATTAGAATTTCGAAAATTAAGAGTTTAGAAGACGATATTGCCTTGTCACTATCGGCATTAGGGATTCGAATCATTGCTCCTATTCCTGGAAAAGGAACGATTGGTATTGAGGTTCCAAACAAGAATCCTACAATGGTTTCGATGAAAAGTGTGATTGGTTCAGCCAAATTTCAGGAAGCGGAAATGGAATTGCCTCTTGCTTTAGGAAAAACCATTTCGAATGAAACTTTTGTAGTAGATTTAGCCAAGATGCCCCACTTATTGATGGCTGGAGCAACAGGACAAGGAAAATCAGTAGGTTTGAATGCTGTAATCACCTCATTATTATACAAAAAACATCCTGCTGAAATCAAATTTGTTTTGGTCGATCCTAAGAAAGTAGAATTGACACTTTTCAATAAAATTGAAAGACATTATTTGGCCAAACTACCCGATACTGATGATGCTATTATTACAGATAATGCCAAAGTTGTCAATACTTTGAATTCACTTTGTGTGGAAATGGATAATCGCTATTCTTTGCTAAAAGATGCGATGGTTCGAAATATTAAGGAATACAATGAGAAATTTAAATCTAGAAAATTAAATCCTGAAAACGGACACCGATTTTTACCTTATATTGTATTGGTAGTCGATGAGTTTGCTGATTTAATTATGACAGCTGGAAAAGAAGTTGAAGTTCCAATAGCAAGATTAGCACAATTAGCCAGAGCCATTGGAATCCATTTGATTATTGCTACTCAAAGACCTTCGGTAAATGTAATTACGGGATTAATCAAAGCCAATTTCCCAGCTAGAATTGCCTTTAGAGTATCCTCTAAAATTGATTCCAGAACCATCTTAGACACCCAAGGAGCAGATCAGTTGATAGGACGTGGTGATATGTTATTCCACGGCGGTAATGATGTAGTTCGTGTACAATGTGCATTTGTAGATACTCCAGAAGTAGAAAAAATTGTTGACTTTATTGGTTCACAAAAAGCTTATGCAACCGCTTATTTACTTCCAGAATTTGTTGGAGAAGAAACTGGCATTAATCTTGATATGGATATTTCCGAAAGAGATACATTATTTAGAGAAGCTGCAGAAATAATTGTAATGGCGCAACAAGGATCAGCCTCATTACTTCAAAGGAAACTAAAATTAGGTTATAACAGAGCCGGACGATTGATAGATCAATTAGAAGCCGCTGGAATTGTAGGTCCATTTGAAGGTAGCAAAGCTAGAAGTGTTAACATTCTTGATATGAATGGTCTTGAACAATTTTTCAATAATGAACAAAATTAAAAATTAAAAATGAAATCGAAGATTCACGAATACAGAAACGATAAAAAGAAAAGCTTTAGTAAATCCTTTTTTGGAATTACTACCGCATTGCTTTTATTCAGTTTTTCAATTCAAGCTCAAGAAAATAAAGCGAAAGACCTTTTGAACGAAGTATCCGCAATTGTAAAAGGATACAAGAATATTGTAATTGATTTTAAATACAGTCTTAACAATACCAAAGAAAACATAAAGCAAGATAGCAAAGGAAATGTAACGATGATGGGCAACCAATATGTTTTGAATTTTATGGGGGCTACTAAAATCTATGACGGAAAAAAATCCTATACAATAGTTCCAGAAGACGAGGAAGTTACTATTTCAACAGTAAATGAAAAAGACGATAGCGCTATCACTCCATCAAAAATGCTAACCTTTTTTAATTCAGGATATAGATGTACAATAGATAAATTGGAAGATGTCAAAGGGAGAAAAATTCAGTATGTAAAACTGACTCCAAACAACACGAAGGACAAAAGAAAAGAAATTCTATTGGGCATTGATGTGCAAACCAAACACATTTATAATTTGATTGAAACAGACAAAAAAGGGACAAAAACTACATTGACTGTTAATTCTTTTAAAACCAACCAACCATTGTCGAAAAATCAATTTACATTTGTTGCGAGTAAATATCCCAATTACTACATCAATAAAATAGATTAATTCTAAGTGAAAATTCTCGACAAATACTTACTAAAGACTTTTCTGAGTACCTTTTTAATGGTATTTATTATCTTGCTTTTTATATTTATACTGCAATCGGTATGGCTATTTATTGCCGAATTAGCTGGTAAAGATTTAGATTTTCCAATGGTAATCAAGTTTTTGTTATTTGCCATTCCCCGAATTATTCCTCTAGTATTGCCACTATCAGTATTATTGTCCTCAATAATGACTTTTGGAAACTTGGCAGAAAACTATGAATTTGCTGCTATGAAATCGGCTGGAATTTCGTTGCAACGAGCGATGAGGAGTTTAATTATTTTCATTACAATTTTAAGTATTGTAGCCTTTACTTTTGCCAATAACGTCATCCCCTATGCCGAATATAAATTCATTAATTTTAGAAGAAATATTGCTCAATTAAAACCCGCAATGGCTATTGCCGAAGGTCAGTTTAGCGATGTTGGTTTGTATTCTATAAAAGTAAACAAGAAATCTGGCATTAATGGGAACACCCTAACTGGAATTACAATACATAAAAAATCACCTATGGGTGAAGGTAATAAAACTGTTATAAAAGCTAAAAATGGTTTATTAATAAGTAGCGAACAATCAAATACATTGCAAATGGTTTTGAATGATGGTTACTACTATGAAGATGTCATTCCAAAAAAGTATGAAGATCGCATCAAAGTTCCATTTGCCAAAAGCTCCTTCAAAAAATACAATATCAATATTGATTTGTCAAAATTGAATAAGGTTGATGTTAATAATGAAAGCGTATCAAATACAAATACTATGCTTAATATAAGTGAACTAAATTATACTTTAGATTCCTTACATAAAAACATGAAAACAGAAGTGCTTTCCTTTTCAGAAAACATCAATCAGCGTATTGGTATGCAAAGAATTATCAAAAATGATTTAGTTTTCAATAAAACCAAGACACTCCCTAGTAATTTATTATCTAAGTATTCGAATGATAAAAAGTTAAATATACTAAACTTTGCCATTAGCAATATTGAAAACAATTTGCTTTCAATTTCAGGCACGAATACCGAATTAGAATTCAAACAAAAGAACATTAATGGTCACATTTTAGCTTTCTATGACAAATTCGTAATTGCTTTTGCATGTTTCCTAATGTTTTTCATAGGCGCTCCACTGGGTGCTATCATTCGAAAAGGAGGATTAGGATTGCCTATTGTATTTGCTGTATTAATCTTTATTACTTTCCATTTCATTAATACTTTTGGCAAACGAATTTCACAAGAAAATCAGCTTTCTCCATTTCTAGGAGCTTGGATGTCCACATTAATACTCTTACCATTAGCCATACTACTGACCTATCGGGCTACCAATGATATTGGATTAATTAATATGGACATAATTATGGCTCCTTTTCAAAAAATATATCAAAAAATATTTCCTCCATCAAAATAATTACTATATGAAAACCTCCAAAATAAAACTCAACACCATAGAAGAAGCTATTGAAGATATTCGTCAGGGCAAAATTATTATTGTTGTTGACGATGAGGGTCGTGAAAATGAAGGAGACTTTCTTGCAGCTGCCGAAAAGGTAACTCCAGAAATGATCAATTTTATGGCTACTCATGGACGAGGACTTATTTGTGCTCCAATAACCGAAAATAGATGCAAAGAATTGGGATTGTCATCAATGGTTAATAACAATACCGACCCTATGGAAACCGCTTTCACCGTATCTGTTGATTTAAGAGGAAACGGTGTTACCACAGGTATTTCGGCTGCTGATAGAGCTAAAACGGTTTTATCCTTAGTTGACCCTAACACCAAACCCCACGAACTTGCCAGACCAGGACATATATTTCCTTTAATAGCCAAACAGGGAGGTGTTTTGAGACGAACAGGACACACAGAAGCTGCTATAGATTTTGCTCGTTTAGCCGGATTTAAACCTGCGGGACTGATTGTCGAAATTATGAATGAAGACGGCTCGATGGCACGTTTACCGGAATTAGTCAAAGTGGCCAAGAAATTTAATTTAAAATTAGTTTCTATTGAAGATTTGGTTGCTTACCGAATGCAGCACGACAGTTTGATCGTCAAAAAAGAGGATTTTGATATAGAAACTCGTTTTGGTACCTTCAGACTTAGAGCTTATTTACAAACCACAAATAATCGTGTCCATATAGCCCTGACAAAAGGCACTTGGAATATTGGCGAACCCGTTTTGACGCGTATTAATGCTACTTTAATTAATAATGATATTTTGGGAACGTTGACCAATGATGCCAATAAAAAATTATGCGACCTTTTTGAATTAATCAATGCCGATGGCAAAGGAGCTGTATTGTTCATCAATCAGGAAAGCCAATCGGGTGATTTACTGAATCGAATAGTTGAATTGAAAGAGTTGCAATCCAAAGGAATTTTCAAAGCTCCACAAATCAAGATGGACAATCGTGATTTTGGAATTGGTGCCCAAATTTTGCACGATATAGATATTTCAAAAATTAGATTACTATCAAATACTGAGCAAACCAAGCGTGTGGGAATGATAGGATATGGTCTTGAAATCAAAGAATATGTGAAGTATTAGCATCCATTTTTATTTTTTTTCAGATTTTATTTTTAATTAACACAAAGGAAATGAAACAATTAAAAAATTGCGTATCAAATAGCTGTGTTTTTTCTAAAAATACACTTGCATAACCAAAAAAGGTTCTTATATTTGCACTCGCAATCACAAAATGATAGCAACATACTGGAGAAATGGCAGAGTGGTCGATTGCGGCAGTCTTGAAAACTGTTGACTGTAACAGGTCCGGGGGTTCGAATCCCTCTTTCTCCGCCAGTAGAAATACAAAAAGGGCTTAAACGCTGTAAAACCTATGTTTTACGGCGTTTTTTTATGGTATGTAATGACAAAAAGTACATTAATTGGTATTCTTTCAGTGACCTATTTAGTGACCTATTTTTTTAAGAGTAAATAGGTCACTGGATTCCGCTGAAACACCTGTATAATAAGGGGTTCACAAAATGAACATCTTGTTTTATGTGTTTAAGAAGTTTAATTTTATCCAACTTAATGTCACCACAAAATGAACAAATCATTCAACCTTCTTTTCTTCGTTAAGAATAGAAAAATCAAAGCCAACGGCACTGCCCCTATTTATTTGAGAATTACAATTGATGGTATTCCAAAAGAGAT
>ERZ1034363.280-NODE-280-length-36532-cov-3.708764_pt1 | contig 36532 bp, 34 predicted proteins | sample MGYA00520616_ERZ1034363 | MGnify/ENA primary metagenome ERZ1034363 (study PRJEB33736, sample SAMEA104284506) | Azolla filiculoides | biome: Urban; feature: Water surface; material: Ditch water | place: Netherlands | collected 2015-10-28 | depth 0-0.1 m ... | reverse complement strand
CCACCGATCCTGGGCCATGCGAAGCCATTCTGGCGCCAGCCGGCCAGCCCGACAGATGAGGTGACCGGACGGCCTCAGGGTGCAACAGTGGACCGGCTGGGCCGCTACTGGATCGCGCTGCTCGACGACGCCTGCGTGCTGTGCCTGGATCCGCAGGGGCAGCTGCTGGCTCGCATCCCGACCCCGGCGCAGCGCCCGACCGGGCTGTGCTTCGGCGGCCCGGACCTGCGCACCCTGTTCCTGACCACGGCGCGCGGCGGACTCGGGCCGGACGCGCTCAAGCGCCATCCGGACAGCGGCGCAGTGTTTGGCTTGCGGGTCGAGATACCGGGCCTGCCGGTCAACCGCTACGAGGACTGAAGGCTCAGCCGTGCAGGTCGTCGCGGCGCGCGATCTCGAGCAGGAGCTGGAGTTCGTGCGGATGACGACGCTGGTTGTAGGCATGCCAGCGCTGGATCAGCCACATCGCGACCGCGACCACCAGTCCGAAGGCGGTGATGGCGCCGAAGGCCGACAGGCCGACGCTGGTCGAATAGCTGTAGAGCCCGCCCAGCACCAGGATGCAGGCCTGCTCGTTGAAGTTCTGCACCGCGATCGAGCGGCCGGCGCCCATCAGGTTGTGGCCGCGGTGTTGCAGCAGCGCGTTCATCGGCACCACCAGGAAGCCACCCAACGCGCCGAGCAGAATCAGGAACGGTGCCGCCGCCCAGACATTGTCGATCACGTTCATCAGCACCACCAGCAGACCCATCGCGATGCCCAGCGGCATGACGCGCGTGGCCTGGTCCAGCCGCATCCGCATCGAGGCCGCCACGGCACCGATCGCGGTGCCGATCGCGACCACGCCGACCAGGCTCGAGGCCTGGGTGGTGCCGTAGCCCAGCGCGGCGGCGGCCCAGGCCAGCACGATGTAGCGCAGGTTGCCGCTGACGCCCCAGAACAGCGTGGTGGTCGAGAGCGAGATCTGGCCCAGGCGGTCGCGCCAGAGCCGGTTGTTGCAGGTCCAGAAATCGGGCAGCAGCGCGAGCGGGTTGCTCGGCATGTGACGCGGCGCCACGCCGGTCAGCGGGATGCGGGTGTTGAACCAGGCCGCCAGGGCATAGACCAGCACCAGGCAAGCGATCGCGGCCTCGGCCGGTGTGTCAAGGCCGGTGTCGATCAGCGGCAGGTCGAAGGCCAGCAGCCGACCCGAGAGGACGGGACCGACCATCTGGCCGCCGAGCACCACGCCGAGGATGATGGACGAGATCGTCAGCCCCTCGATCCAGCCGTTGGCCTTGACCAGCTGCGAGGGCGGCAGCAGCTCGGTCAGGATGCCGTACTTGGCGGGCGAATAGGCAGCCGCGCCCAGACCGACGATCGAGAACGCCAGCAAGGGGTGCATCGGCGTCAGCATCAGCAGACAGCCCAGTACCTTGATCGCATTGCTGATGAACATGACCCGGCCCTTGGGCTTGGCGTCGGCGAAGGCACCGACGAAGGGCGCGAGCACGACGTAGAACAGCGCGAACATCGGCACCAGCGCGGTGCGCTGCCATTCGGGGGCATGGCTGCTGCGCAGCAGCTCGACGGCGACCACGAACAGGGCATTGTCGGCCAGCGAGCTGAAGAACTGCGCCGTCATGATGGTGTAGAAGCCGCGCTTCATGGGTGTCTGTTCTGGGGGCGGGTACGGGTCGCGGAGTCTTGCCGAGGCGGATCAAGGGCTGACCGGGGATTCATTCCTCGGGTGGCGGGTTTATAGCATGTCGCAGCGGAAGCACCGGCCGGCCTGGCACGCTGGCTTTATTGCTAACATCGCGCCCATGCCACGCCCGATACTTGCCACCGTCCATCTTTGCTCCCTGCGCCATAACCTCGAGCGCCTGCAGCGCGCCGCGCCCGACTCACGCCTGTGGGCCGTGGTCAAGGCCAACGCCTATGGCCACGGGGTGGAACGGGTCTTTCCAGCGCTGCGCGCCGCCGACGGCTTCGCGTTGCTCGACCTCAGCGAGGCCGAACGCCTGCGGGCGCTCGACTGGCGTGGCCCGATCCTCCTGCTCGAGGGCTGTTTCGAGGCGCGTGACCTCGAACTCTGCTCGCGCCTGAACCTCTGGCATGTGGTGCACTGCGAAGAGCAGATCGACTGGCTGGCAGAGCATAAGACGCATCAGCCGCACCGGGTGTTCCTCAAGATGAATTCGGGCATGAATCGGCTCGGCTTCCGGCCAGCGGCCTTGCGCTCGGCCTGGGCCCGGCTCAACGCCCTGCCCCAGGTAGATGAGATCTCGCTGGGCACGCATTTCAGCGACGCCGACGGCACACGCTTCGGTGCCGATGGCATTGCGCACCAGCTCGAGGCCTTCGCCGCCGCCACGCGCGACCTGCCGGGCGAGCGCAGCCTGTGCAATAGCGCCGCCACGCTGCGCCACGCCACACGCGCGCTGGACTCGGGCGTGCTGGCGGCCGACTGGGTGCGCGGCGGCATCGCGCTCTATGGCAGCGCCCCGGATCACCCCGAGCACCGCAGCGCCGACTGGGAGCTGCAACCGACCATGACGCTGGCGAGCCGCCTGATCGCGGTGCAGCAAGTCGAGGCAGGCGAATCGGTCGGCTACGGCTCGACCTTCATCGCGCCAGCGACGATGCGCATCGGCATCGTGGCTTGCGGTTATGCCGACGGCTATCCGCGCCACGCGGGCAGCGGCACGCCGGTGCTGATCAGGGGGGTGCGGAGCCGGCTGGTCGGCAGGGTCAGCATGGACATGCTGGCGGTGGACCTCGGACCCGTGGAAGCCGACGCCCCGCCCTGCCGGATCGGGGACGAGGTGGTGCTGTGGGGCCGCAGCCGGCATGGCGCGCTGCTGCCGGTGGACGAGGTCGCGCAAGCCGCCGGGACGATTGCCTACGAGCTGCTGTGCGCGGTGGCGGCCAGGGTGCCGTTCGCGCTCGACGAGACCGAACCGGCGGCAGTGGCCTGAGCGCCGTCAGCTGGCAGCGGGGGCTGGACGGAAGGTCGGATTTGTTCGGGTAAGTCCCTATGCCCGGAACCGGTACGTTTCCCTACAATGAGCCCACTCGCCGACCTGGACAGTTCCACTGCAGGTCGCACAGCGAGAGGACCGAGGAGACAATACAAGTCCAACAACATCAGATCCAGCGTCCAAAGAGATGCGATTGCTCAGGCCGGTGCATGACTCATGCACCGGCTTTTTTATTGCCCGGCGCCGCCGCTGTGCGGCAGCTCGAGGCAAAGCCCGGGCAGGAACCCCTCCTGCTCCTGCTTGCCCGCGTAGCCCAGCGGGTTGGCGACTACGCGGCAGCGACCGACGCGGTAGTCATGCGCGCAGTGCAGATGGCCGTGCAGCCAGAGATCGGCCCGCTCGAGCCAGCCGTCGAGCGCATTGCAAAAGCCCGCGGTGCCCGGGGTCAGGCCGTAGCGCGGGTCGGCGCTGCGCAGGCTGGGAGCGAAATGCGTGACCACCACGGTCGGCCCGTCATGCGGCTGGGCCAGGGCCTGGTCGAGCCAGTCCTGGCAGAGCAGCGCCTGCTCGCGCATGGCGGCGGCGTCGAACAGCGCGCCGGCGCGCTGGGTGGCCATCTTCTCGAGGTAGAAATTGGCGGCCCGGAATGCCTTGCCGCGCTGCTGCAGCGCGCGCGCCGGCTCAGCCCGCAGCGCGAGCGCGTCATAGTCGGACCAGAGCGTGGTGCCGACGAAGCGCACGCCCTGGTGCAGCCACTGCTCGCGCTCGAGCCAGCGGATGCCGAGCCGGTCGCAGCTCGCACGCAGCTCGGCGTGGGCCCAGTCGAAGTCGAGCGCGTCGTACTCGTGGTTGCCCGGCACGAACAGCACCGGCACCGGCCAGCCGGCGTACTGGGGCAGCGGCGAGAAACGCCGCAGGCCCCAGTCGGGCTCGGTCATGACACCGGCATGGCGCGCCTGGTAGGAGCCGATGTCGCCCGCGAGCACCAGCAGGTCGGCGCCCGGGGCCGGCTCGATCACGCAATGGGGATTGGCCTCGAGATGGAGGTCGCTGAGCAGTTGCAGCCTCACGCGGGCACCCCCTTGCCGACGGCGCGGAACACCGCCTCGCGCAGCCAGCGGTGCGAGCTCTGACCCTGCTGCTGACGCCGCCACAGCGCGTCGACATGGACCTGCGGCAGATCGAGCGGCAGCTCGCAGTGGGTCAGCTCGGCTTCCATGCCGGTGGCGCCGAGGAAATGCAGCGGCAACACCGTCAGCAGGTCCGAGGTCGAGACCACGCGGCCGGCGGTGAAGAACTGGTTGACCGTCAGCACCACGCGGCGCTGGCGCGACCGCGCGGCCAGGGCTTCGTCCACAAAACCGAAGGGCCGGCCGGAAAAGCTCACCAGCAGGTGGCGCGCGGCACAGAAATCGGGCAAGGTCATCGGCCGGCCGGCCAGCGGGTGGCCGCGCCGCATCACGACCACATAGCGACCCTCGTAAAGACGCTGATAGAGGAAGCGGGGCGCGCTCTCCTGGAGATGGCTGGCGGTCAGTTCGGTCAGCACGCCGGGGAAGTAGCCGACCGCGAGGTCGACCTCGCCCTGCTCGAGCAGAGGGCGCGGATCGCGCGTGGTCAGCGGCAGCACGCGCAGCGTGACCCCGGGCGCCTCTTGCGCGAGGATCTCGACCAGGCCGGGCGCGAGCTTGGTCGCGGTCGAGTCGGCCATCGCGAGCACGAAATGGTTCTGCGCCTGCGCCGGATCGAAAACGCCCGGCGCCAGCGAGTCGCGCAACTGGCGTAGCGCATCGCGCACCGTGGGCCAGAGCGTGAGCGCCAGAGGCGTAGGCTCGACGCCATAGCCCGAACGTCGCACCAGGTCGTCGCCGAGCAGCTCGCGCAGGCGGCGCAGCGCATTGCTGACGGCGGGCTGGGTGGTCGCGAGGTTGTGCGCAGCGCGGGTCAGGTTGCGCTCCGACATCACCTCGTCGAAGACGCGCAGCAGGTTGAGGTCCAGCGTGCGGAAGTTGAGTTCATTCATATGCAACGTGAATATATTGCATTACAAAAATAAATTGGCATGCAATGCGGGTTTACCCTAAGATCGCGCCATTGATTGTTGCAGCGCAACACATCCAGAGGAAAGAAAATCATGAATATCGCCGCCACCCTGTTCCCCCGCAGCTACAACCCGCCGACCAAGCCCGAGAATGCACGCGGCCTGGCCGCCCTGCTGCTGGCCGCTGCCGTGGCCGCACTGGCCGTGGTGGCTGACCAGCTGGTCGAGACCTGGCTCGACGACCACCTGTTCCTGGCCTGGGTCGCCCTGTGGGCCGTGGTGTTCGGTGGCAGCCTGTTGCTGACCGGCACCGTGCGCCGCATGAGCGCACGCGCTGTCGCCGGTCTGGACCAGTGGGCCGCCCGCCGCGCCCAGGCCCGCGCCGCCGCCCGCCTGCTGGCGATCGAGAAGCGCGCCGCTCAGAGCGCCGCCAAGGCTTCGGCGGCACAGCACCCGGTCAAGGCCTCGAGCGCGCTCGACAGCCACCTGTTCTACATCTGATCGCTGCCGGGTCGCGCGCCCGGTCAGGCGAAAATTGCAGAGCCGCTCCCTGGAGCGGCTTTTTTTCGTCGCGGCAGCGCAGCTCGGAGCCCGCGCTGGAGGCGACTTCAGGACTGGCTCAGCAGGCCGCGGCGTTCGATGAAGCCCACCACATCGGCCAGGCCCTCGAGGGTCTTGAGGTTGGTCATGAACCAGGGCCGGCGCTCGTGGTCGGGCCGCATGCGCGCGGTGTCGCGCCGCATGACCTCGAGGTCGGCGCCGACATGGGGCGCGAGGTCGGTCTTGTTGATCACGAACAGGTCGCTCTTGGTGATGCCAGGGCCACCCTTGCGCGGGATCTTCTCGCCGGCGGCGACATCGATCACGTAGATCGTCAGGTCGGACAGCTCGGGGCTGAAGGTCGCAGCCAGGTTGTCGCCGCCCGACTCGATGAAGACGATGTCGGCATCGGGAAACTGCTCGAGCTTGCGGTCGATCGCCTCGAGGTTGATCGAGGCGTCCTCGCGGATCGCGGTGTGCGGGCAGCCGCCGGTCTCGACGCCCATGATGCGCTCGGCCGGCAGCGCGCCGCTCAGCGTCAGCAGGCGCTGGTCTTCCTTGGTGTAGATGTCGTTGGTGATCGCGATCAGGTCGTAGCGCGCGCGCATCGCCTTGCAGAGCATCTCGAGCAGCGTGGTCTTGCCGGAGCCGACCGGGCCGCCGATGCCGACGCGCAACGGGGGCAGGACCTTGGTGCGGCCGGGAATCTGGTGCAGGGAGGGAGCGTTCATGAGCGGAACAGACGGGAATACTGGGTTTCGTGGCGCGCCGACAGGATGGCGAGCATCGGGCTGAAGGCCTGGCGTTCGTCCTCGCGCTGGCGCAGCGCCAGGCTGATGGCGGCGGGGATTTCGGCGCAGAGCCGCTGCAGGATGCGCTGGCCGGCCCCCTGGCCGAGCGGCACGGCCTTGATCGCGGCCTGCACCATGTTCTCGGCCCAGCCGAAGGCGTAGGCATAGAGGCCGTGCGCCGGGGGCTGGCCGGCCGGCAGCTGGACCGCCAGTGCCAGCGCGTAGGCAATCGGATAGGTCGGAGCGTGCAGCGCCGGCGGCAGCTGCTGGAGCGAGAAATCGGGCCGCTGCAGCGACTTGAGCCATTCGATCAGCGAGCGCCCCATCTGCTCGCTTTGCAGGCGCAGCTCGGCGGTCTCGCGCGTGCTGCGCACCCACTGATCGAGGCGCAGCAGCGTCGGCCAGTCCTGCTGGCGCCAGGCCTCGACCGCCTGCGCGATCAGGCCGAGTTCGGCGCGCGCCGGACCGAGCTGGAGCTGGTCGGCCAGCCAGTCGGCGGCGCTGGCCTCGTCGCGCACCCGGCCGGCCTCGACCGCGGGCTCCAGGCCTTCGGAATAGGAAAAGCCGCCGACTGGCAACGCCGGCGAAGCCAGCCACATCAGGGGCAGCAGCGCGGTGGAATCAATGTCCATGGTCATGGCCAGGTTCATGGGAATGGTCTGCTGCCGATCCGTGGTGCGCGCTGCCGCCATGGTCATGGCCCATGGTGGCATGCTCGCCGTAGGCACCGGCCTCGGGCTCGAAGGCCTCGCAGGTGTCGGTCACGATCAGGTGCATCTGGCGCAGCATGTCGGCCAGCACATGGTCGGGTTCGATCTTGAGCTGGTCGGGCTTGAGCTCGATCGGCACATGGCGGTTGCCGAGGTGATAGGCGGCGCGCAGCAGGTCGAACGGGCTGCCGTGCTCGGGGCAATGCGTGATGCGCAGCAGCGGCTGGGGCGCGGCGACCACGCGCAGCAAGCTGCCGTCGAGCGTGACCAGCATGTCGTCGCCGCGCAGCAGCGTGCCGCGCGGCAGGAAGACGCCGATGCGCCGGCCCTCGCTGTCCTCGCAGTCGAAGCGGCTTTTCTGGCGCAGGTCCCAGTCCAGCGTCAGCGTGGCGGCGCGCTGGAGCAGCACGGGTGCCAGACCGGCACCCTGCGCAATGCGTTTGGAGGCGTGCAGCATGATCAGAACAGGAAGTAGCGCTGCGCCATCGGCAGGCTGTGGGCCGGCTCGCAGGTCAGCAACTGACCGTCGGCGCGCACCGCGTAGGTCTGGGCGTCGATCTCCATGCGCGGCGCGTAGTCGTTGAGCCGCATCGCGGCCTTGTTGGCGCTGCGGCAGCCCTTGACCGCGACCAGGCGCTTCTGCAGCCCGAAACGCGCGCCGATGCCGGCATCGAGTCCGGCCTGCGAGACGAAGGTCAGCGAGGTCCGGGCCAGCGCGCCGCCGTAGGCGCCGAACATCGGGCGGTAATGCACCGGCTGCGGCGTCGGGATCGAGGCGTTGGGGTCGCCCATCAGCGCAGCGGCGATCATGCCGCCCTTGAGGACCAGCGCCGGCTTGACGCCGAAGAAGGCCGGCTTCCACAGCACCAGGTCGGCCCATTTGCCGACCTCGACCGAACCGATCTCGTGGCTGATGCCATGCGCGAGCGCCGGGTTGATCGTGTACTTGGCGATGTAGCGCTTGACGCGGAAGTTGTCGTTGCGGCTGTCGCGCTCGGCCGGCTCGTGGCGGCCCTCGCCGGGTGCCAGCCAGCCGCGCTGCTGCTTCATCTTGTGCGCGGTCTGCCAGGTGCGGGTGATGACCTCGCCGACGCGGCCCATGGCCTGGCTGTCGCTGCTCATGATGCTGATCGCGCCGAGATCCTGCAGGATGTCCTCGGCCGCGATGGTCTCGCGCCGGATCCGGCTCTCGGCGAAGGCCAGGTCCTCGGGGATGGCCGGGTCGAGGTGGTGGCAGACCATCAGCATGTCGACATGCTCGTCGAGCGTGTTGACGGTGTAGGGCCGGGTCGGGTTGGTTGACGAGGGCAGCACATTGGCCTCGCCGACCACCTTGAGGATGTCGGGCGCGTGGCCGCCACCGGCGCCCTCGCAGTGGAAGGTGTGGATGGTGCGGCCCTTGAAGGCGGCCAGCGTGTCCTCGACGAAGCCGGACTCGTTGAGGGTGTCGGTGTGGATCGCGACCTGGGTGTCGGTCTGTTCGGCCACGTCGAGGCAATTGTCGATCGCCGCCGGCGTCGTGCCCCAGTCCTCGTGCAGCTTGAGGCCGATCGCGCCGGCCTCGATCTGCTCGAGCAGCCCCTGCGGCTGGCTGGCATTGCCCTTGCCGAGGAAGCCGATGTTCATCGGGAAGGCATCGGCCGCCTGCAGCATGCGTTCCAGGTACCAGGGGCCGCTGGTGCAGGTGGTCGCGTTGGTGCCGGTCGCCGGGCCGGTGCCGCCGCCGGTCATGGTGGTGATGCCGGAGTAGAGCGCCTCCTCGATCTGCTGCGGGCAGATGAAGTGGATATGGCTGTCGTGGCCGCCGGCGGTGACGATCATGCCCTCGCCCGCCAGCACCTCGGTGCCAGGGCCGATCACGATGTCGACGCCGGGCTGGATGTCGGGGTTGCCGGCCTTGCCGATCGCGCAGATGCGGCCGTCGAGCACGCCGATGTCGGCCTTCACGATGCCCCAGTGGTCGACGATCAGCGCATTGGTGATGACGAGATCGACCGCGCCCTGGGCACGCGAACGCTGGCCCTGGCCCATGCCGTCGCGGATGGTCTTGCCGCCGCCGAACTTGACTTCCTCGCCATAGCCGAGCGGATTGCCGTCGGCATCACGCAGGCCGCCGCCGGCAGCCAGGGTGTAGTCACGCTCGACCTCGATCAGCAAGTCGGTATCGGCCAGGCGCACGCGGTCGCCCACGGTGGGGCCGAACATGTCGGCATAGGCGCGACGGGAAATGGTTGCCATGGATGTCCTTGTTCTCAGGCTGCGCGGGAATCGAGCGCGCCGTCGACCAGGCCGCGGAATCCGGTCGCTATGCGCTCGCCAGCGTAGTCGACCAGCTCGACCGTGCGCTGCTGGCCGGGCTCGAAGCGCACTGCGGTGCCCGAAGCGATGTTGAGCCGCATGCCGTGCGCGGCCGCGCGGTCGAAGTCGAGCGCGCCATTGGTCTCGGCGAAGTGGTAGTGGGAACCGACCTGGATCGGCCGGTCGGCGGTATTGCGGACCACCAGCGTCAAGCTGCGACGGCCGGGGTTGAGCAGCAGCTCGCCGTCTTCGAGCAGGTATTGGCCCGGAATCATGGCGGCGCTCACTTGCGCTTGGACCAGAGCGAGGCGGCCAGTGCGATCACGAGCACGGCAACGAAGCCCAGCACGTCGGTCGCGTGCCAGTGCGAGCCGAACAGGCCGTGGCCGTCATGGGCCAGCACGGCGGTCGGAGCGAAGACGGCGATCGCGGCCATCAGGGGAGTCAGCAAGGAGGTCATGGTGGCGTGCTCGCGGTGGAGGGGTTGAATCAGGCGATCGGCTGGTGCACCGTGACCAGCTTGGTGCCGTCGGGGAAAGTGGCCTCGATCTGGATGTCGGGGATCAGCTCGGGGATGCCGTCCATCACGTCGGCCCGGGTCAGGATCTCGCGGCCCGCGCTCATCAGCTCGGCCACGCTCCTGCCGTCGCGCGCGCCCTCCATCACGGCGGCGCTGATCAGCGCGACCGCCTCCGGGTAGTTCAGTTTCAGGCCGCGGGCGCGCCGGCGCTCGGCCAGCAGGGCAGCGGTGAAGATCAGCAGCTTGTCTTTTTCGCGCGGGGTCAGGTCCATGGCTGGCCTTTTGCAAGAGCCGTGCCCGCCGCCGCATGCGCTGGCAGCGCGGTGGCACGAAAGCTGCACGACTCCAGGGGTGAACCGCCCCCCGACCACGCCGGATAACGTCCAGGCCGCCGCTCCGCAACGCATCGTCAAGCTCAGGCGCGACTACAACCGCTGGGTCGCCAGCGAGACGCTGGAGGACTACGCGCTGCGCTACACGCCGCAGCGCTCGCGCATCGGCTCGGAGTGGCGGGTCGCCAACACCGCCTTCAGCGTCGCCTCCTTCCTGGTGCTGGAGGCGGTCGGCGCCACGCTGCTGGTCCAGTACGGCTTCGCCAACGCGGTCTGGGCCATCCTGAGCGCCGGGCTGCTGATCTTCCTGGCCGGGCTGCCGATCAGCGTCTACGCGGCGCGCCACGGCGTCGACATGGACCTGCTGACGCGCGGCGCCGGTTTCGGCTACATCGGCTCGACGCTGACCTCGCTGCTCTATGCGTCGTTCACCTTCATCTTCTTCGCGCTCGAGGCGGCCGTGATGGCCTATGCGCTCGAGCTCGCGTTCGGCATCCCGCCGGCCTGGGGCTACCTGATCTGCGCGCTGGCGGTGATCCCGCTCGTGATGCACGGCATCGCCGCGATCAGCCGGTTCCAGGTCTGGACCCAGGCGCTCTGGCTGCTGCTGATGCTGCTGCCCTATGGCGCGGTCTGGATGCTCGAACCTGGTGCATGGGAAGGCATCACGCACTACGCCGGGGAGTCGGGCCAGGGATGGGCGTTCGACTGGCACCTGTTTGGTGCCGGACTGACGGTGGGCGTGGCGCTGATCACGCAGATGGGCGAACAAGCCGATTACCTGCGCTTCATGCCGCCAGCGCAGCCGGGCCGGCGCCTGCACTGGTGGCTGGCGGTACTGGCCGGCGGGCCGGGCTGGGTGCTGCCGGGCGTGCTGAAGATGCTGGGCGGCGCGGTGCTGGCCTGGCTGGCGCTGTCGAACATGGTGTCGGCCGAACGCGCAGTCGATCCGAACCAGATGTACCTGACGGCCTGGGAAACGCTGCTGCCCTACCGCTGGGCGGTCTGGGCCACCGCGCTGTTCGTCGTGCTGTCGCAGCTCAAGATCAATGTCACCAACGCCTATGCCGGCTCGCTGGCCTGGAGCAACTTCTTCTCGCGCCTGACGCACAGCCACCCGGGCCGGGTGGTCTGGGTGCTGTTCAATGCCGCGATCGCGCTGATGCTGATGGAGATGGACCTGTTCCAGGCGCTGGGCGATGTGCTGGGGCTCTATGCCAACCTGGCGATCGCCTGGATCATGACGGTGGTGGCCGACCTCGTGATCAACAAGCCGCTGGGCTGGTCGCCGCCCGGCATCGAGTTCCGGCGCGCCTACCTGTACGACATCAACCCGGTCGGCGTCGGCGCGATGCTGCTGGCCTCGATGCTGTCGATCAGCGCCCACCTGGGCCTGTTCGGCCCGACCGCCCAGGCCTTTTCGGCCCTGGTCGCGATGGCGACCGCGCTGGTCGCCTCGCCGCTGATCGCCTGGGCCACGCGGGGCCGCTACTACCTGGCGCGCGAGCCCGAGGCCGATGCCGGCCAGGACGACGCCAGCGCGGCCGGCTGCGGCAGCGGCTGTGCCGGCTCGGGCTGTGCCGGGGCTGGCTGCGGCGGGCAGGCGGGACAGGCGGCGGCCTCGGATCGGGCGGTGCCGAGGCTGGTCCGCTGCGTGGTCTGCGAGCGCGAGTACGAGACGCCCGACAGCGCCTACTGCCCGGCCTACCAGGGCCGGATCTGCTCGCTGTGCTGCACGCTCGACGCGCGCTGCGGCGACCGCTGCAAGCCGCACGCCAGCCTGGCCGTGCAATGGACCGGGGCGCTGCGCTGGCTGACGCCGCGCCGCTGCTGGCCGCATCTGGACGGTGGACTGGCGCATTACCTGCTGCTGATGCTGGTGGTCGCGCTGCTGCTGGCCGGCCTGCTGGGCCTGCTCTATCGCCAGGAATGGAGCGGCCTGGCCGAACTGCCGGCGACGCCCGACTCGCTCGAGGCGCTGCAGCAGGCGCTGCGCGCTGGCTACGCCAAGATCTATGCCGCGCTGCTGCTGGCGTTCGCGATCGTGGCCTGGTGGCTGGTGCTGACGCACAAGAGCCGCGCCGTCGCGCAGCAGGAATCGAACCGCCAGACCGGCCTGCTGCTGCGCGAGATCGAATCACACCATCACACCGACTTGCAGCTGCAGCAGGCGCGCCAGATCGCCGAGGCGGCGCGGGCCCAGGCCGACCAGGCCAACCAGGCCAAGACGCGCTACATCAGCAACATCAGCCACGAGCTGCGCACGCCGCTCAACAGCATCCTCGGCTATGCCCAGCTGCTGCAGCAGGACGGCGAGCTCGGCCAGCAGCGCGCGCACGCGATCCGCGTCATCCTGCGCGGCGGCGAGCATCTGCTGTCGCTGATCGAGGGCACGCTCGACATCGCGCGCATCGAGTCCGGCAAGCTCGCGCTGCAGCAGGGTCCGGTCGACCTGCGCGCGCTGCTGCAGGAGGTGGCGCAGATGTTCGAGCTGCAGGCCGCGGCCAAGGGCCTGCGCTTCGGCTTCGACGGCCCCGAGCACTGGCCGGCCGCCGTGCGCAGCGACGAGCAGCGGCTGCGCCAGATCCTGATCAACCTGCTGGGCAACGCGGTCAAGTTCACGAGTCGGGGCGAGGTCCGGCTGACGCTGCGCTACGCGCGCCAGATGGCGACCTTCGAGATCGTCGACACCGGCCCCGGCATCGCGCCAGCCGAGCTGGCACGGGTGTTCGAGCCGTTCGCGCGCGCGGCGAGCGCGGCAAGCGCCAGCGCGCCCGGCTCGGGCCTGGGCCTGACGATCGCCCGCATGCTGGCCGAGCTGATGGGCGGCGAGCTCAGCGCGCAAAGCGAACCCGGCCGCGGCACCACCTTCCGCCTGCGCCTGTTCCTGCCCGAGCTGCATGCCCGGCCGGCCGGCACCGTGCGGGTCAGCGGGCCAGTGACAACTTCGGCTGCCGACGCCACCGGCTACGCAGGACCGCGCCGGCAGCTGCTGGTGGTCGACAACGAGGAGGCCGACCGCCAGCTGCTGGCGCGCTGGCTCGAGCCGCTCGGCTTCGCGGTCAGCCTGGCGACCCAGGGCGAGGATGCGCTGGCCCAGCTGCAGGCAGGCCTGGGTCCCGACGCGATCTTCATGGACCTGGCGATGCCGGGCATGGACGGCTGGGAAACCCTGCGCCAGATCCAGGCGCTCAAGCTGCAGCCGGCGCCGGCGCTGGCGATCGTCTCGGCCAATGCCTTCGACCGCGGGCTGGACAACGACATCGGCCTGCCACCCGAGGACTTCCTGGTCAAGCCGGTGCGGCGGCTGGACCTGCTGGACTGGCTGCAACGCCGACTCGACCTGCAATGGCAGCACAAGGCCGAGGCAGGCACCGGCGCCGATCCGGCCGCGAGCCAGGGGCCGGCTGCCGCCAGCGCCACCCTGCTGACAGCCCCGGCCGGCTTGGGACTGCCCGCCGAGGCCGCCGACAGCCTGCTCGAGCTCGCGCGCCTGGGCTACTACCGCGGCTTCGTCCAGCGCGCCAGCGCGCTGCAGGCCAGCCACCCTGAATGCGCCGACTGGCTGGCGCAGCTGCAGGCCTTGGCGCGCGAATTCCGCTTCGAGACCATCGTCGCCGCGCTGCAGCCGCAGGCGGCAGGAGACCCCCTGTGCACCCCGATACCCTGAACGCCGACCCGGACGACGCCGTCGTGCTGCTGGTCGATGACATGCCCGACAACATCGCGCCGCTGCACGACGCGCTCGATGCCGCCGGCTACACCGTGCTGGTCGCGCTCGACGGCCAGTCCGCGCTCGCGCGCGCCGCCCAGGCCAGGCCCGACGTGATCCTGCTCGATGCGCTGATGCCCGGCATCGACGGCTTCGAGGTGGCGCGCCGGCTCAAGGCCGACCCCGAGCTGGCGCAGATCCCGATCCTGTTCATGACCGGGCTGACCGAGACCGAGCATCTGGTCAAGGCGCTGGCGGCCGGTGGCGTCGACTACGTCACCAAGCCGGTCAAGCCGCTCGAGGTGATGGCGCGCATGGGCGTGCACCTGCGCGCCGCGCGCCAGGCCCGGCTCGGTGCGCTCGAACGCCAGCAGGCGCGCAACGCGCTCGACGCCTTCGGCTACGCCACCATCACGGTGCGCGCGCGCGACGGCCGGCTGATGTGGCAGACCCCGCTGGCGCGCGAACTGCTGCGGCGCCATTGCAACACCGAGTCCCCCGTCACGCCCGAACCGGTGCTGCAATGGCTGCGCCGCCACCTGCCCGAGGCGCAACGCCAGCTCGAACCGCCGCGCCTGCATCTGGACCAGGGCCAGCAGCGGCTGACCTTCCGGCTGCACCGCCGCCTGGGCGAGGCCGAATGCTCGGACGACAGCCCCGAGGGCGAATGGCTGATCGTGATGGAGGAAAGCTCGGACGGCAGCGCGATCGAGGCCCTCGGCAGCGCCTTCGGCCTGACCGCGCGCGAGGCCGAGGTGCTGTACTGGGTCGCGCAGGGCAAGATCAACCGCGACATCGCCGACATCCTGGGCGCCAGCCCGGCCACCGTCAAGAAGCACCTCGAGCGCATCCACGTCAAGCTCGGGGTCGAGACCCGGACCGCTGCCGCGGCGATGGCGGTGAACCGGGTGCGGGCGCTGCAGCGCCCGGGCTGAGCGCCAGACCAGGGTGGGCCAGCCCCCCGGGCTCAGGCGGCCAGACTCAGCGCTCGCTGCGCGCCGCGAGGTAGATGCCGACCAGCAGCAGCCCGAAGCCGACCGACTGCAGCGGCGCCAGGGTTTCGCCGAAGAACAGATAGGCCATCAGGGCGCAGCCGACCGGCTCGCCCAGCGTCACCACGGCGACGAAGGAAGGCGAGACATGCTTGAGGGCCCAGTTGTAGCTGGTGTGACCGACCAGTTGCGGCCCGAGCGCCATGCCGACCAGCGCCAGCCAGCCCAGCGAGCTGAAGTCCAGCAGCGGCTGGTCCAGCGCGGCCGTGGCGCCGAACAGGAACAGCGCGGCAATGCCGTAGGCCAGCCAGATGTAGAGCGTCAGCGTCAGGCTGGCGCGCAGGCGGCGGCCGATCATCAGGTAGGCCGAGAAGCACCAGGAGCCGACGATGGCCAGGCCGTTGCCGAGCATCGGGTTGGCGCCGCTGCCCGCCTGCTGGCTGTCCGAGATGAAGATCAGCAACGAGCCCAGCAGCGACAGGCCAATGCCGGCCAGCAGGAAACGGTTCGGCAGCTCGCGGAACAGCAGGAACGAGGCGATGCCGATCCAGAGCGGATTGGTCGTCACCAGCGAGGCCGACGAGGCGACCGAGGTGTATTCGAGCGAGGTGATCCAGGTGCCGAAATGCGCGGCCAGACACAGGCCGGCCGCCAGCGCCAGCCCGAGCTGGCGCCGCGTCAGCAGCGGGCCCGAGCCCTGGCGCCGCAAGGCGCCGGCACGGCCGAGCCAGGGCAGCAGCACCAGCGGCGTGACCAGCAGCGCGGCCAGTCCGAGCCGCCAGGCGGCCACGGCCAGCGACGGGATCTGCGCCGCCTGGGCATAGCGGGCCAGGATGGCGCCGAAGGAGATGGCCAGCAGCCCGACGCCGAGCACGACGAAGGGCAGGCCGCGCGGCACCGGACGCTCGGACGAACTCAATGTCCGGCCTCCAGATAGGCGGCGCGGACCTCGGGACTGGCCAGCAGCTCGGCGCCGCTGCCCGACAGCACCACCTCGCCATGCTGCAGCACATAGCCGCGATGGGCGACGCGCAACGCGTGGTGCGCGTTCTGCTCGACCAGCAGGATGGTCATGCCGTAGTCGCGGTTGAGCTCGCGGATGATCTCGAACACGCGGCGGATGTAGATCGGCGCCAGGCCGAGCGAGGGCTCGTCGAGCATCAGCAGCTTGGGCCGGCCCATCAGCGCGCGCGCGATCGCCAGCATCTGCTGCTCGCCGCCCGACAGCGTGCCGGCGCGCTGCGCCAGGCGCTGCTCGAGGATCGGGAACATCGCGAACATGCGCTGGATGTCGGCATCGAAGTTGGCCGGATCGGCAAAGGTGGCACCGATCTGGATGTTCTCGAGCACCGTCATGCGCGGGAAGATCCGGCGTCCCTCGGGCACCAGCGCGATGCCGCGCCGGCTGACCTCGTGCGGGCTCAGCCGCGTGATGTCCTCGCCCTCGAACACGATCCGGCCGGCGCTGGCGCGCGGCGCGCCGAACAGCGTCATCATCAGCGTCGACTTGCCAGCGCCGTTGGCGCCGATCAGGGTCACGACCTCGCCGGTCGCCACCTCGAGGTCGAGGCCCTTGAGGGCGTGGATATGGCCGTAATGGGTATGCACCCCCGACAGTTTCAACAAGCTCATGCCGCGACCTCCTCGGAGTCGTCTTCGCCCAGATAGGCCTTGATCACCTGCGGGTTGTTCTGGATCTCGATCGGGGTCCCCTCGGCGATCTTGCAACCGTAGTTCAGCACCACGATATGGTCAGAGACCTTCATCACCACGCTCATGTCGTGCTCGATCAGCAGCACCGACACGCCCTCCTCGCGCGAGAGCTGCAGCAGCAGCTGGTTGAGCTCGGCCGATTCGCGCGGGTTCAGGCCGGCGGCGGGTTCGTCGAGGCACAGCAGCACCGGGTTGACGCAGAGCGCGCGCGCGATCTCGATCCGGCGCTGGGTGCCATAGGGCAGTTCACCGGCCGGGGTATCAGCCAGCGCCAGCAGACCGAGCCGCTCGAGCCAGTTCATCGCCTTTTCCAGCGCGGCGGTCTCGGCGCGGCGGTAGGACGGCAGGCCGAGCAGGCCGGCGATCGAGAACACCGACGCCCCCTGCAGCGGGTTGTGCTGGGCCACGATCAGGTTCTCCAGCACCGTCATCTTCGGGAACAGACGGATGTTCTGGAAGGTCCGCACCACCTGGGCATCGCGCGCGACGCAGTGGCTGGGCAGCGACTCGAGCCGGATCTCGCCCGCGACCGGATGCTGCAGCCGCACGCTGCCCTCGGTCGGCTTGTAGAAGCCGGTGATGCAGTTGAACAGCGTGGTCTTGCCGGCGCCGTTGGGACCGATGATCGAGGTCACCTGGCGCGCCGGCGCGGCGAAGGACAGGTCGCCGATGGCGGTCAGGCCGCCAAAGCGCATGGTCAGATGATCGACTTGCAGAATGGGGCTCATGCGGCCTCCCGTTTCGACTGGCGGATGAAGGACGAAGGTGCCTTGAGCGTCGGCTCGCGGTGCGACAGCAGGCCGCCCGGCTTCCAGACCATGATCAGGATCATCGCGGCACCGAAGATCAGCATGCGATATTCGGCGAAATCGCGGCCGACCTCGGGAATCAGCACCAGCACCAGCGAGGCCAGCACGACCCCGAGCTGGCTGCCCATGCCGCCGAGCACCACGATGGCCAGGATGATCGCCGACTCCGAGAACACGAAGGACTCGGGCGAGATGAAGCCCTGGCGCGCGGCGAAGAACACGCCGGCGAAGCCGCCCAGCATCGCGCCGAGCGCGAAGGCCGACAGCTTGACGTTGGTCACGTTCATGCCGAGCGCCTTGCAGGCGATCTCGTCCTCGCGCATGGCTTCCCAGGCGCGGCCGATCGGCAGCTTGCGCATCCGGCTGACGAACAGGTTGGTCAGCAGCGCCAGCGCCAGGATCAGGCAGTACAGGAAGACCACGCGCTGCTCGGGCAGGTACTCGAGGCCGAAGAAGCTCGAGAAGGTGGCCGGCCCGTCGTCGCTCGGCGGCTTGAACGGCAGCCCGAAGAAGGTCGGGCGCGGGATCGACGAGATGCCGTTGGGCCCGCCGGACAGGTCGGTCCAGTTGACCAGGATGATGCGGATGATCTCGCCGAAACCCAGCGTCACGATCGCCAGGTAGTCGCCGCGCAGGCGCAGCGTGGGCCAGCCCAGCAGCAGGCCGAAGGCGGCGGCCGCGCCACCGGCGACCGGCAGCGCCTCCCAGAAGCCCCAGCCGAACTGGGTCGACAGCAGCGCATAGCTGTAGGCGCCGACGGCGTAGAAGGCGACATAGCCGAGGTCGAGCAGGCCGGCCAGGCCGACCACCACGTTCAGGCCCCAGCCCAGCATGATGTAGATCAGCACCGTGGTGGCGGTGTCGATGACGTAGCGGTTGCCGCCCCAGAACAGGGGCAGTGCCAGCGACAGGCCGAGCAGGCCCCAGCCCAGCGCCTTCAGCAGCACCGGACGGCGGCTCGGGACGGGCGCGCTGCCGAGCCTGGCCTTGGTGCGCTGACGCGCGCGCAGCCGGTCACCGAGCGCGGCGAACAGCAGCCGACCCAGGAAGGCCAGCAGGATGAACAGGCCGAGCGCGGCCCAGCGCGTCCTGACTTCGAGCATGCCGCCGGCATCGACCGTGGTCAGTCCTATCATCGGAATGCCCAGCACGAGGGCCACGAAGGCCACGCCGCCGGCGTCTTTCAGGCGCTCGGACCAGGTCGGCGCGTGCGAGGTCTGGATCACAGCAGTCATTAGACTTTCTCCACTTCAGGCCGCCCGAGCAGACCGCTGGGACGGAACATCAAAACCAGGATCAGGATCGCGAAGGTGGCGACGTCCTTGTATTCGGGCGAGAGGTAGGCGGCCCAGAACGCCTCGAGCAGGCCGATGATCAGCCCGCCCAGCATCGCGCCCGGCAGCGAGCCGACACCGCCTAGCACCGCGGCGGTGAAGGCCTTGATGCCGGCAACGAAGCCGATGTAGAAATCGACCACGCCGTAATAGACCGTGACCAGCACGCCGGCGACTGCCGCCAGCGCTGCGCCGATCATGAAGGTCAGCGAGATCGTCCGGTCGACGTTGATGCCGAGCAGCGCCGTCATGGTGCGGTCCTGCTCGCAGGCGCGTTGCTGGCGGCCGAACGAGGTGCGCGTGATCAGGTAGGTGAAGCCCAGCATCAGCGCCAGCGTCACGACGATGATCAGCATCTGGCTGTACGAGAACGACACCGTGACACCGTCATGCGTGAACAGGTCGAGGCCGCCGGTCAGCAGCGGCGGAATCGGCTTGACGCGCGCGCCCTGGGTGACCTGCACCATGTTCTGCAAAAAGATCGACATGCCGATGGCCGAGATCAGCGGCGCCAGCCGGGGCGCGCCGCGCAGCGGGCGGTAGGCGATGCGCTCGACGCTCCAGCCGTAGGCCGAGGTCAGCAGGATCGCGACCACCAGCACGATCAGCAGCGCCAGCGGCACCGACGTCACGCCCAGCGCCGCCAGCAGGGTGAAGCTGGTCACCGCGATGAAGGCCGACACCATGTAGATGTCACCATGGGCAAAGTTGATCATGCCGATGATGCCGTACACCATGGTGTAGCCGATGGCGATCAGGCCGTAGACCGAGCCGAGGGCCAGTCCGTTGATGAGTTGTTGGAAGGCATGGGCAAGCATGTTCCGGATCCTCCTGCAATGAGGCAATGAAACCGGGCCCGGAAAGTCCCGGGCCCGGCAGCCCCGCCGGCATCAAGGCGATGCGCGGGGGGCCTGTGAGAGAAAAACGGTCAGATCCGGTGCCGGTGGCACGGAGGCTGGATCACTTGACGTAGTCGTACTTGCCGTCTTTCCACTGGTAGACGACAAAGGCCGGCGCCTTGCTGTTGCCCTTGGCATCGAAGGACATCTTGCCGAGCACGGTGTCGAAGCTGCCGTTGTGCAGGTTCTTCTCGAGATCGGCGAACTTGACGCTGTTGGCATTCTTGGCCGCCTGCTCGAACAGCTGGAAGGCGGCGTAGGCGTACAGCACATAGCCTTCGGGCTCGACCTTGGCGTCGCGGAACTTCTTGACGATCGGGGCGGCGGCCGGGTTCTTGCGCGCATCCGGGCCGAAGGTGAACAGCACGTTGTTCGAGGCCTTGCCGGCGGCGGTCACCAGCTCGGTGTTGGACATGGTGTCGCCGCCCATGACGGTCAGGTCGAGCTTGGCCTGCTCGGCCTGGCGCAGGATCAGCGCGACTTCGGTGTGGTAGCCGCCAAAGGCCATCACCTCGACGCCGGCCTGCTTGAGCTTGGCGATCAGGCCCGAGTAGTCCTTCTCGCCGGCGGTGATCGACTCGCGCAGCGCGGGCTTGCTGCCCTTGGCGCTCATGGCCTTGGCGATCTCGTCGGCCAGGCCCTTGCCGTAGGCGCTCTTGTCGTCGATGACGGCGATCTTCTTGCCCTTGAAATGGTCGACCAGGTAGGCGCCGGCAACCTGACCCTGCTGGTCGTCACGGCCGGCGATCGCGAACACGTTCTTCAGGCCGCGATCGGTGACCTTGGGGTTGGTCGAGACCGTGGCCATCGGGATGTTGGCTTCCAGATAGACCTCGGACGCGGGAATGGTGGACGAAGAGCACCAGTGGCCGTGCATGAAGGCGATCTTCTTGTTGACCATCTGGTTGGCGACCGCCACCGCCTGCTTGGGGTCGCAGGCGTCGTCGCCGACTTCGAGCACCAGCTTCTGGCCCAGCACGCCGCCGCGGGCGTTGATGTCGGCGATCGCCATCTCGGCGCCCTTCCTGATCTGGTCGCCGGCCGAGGCGTACTGACCCGACATCGGTCCGGCAATGGCGACCACCGTATCGGCAACGGCAGCACCCGACAGGGCGGCAAACACCGCGCTAGCAATCAACGCTTTTTTCATGGCTATTTCCTTGGAATGGAGGGATCAGACGGGACTCGTGCGCGGTTCGGCGCGGTGTTCGGAGAGGTAATTCACCAGGGAGGCTCCGGCATCGAGCACATGGGCCCGCGTCAGAGTTGCCGCCCTCTCCGCATCCCGGGCGGCAAACGCATCGATGATGATGTGATGCTCGCGCTGGGTTTTCGGCAATTCGGGGGTCACGGCCAGGACGGCACGCACGAAGCGCTCCACCTTGTCGTACAGGGAACGGATTTCCGCCAGCAGCACCGGGCGCTGGGCGTCGCCATAGAGGGCGGAATGCAGCTGCCAGTTGAGCTCGCCCCAGCGGGCCGGGTTGCTTTCGGAGCGAAAGGCCTCGAGCGCGGCACGCGCCTTTTCCAGGTTGGCGTCGCTGATGCGCGGCGCCGACAGTTCGGCGGCACGCGCCTCGAGCATGGCGCGGATCTCGACATATTCCCAAATCTCGTCGGGCGACATCGAGGCCACCATCGCACCCTTGTTGCGGATGAAGTTGACCAGACCCTCGGCCTCGAGCCGCTTGAGCGCCTCGCGCACCGGGATCTTGCTGACATGGAAATGTTCGGCCAGTTCATCCTGCTTGAGCAGGGTGCCGCAACCGAGCTGGCCCGAGACGATCGCCTCGCGCAGGGTGCCGGCCACGAAGTCCGAGGTCGACAGGCGAGCGGCCTGGGGCAGGGAAAGCCGCAGCAGCGGCGACGCATCACCGGCAAGGGAGAGGGAGCTGCTGGAATCCACAGGGCGGCCTTGTTGCTGAATCAGGGGGGTTGGAAGCAAGAGAACTTCGCATATTGTCTTACCGTATACGATATACGGTAACGAGGGTTTACCCTGTTTTCATCAAGATTTCATGCGCTTGCCGCACCAGCACCCGCCTGGTGCCGGGCCCAAGCGGGTAGTCAAAGCCACTCGCTATGATCACCGGCCATGAAATCCGATCTACTGGCGCTGGCCGCCATTGCACTCTGGGGCACGCTGGCCGCCCTGGGCGTCGAACTGGCGCATGTGCCGCCTTTCCTGCTGACCGGGCTCGGGCTGCTGGCCGGCAGCCTGATCGCGCTGCCGCTGTCGCGGTTCCGCCTGCAGGCCTGGAAAGTGCCGCTGCCGACGCTGCTGGTCGGCGTCTACGGCTTGTTCGGCTTTCACTGGCTGCTGTTCCTGGCACTGCGCAATGCGCCAGCGGTCGAGGCCAACCTGATCAACTACCTGTGGCCGCTCGGCATGGTGGTGCTGGCGCCGCTGTTCCTGCCGGGCGTGCGCCTGCATGGCCGGCATGTGATCGCCGCGCTGCTGGGGTTTGCCGGCGCCGCGATCGCCATCCTCGGTCGCGGCGGCGAGGCCTCCAGCGCCGGCACGGGCTTTCAGTCCGGCTATCTGCTGGCGCTGGCATCGGCCTTTGTCTGGGCCAGCTATTCGCTGCTGACGCGCCGGGTGCCGGCCTTCCCGACCGCGGCGGTCGGCAGCTTCGCGGTGGTGTCCGGGCTGCTGTCGCTGGCCTGCCATGCCCTGCTCGAGCCCGCGACGGCGCTGAGCGCCGGCGACATCGCGCTGATTGCGCTGCTGGGGCTCGGCCCGCTCGGCGGGGCCTTCTTCCTGTGGGATGCGGCGATCAAGTGCGGCGACCCAAGGCGGATCGGCTTGCTGGCCTTCATCACGCCGCTGCTGTCGACCGCGCTGCTGCTGCTGAGCACGGGACAGGCGCTGCGCTGGAACATCGCGCTGGCGGCCGCGCTGGTGGTCGGCGCCGCCGCCTGGGGCAGCCGGCAGCCGCGGCGCTGAGGCGCGCCAGCACCAGCGCGCTGAACTCGTGGCCGAGCGGGATCGCGGCAAAGGCCAGGCTCTGCTGCTGGTCGGATGGTGGCGGCACCTTCCTTCCACTTGGCCGGGCAGACCTGGCCCGGGTGGTTGGCGACGAACTGGGCCGCCTTGAGCTTGCGCAGCGTTTCCTGGACATCGCGGGCCACGGCGTTGTCGTGCACTTCCATGGTCTTGATCACGAAGGTACCGCGCAGCGCCAGGACGGACAAACTTTGGCGCTACAGTCACCCCATGACCGACCATTTGCCCTCGCAACAAGACCCCGCATCGACCGTGCGCGACCGCCGCGTCAGTTCTTGGTGGCGCGCGCTCGCCATCCTGCTCGCGCTGCTGCTGTTCATCGGCGGCGCGACCGGCCTCAGCCTGTTCGAGCAGTTCAAGACCCAGGTCCGGCACCTGCAGGGCCAGCTGGCGGGAAAACCGCAAATCCATCAGCTCGCGGTGCTGCTCGACGCCCAGCAGCAGCCGGCCATGCTGGTGACCGTCGACCCGGTCTCGAAACTGATCCAGTTGCAGCGCCTGAACCAGGTCAGCGAAGGCCGGGAGGACGGCCTGCAGCTCTGGGCGCTGAACGGCGACCAGGCCCCGCTCTCGCTCGGTCTGATCGGGCGCCGTCAGCAGACGCCGCAACTGCCGCTCGACGCTGCCGCGCTGGCCGCGCTGGGCAGCGCGACCGAACTCGCCGTCAGCGTCGAAGGCAAGGACGGCGTGCCCGAGGGCCAGGGCCCGAGCCTGCCCTGGCTGTTCCGCGGCCCTCTGGTCGACAAGGCGCTCTGAGTACGGCAGCGCAAGCCGCGCGACAGGCTGTCCGGGCAACATGCTGGCATCAGCCTTCAAGGAGCCAACCTTGCCTGTCAGCAAAGATGAAGTCGCGGCCTTCCTGGCCGCCGAATTTCCGCAAAGCCTGTGCGTCGTCGAAGCCGTCGGCGACCGTGGCGCCACCGTCTCGCACCGGGTCGGTCCGGCCGAGCTGCGCCCGGGCGGCACGGTCTCGGGGCCGGTCCTGATGGGCGTGGCCGACGTCGCGCTCTATGTCGCGCTGCTCGGCGAGATCGGCATCGTGCCGCTGGCCGTCACGACCGACCTGAGCATCCATTTCCTGCGCAAGCCCTCGGCCGAACGCCGCATCATCGGGGTCTGCAAGCTGATCAAGGTCGGCCGCCTGCTCGCGACCGGCGAAGTCCTGCTCTACTCCGAGGGGCTGGAGGAGCCGGTGGCCCATGTGGTCGGCAGCTATGCGATACCGCAGCCGCCGCAAGCCTGACAGACAGCAACATGCCACGAGGTCCGGGCCGGCTGGCGCTGGCGGCCGATTTGCCGGCCGCGCAGCGGACGGATGAGGCTGACAGTGCCAGCCGGCCCGGACCTCTACCTCACTGGACAGTCAGATCGCCACCAGCTGCCGGATCCCCTTCTCGGGCATCTCGGCGCCGGGGCCGCTGGCGATCACCTCGCCGCGCTCCATGACCAGGTAGCGATCGGCCAGCTCCTCGGCGAAGTCGTAGTACTGCTCGACCAGCACGATCGCCATCGGCTCGCCGTTCAGGCCTTCCTTGGCCAGCTTCTTCAGCACCTTGCCGATGTCCTTGATGATGTTGGGCTGGATGCCCTCGGTCGGCTCGTCGAGCACCAGCAGTTTCGGCGCTGCCGCCAGCGCGCGCGCGATCGCGAGCTGCTGCTGCTGGCCGCCCGACAGGTCGCCGCCGCGGCGGCCCAGCATCTGCTTGAGGACCGGGAACAGCTCGTAGAGCGCGGGCGGGATCGGCGTGCCGGCCTTCTTGGTCGCCAGGCCCATCAGCAGGTTCTCGTGCACGGTCAGGCGGCCGAAGATCTCGCGCCCCTGCGGCACGAAGCCGATGCCGGCGCGGGCGCGCTCGTAGGGCGTGGTCTTCTCGATAGGCTGGCCGTCGAGCAGGATGCGGCCGGCGCGAATCGGCACCAGGCCCATCAGCGACTTCAGCAGCGTGGTCTTGCCGACGCCGTTGCGGCCCAGCACGACCGTGATCTCGCCGGCCTTGGCCTCGAGGTCGACGCCGCGCAGGATATGCGAGCCGCCGTAATACTGGTGGATTTGTTCGATCTGCAACATGGTGATGTCCTTCAGCGGCCCAGATAGACCTCGATCACGCGCTCGTCGGCCTGGACCTGATCGAGCGTGCCCTCGGCCAGCACGGCGCCGTCACACAGCACGGTCACCTTCTCGCTGATGGCGCGGATGAAGCTCATGTCGTGCTCGACCACCATCAGCGAATGCTTGCCCTTGAGCGTCAGGAACAGCTCGGCGGTGCGCGCGGTCTCCTCGTCGGTCATGCCGGCCACCGGCTCGTCGAGCAGCAGCAATTTCGGCTCCTGCATCAGCAGCATGCCGATCTCGAGCCACTGCTTCTGGCCATGGCTCAGGTCACCCGAGCGGCGCCGGACGGCATCCTTCAGGTGGATGGTCTGCAGCACCTCGGACAGCCGGTCCTTCTGCTCGCCGTTGAGGCCGAAGGTCATGCTGGGCCAGACCCCCTTGTGCGTGGCCAGCGCGAGCTCGAGGTTCTCGAACACCGTCAGCTCCTCGAACACGGTCGGTTTCTGGAACTTGCGGCCGATGCCGAGGGCCGCGATCTCGGGCTCCTTGTAGCGCAGCAGGTCGATGGTCGAGCCGAAGAACACCGTACCCGAATCGGGCCGGGTCTTGCCGGTGATGATGTCCATCATCGTGGTCTTGCCGGCGCCGTTGGGGCCGATGATGCAGCGCAGCTCGCCGGGGGCAATGTCCAGGCTGAGGTTGTTGATGGCCTTGAAGCCGTCGAAGCTGACCTGCACGTCCTCGAGGTAGAGGATGCGGCCATGGGTGGTGTCGACCTCGCCGCGCACCAGCGGGCGCGAGAAGGCGGCGGCGCGGCCGCCCGAGGCGGTCTTGCCCTGCACCAGGGCCTCCTGCGCGCGCTCGTAGCGCTGCGCGCCTTGCTCCATCAGCTCGGGCGTCATGCCTGGCCTCCTTTCTTGATCCGCAGTTTCTGCACCAGGCCGACCACGCCCTGCGGCAGGTACAGCGTCACGACGATGAACAGCGCGCCCAGGCAGTAGAGCCAGAACTCGGGGAAGGTCACGGTCAGCCAGCTCTTGGCGCCGTTGACGATGAAGGCGCCGACGATCGGGCCGATCAGCGAGGCCCGGCCGCCGACCGCGGCCCAGACCGCGATCTCGATGCTGTTGGCCGCGCTCATCTCGCCCGGGTTGATGATGCCGACCTGCGGCACGTAGAGCGCGCCGGCGACCCCGCACATCACGGCCGAGATGACCCAGATCGTCAGCTTGTACGGCAGCGGGTCGTAACCGCAGAACATCACGCGGCTCTCGGCATCGCGGATCGCCTGCAGCACGCGGCCGAACTTGCTGTTGACCAGCCAGCGCGCGAACAAATAGCAGCCCAGCAGCGTCAGCCCGGTCAGCACGAACAAGGTCATGCGCATCTGCTGCGTCGCCAGCGGCAGGCCGAGCAGGCGCTTGAAGTCGGTGAAGCCGTTGTTGCCGCCGAAGCCGGTCTCGTTGCGGAAGAACAGCAGCATGGCCGCGAAGGTCAGCGCCTGGGTGATGATCGAGAAATACACCCCCTTGATGCGCGAGCGGAAGGCGAAGTAGCCGAACACGAAGGCGACCAGTCCCGGCACCAGCAGCACCAGCAGCAAGGTGGCGGCGAAGCTGTCGGACAGGGCCCAGGTCCAGGGCAGTTCCTTCCAGTCCAGGAACACCATGAAGTCGGGCAGGTCGCTCTGGTAGCTGCCCTCGCGGCCGATCTGGCGCATCAGGTACATGCCCATCACATAGCCGCCGAGCGCGAAGAACAGGCCGTGGCCCAGGCTCAGGATGCCGGTATAGCCCCAGATCAGGTCCATCGCCAGCGCGCAGATCGCGTAGCACATGATCTTGCCGAGCAGACCGACCAGGTAGTCGCTGAGGTGAAAGATGCTGTCGGCCGGCAGCAGCAGGTTCAGCGCCGGCGCCACCGCGCAGACCACCAGCAGCGCGACCAGGATCGCGCCCCAGCCGCTGCGCGCCAGCAAGGGGCCCTTGGCCGGCAGACCCGGGGCGGAAGTCAGAACTTGAGTTGTCATGAGGATGGCTCCCGGATCAGGCCTGGCGACCCTTGAGGGCGAAGATGCCCTGCGGCCGCTTCTGGATGAAGACGATGATGAAGACCAGCACCGCGATCTTGGCCAGCACCGCGCCGGCCCAGCCCTCGAGCAGCTTGTTCAGCAGCCCCAGGCCCAGCGCGGCGTAGACCGTGCCGGCCAGCTGGCCGACCCCGCCCAGCACCACCACCATGAAGCTGTCGACGATGTAGTTCTGGCCCAGGTCCGGGCCGACGTTGCCGACCTGGCTCAAGGCGCAGCCGGCCAGACCGGCGATGCCGGAGCCGAGCGCGAAGGCGTAGGTGTCGATCCGCGCCGTGTTGACGCCCATGCAGGAGGCGATCGGACGGTTCTGCGTCACGCCGCGCACGAACAGGCCGAGCCGGGTCTTGCCGATCAGCAGCGCGACCGCCAGCAGCACCGCGAAGGCGAAGACGATGATCACGATCCGGTTCCAGGGCAGGGTCAGGCTGCCGAGCAGCGTGATGCCACCGCTCATCCAGGACGGGTTCTCGACCCCGACGTTCTGCGCGCCGAACAGGCTGCGCACGCCCTGCATCAGCACCAGGCTGATGCCCCAGGTCGCGAGCAGGGTCTCGAGCGGGCGGCCGTAGAGGAAGCGGATCACGCTGCGCTCCATCGCCGCGCCGACCAGCGCCGAGGCCAGGAAGGACAGTGGCAGCGCCGCCAGCAGGTAATAGTCGAACGCGCCCGGCAGGTAATGGCGGAACGCCAGCTGCACCAGGTAGGTCGCGTAGGCGCCGATCATGATCAGCTCGCCATGCGCCATGTTGATCACGCCCATCAGGCCGTAGGTGATCGCCAGCCCGAGCGCGGCCAGCAGCAGGATCGAGCCCAGGCTGAAGCCGGTGAACATCTGGCCCAGCACCGAGGCCGTGCTGAGCGCGCGCTCGACCGAGCTGAGGGCCTGGCTCAGCGCGGTCTTGACGGCCGGGTCGGTCTCGGACTCGAGCCGCTGGCTCAGCAGGGCCTTGACGATCGGCTGGCCGACCCCGGCCAACCGGCGCGCGGCGGCGCTGCGTTGCGCCGGGTCGGTGCTGGCCAGGTGCAGTGCGGCCTGCGCCAGCTGCAGCGACTCGCGCGCGGCCGGGTCGAGCCGGGCGGCAAACTCGGGCGACAGCGCGCGCTCGACCAGCGGCAACTGGGCCGGGGTCGGGTCGTCGAAGGCGCCGCGCTGCAGGATGGCGGCCGCCTCGCGCTGGCGCGCGGCATCGCCCTTCAGCAGATCCATGCCGGCCAGCGCGCTGTCGAGCGCGCCGCGCAGGCGGTTGTTGACCACGGCCTCCTCGGCGCCGTCAGCGAGCGCAACGACCGCGCCGCTGACGGCATCGATGGCCTCGGCACCCTGCACGATCAGCACCCGACCGTCCTGCAGCTGCACGCTCTCGTCGGACAGGGCGCGGATCAGCGCATGGGCTTGCGCGTCGTCGCTGGCGGCCAGCTGCAGCAGCTGCGCCACCCGCTCGTCGGCCTCGCCGGCGGCCAGCTCCAGGGCCTGCGGCGCCGTCAGGGCATGGGCGGCCAGCGGCAGGCCGCTGGCACAAGCCAGGCTCAGGCCCAGCCCCAGTCTCAGCACGCTGTGCCGCAGCGCGTCCATCATCTTGTGTCGCATCATCGACTTCCCGAAAAAACAGCGGGCCGCAGCAAGGCAGCCCGTTCAAGCCTCCAGGCAGCGGGGGCAGGCCGCAGCCCTGCCCCGCTAGCTGGTCCGATCGCCTTACTTCTTGGCCGGCACGTTGGCCTTGCCGGCGTTCTCGGCGATGTAGTCGCTCCACGGGTCGGCGACCACCGGGCCCTTGGTCTTCCAGACCACCTTGAACTGGCCGTCAGCCTTGACCTCGCCGATGAAGACCGGCTTGTGCAGGTGATGGTTTTCCTTGTCCATGGTGCTGACGAAGCCGCCCGGCGCCTTGAAGGTCTGGCCGGCCATGGCCGCGATCACCTTGTCGGTGTCGGTCGACTTGGCCTTGGCGACGGCCTGGGCCCACATGTTGATGCCGATGTAGGTCGCCTCCATCGGGTCGTTGGTCAGCGGCTTGTCCTTGTGGCCCGGAATGTTCTTGGCCTTGGCGTAGTCGCTCCACTTCTTGACGAACTCGGTGTTGGCCGGGTTCTTGACGCTCATGAAGTAGTTCCAGGCCGCCAGGTGGCCGACCAGCGGCTTGGTATCGACGCCGCGCAGCTCTTCCTCGCCGACGCTGAAGGCCACCACCGGCACGTCCTTGGCCTTCAGGCCGGCGTTGCCGAGTTCCTTGTAGAACGGCACGTTGGAGTCGCCGTTGATGGTCGAGATCACGGCCGTCTTCTTGCCCTCGGACGAGAACTTCTTGATCTTGGCGATGATGGTCTGGTAATCGCTGTGGCCGAAGGGGGTGTACTCCTCGATGATGTCGGACTCGGCGACACCCTTGGACTTCAGGAAGGCGCGCAGGATCTTGTTGGTGGTGCGCGGGTAGACATAGTCGGTGCCGAGCAGCACGAAGCGCTTGGCCTCGCCGCCGTCCTTGCTCATCAGGTACTCGACCGCGGGGATGGCCTGCTGGTTCGGCGCCGCGCCGGTGTAGAACACGTTCTTGGACAGCTCCTCGCCCTCGTACTGCACCGGGTAGAACAGCAGGCTGTTCTTTTCCTCGAACACCGGCAGCACCGACTTGCGCGAGACCGAGGTCCAGCAGCCGAACACCACCGCGACCTTGTCCTGGTCGATCAGCTGCTTGGCCTTCTCGGCGAACAGCGGCCAGTTCGAGGCCGGGTCGACCACCACCGGCTCGAGCTTCTTGCCGAGCACGCCGCCCTTGGCGTTGATCTCGTCGATCGCCATCAGCACCGTGTCCTTCAGCACGGTCTCGGAGATCGCCATCGTGCCCGACAGGCTGTGCAGCACGCCGACCTTGATGGTGTCGGCGGCATGGGCCGGCAGGCCGAACAGGCCCATGGAAGCGACGGCGGCAGCGGCCGACAGGGTCTTGAGGGTCAGGCGACGCGTGGAATGGCTGGACATGGCGGTTTCCGTTTCTCTGGCAGTTGATGGAGCTTTTCGCTGCATTCCGGGCTGTTTGGACCTTTTTGCAGCGGATGTCTCCATGCTAGGGATCGGCCCCCGAACCGTCTGTACGCCAGATGGCGTACGCGCGCCAGCCGGGCCCGGCCTCAGACGCTCCAGATCCGCGGCGGCTGGTCGGCCATGCCCCAGGCCTCGCGCCGCAGCAGCGCCCAGAGCGCCTGCCAGAGCTGCATCAGCGGCTCGACCTGGCCGGCCAGCGCGCGCACCACCAGCAGGTGGTCGTTCGGGCAGGTCGCGCCGCAGCGCGGCGCCAGCGCATGGGCCTCGATCAGGTCGCGGCAGGCCTCGAGCAGCGCCTCGCGCCGGGTGCGCGTCAGCGCGCTGCCGCAGGCCAGCACCAGCGTGGCCAGCGCGCTCTGGCCGTCGAGGCCGACCGGGCTGCGCAGCAGGCGCAGGTCGGCGGCGTCGAGCCGGGCGCGCTCGAGCCAGACCCCGGGCCAGTCCCATTGCTGCTCGAGGCAGCCGCTGGCAAACGGCAGCCCGGCGGCCGGCAGGCCCAGGCTGACGACATCCCAGGCCAGCAGCTCGGCGCCCGGCGCGATCTGGAGCTCGACCCGGTTCAGCGCGCGGCAACCGTCATAGGCCAGGGTCTCGAGCGGCAGCCATTCCAGCCGCGCGCCCGCTTCCAGCGCCAGTCGCACCCGCTGCTCGGCCGGCTCGCCGCTGGCGTTGCGGTAGAAGCGGGTCGCGCCCGGGGTCGAGACCAGCGCATGCGCACCCGTCGCGACGCTGACGTCGATCTCGAGCCGGTCGCCCTGCACCAGCCCGCCGGGCGGATGGACGATCACGTTGTGGCAGACCGCCGGCCCCTCGGGATAGAGGCTCTTGAAGATGCGCAGCGGGCCGCTGTGGCGGTGCCGCAGCAGGGTCTGGCCGCTCGGATCGCGGCGATACTGGAGATCGAGATGGGCTTGCCAGGGCATGGATCGGAAGGTAGACGGACAAACCCCGCCATCATGCAAGATCAATGCCCAACTGGCCGTGCCGGGCCGGGCCGTGCCTCAGGCCAGCTGGGCGATCGTGGCCCGGAAACGCCGCAGCGACAGCGCGAACAGCAGCGAGCCGATCAGCGCCAGCGCGACGAAGGAGCTCCAGACCACGTCGATGCCGGCGCCGCGGTAGAGGATGGCCTGGCTCAGCTCGGTGAAATGGGTGGTCGGCGCCAGCGACATCGCCCACTGGACCCAGGTCGGCATGCTCTCGCGCGGGGTCACGCCGCCCGACAGCATCTGCAGCGGCATCATGATCAGCACCATCAGCAGGCCGAACTGCGGCATGCTGCGCGCCAGCGTCGCCATGAAGATGCCCATCGAGGTGGTCGCGAACAGGTGCAGCGCCACGCCGCTGAAGAACAGCCCGAGCGAACCCTCGATCGGCACCTGCAGCACGCCGCGGATCACGCCGTTGAGCGACAGCGCCGACGCCAGCAGCACGACCAGCGCCATCGACCAGATCTTGGCCAGCATGATCTCGGTCGGCGTGACCGGCATCACCAGCAGATGCTCGACCGTGCCATGCTCGCGCTCGCGGATCAGCGCCGCGCCAGTCAGGATGATCGACAGCATCGTGATCAGGTTGACCAGCTCCATCGGCGCACCGAACCAGGTGTTGGACAGGGTCGGGTTGAAGCGGATCCGGCTCACCAGCTCGACCGGGGCCACCGGCACGGAGCGGTCGCGCTGCAGGAACTCGGCGACCTCGCCCTGGATGATCTGCTGCGCGAAGCCGCTGCCGGCAAAGGCCTGGCTCATGCGGGTCGCGTCGACATTGAGCTGCAGCGTCGGCGTCCGGCCCGCCAGCAGGTCACGCTGGAAATCGGGCGGAATCGTCAGCACCAGCGTGTAGCGGCCAGCGTCGAGGCCCGGGTCGACCTCGGCCTGGCTGATCCGCAGCGGCGGCGTGAACGAGGGCGGATAGAAGGCGCCGATGATCCGCGCCGACAGCGCCGAATCGTCCTCGTCGACCACCGCGATCGGCGTGCGGTGCAGCGTCTCGGGCATCGCGGTGCCGGCGGTGTAGACCGCGACCGTGAAGGTGTAGCCGATCAGGAACAGCATCATCGGGTCGCGCCACAGGCTCCAGAGCTCCTTGACGCCAAGGCGGTAGATGTTGGCAAGGTAGCGCAATCAGGCCTCCTGCTTCCTCAGCAGCAGCACGGCCAGGCCTAGGATCAATGGCGCGGCAACGATCAGCGGCCAGAAGTTGGCCGCCAGGTCATGGAAGCCCAGCGCCTTGCTGAAGACGCCACGGCTGATCACGAACATGTGGCTGGCCGGGTGGATCTCGCCGATCCAGCGCCCCATGCCCTCGAGCGACGAGACCGGGTGGATCAGGCCGGCGAACTGCACCGCCGGGATCAGCGTGCCGACCATGGCGAAGAAGATCGCGGCGATCTGGCTGCGCACCAGCGTCGAGGCCAGCAGGCCCATGCCGGTCGAGCTCAGGCTGTAGAGCAGCGCGGCCAGCGCCAGCGTCGCGAAGCTGCCGGTCATCGGCACGCCGAAGACCGTGACGGCGGCCAGGCTCATCAGGCCGAAGTTGACCAGCGCCAGCGCGACATAGGGCAGCTGCTTGCCGATCAGGAACTCGGTGCGCGTGGTCGGCGTGACATAGAGGTTGATGATCGAACCGAGCTCCTTCTCGCGCACCACCGCCAGCGCCGTCAGCATGGCCGGCAGCATCAGCAGCAGCAGCGGGATCACCGCCGGCACCATCGCGGGCAGGCTCTTGATGTCGGGGTTGTAGCGAAAGCGGGTCTCGACCGCGACCGCCGCCGCTGGCGTCATCCCCGTGCGCTGGCGCAGCTGCTGGCCCAGCCAATGCTGATGCAGGCCCTGCACGAAACCGCTGACGGTCTCGGCGCGCTGCGGCATCGCGCCATCGATCCAGGCCCCGATCTGCACCGGGTCACCGCGCTCGACCCGGCGCGCGAAGCCCGGCGGGATCTCGAGCGCCAGCGACAGCTCGCCACTGCGCAGCCGCCGGTCCAGCTCGGCGTAATCCTGCAGCGGCGGCCGCTCGACGAAATAGTTCGAGCCCGACAGATTCAGCGCGTAGTCGCGGCTGAGGGCGGTCTGGTCGCGGTCGAGCAAGGCGTAGCGCAGATGCTCGACATCCATGCTGATGCCGTAGCCCATCACGAACATCAGCAGCAGCGAACCCAGCAGCGCCAGCGCGCCGCGCACCGGGTCGCGCTGCAGCTCGAGCGCCTCGCGCCAGCTGTAGCTGTAGATCCGGCGCAGGCTGCGGCGCAGCCGGCTTGAGGGTTCCGGACGGCTGGCCACGCGCGTGTTGTCCGCGTCGGCGGCCAGCGGCCCGGCTGGCGCGGCGTCGGTGGCAGACCCGGCGCCGCCACCCGCCGCCAGCAGGTGGGCGATGAAGGCCTGTTCCAGCGTCGCCACGCCGCGCTCGGCCACGATCGCTGCTGGCGCCGCGCTGGCCAGCACCCGGCCGGCATGCATCAGCGAGATCCGGTCGCAGCGCTCGGCCTCGTTCATGAAATGGGTCGAGATGAAGATCGTGACCTTGTCGCGCCGCGCCAGCTCGATCATCAGGCGCCAGAACTGGTCGCGCGCGATCGGGTCGACGCCCGAGGTCGGCTCGTCCAGGATCAGCAGCTCAGGTCTATGCACCATCGCCACGGCCAGCGACAGGCGCTGGCGCATGCCGAGCGGCAGCTTCTCGGGCAGCTCGGCCAGCACCTCGCCGAGGCCGAAGCGCCCGACCATCTCGGCCACGCGCTGCGCCACCTCGGCCTCGGGCACATGGAACAGGCGCGCGTGCAGCGCCAGGTTCTGTGCCACCGTCAGCTCGCCGTAGAGCGAAAAGGACTGCGACATGTAGCCGACCCGGCGCCGCGTCGCCATGTCCTTCGGATCGACCGGATAGCCGAACAGCCTGGCTTGGCCAGAGCTGGCCGGCAACAGGCCGGTCAGCATCTTCATCGTGGTCGACTTGCCGCAGCCGTTCGAGCCCAGGAAGCCGAAGATCTCGCCGCGCTGGATGCGCAGGCTGACCTGATCGACCGCGACGAAATCGCCGAAGCGCATCGTCAGGCCGTCGGCCTCGATCGCCAGGTCCTGATCCGGCTCGAGCGGCGGGATCTCGATCGCCTGATGGCCCTGCCGCCTGGCTTCGGGCAGCAAGGCAATGAAGGCCGCCTCCAGGGTCGCGGCCCCGGTGCGCTGGAGCAGATCGGCCGGCCGGCCCTCGGCCAGGACCTGGCCCGCATCGAGCGCGATCAGCCAGTCGAAGCGCTGCGCCTCATCCATGTAGGCGGTCGCCACCAGCACGCTCATGCCGGGGCGCTCGGCCCGGATGCCATCGATCAGCTGCCAGAACTGGGCCCGGGCCAGCGGATCGACGCCGGTGGTCGGCTCGTCGAGGATCAGCAGGTCCGGGTCGTGGATCAGCGCGCAACACAGGCCGAGCTTCTGCTTCATGCCGCCAGACAGCTTTCCGACCGGGCGCGCCAGGAAAGGCTGCAGGCCGGTGGCCTGGGTCAGCTGGTCGATGCGCTGGCGGCGCTCGGCCGCGTCGTGGCCGAACAGGCGGGCGAAGAACTGCAGGTTCTCCTCGACCGACAGGGTCGGATAGAGGTTCTTGCCCAGGCCCTGCGGCATGTAGGCAATGCGCGGGCAGACCTGCTGGCGATGGCGCTGGCGCGCCATGTCGCCGCCCAGCACCTCGATCCGGCCGGTCTGCAGCGCGCGCGCGCCGGCCAGCAGCGACAGCAGGCTCGACTTGCCGACCCCGTCCGGGCCGATCAGGCCGACCCGGCAGGCAGCCGGAATCTCCAGCGTCACGCCCGCGAGCGCGACCACCTGCTGGTAACGCTGCACCACCCCCTCGAGCCGCGCCACCGGCGCCAGCACGGCGCCCAGGGGCGACGGCCCGGTCACGGCCGCCCCTTGAGCGCCAGTTCAGCCGGCCAAGCGGCCTTGGGGTCGAGCTTGAGCCAGGCCACGCCGGGCAGGCCGGTCTTGACCTGGTCGAGATGGCGCAACAGCAACTCGCGGTCGACCTGGGCCCGCACGCGGAACATCAGCTTCTGGCGCTCGCTGGCGGTCTCGACCGTCTTGGGCGTGAACTGGGCCTGGCTGGCCACGAACGAGACCTTGGCCGGGATCACGAACTCTGGCGCGGTGTCGAGCACGATCCGCGCCTCGCTGCCGAGCGCGACCCGGCCGGCCACGGTCTCGGGCAGGAAGAAGGTCATGTAGACATCGGACAGGTCGACCAGATCGAGCACGCGCCCGCCGCCGGCGACGATCTCGCCCGGATGCGCGATCAGGAACTGGACCCGGCCATCGCGCGGCGCCTTCAGCACGCTGTCGGCCAGCTCGACGTCGATCCGGGCCAGCGTCGCCTCGAGGGCCCGGACCTGGGCCTGGGCGGCGGGGATCTGGGTCCTGGCGGCCCGGACGGCAGCCTCGGCGGCACGCGCCTGGGCCTGGGCCGCGCTGAGGATCGCCTGCTGGTTGCGCCGCTTGGCGCGGTCATCCTCGAGCAGCTGATCGGAAAAGAAGCCTTCGCGCGCCAGCTGCTCCGAACGCAGCAGCCGCCGCTGCGCCATGTCGAGCTCGCTCTCGCGCTGCACCACCAGCGCCAGCGCGGCCTGGTGGTTGCTGTCGGCCTGCGCCACCTGGACCTCGGTGGTGCCGACCGCCTGCTGGGCCTGCTGCAGGCGGGCCAGCGCCTCGTCGCGCTGCGCCTGCAGGCTGTCGACCTGCATCCGGGCCAGCACCTGACCGGCCTTGACGAAGTCGCCCTCGCCGACCGTGATCTCGGTCACCCGGCCGGCCAGCCTGCTGGCGACCGCGATCTCGGTCGCCTCGATGCGGCCATTGCCCTTGACCAGGCCATCGGGCAGGCCCGAGTCGCGCCAGGGCGCCCACCAGAACAACCCGAGGCCGATCGCCGCCAGCAAGACCAGCGGCCAGAGGGCCGACTTCCACCGACTTGTCATTTTCAGATCCCTGAGCTTTTTCCCCATTATGCGGCGGGGGCCCGGGTCATGACGGCACAGATCGAGGCCGGTTCAGCTCAACTCAGATCGGATCGCAGAGCAGCTTGGACAGGGCCGCGATATTGGCCGCGCTCGGCACCTGCGGCTTCATCTCGTCTTCCTCGGCGGTGGCGTTCTCGTGCGCCTGGATCGCCTTGACCATCTCGTACTGGTTCTCCCAGGTGATGGTCGCGCCGGGCGGGCAGAGGTCGCGCAGGGTGCCGAACCAGTAGTAGCCATCGGCGCCACCGAACAGCTTGTCGATGCCACCGGCATCGCCGGAGGACAGACCATGGGCCGCCAGGACCAGGTTGAGCTTGTGGTGGGAGACTGAGTAATGCATGGAACTTCCTAGAGAGCCGATCGTCGGGCCGGCGATTGTACTGAAAGGGCTGGCGCCCCCTGGACGGCACAAAGCCCGCTTCAGGCCGGGGCTTGAGCGGGCTTTGTGGGTTCGGTCCCGCAGGACCGGACGGGACTCAGGTCCCGCCTGGAGTCATCACTGACCCAGGATGCGGGCTTCCATCTGGGCCTTGGTCGCGACCAGCGCCTGGGGCAGGTGGTAGGCCAGCTTGTCGAAATGCTCGTCGTGCAGGGCCAGCTCGGCCTTCCAGTGCTCGGCGTTCATGTCGGTGACCGACGCGAACTGCTCGCGGCTGAAGTCCAGGCCTTCCCAGTT
>ERZ1034363.279-NODE-279-length-36660-cov-4.499932_pt1 | contig 36660 bp, 30 predicted proteins | sample MGYA00520616_ERZ1034363 | MGnify/ENA primary metagenome ERZ1034363 (study PRJEB33736, sample SAMEA104284506) | Azolla filiculoides | biome: Urban; feature: Water surface; material: Ditch water | place: Netherlands | collected 2015-10-28 | depth 0-0.1 m ... | reverse complement strand
TTAGCACAATTATTTCTGTTTTGTAAACACCACAAGCATCACATACTTGAAGGATTTAATTATCAATATCAATACTTCCATTTGCGCAATGAAAATAAATGCATTTAAACTCAAATGTAACTCAGGAAAACTAATTAATCAATATGAAGAGAAATATGAAAGCAGAAATGTTTGGAGTGGATATTTTATAACATTAATAGCTATTGGTATCCTAGTCTATTTTTTGGTAAGAGACGAAATATAAATATAGTAGCATTGAATGCAAAAAAATCCCGTTCTGATTGCTCAAAACGGGATTTCTATTATAAAGGAACGAGCTATTAAGCTAGCATCGTTACTGGGTTTTCAATGTATTGTTTCAAAGTTTGCAAGAACTGCGCTCCGGTTGCACCGTCGATAGTTCTGTGATCGCAAGCCAATGAAAGCATCATTGTGTTTCCTACCACGATTTGTCCATTTTTCACCACTGGTTTTTCTACAATTGCTCCTACGGATAGGATGGCAGAATTCGGTTGGTTAATGATGGAGTTGAATTCAGTAATTCCAAACATTCCAAGGTTGGAAATCGTGAAAGTACTTCCTTCCATTTCGGTAGGCAATAATTTTTTGTTTTTGGCTCTTCCTGCAAGGTCTCTTACGCTAGTTCCAATTTGAGATAAACTCATACCATCAGTAAATGGCAATACAGGAACTACTAATCCGTCTTCAACGGCAACGGCAACGCCAATATTCACGTGATAGTTGATGATGATTGATTCAGCAGTCCATTGTGAATTGATTTTTGGATGTTTTTTCAAAGCCAATGCAGAAGCTTTAATTACCATATCGTTAAAAGATACTTTGGTATCTGGAACACTGTTGATTATGGTTCTTGACTTCATTGCTTCGTCCATTGTCACCTCGATTACCAAGTTGTAATGTGGCGCAGTGAATAAAGATTCTGCCAAACGTTTCGCAATGATTTTACGCATTGTAGAGTTTTTAATCTCTTCGGTGGCGACTTGTCCTGCTGGAACATAAGGTTTTGCAGCTGGTGCAGCAGCTTCTGATTTAGTTGGTGCAGCACTTGCAGCTGGTGCTGATGCGGCAGCTTGAGGAGTAAAGTTTTCGACATCACTTTTAGTGATACGTCCGTTTTCTCCAGAACCTTTTACTTGGTGTAATTGAATTCCTTTTTCGCTGGCAATTTTCTTTGCTAATGGCGAAGCCAAAACTCTTTGTCCGTCAGCTGGTGCTTCTTGAACAACAGGTTCTGCTTTTGCGGCTGCTGGAGCAGCTTTTGCTTCTTCAGTTGGAGCTACAGCTGGTGCTGATCCTCCGCTAGCAACAATACTACTAACATCTGTTCCGGCTGGTCCAATAATAGCTAATAGACTATCGATTGGAGCAGATTCTCCTTCTTTAATTCCTATGTATAATAATGTTCCTTCGTTGAAAGATTCGAATTCCATTGTTGCTTTGTCGGTTTCGATTTCGGCTAGCATATCGCCTTCGCTTACTTTGTCTCCTACTTTTTTTAACCAAGCTGCTACCGTTCCTTCTGTCATTGTATCGCTCAAACGGGGCATTGTAATAATTGTTGCCATAATTGATTTTATAGTTTATGAGGTGTGAATGGAAAGTTTTCTTGATCGTAAACAACATCGTATAATTGTTGAATTTCTGGGTAAGGAGATTCTTCGGAAAATTTCACACATTCTTCGATTAAATCTTTTACTTTTTGGTCGATCGCTTCAATTTCTGCTTCGGTAGCATATTTTTGATCTTTGATTACATCCAAAACTTGGGTAATTGGGTCAATTTTTTTGTACTCTTCCACTTCTTCTTTCGAACGATATAATTGTGCGTCAGACATAGAATGTCCTCTATAACGATATGTTTTCATTTCTAGGAAAGTTGGTCCACCACCGCTACGTGCTCTTTCGATTGCTTCGCTCATGGCTTCGGCAACTTTTACAGGGTTCATTCCATCAACTGGACCACAAGGCATTTCGTATCCTAAACCCAATTTCCAAATATCTGGATGGTTTGCAGTTCTTTCTACAGAAGTTCCCATTGCATAACCATTGTTTTCAACGATGAATACTACTGGTAAATTCCATAACATTGCCATATTAAAAGCTTCGTGTAATGATCCTTGTCTAGAAGCGCCATCACCAAAATAGGTCATAGTAACACCGCCTGTATTGTTATATTTGTCTCCAAAAGCAATTCCGGCTCCTAGTGGAATTTGTCCACCAACGATTCCGTGTCCACCATAAAAACCGTGTTCTTTAGAGAAAATGTGCATAGAACCACCCATTCCTTTTGAGGTTCCTGTAGCTTTTCCCATAAGTTCAGCCATCACTCTTCTTGGATCAACACCCATTCCAATAGGTTGAACGTGGTTTCTGTAGGCGGTAATCATTTTGTCTTTTGTCAAGTCCATAGCGTGTAAAGCACCAGCTAATACGGCTTCTTGACCATTATATAAATGTAGAAATCCTCTAACTTTTTGTTGAATGTACAATGCTGCAAGTTTGTCTTCAAACTTTCTCCAAAGCAGCATGTCTTCGTACCACTTTAAATAAACTTCTTTTGTAACTTCTTTCATTTGAATTGTTTATTTTGCTAGTTATTTTGTTTTGTTAAAAAATGTAATCGATAACGCAATGGGTTTGCTTCTCCAAAATTACAAGCTGCAAAAATAGGACATTATACGGAAGAAGTAAAATTTAAAACCTAATTTTTGAGTTTTTTTTACAAGAAGCTTTTGTCAAATAGAAACGGCAGCAGGTTTTTAAGCGAATCCGATTTGTAAATAACACCAATTTCTCCCATAAAATAAATTTCTATTGGAGTGTTTTGTTTGATTTCGTATTCGGCTATAGATTGTCTGCAGGAACCACAAGGTGGAATTGGAGCGGTTGTTTGATTGATATCGGAAGCTGCTGTTATGGCCATTTTCAATATTTTTGCGTTAGGATAAACGGCGCCTGCCTGAAAAACGGCAACACGTTCAGCACACAGTCCAGATGGATAGGCTGCATTTTCCTGGTTTGAGCCCAAAACTATTTGTCCATTATCTAATAAAAGCGCAGCACCAACTCTAAATTTTGAATAAGGAGCATACGCATTTTTTCTTACTTCGATAGCTTGTTTCATTAGGTTTTGAATGTCGTTAGGTAATTCCTGAACGGTTTCAAAGACTGAAAATCGGGTTGAAATAATAATGTCTTTCATCTGTTTGTTTATATTGATTTTCAACGGTCAGATGGAACTCGCAAATAACTATTCAGTTTTAAAATAAATTATTTTGTATGCTCGTTTCATTCGTATTATTGGAAAAAAAATCCAAATTTTTCCAGAGGGTTCAGGAGAAATTTGGATTTATAGTTGTTTTATTTATTGGCTAATATTCATCGTATTTGTCACCGATATTAAATGTAAGTGAGAATCTTAAGGTGTTTTCTAAAGGGTTTTTAACTTTAGATGTAGAAAATAAGTAAGAAACATCGACTTTTACAACATTGTATCTAAAACCTGCACCAAGAGTGAAAAATTGTCTTGCACCTTTATCTTTATTTTCGTGAAAATAACCTGCTCTTAAAGCAAATGAATCTTGGTATAGGTATTCAGTTCCTAATGAATAGGTAATTTCTTTTAGCTCTTCACTGAAACCCCCTGGTGCATCAGAGAAAGATTGTAAAGCACCTTGAAACCATCCGATAGATTGATAATCTTGATTGTTTTGATTTCTTTCATCGGGTGTAACGGTTCCATCTCCATTTAAATCTGGGTCTTGTGGTGTTGGTACCAATAGCTTGCTTATTTCTAAATTTACGGCTACTTTATTGTAATCATCCAGTATAAAATCGAATCCACCACCCAATTTTAAATTAGCGGGTAAAAAGTTGCTGCTAAATTCAGTATTATCATAGCTTAGTTTTGGCCCTAAATTTTGAATATTGAATCCAGCTCTCCATCTTCCGTTGAAATCGCTGAATGATAATTCTTCTGTTTGGAAAAAACCTGCCACATCAATAGCAAATGCACTTGCTGAAGATGCGTCACCTACATCTGAGGCTACTTTTAAATTAGAATTAATGTATCTTGCTCCAACGGCCATCGAGAATTTATCACTTAATTTCAAGGAATACGATCCGTCAAATGCAAATTCACTTGGAGAAACTACTCTGGGTTGGTCGTCAGCGTTTTCACGTAATTCGATATCACCAAGTCCAAAAAAACGAAAGCTTCCTGCAAAGGCACTTCTTTCATTGACTCTGTTGTAATAGTTAAGTTGTCCTAAAGAAATATCATTTACTAAATCAGTAAGATAAGGGGTGTAGCTTATTGAGAAACCTGTTTTTTCTATTGCAAATGCATATTTCGCCGGATTCCATTGTTGTGAATAGGAATCAGCAGAAGAAGCTACTCCATTATCTGCCATACCCGCTGATCGGGCATCTGCACTAACTAATAGAAACGGAACTGCTGTGGTAATAACATTTTCCTGAGCTTTTGCATAGGTTGCAATAAATAAGCACACAAAAAGTAAAGATATTTTTCTCATTGGTTTAAAATAATAATTGGACAAATATAGTATTTAATTAAAGTATTACAAGTTTTTCAAATTTTTCAGTTTTCGTGTTTGTTATGTTCGATTTAACGGTGAGTTTATACACGTAAACTCCTTTTCCTATTTTGTTTCCAAAGTCATCTTTGCCGTCCCAAGTGATGTCTTTTGATAGAAATCCTTCATTAATAACGATTTGATTTCGTGTCCAAACCACTTTTCCTGTAATAGTCATTACCTGAATTTGAACTTCTAAAGGTTCAAAAGGTTTGTTGTGTGAAAACCAAAACTCAGTATAATTTACAAAAGGATTAGGATAATTTAACACGTGAGTTAAGGTTATCGAATCGTTTCCTGCTACCACAAACTGAATCTCGGTAGTAATTGGATTATTGTAAACATCCCAAGCCTTGAAAGTTATGGTATGTAAGCCTACGGCTAAATTTCGCAGTGGAAACCGCAAAGTTCCTTTTGTGAAATCATTTAAATCGGTTTGATAATAATCGTTTAATATATACGGATTGTCAACATCTCCGTCTAAAATGGCAATTATATCGTGACCAATTCCGCTAGCAGTATTGATACCGCTTTCATCTTCAAGATTGGCTAATAAGAACGGAGATTCATTTGTTGTTCCACCCGAAACAAAAGTTTCGTCGTTCATATATAACTTCACTCTTGGACTAATATTGTCTGCAACCGCATTTTCATTTATTCCGCCTATTTTTATGCTGGTGTCATAACCTGTTTGATTTTCGAATTGTTGATTTTTTTTAGCATAGAAGCTGATTTTTCCTTTGTTTAATGGGATTCGGATGTCTCTTGGTACAATAAAACTAAATTCAAATTGACCGTTTGCCACCGAAGCATTTCCTCTAAAGATGGTTTCTCCAAGTGTTGTAAACGGAATTACAGGACTGTTTCCATCATTGTTTATGGTGGATCTAGTTATGAATTTATCAAATATTGCGGTAAATAGCTCTCCATTATAATTGGTTAGTAGAATGTTATTTTCATCGGTTATTTCACCCGATATTTTCATTTTTGCTAATGATTTGAAATCATCGATGGGCTGTGATACAGGGACGTCATTTACTTTTGTAAGTCTTATTTTTGGTTTAGCAATTGCAAGCATTAAAGCTGGGTCGCCAAGGTAAAATACTACATTAGTAGAAGAGTTAGGATTACTGTTTTTAGAAATTCTTAAAGCTTCGGCTATCGAAGTGTATTGGTTAGAGCCGTAGGAATATAAATTTTGAGCCAAAACATCATTGAAGTTTTCGGCACTAAACTGTCCTATTTCTCGAATAGTAGTAATCATTGATATTGCTCCACCCTTTGGATTCCAATAAGTATATTCGCCTGCTGTTGGTCGTGAAGGGTTATCAAATCTCGAAAAATCACAAGTTATGGTTATGAATAATGGGTATTTGTATTGGTTGTTTAAGTTTTGTCCGTCTGATTTTTCCCAAAGTCGTTCGCTAGCCAAACCATCTTCGCCACCGTGGCCTAAATAATTAAAAACTAAAGCCCCTTTTTCGAATGCGCTAAACAAATCAGTACGAGCTTTTGTGTATCTGGATCCTCCAGCAGATGCCTCTTGTGTATAGGAATCTAGTAATATTTTATTAGCATTAAGAAAAGGTTTTTCAAAAGTGATTTTATCTGCCAAATTGTTTTGTCTGTATTGCAAGCTAGCATCTGAGGATTTGTCGGAATCATCGGCTATCATGACAAAATTATTTCTCCAACTTCCGTATGATTTTACATCGTGGTATTCAATTACTTTTTTTACCATTTCTTCTGCTTGAGAAGCATCATTATTAAGCATTCTGCCAACAGCAATGTCTATTCCACCAAAAAAACTCCCAATATTTCCTTCGCTAGCATCCATTAATCCATAAAAATCATCCGATGCATAGGAGGATTCTCCGGTAGTATTACTATTTAATGCATGATATATAGGTACAATATTAGTATTGTTTGAAGTTCGGTTTTTATAATCATAGGAAGCGTCTCCAAAAAGATTGACATATTTTATTCTTTTTTCAGATGTCGAAGCATTGTCATAAATGTATTTAATACAATTTCTAATAGCGGCAATATCTTGCTTGCCCGAGGAGAATTCTTGATAAATTGATTCCAGTTGTATTACTTTGACATTTAAATTAGAATAAGTTCGATGAAAATTGGCCAATTTTTCAGCTTGTGACGCTAAGAATGCTGGAGTTATTATGGCATAATCTATATCTTGAATCTGACCTTGAGTATTCTTGAAAAGAGTTCCTTTCAAGTTTTGATTCGCAATTTTGGTTTTGCTAGTTTTTAAAGGGGTGTAATAATCCAGGGCATCAATGGCTACATATTTTCGGATATCGCCTAAATTTGCTTTGAAAGAAATTGAGGCTTGATTTGTGTTTTCAATCTTGGTTACATTATATAGGTCTGTAACATCCCAAATTTGTGAAATCCCGTTTGCATTCGAAATTTCATAATTTACTATTCCTATACTCGACTTCGATAAATCGTATTGAAACTGAAATTGTTTTCCGTAGCCTTGAAGTTTTCTCTTGGCGGTAAGCATAATTTTGTCTAAATATCCTTTTGAACCTGGAACAGCATTATTATTGTATGATAATTTAATTTTTACGCTTTCCGAACTTGGGAATGAAATATTTGATAATGAGTTGTTATTAAATTGAATTCCTGAATATTGAACAAGCGGAGGAAAGGACATTGTTCCTACTTCTTGCCCGTTTGCCGATACCTTGAAGGATGTGGCTGTGTATGCCGCAGAAGCCGTGTTTACACTCATTTTTATGGGTGTTGCTGTGTCAATATTTGGAAAATTAAACGAAAATTCTTGGTCCTGATTGACATCAAAAACCTCTCCAAACCATTGTCGGCCAAGTTTTCCAATGTTTACTAAGTCTAATTCGTGAAATTGATGGTCGTCAAAAGTGTTCAAACTCAACGTGCTATTTCCGGTAGGTTGATTCATGTTTGAGATTCTTTTTCCGTCATTTCCTTGAATGGTTACATAATAATAGGATTTTGTGTCATATAAGTTAACATTGGTTTGACTTTCTTCGTTCCAAGTATCGACTCCCTCGGCATAAAATAAAATGTAATCTTCAGAGTTAAAAACACCATCACTTTCTCCAATAACTTGAATAGCATTTTCGGTTAAATCAGTTGGATAAAATATTGCATTCGATAAGGGTAACATTCTGCCACCATTTCCGTAAATTTTTAATTTTTTAGGGTCGATTCCATTTACATTAAGTCCTAATTGCTGTAAAAAGTATTTTGAAATTTTATAAACTCCCGATTTTTCAACATAAAATTGATACCAATCTCCAGAAGATAAAATAGAGTTAGTTAAGGCACTTGTTTTTGTAGTTTGTGCAATTCTTGAAGAGTTAATGCCACTTATAGAATAAGAGAAAGATTTAATTCGTTTGTATCCAAATTCATCTTTAATAATAGGAGATAAAACCAGAAAACCTTGTGTAAGGTCTCTGGATTTGTTGATTTTTAATGAGGCAGATGGATTTTTTGTAATGTTTTCAGGGTCTAAATCTCCAAGTTGAGAAGCAGATAAAGACTCATAAACAATATTTGATAGTTGAATGTTGTTTTCGTTTGAATAGTTCGATTCAGAAAGGCTTAGAATAAAAAAAAGTGATTTTTTTGAAGGGTCATAATGATAACTATTTCCAATAAATTTTGGTATAATGATTTTAGAGTTGCCTACAAACATTTCTTTGTTTTCAAGCCATTCAATGCTTATGTTTCCTTTTATTTGCGCAAAAGAAACAAAAGGAATTAGGATTAAATAAACCAAAAGTGTTTTTCTCATTGTTTTGTTTAACGCAATAATTTGTAAAATATTACGGCGAGTAAAAATATATCATTTCATGTAATTCTAATAATAAATAGTATAAATTTGCGTTTTGATTGTGAGTTTTACCAAAGAATTCAAGAATCAATTTATAAAATAAAAAATGTTGTTGCGGTTTAATGGTTAATTATTATATTGCACCTCAGAAATTATCACCTACTAAAGAGTATGAAAGTAAACAAAATTATGGCCTTACGTTTGATGTTATCAATGATTTTGATTGTTGGTTTTGCTAGTTGCAGTAAAAAATCTAGCTCAAAAAATACTTCACAAGGCACAGGATGGAACGTAGATAGTAAAAAAGGCACTTCAAAAAAGCAAGAAGCTGGGCCTGGATTGGTATTTGTAGAAGGAGGAACCTTTACGATGGGTAAAGTAGAAGACGATGTAATGCATGATTGGAATAATACTCCAACTCAAATGCATGTTCAGTCTTTCTATATGGATGAAACAGAAGTTACCAATGCAATGTATTTAGAATATTTGGATTGGGTAAAAAAAGTATTTCCTCCTACAGAAGAAAGTTATAAAGATATTTATGAAGGTGCAGTGCCAGATACATTAGTTTGGAGAAATAGATTGGGTTATAACGAAACAATGACTAATAATTACTTAAGACACCCTTCCTATGCTCAATATCCAGTAGTAGGAGTAAATTGGGTTCAAGCAGTTGAATTTAGTAAATGGAGAACAGAACGTGTAAATGAAGCGTTGTTGGAAAAAAATGGCTATCTTAAAAAAGGCGCTAAGACAAATGATGTAACTGCAGACGCCAATTTTAATACTGAAACCTATTTAAATTCACCAACATCAGTTTATGGAGGGAATCAAGATATTGTTTTGCCAGGAAAATATGCTAACAAAAAAGGAGGCGTAAAGCAACCAAAAGCACCAAAAAACGGGAAAGTTGTTCCGCCAACAAACATTTATGCACAACGCTCATCAGGAATTGTACTTCCAGAATACAGATTGCCTACTGAAGCAGAATGGGAATATGCAGCTGCCGCCGATGTGGGACAAAGAGAATATAATATTTACAAAGGACAAAAGAAATATCCTTGGTCTGGAAGTTATACTCGCTCAGGAAAAAGACAAAGTAAAGGCGATCAATTGGCCAATTTCAAACAAGGAAATGGAGATTATGGAGGTATAGCAGGATGGTCTGATGATGGTGCTGATATTACAAATCAAGTAAAAAAATATCCAGCCAATGATTTTGGTTTATATGATATGGCAGGAAACGTAGCCGAATGGGTAATGGACGTTTATAGACCAATTGTAGATAACGAAGCTAATGATTTCAACTATTTTAGAGGAAATCAATATACCAAAAATAAAATTGGAAAAGATGGTAAGATTAATATTATAACTAAAGATAGCATTCAATACACCACTTTAAGTAATGGTAAAAAAGTAGCAACTGCTTTACCAGGTCAAATTGCTCAAGTTCCAGTTGATGAAAATGAAACCTATTTGAGACAAAATTTTGACAAGAGTGACAATACCAATTATAGAGATGGTGACAAACAATCGACAAGATATTTTAATTTTGGAGATTCAGAGTCTGATGCTAAGAAAGAGAAAGACGACAGAAAAATGTATAATTCTCCTAACCATACTGTGAGTGTGGATAGTCTTGGCAAAATGGTTAGAAAATACGATAAAAACAATAAAAGAACTACTCTAATAAACGACAATGTAAGAGTTTATAAAGGAGGTTCTTGGAGAGATAGAGCTTATTGGTTAGATCCTGCACAAAGAAGATATTTTCCACAAGATATGGCAACCGATTATATTGGATTTAGATGCGCAATGTCTAGAGTTGGTGCAAAATCAGACAAAAGAAAATCAGCCAGAAATTAATTTTTATATATAATAGTAGTAAAAGCCCTTTGATTAGGGCTTTTATTTTTTAAAATCGGTTTAGGATGGATATAAAATACATTCATAGTTTATTTTTAAAATGCAATTCGGTTTCGATTGATACCCGTAAAATTGAATCGAATTCTTTATTTGTTGCTATCAAAGGCGATAATTTTGATGCCAATACTTTTGCCAAAGAAGCACTCGAGAAAGGAGCTTCCTATGTGATAATTGATAATGAGAATTATTGTATTGATGAAAGAACCATTTTGGTTGAAAATAGTTTAATTGCTTTGCAAGAATTGGCAAAATTTCACCGTCAATATTTGAAATTACCTATAATTGCACTTACAGGAAGCAACGGAAAAACCACAACAAAGGAATTAATAAACGTTGTTCTTTCTAAAAAGTTCAAAACCAAAGCAACCGTAGGCAATTTAAACAACCATATTGGAGTGCCGTTGACAGTATTGTCGTTTACTTCTGAAACCGAAATTGGAATTGTAGAAATGGGCGCCAATCATCAAAAAGAAATTGAATTTCTATGCGAAATTGCAACACCCGATTTTGGTTATATTACTAATTTTGGAAAAGCACATTTAGAGGGTTTTGGTGGAGTTGAAGGTGTTATAAAAGGTAAAAGTGAAATGTATCACTATCTTTCAAGCAACGGCAAATTGGCTTTCATTAATTTAGAAGATAAAATCCAAGTCGAAAAATCAAACTCATTAAAATCATATTCTTTTGGTATAAATAAGGAAAATGCGAATGTAAATATTAGTACAATTGCTGCAAATCCATTTGTGGAAATTCAATATTCAAACCATATTATTCAAACCCATTTGATTGGTTTGTACAATGCCAATAATATCAATGCAGCTTTAACAATCGGTAAATACTTTGGTGTTGATGAAATTGCCATTAAAGAAGCTTTGGAAAGTTATATTCCCGAAAACAATCGCTCACAATTGATAACTAAAGGAACGAATCAAATAATTTTAGATGCTTATAATGCCAATCCAAGTAGTATGGCTGTTGCAATCGAGAATTTTTTGCAATTAGATAATTCGAATAAGATTATGATTTTGGGCGATATGTTTGAGTTGGGACAAGAAAGTCAAGAAGAGCACAAAGTTATTGTTAATTCGCTTTTAGACACCCAAAATGTTACTTTATATTTCGTTGGAAAAGAGTTTTATGCCCATAAAACTGGAAAAGATGATTTTCACTTTTTTGAAACCTTTGACGCTTTTTCAGAATATTTACAAACTACAAAAATGGAAAACAACTCTATTCTAATAAAAGGTTCTAGAGGAATGGCTTTAGAGCGAACATTGAATTTTTTGTAATAAAAAAAGAATATTAAATTTTTTTCTAAAACGCTGTTGTATTTTTATAACGGCGTTTTTTGTTTTTAAGAGTGCTATTTTAAAAGTTAGAAGTGGTTGTAAAAAACAAATAAACTGGTGGGTACTGGTTAGGTATTAGCTATAAAAAAGTTTATTTTTGTGAGTATAATTCAAGTGAAAAATTAATATCATGAATACAGCGTTAATTGCAAAAACCATTCAATCATTTCAAAAATATTTTGGTCAAGAACCAGAAAAAGTAATTTTATCTCCAGGTAGAATCAATATAATAGGCGAGCACATCGATTATAATGATGGATTTGTTTTGCCTGCTGCCATAGATAAAATAATATGTTTTGCATTCGAAAAGAGCAAAACCAATACTTCTCGCATCATCGCATTAGATTTAAACGAAGAATTTAGTGTTGATTTCTCAGAAAAAATTAGTTTGAGTGATGTCACTTGGACTAATTATATTCGAGGCGTGGTCAATCAATTGCAAATGAAAGGTTTTCAATTCGATGGGATGAACTGTGTTTTTAGCAGCAATATTCCAACTGGGTCTGGGCTTTCGTCATCGGCAGCTTTGGAATGTGGTTTTATACGAGGCGTTAAAGAATTGTTTCAATTGGACATAAAACCCATTGATATTGCTTTGATGGGGCAAAAAGCCGAACATTGGGTAGGGATCAATTGTGGTATTATGGATCAATTTGCGAGTGTTTTGGGATTAGAAAATAAAGTGATTAAAATAGATTGCAAAACCTTAGAATATGAATATCATAATGCAGATTTTGGTGATTATTCCCTTATTTTACTCGATAGTAATGTCAAGCATTCTCTAGTTGCATCTGCTTATAACAAGAGAAGACAGGATTGCGAAAATGGAATTGCATTGGTAAAGAAAAATTATCCAGAAGTAAAAAGTTTTAGAGATTGTACCGAAGAACATCTTTTGGCCTTGAAATCAGAACTTGGAGAAGAAGTTTACACACGATGTCATTTTGTAATTAATGAAATTGCTAGGGTCGCCAAAGCTTGTGAAGCATTGGATAACGGAAATATTGAAGAATTAGGTCAACTTCTTTTTGAAACACACCACGGATTGTCAGTAGAATATGAAGTGAGTTGCGATGAATTAGATTTTCTGGTTGATTTTGCTAAGAGTGAACCTGCTATAATTGGTTCCCGTTTAATGGGAGGTGGTTTTGGTGGTTGTACCATTAATTTGGTTAAGAAAGGTCAGGAAGAAGTAATCAAAGATAAAATCAAGAAATTATATTACGATAAATTCCAGATAGAATTAAAAAATTACGATGTTAAAATAGGAAACGGAACAACAGTTTACACTTTATAAGGTTATGAAAAAATTTGATATATACGAAGATCCACACAGAAGATACAATCCATTAATTAAAGAATGGGTATTGGTTTCTCCTCATCGTTCTAAAAGACCTTGGCAAGGGCAAAATGAAGTTGTAGCAACAAACACGTTGCCAGCATACGATCCAGAATGTTATTTATGTCCTGGAAATGTTCGTGCCAATGGTGCTGTAAATGAGCAATATGAAAATAGTTTTGTGTTTGAAAATGATTTTGCAGCATTAAAACAAGAAGAAATCGAACAAGAAGCCGTTGATACCAATACTTTTTTTAGAGCTAAATCGGAACGTGGTATTTCAAGAGTGGTTTGTTTTTCGCCCAATCATAATCTTACTTTGCCCGAATTATCGGTTCCAGAAATCGAAAATGTGATTTCAGCTTGGCAAAGAGAATATACTGATTTGGGTGCTATTGATTACATTAATCATGTGCAAATTTTCGAAAATAAAGGTAGCGTGATGGGATGTAGTAATCCGCATCCACACGGGCAAATTTGGGCGCAATCTTCACTTCCAACTCAAGTTGAAAAAACCCAAAATAGCTTAAAAGAATATTTCGAAAAAAACAACAGTAATTTACTTTTAGATTATTTAAAGGAAGAACTCCAACTCAAAGAACGAATCGTAATCGAAAACGAACATTTTGTGGCTTTAGTCCCTTTTTGGGCAATTTGGCCTTTCGAAACTATGATTGTTGCCAAAAGACACATTACAAAAATCACTGATTTTGATGCCATTGAGAAAACGGCTTTTGCTTCTATTTTGAAACAATTGACAACCAAATACGACAACCTTTTTAGTACTTCATTCCCTTATTCATCAGGAATTCATCAAGCTCCAACCGATGGAGAATCGCATCCTGAATGGCAGTTTCATGTGCATTTTTATCCGCCTTTGCTTCGCTCGGCAACAGTGAAAAAATTTATGGTTGGTTATGAAATGATGGGCGAGTCTCAGCGTGACATTACTCCAGAAAAAAGTGCCGAAACATTAAGAGAATGCTCGGATATACATTATAAAAACAGATAGTATTTTCATAAAGAATTTCTAAGGATCAATTGGCATTTATTTTCCAATTGGTCCTTTTTGTTTTCTAGAATCATTTGAGCAAGAATTTCTCCCATCATTTCAAAATTGGTTGAAATAGTTGTAATTCCGTTGGCAACGACTTTTTTAAGTGGTGTTTCATTATAAGATATTATTCCAAAATCTTGACCAATTTTTAAATTATCAATTTCTGATTGTTCAATAACCTGAACCAAATCTCTATCGTTCGGAATAATGAAAACTTCTCCAATATTAATTTTTAATTTATTGAATTCGGATATAATTTCATAATCAAAATGATAATCGATGCAGAATTTTTCGAACCCAATTTTCATACCGATGGGTTCTCGGAATCCAGGGAAAATCAAGATCAATTTTTGATAATTATCTAGTCTTGATTTGCCCTCAAGCAAAGCAAAATAAATATCTTTTACAAAATTTTGCGAAATAGAAGGGAATTTTTCCAATTCAGGATTGGTTTGGTCCAAAATATAAACATCTTGAATGGGTAAGGTGTTTAATATTGGTGCAATTTTCTTGAGATTGGTAGGCATAATAACATACTTGGTGTAGTTTCCGTTGTTTTCTTCAATCAATTTTTGAAACACTTTTATATTAAAATGATGAAAATAAATATCAACCTGAACATCAGTTCCCATACTTTTTATAAAGGAGTTATAAAGGTCTTCTTTGAAAACATTCAACTCATCAAAAAGTAAAAACACTTTGTTTTTTATAGTAATACCAATACTTTTTATATAATATCCTTTGCCTGGAATGGCATACAGAATGCCTCTTTTTTTTAACTCATCATAGGCCAATAAAACAGTATCGCGTGATAATGAAAACTCTAAACAAACTTTATTTATAGAAGGTAACTTCTCGTTTATTTTGATGCTTTTCTCCTCAATTGCTTTTTCAACAGAAAAAATAATTTGCTTGTAAATAGGCAAACCCCGATTTTTATGGATGGATATTATTTTCATGAAAATGAATAGCTATAATTTAACTGGTAGGTACTGTGTTGTAAAATTCGGAATAAATTTCAAAAGTAGTGTCAAAATGATTTAAAGATTTTAAAAAACAATGAAGAGCGTTTGATTCAAATAAAATTATTTATTGAAATCAGTCGTTTAGATTGTACCTTTGTGACCGAAACATCAAAAGAAATCATTCGGCTAGAATGGTTTTTTACTAGTATAAAAAACAATGTTATGTCGCATAAAGCAGGTTTTGTAAATATCATCGGAAATCCAAACGTGGGGAAATCAACCCTAATGAATGCCTTTGTTGGTGAAAGATTATCCATCATCACGTCAAAAGCACAAACTACCCGTCACAGGATTCTTGGGATTGTAAACGGCGAAGATTTTCAGTTGATTTTATCCGATACGCCGGGAATCATCAAACCCGCTTATGAAATGCAGGAATCGATGATGAACTTCGTGAAATCCGCTTTTGAAGATGCCGATATTTTGGTTTATATGGTCGAAATTGGCGAACAGGAACTGAAAGACGAAGCTTTTTTCAATAAAATTATCCATTCCAAAATCCCGGTTTTGTTGTTATTAAACAAAATTGATAATTCCAATCAAGAGCAATTGGAAAGCCAAGTCGCTTTCTGGAAAGAGAAAGTTCCCAATGCCGAGATTTATCCTATATCAGCCTTGCAAAATTTTAATGTTCCCGAAGTTTTCCAAAGAATAATTTCATTATTGCCGGAATCTCCAGCCTATTATCCAAAAGATCAATTGACCGACAAACCGGAACGTTTCTTTGTAAATGAAACCATTCGTGAGAAAATCTTATTGAATTACAGTAAAGAAATCCCATACGCAGTAGAAATCGTGACCGAAGAATTCTTCGAAGACGAAAAAATCATTCGCATCCGTTCCCTGATTATGGTGGAACGCGACACCCAAAAAGGAATCATCATTGGTCACAAAGGCGCCGCCCTAAAACAAGTGGGAATGGAATCCCGTGCCGACTTGGAGAAGTTCTTTGGAAAACAAATCCACCTCGAATTGTACGTAAAAGTCAACAAAAACTGGAGAAGCAACGCAAATATGTTGAAGCGATTTGGGTATAATCAGTAGGGACGTAGGGACAAGTCGCGACTTGTCCGTACATATCAAATTTATCCAAAAAGGATTAAGATTCTAAAATCTCCAAAAACTTCCTTTCCAATTCATTCATTTGTCCGTTGCCTTTGAACCGAATTTGTTTGGCGATGAAGTAGAGCAAAAACCAAACGCAAACCATTAGCAACATCACGATTAAATCCATTTTGGTCGGCTGTTTTAAGACATAATTGGAGTAGGCGATGGCGCTAAAAATCACAAAAATTCCCGCTACCATAAAATGTAGAAACATAAAAAGTGTCCATAAAGTGGGTTCTGGACCAAACAATCCCCGAATATGAGTTTCGTTATTGTCTTTTGACTCTAATTCCAAATGCAAATGGGGTGACCAATATTCGCGTTTGGCATCAGGCATATTCATCCAAATATGATTGTGCTTGATTTTTAGATGGCAATCTTCGGTGCAATTTACTTTATAATTTTCAAATTTTTGACGAATGGATTCTATGTTTCCAGGAACGTCTTTGTAAAAACGCAAGCGAAGTCTTATTTCATTATTGGCATCCATAATGGTAATTTTTTTGGTTCGAAAAGATTAATAACGATGCAAAATAGTAAAAAAATGGATAGTATGGTATTTAACACTACCTTTGCAAAAAATTAAAAACACTTTATTGTTTGATTTTAAGAGCATAATGATTTTGGTTAGCCAAAATCTAAAATCTAAAATCTGCAATCTAAAATCAAAAAAATGAATAACATTGTTGCGATAGTAGGAAGACCTAATGTAGGGAAATCAACCCTTTTTAATAGGCTGATACAAAGAAGAGAAGCTATTGTAGATTCGGTATCTGGGGTGACCCGAGACAGAAACTATGGTAAAAGCGAGTGGAACGGAAAAGAATTTTCTGTAATTGATACTGGTGGATACGTTCGCGGAAGTGACGACGTATTCGAAGGTGAAATCCGCAAACAAGTAGAATTGGCCATCGACGAAGCCGACGTAATTATCTTTGTGGTAGATGTGGAAGAAGGCATCACGCCAATGGATGAGACCGTTGCCCGATTGTTACGCAAAGTGACAAAACCCGTTTTGTTGGCCGTAAACAAAGTAGATAATGCGATGCGTGAAAAAGACGCCATCGAATTTTATAATCTAGGTTTGGGTGATTATTTCACCTTTGCCAGTATTTCAGGAAGTGGGACAGGCGATTTGTTGGATGCTTTGATTGAGGCATTCCCAGTAAAACCAGAACCCGCAAAAGAAGAAGTGGTTTTGCCACGTTTTGCGGTTGTAGGTCGTCCAAATGCTGGAAAATCTAGTTTCATCAACGCCTTGATTGGTAAGGATCGTTTTATGGTTACAGATATTGCGGGAACGACTCGTGATGCGATTGATACCAAATTCGACCGTTTTGGTTTCGAATTCAACTTGGTCGATACGGCTGGAATTCGCCGTAAAGCCAAAGTGAAGGAAGACTTGGAGTTTTACTCTGTAATGCGTTCCGTTCGTGCCATTGAACATGCGGATATTTGTATTTTGGTCATCGATGCCACTCGTGGATTCGAAGGACAAGATCAAAGTATTTTTTGGTTGGCCGAAAAAAACCGTAAAGGAGTCGTGATTTTGGTCAACAAATGGGATTTGGTCGAAAAAGACACCATGTCAACCCGAGATTACGAAGAGAAAATCCGAAAAGAATTGATGCCATTTACCGATGTGCCCATTCTTTTTGTTTCGGCATTGACCAAACAACGTTTGTTGAAAGCACTGGAAGCAACTGTTAAAGTTTATGAAAACAGACAACAACGCATTGCCACATCAAAGTTCAACGAATATATGTTGAAGGTAATTGAAGCTTATCCGCCGCCAGCGACCAAAGGGAAATATGTGAAAATCAAATATTGTATGCAGTTGCCAACCGCCACACCACAGTTTGTGTTTTTTGCTAATATGCCACAATATGTTAAGGAACAATACAAAAGATATCTTGAAAATAAGATTAGAGAAAATTGGGATTTTTCAGGAGTGCCAATCGATATTTACATCAGAGAGAAATAAAAAAAAATCCCGAGCAATCGGGATTTTTTTTATCCCTTTTTTAGATTTTGGAAATAAATGTAGGAATTACAATTAAACCTTTAGAAATTTATTTAGTCTAAACAGTTTATAAAAATTCTTCTATGGCTAAAATCTATTCTTTTTTAATTCTCTTTCTATTTGTTTATGCAGCCAATGCGCAAAATGAAGTAATCATCAAGGGAACAGTTTATGATATCAATACCCAAGTTCCGTTGGAGTTGGCGACGGTCTATTTTTCGAACGCCAAAGATTCAACCATTATAGAGTATGCCAATACCGATAAAAATGGAGCTTTTAAAATTGCCACCAAAAAATATGATAAACCCATTCTCTTGAAGGTTAATTATATGGGGTATCAGACATATACTGAAGAGCAAAATGGGCTTTTGGAAAGCAAGGATTTTGGAAAAATATATTTGTTACACAATACAAGCGAATTGAAAGAAGTTGTAATCAACAGCGCACCGCCAATTCGAATAAAAAAAGACACTTTAGAGTTTAATGCGGCTTCTTTCAAGGTACGTCCAGATGCCAATTTAGAAGTTTTGTTGAAACAATTGCCAGGATTTGAAGTAGATAGTGACGGAAAAATAACTGTCAACGGAAAAGAAGTCAACCAGTTTTTAGTAAACGGTAAAGCTTTTTTTGACAAAGACGGAGCCATCGCTTTGAAAAACTTGCCAGCAGATATTATCAATAAAGTGCAAGTGTCGGATTATAAAACCAAAAAAGAGGAATTGTCTAAACAAGAATCTACTTCAGATTATTCCAGCATCAATTTGACCATTGACGAAAAGAAAAACAAAGGCTATTTTGGAAAATTTTTGGCTGGTTATGGTACTGATGATCGCTATGAAACAAGTATGATTTTGAATTTCTTTAAAGATAAACAAAAAATAAGCATTTTGGCTTCAGCCAATAATATCAATTCGACTGGGTTTACACAAGACGAAGTTTTTGATAGTATGGGAGGAGGAAGAAATGCTAATGGTAATGCCCGAGCAACGGGAACAGGAAGGGGAATTACCGAGTCTAATATGGTTGGATTTAATTATAACGATGAATGGTCGAAAAAATTTGAAGCATCAGGGAGTTATAATTTTGATAATGCAGTAAATAAAAACGAAAGTAAATCCAATCAGGCCAATTTCTTGCCTACAAGTACTTTTTTTACAGAATCTAATTCGAAAGCAAGAAGTGAAAATACTGGTAATAAAGCCAATTTTGAATTTGAATATAAAATTAATCCAACAATGAGGCTTGTTGTAACTCCAAGAGTAGATCAAACACGTTCTAATAGTAATTCGGCATCTTCTAGTTCTTCAAAAGATGAGAATGACGCTTTATTGAACGAAAGTAATGGAATCTCGCAGAGAGAAAGTACGGCTACAAATTTTGCAAACACAATAAATTTTAATAAAACTTTCGAAAAGAGATCTCGTAATTTAAGTTTTGTCTTTAGTAATAATAATTCTGACAACGAATCAGATGCTCTCAATATTTCTAAAACTATTTTTTATCAAGGTTCCAAACCTAACGATGAACGAAATCAAAATAGCAAGGGTAATAATAATTATGGTGCTTATTCAGCCGATATTGAATATACAGAGCCTATTACAGATTCGTTGCGTGTCCGAATTGGTGCTGATTTTGATTGGCAAAATGCAATGAACGACAGCAAAACTTATGATTTTGATGCTGCTTCTCAAACATATTCTACTCTAAATGATTTGCAAACAAATTATACTTCATATAGCCGAAATTCCATTACACCAAAAGTGGGACTTAGTTTCGAGAAAAATAATTTTACATTTAACTTGAATTCGAGTACTTCTATTATAGATTTTGACAATCACTCTTTATACCTCAATAAAATTACCGATTTGAACCAGAAATATGTTTTACCTTTTGGAAGAGCACAAATCAGATATAGGGTAGATCGCTCTAAATTTTTTACGTTAAGGTATGATTATTCTAGCAGTCTTCCTTCATCTACTCAATTAATGCCAGTTGGTAATTTGTCTAATCCGTTGAACACCATAATAGGAAATCCAAACTTGAATCCAACCGAAAAAAATAGTTTCAATATGAATTATAGGAATTTCGATGTGCGAACTCGTTCAGGTTACACCTTGTTTATGAGAGGAGATTTTTTCAACAACGAAATAGTTTCAACTTCGGTTTATGATCAAAGTGGTAAAAGGACCACCACTTATAGAAACATTTCTGGAACCTATACCACTTCAGTTGGCGGAAACTGGAATCAAACTATAAAAAGGGAAGCTCACGTTTTGCGATACGGACTAAGTATAAATGGGAGTTATTCTTTGGACAAAGGATTTACAAATACCGTTTTGTACACCTCAAAAAGACTAGGGGCTACACCGAGAGTTTATTTTGCTTATGATTATGGTGAGTTGTTTACCATTTCACCTTCCTATAGTTTGTCGTATAACGACTCTAAATATACCAACTCATCTTTAAAAGCGAGTTCAAATGTTGTTCATAGAATTAATATTCAAACGACCAACTATTGGCCTAAAAATTGGGTCTTTGGAAATGATTTTGGATATACTTACAATTCGAATATCTCTAATAATTTCAAAAAAGATTTTTATTTATGGAATACGAGTTTGTCCTATGTTTTTTTGGATAAAAAAATGACATTGAAAGTAAAAGTTTATGATGTCTTAAATCAAAATCAAAGTGCTACTAGAACCATATCGCCAACCACAATTCGTGATGAAGAAAACACGGTTTTAAAACGATATGCAATGTTTTCTTTGGCTTATAAATTAGGGAATTTTGGTGGGAGAGAAGGTCGTTCTAGAAATGCTAGAGGCGGTGGCGGTAATGGAGGCGAAGGAAATGGAAGCGGAAGAGGAATGGATAATATGGATTAATTGTTTTAAATAATTTATTAATTAATCAATTAAACCATTCTGTAATTGTATAGTCATATAAATCTAAACTTAAAAAAAAATAAAAATGAAAAAATTAATTATCGCAGCATTATTGGTTATTGGTATTTCGTCTTTTGCACAAGAAAACCAACCAGAAAAAAAAGGGAATAACGGGCAACAAAGAGAGCGAATGACTCCTGAGCAAAGGAATCAAGCTTCGTTGGATAGAATGACAACCGAACTGAAATTAGATGCTAAGCAGCAAGAACAAATCAAACCAATTCTTGCTGAACAAACTGCCAAACTTCAGGCAATGAGAGACCAACGAATGAATGGTGGCGCAAAAGAAATGACAGCTGACGAGCGAAAAGCAATGCAACAAAAAAGACAAGAAGAGCGCACTATTACAGAAAATAAATTAAAAGCCATCTTGACTCCAGAACAATTCAAAAAAATGAAAGATAACGAAGAGGCTGCTAGACAAAAAATGAGAGAAGCCAGAGGAAATAGAGATAATGGTGGTAATAGAGGTGGAGACGGTGGAAATGGTGGAAATGGAAGCGAAAACTAATCCCTAATTTTTATCTGATTTAAAGATTTGAAAGTCTTAAATGAAATGAGGCTGTCCGAAAATTACTTTTCGGACAGCCTCATGAAATGGTAGGTGATGCTGCCAATTTACCGCATTTTGAACGATTGATGAGTCCGTTTTTCAATAGTAGAAACAATGGAATTATCTATCGTCATTTTTTATTGAAAAATAGAATGACAATTTCGGCTGCAGTTTTTAATCAATGGCCTGGAAACGGAAAAAATATTGGTGACGGAGCTACAACATTTACGGCTAGAATTACAGGTTTACCCAAATGGGAAAACGAAGGAAAAACATTTATGCATACCGGAATTGGTGTTCGCTACGTTGAAGCCGAAAATGGTGTAATTCGGCTTCGAGGCAAAAACGAATCCAATATTTCTGATAATTATGTGGATACCGGAAATATGAATGCAACCCATCAATGGAATGTGAATATGGAACAATTATGGAGTTTGGAAAATTTTTCTGTCTTGATGGAATACGTTCATAACTGGACCGCAACAACCGATTTTGGACTCGAACAATTTAATGGTTATTATGTAACAGGAAGTTATGTTTTGAGCGGAGAGCAACGCCCTTATGACAAAAGAGCAGCCTATGCCCGAAGAATAAAACCTACAGGAAAATATGGTGCTTGGGAAGTTTTTACCCGCTTTGGCAAAAACGATTTAGATTCAAGAAATATTCACGGTGGTATTAACAATCGTTATAATTTGGGGCTTAACTGGTGGGCAACTCAATATTGGAAAGCAGGAATGGTTTATGGTATTAGTAATTTAGACAAATACGGGGTAACCGGAATTACCAATAGTATGCAATTCAGATTGCAGTGGATTTATTAATCAATTCCATCTTTAATGTTTTTAGGGAATTTGTTTTTTTTGTAATCATATATGTAGTTGGGAAGAAAAAAAGAGATTAGCTTTAAGAGTAATCAATTTTGGATTTTTTTTTTGAAAATTAAAAACGCTTGACTTTTAGTGTTAAATTTGTAATTAAATAAAATCGGACAGTTTAGAAGTTCTGTTTTAAAAATTATGAAATTAAATAAAAATATTAATTTAAAACAATAAGCAAATGAAACAGATTACAATGATTATTGGGGTTGCAATAAGTAGCTCATTATTATTTTCTTGCGGAGCAAGTAAAGAATTGAAAGCAGAAAACGAACGATTGAATTCAGTAATAACTGCCAATGAAAGCACTATTAAATCATTAACTAAAGATGCTGAAGATTGTAATAAATTAAAAGCAGTTTTGTCTGAAAAAATAGACAATATCAACAAAGGTCTAGCAGAGAGAGGTACTTCGATGCAAAAAATTCAAGAAAAAGCACAAAATGCTGTAGCAAAACTAGAAGAAGCTGGCGCAACAGTAACCTATAAAGATGGATTGGTATATATCAATTATGAAAATGATTTTTTCTTTAGTCCAAATAGTTCAGTAATTGCTGCCAAAGGAAGAGAGGCCTTGAATACCATAGCTGAAGTGATGCGAGACAATCCTGGAGTTACGACAACTGTAGTAGGGAACACCGATTCAGTGGTGGCAAAAGGAACTAATGACAATTGGTCGTTGAGTACAGAAAGAGCCAATGCAGTTGTTAGAATCTTGCACAATACATATAACATTAATCCCGCTCGTTTGACTGCAGCAGGAAGAGCAGAATACAACCCAAAAGCAAGCAATACAACCGAAGAAGGCAGAAAGAAAAATAGAAGAATTGAAATTATTATCAATCCAGAGCTTTCTAGAATTTGGGAATTAGCAAAATAAAAGATTAATATCAAATTTGGGTTTTGTGATAAAAAAGACATTATAATTCGAATGATTTTTAAACTATTTTAACAAAACCTATTCTAAAGGAGTATTAAAATTAAATATATAAAAGATGAAATTAATCAATAAAACATTTTTAGGCGCTTTAGCCTTGGCTACAACCACATTGGTTTTATCACCAAACGAAATGAACGCACAAAGAAGAGGCGGCGGTGGCGGCGGTGGAAGCCATATGCAAAGCCGTCCAAGTCAGTCAAGTCGCCCGAGTCAAATGAGTCGCCCGAGTCAATCGAGTCGTCCAAGCCAGATGAGTCGTCCAAGTAAAGGGAATAATAATAAAATTGGAAACGGTAATAACAAGATTGGCAATAACAACTCTATTGGTGGCAACAACAAAGTGGGTAGCAATAATAGAGGCAACAACAGTAACAATAGAGGAGGTAATAATAATGTAAACATTAATGTTGATAACAGCCACCACAACACCAGAATAAACAATAGTCATAATACAACGGTAAGAAGAAGTAATAACTACCGCCCTTACACTCGCCCTCCTTATGTATATGGTGGATATCGTTACAACTGCTATCATCCTTATTACTACCATCCTTATCGTCCATTTTATTGGGGACCAGTATGGCATCCGTGGGGATTCTTTATTACAACTTTGGCTGTAACAGCTATTGTTGTTGAGGTAAATAGCCAGCATTATCATTATGATAACGGAGTATATTATACTCAAGGAAATGGTGGATATACTGTGGTTGCAGCACCAGTTGGGGCAACAGTTACTACTTTGCCAAGCAATGCCCAAACAGTAGTTGTCAACGAAACAACCAATAATTATTATTACGGTGGTACTTACTATGAGAAATCTGATAAAGGATATACCGTAGTTCCACCAACAGCCGGAACTATTGTAGAAAATCTTCCGGAAGGTGGTGAAGAAGTGAAAATGGGCGATATTACTTATGTAAAAGTAGGCGATACGTATTACCAACCTTTTCAGGATAACGGCAAAAACAAATATGAAGTTGTTGACGTAGAAGCTGATAAATAAAATCGTTTTTTTATTGATAAGAAAGGAGGTCTTTATAGATCTCCTTTTTTATTATGGTAATATGGTCAAAAACGGTTGGTAGATTTTTATTTCAGATTGATTAATGTTTCTGAAAAATTCCAGTTTGTTTTTTAATCGAGGAAATCAAGTCATTAAAAATAATCGTTGTCGATATAACGTGAAACATTTGGTCACCGCTAGGACGAGGTAAGTATTCATTTTGATACCCAACTTCAAATTGAACTGTGTCCGATAAATTGTATCCCAAACCTAAAGTGAAGCGGTTTCTATCAAAAAATTGCCTACCAGTAGCATTTCCGTTAGTTTTAAAAAAAACTTCGTCAGCAACAATTCCATAGGTATATCCATTACCCGATTTTATTTTAGATATTGGAAAAACGAATTTTACAGCATCTCTAAATCGGCAAACCACTTCAATAGTGTCTTCTATAAAAATACGATTTTCAACCCTAATTCTATTGCTAAGTGTATAATCTCCGCCTTTTGAAAAATAGTATATTCCTTGAGCAGCAAATCGAATTTCAGGCAATCTGTTTTGAGAAATCTCTGGAACATCTTTGTTGAAAAAGTAAGCTACAAAACCCGATAATTTCCATTTTTCGGAGGCATAATAATGAAGCCAACTCCTTAAATACAATTGTGAATTTTTATAAAAAGGATTCGATTCTACAGTTCCACTCGTAAAAACTTGTCCAAAATCATTCTCAATAGCTACCTTTTTTCCAAGATTACTATTGGTTTGAAATTCATTCGAAAATTGATTTTCAGTGTCGGTTTGTGAAAAGCTAGTATTGAAAGTCAAAAAAAACAATACTAAAAGCTTTATTGTAGATAAAGTAAAGTATTTGATTCTTTTTGGATTGGATTTAAAATACATAAATATTTTTTTGAACAAACGAAGTTAAATTTCTTTTCAAAGATATTAAATTATGTATTTGAATTTATACTGACAGATTCAATACAATTATACTAATTCATTACATCTTCTTTTTCTGAAGATTGATTTTGTGATATAAAGTAAACCGAATAATATCTCGATTGAAGTAATCGATACCACTCGCACGTTGCTGAAAACTATTCAAATACCCCAATTCTAAGGCAATATTTTTGTTGACGCCATATTGCAAACCTGCGTAAATTCGGTTTTGGTCAAAAGTGTTTTTGACTACATTTTCTCCGCCATTAATCATCAATTCGTCATAGACAATAGCTTTTAAGAACTGATTTTCTTTTTTCCAAAACGAATATTCACCTTGGAGGCGGTATCTAAATCGCCAAAAAAAAGTGGTTCCCGAGAGTAAACCGTCTTTGTTGGCATTGTGAAAAAAACGTTCCTCGACCTGAAACCGTTGAAGCAATGCAAACTTCTTGAAATCTTGCTTCCAACTAATGTCTTGTTGTCCTCGGTATTCGGGTAGTCTAAAATCAAAAGCGATTTCTGGTATTTGTGTAGCTACCGAGAAATAAGCAAATCCAGCGCCTACTTCTATATCCTTGTTGATTTTGTAACGTCCTTGAAATCGCATTTCATAAAGATTTTGTTCCACAGGATTTATAAAAATTCGATTGTCAAATTCACTGTGTATGGACCATTTGTCGGATAAAGTTAAAATGTTGTAGTAGCGTGTCCAAAGCAAACTTTGATGATCTACATTTTTTTCGGTTTGGGCGTATAAAAAACTACAAGTCAGAAATAAAAAAAGGGTATGTGTAAATTTCATCAAGTTCAATTCAAATTTCGGCAAATTTAAACAAACTTAATTTATAGAGAATTTATTTTTTAGGTCTAATTATTTATGAAATGATAGAACAAAAAAACCATCAAAAATTAATTTGATGGTTTTCAGATGGATTCGTTATTTTCTAACGAACAAGATTTTAGATTATAAAGAATATTTCAAAGTCACTCCATAGGTTCTTTGGTCTCCCAAAACTGCTGCATATTGACCAGAATTTCCTCCTGCAGGAAGTAATTGTTCGTAATAATCTTTGTCCAAAAGGTTGCGCCCCCAGATGCTAGCAGACAAACCATCGGCTACACGGAAACCTAAACGACCATTGAAAATAGCGTAACCCGGTACTACTAAATATTTCGATGCAGAAGGGCTTGATGAGAATTCAGAACGAGCGTAACCATCAAGAGCTATGAAAAATTTACCTAGGTTTCCGAAGAATTTTGCGTTTTTAGTATATTCAGTACCTAAGCTTCCTGCCCATTTTGAAGTTCCTGGCAAGTCGGTTCCTGATACATCTTTGAAAGATACAGCAGATCCAGTTTCTTCTAATGGGAGTGGAGCATTAGTGAATTTCACATATCTCCCGTCAGTATAAGAGGCAGCTCCATTTACAGAGAAATGGTTGTTAATTACAAAACTAGCATCTAATTCTGCCCCTTTTACACGTACTTGATCTGCATTGGCAAGATACCCTCGATTCACACCTAATTCAGCGGCTTGAACATTGGTTTGGAAATCTTTAATATCAGTATTAAAGAAAGTCAAGTTCAAAATAGAATTTTTAAAAGGCGAGGTTTTAATTCCAAATTCATAATGAGTAACATCTTCTGGCTTAACAGTTGCAAGATCACTTAAAGTTTGACCAGCAGGCGGAGTAGGAAGACCTGCCACATTTACTCCAATAGGTTTGTAGCTTTTTGCAAAAGTTCCATAAGCATTGATTTTATCGGATGCTTTGTAGGATACCGTTATGTTTCCAGAAAAGTCCGTATCATCATTATCTGATGAGAAGTTTTGATCGGTATAAACTTTCTTTTTTAACGCAATTAATGCAGGATCAGTAGTTTGAAGTCCTCCGTATGTTTTACGGTCATAATCTGCATCTTTCTTGTCGTAGTTGTATCTTAAACCTGGTAATACATGCAGTCTATCTGTTACAGCCCAGTCCAATTGACCGAATACTGCAGCACTAGTTGAATGTATTTGAGCATTGGTTTTTATTCCATATCCTTCAAAAAGACCTGGGGTTTTCCATAATGCAGTATTTGCGGGTGTAAATGAGTCTTGTGAAAATCTCCATTGTGCGGTACCAGATTCTTCCGTTCCTTTTGTTTTTGAGGTTTGGTCAATAAAAAATACACCTACAACACCATTTAATTTTGAGGTAATTTTTCCAGCATAACGAACTTCTTGTGTAAATTGTGTTTGTCTAGAAGGATTTTGTGATTTTGCCAATACTTGCAAACCGGTAAAATCTCTATCATTGGATGGATCCCAAGTCCAAAAACGCCAAGCTGTGGTTGAAGTCAATGTTCCTCCGCCAATTTTTGATTCAACATTCAAAGAAGCTCCACCTAAATCTTGTCCTGAACGCCAAGGAGTGTCGTGATCGATTTTACGGTCAAAAGCATTCAAACTAGGAAGTTGGTAATTCAAATCAGCAATAATGGCGCTAAATTGGCGTTGTGGAACTCTTTTTGTTGGAGCAACACCTGCAACTACTTGAGCATATCCGTCATTGTGTTGAGTAGTAATATCTGCTGCTAATGTGATATTAGTGTTTTCAGTTGGAGTAAAAAGCAATTGACCTCTAATACCTTGATTGTTCAGCGTGTTTGTTGGTTTTCCGGTTCTAATATTATCGATAATACCATCACGTTGTGTACCCGAAAATGAAAGGCGACCAGCGACATTTTTAGCTAAAGCTCCAGTAACCGAAGCCTTGGCTTGTAGGTAGGCAAAATTTCCATAACTCACTTCAAAATTCGCTCCCGAAGTGAAACTAGGTTTGCGAGTAGTAATGTTGAAAGCACCCGAAGTCGTGTTTTTTCCAAACAAAGAACCTTGCGGCCCACGCAAAACTTCAATTCGCTCTACATCAATAAAATCTAAAGTCGTAGCTGCTGGACGAGCATAATAAACTCCGTCCACATAGAAACCAACTCCAGGGTCAATACCGTCATTGGTCAATCCATAAGGAGAACCTAAACCACGAATGTTAATTCCTGTATTTCTCGGATTGGAGGAATATAATTGAACAGATGGAACCAATTCTTTGATGCGATTTACGTTGAAAGCGCCAGCTTGTTCTGCTTGCTTACCTGTTACTACTGATACAGCAATCGGAATATCTTGTGCTTTTTCGATCCTTCTTCTTGAGGTAACTACTACTTCCGAAAGTACTTTTTCTTCACCGGTAGCAATAGTTATTTGTAAGGGTTTAGTAGTAGTTGGTAGTTCGGTTATTTTAAGTTCTTTGGTGTTATAACCTGCATATTGTACAATGATGGTAAACGGAAGTGCTTTGGCAGCAATGCTAAAGTTACCATTAGCATCTGTAGTTGTTGTATTGACAGTTCCTTTCACCACTATGTTAACACCTTCTACAGGTGATTCTTGTTCGTCTTTCACTACTCCTTCTAAAAGATTTTGACCATAGGATGTTGAGAAAATTAAAAGTAAAATTAAGGTCGAAATTGTTTTTGTATAAATTGTTTTCATTGTTATATATGTTATATGTAATTAGTAGAGTTTAAAATCAAATTTTTTTAAAGCCAACACATACACATCATTTTATAGTCTTGTTTTGCAATTCTTATCAGTTTTTTTTGGGGGTTTTGTTCTTTCAAAAAAGCGAATTTGTTTTGATTCGTTTTCATAGGTTTAAATTTTCTAGTTATTATTGTTTTAATTCTGGGGGCAAATATATAATTAATTCTATATAATTAGTAGAGTTAATGAAATATTTTTTTAATTTTTTATCAAGGAGCCAATAGTTATGCGTTGCATTGCTTTCAGAGTTTCGTCTCTAATAGTTAGTAAACCGTGTCTTAGCGAGCATTCTGACTCGGTAGTACAGTCCGAACAAGGCTCGTAAAAATTTAATGAAGCACAAGGAAGAAGTGCAATTGCGCCATCAAATAATCGGTGAATATCGGCTAATGTTATGGTGTTTTTTGATTTTATGAGGTAATATCCGCCTAGTTTTCCTTGCTTGCTACTCACAAAATGACCTCTTTTTAGCTCCAATAAAATCTGTTCCAAAAACTTTTTGGGAATATTGGCACCTTCTGCAATTTCGATAGTCCTAGCAATGTGACCTTCTTCTTGCTGAGCTAAATAGAGTAAAGCTTTAAGTGCGTATTTGGTTTTATGTGATAGCATTATTAATATAGGTTTATTTGTGTAAAAATAATAATTTTTATTGTATTTGCTACGATGAAAATTTTCAATCGAATTTACAATTTTATTTACATCAATTTTGAAACAAATTGAAGTTAGATAATTCAGGAGAGCTGATATCTTTATTTAATTGTAATCTGTCCAACATTATTTTGAACTAGCCATTCTCGAGAATCGGGGAGTTGTGTTTTAATACTGCAATTGAGAAAGGTAGCACTGTCGGTATGACGAATATAAAAACCAAAGGCATTGGTGTTGCCAAATTTACTTCCTTCAGGATATTTGCCATCATATTCCATAACGGTTTGGTCAGTTGTGTTTATTCCACCTTTCATCATAAAATTTAGATTTTCGAATGTGATGTTTTGAATGTGGTGCCCTTTTATGCCAGTAATTATCGAAGGATATTGTTGGGTAAAATCTGTACCGGTTATGTTTTTAAAATAGATGTTGGAAATGCTTCCTATTCTAGGTTTTCTGCCAGGTACAGTTCTGTTTCTATTGGCCAAAAGTATAAAAATTGCTTGACCTGAATTGGTAATTGTACAATCTGAAACGCTAATGTTATCAATAACTGCTCCATCCATTGATTCAATGGCTATGGCAGAATTTTGTTTTACATTTTTGATTATCAAACCTGAAACATCAAAGTTTATAAAACTCCCAAGTCCATCGGTGCCTAACTTAAATGCGTTTCCAGCATTTACATTCAGTTTGTCTATAACGCAATTTTTTACAACAATGTCTTTGCATCCATATTCGCTACCGCTTTTAAAACAAATGCCATCATCCTCTGATTTGATGTCACAATTTTCTATAAGCACATCGTGGCAATCTACAATGTCTATTCCGTCTCTATTTGGGGTTAATTTACCAGAATCGACCTTGATGTTTTGAATCTTGATATGGTCTGATTCTATATAAACCTGTGTCCAACAAGCTGGATCAATCAGAGTGATTTGACTTACAGTTATGTTTTTGGAAGCTACAAATGCTAAAATAGAAGGGCGGTCTTTTTCGGTTCCTAAATCTTTAACATACATCCATTTGTTGTAATCACCTTGTCCATCAATTGTACCTTTGCCAGTTATCGTTACATTTTGTACATGGTCTCCGTAAAATAAGCGACGCTGACAATCTTCGAGCATTCGGTTTGGAAATAAAGTGTTGATTTTGTGATGAGGATACTCTTTTTCTTCATCAGATTGTATGCCCAAAATGGTTGCCAATGAATCTATTTGCAAAGTCATATCGCTACCTAATTGCAGTTGACCTGTTAAGAATTTTCCTTTCGGAAAAAGTACTGTTCCTCCTGTTCCTTTGCATTTGTTTATGGCTTTTTGAATCGCTTCTTGGTCATTCGTTACGCCATCACCTTTTGCACCGTATTCATAAACGTTGTAGATTGTATTTTTTCTCGCTGTATTCGAGCCTAATAAAAATAAGGGGAAAAGTAAAAAGAGAATGTATTTTTTCATTGAACCTCTTTAGTTGAATTTAACATTTTTAAAGCACTTTCTGCTAATCCATTTTCAGGGAATTCTTCAAGAGTTTTTTTGTAAAATTCAATGGCTTTTGTTCCATTTCCAATCTGGCTGTAACAGAAAGCGATATTGCATAATGCCATTTCTCTATAATTCATCTTGGAAGAACTCAAAAGAGTGATAAATCTGTATTTGTCAATCCATTCATTTCTGGTAAAGTAGTCATAGCTTTTTTCATATTCAGAAATGGCCTTTTCGAATTGATTGGTTTTGAATAATTGTATTCCTCTTCTATGATTTTTGGGTATAAAATAGCGTAAACCCATAGATAGAGTCAAATAGGTCAAAGCACCGTAAAATGCAGGATCTTTAAAACCCAAATAATGATAAATAGCTATTAATAAAAATATAAAAGGAATCTGTGGAATTAAAGAAATCCAAGCTACTTGCTTGATAACAGGTGGATTTGAAGCCATTATTTGGTTTTGTTTGTATGGTTGGAAGTAAAGCTTGCGCTATTTTTTACACTTTTCGTTAATAATATTTTTAGATTCTAAATAGCCAAGACTAAGTGCTTTTTTTAAATCAGAGCAATAGTCTTTTTTGATTTTAAAATTAATATAATAAAGTGCTCTGTTGTAATATCCTTCGGGGTCATTGGGGCTTAAAATCACGACTTGGTCAAAATCATTTATGGCATCTTTTAAATTGAGCATAGCTTTTGAAATAGCTCTATTTTGATAGGCTTCTGCAAATTTTGGATTGATTTTTATTGCTTTGTCAAAATCTAATATCGCTTCTTTATGTAAATGCAATTCCTTTTTTAAAATCCCCCTGTTTTCATAAGCTGCGACATATTCAGGATTAAGTTCAATGCTTTTTGAATAATCAGAAATTGCTCCGTTCAAATCATTGATTTTTGATTTGGAATACGCTCTATTAAAATAGGATTTTTTTAAATTTCCATTCAAAGAAATACTTTTTGTAAAATCTTCAATGGCATTTTTGAATCTTTTTAGTTTCATATTCGAGATACCTCTACTAAAATAAATTTTGGCGTCCTTTGGGTTTAATGAAATGGCTGTGTCATAGTCAGAAATAGCATCAAGATATTGCTTGGATTCATAATAACGATACCCCCTAAAATAATAGTTTTCTACATTTTTGGGTTCTTTAATAATTAAAGCATTTAACTCTTCAATATCTTTTGTAATCTCTATTTCTAATACATCATCAAAAGATTGTTGAGCATAAGTTGTAAAATAAGAACATAATAGAAAGAAATAGAGGTAAATTTTCATAAATGAATTCTAGATTTGTTTATTAAAACTGAACGAACACTATAAGCTGATTACTGAATTACCAACTTCCGCCAGATCCACCACCAGAGAAACCTCCGCCGCCAAATCCACCACCGAATCCGCCACCGCCAGATGAACCTCCTCCAAATCCGCCACCAAAGCTTCCGCCGCCTCCACGTCCTAGATTACTTAAGATAATGACATCCAACAAACTTGGTCCACCGCCTGAATTGCCTGAATTTCCACTTCCACCACCTTTGTTTCTAGAAGCGAGTGCAATGATAATTATGAGAATGATGATAAAAGGTACAAACGGAAAATCTTTCCCTTTGGATTGTTTTCGTTCGCCTTTGTATTTGCCCTTGAAAACGTCAAAAAGCGCATCGGCACCTTTGTCCAATCCTCTGTAATAACTTCCCGCCTTGAATTCGGGAATGATGATATTTCTGGTAATTTCTCCGCCAATTCCAGCAGTTAATTTGTCTTCAAGGCCGTAACCTGGTGAAATCCAAATTTTTCTTTCGGTTTTTGCCAATAAAATAATTACCCCGTTATCATTTTCTTTACTGCCGCCAATTCCCCATTCTTGTCCCCATTTTGGAGTCAAAATACCAATATCTTCGCCTTTCAAGCTTTCAATAGTGATAACCACTATTTGGGTTGAGGTAGAATCCGAATAGCGAATAAGTTTTTCTTCTAGTTGTGATTTTTCATCAGCACTTAAAACATTGGCATAATCATAAACCGAAGTTTGGAAATCTGGCTTTTTGGGAATGTCAAATTGTGCAAAACCAGAATAAAATGTAAAAAAAGTGATAAGCAAAAAGGCAAATTGAAAAATTCCTTTGGAATTTGGCACTTTAATTTTGGAATTTTTCATTGTTTATCCTTTTGATATTTCGTTTGATAATTCGTTAGTGTCATCTGATGCCCAAGGAAAATGTTTTTTCAGTTGTTCTCCTGCTTTCAAAATTCCATCAACAAGTCCTTGTTTGTATTGATTTTGTTTAAATTGTATGACCATAGCATCACGGGTGCAGTCCCAAAAATCAGCAGGGACAACATCATTTATTCCTTTGTCGCCGCAAATTGCAAAAGTCTTATCGGCAACAGCAAGATAAATCAAAACTCCATTTTGGAGCTGTGTTTCATCCATTTTTAATTCATGAAAAACTTCCAAAGCCCTTTCGTAAGGAATTTTAGAAGTTGATTTTTCGATGTGAATTCTAATCTCGCCAGAAGTATTTTTTTCGGCCACGCGAATAGCTTCAACAATTTCTTGTTCTTCTTCTTGGGTTAAAAAATTTTCTACTTTTGACATACTTTTATTTTTATTAAACCATAAAGTTCACAAAGTTTTCAGTAGTCACTTTTAGTGATTCTGGTAATGGCTTTGTGAACTTTAGGGTTGTTTTTTTTAGAATTTTACTTCAACGGGTTTATCAGCTCCTTCAACAGATTTGAAAAATGGTTTTTCTTTATAACTACCTAAGAAAAAGCTTTGTGGCATTCCTAAAACATAACCATTATAGATTTCAACCGATTCGTTAAAACGCGTTCTGGCGGTTAAAATCTGATTTTCTGTGCTGGCTAATTCGTCTTGTAATTTCAAGAAATTGGCGTTCGCTTTTAATTCAGGATATCTTTCAACACTCACTAATAATCGTGACAATGAAGATGATAATCCAGATTGTGCTTGTTGAAATTGAGTTAATTGCTCCGGTGAAATGTTTGTTGGGTCTACCGTTACTGATGTCGCTTTTGCTCTGGCTTCAATTACAGCAGTCAGTGTGCTTTTTTCAAAATCAGCGGCACCTTTGACCGTATTAACAAGATTACCAATCAAATCATTTCTTCTTTGGTAAGCAGCATCAACATTTCCCCACTCTTTTCCCACTGCTTGGTTGTATTTTAAGGCAGTATTTTTTAAGCCCATCACCCAAAAAGCAACGATAATGACTAATCCAATTCCGATAATCCAAGGCAAAAATCTTTTCATGTTTTTTTAGTTTTAAAGTTGATTTTTAATATTTGTTAATTGTACTCGTATTGATTCCAGTTTGCTGATAATCTCAAATTTATCTAACGTCTTTTTTTGTCCTTCTTTTAAATGGGTTTTGGCACCTTCCAGCGTAAAACCTCTTTCTTTTACCAGATGAAAAATCAATTGTAAATTCTTGATATCTTCCGGCGTAAACATACGGTTTCCTTTGGCATTCTTTTTCGGTTTCAGAATATCAAATTCATTGTCCCAAAAACGAATCAAGGAAGCGTTTACATCAAATGCTTTGGCCACTTCGCCTATACTGTAATATCTTTTCTCTGCGGATAATTCTATATGCATTAGTCTAATGATTGATTTTCTTGGTTAGCCAATTTCGAAATAGCAACATACTCAATTGCCGAAATATTTCCGTAATAAAAATTAAGCGGATTCACCACTTTTCCATCTTTATGTACTTCATAATGTAAATGCGGCCCTTCCGATCTCCCGGTGCTTCCTATATATCCTATAATGTCGCCTCGTTTCACACGTTGTCCCGCTCGGGCTTTGTATTTGCTCAAATGGGCATATAAAGTTTCGTATCCAAATCCATGCCGAATTACAATATGATTTCCAAAACCTGACACTGTATTATCCGCTTTTGATACTACTCCGTCGCCTGTCGCAAAAATAGGAGTTCCCGTTTTTGCTGTAAAATCCATGCCTTCATGCATTTTTCGGGCTTTTGTAAAAGGATCAGAACGGTATCCAAAACCAGATGCCATGCGTTTTAAATTTTCGTTTCGTACTGGCTGAATGGCAGGAATAGCTGCTAATAAGTCATTTTTTGCTTCTGCTAATTTTAAAATGGCATCCAATGATTTTGATTGAATAGCCAATTCCTTACTCAATATATCTATTCTTTTGGTGGTATTAATTACCAGTTGCGAATTGTCATATCCTTGTAACGCTACATATCTGTTGTCGCCAGAAAAACCGGATTTGCGTTCCTCTTTTGCAATTGCCGCTGTATTAAAATAAACGCGGTACAAATTATTATCCCGATCTTCAATATCTTCTAAAACAGCATCAAGCTGATCCATTTTTTTTTCCAAAATAGCATAATTCAATTTCAAATTGTCAATTTCACGTGCTTGCAATCGATCTTTTGGAGTTTCAAAATAAGGAGTGTTTAACAAAACAATAAAACAGATGAATCCAAACAAAGCCGAAGCCAATAAAAACAAGGCAGCGAAACCAAATTTCTTTGTTTTTCGTGTAATTATTTTTCGATACGCTAAATTTTCGGAATCGTAATAATATTTTACTTTCGACATATTTTAAAATACCCTATTTTTGCACACTGTAAAAGTGTTAGACGAACAAATTTAATAAATGTTTCATTTGTTGCATGCTTTTTTCAATAATAAATAAAATAATGTGCCTATTCCAGCTATTCGTTACAAGTTCTCGTTTATAAATCTTTTTTTCTAATGAGCCAGCAGGAGCTTCCTCCGGTCGCTCTGCCACCTCAAGAAAAAATAAATTTATAAATCTCGAAGCTTTTCACTTTTATCTGGGGCAAAAAAATGTTAATTCGTTAATTTGGTTATTCGTTTATGCGATGCAGCCGATTAACCAAATTAACCAATAACCGAACAAACAATAAAAATGAAATCACAAGACGTACGTAAACAATTTCTGGATTTTTTCGCATCAAATGGACATTTAATCGTTCCATCGGCGCCCATAGTTCTTAAAGATGATCCAACACTGATGTTCAACAACTCAGGAATGGCCCAATTCAAAGAATATTTTCTAGGGAATGCCACACCAAAAAGCAATAGAATTGCCGATACGCAAAAATGTCTTCGTGTTTCAGGAAAACATAATGATCTGGAAGATGTAGGTTTTGATACCTACCACCATACCATGTTTGAAATGCTTGGAAACTGGTCTTTTGGTGATTATTTCAAAAAAGAAGCCATCAACTGGGCTTGGCAACTTTTGACAGAAGTCTATAAAATTCCAAAGGAAAATTTATACGTTTCCGTTTTCGAAGGAAATCCGGATGAAAACGTACCCTTCGATCAGGAAGCTTGGGATATTTGGAAGGAATTGATTGACG
>ERZ1034363.277-NODE-277-length-36802-cov-3.731981_pt1 | contig 36802 bp, 31 predicted proteins | sample MGYA00520616_ERZ1034363 | MGnify/ENA primary metagenome ERZ1034363 (study PRJEB33736, sample SAMEA104284506) | Azolla filiculoides | biome: Urban; feature: Water surface; material: Ditch water | place: Netherlands | collected 2015-10-28 | depth 0-0.1 m ... | reverse complement strand
GCTCCTCCAAATTCTCCGTAATAGCCTTTTTCGTTAACGTTGTATGACATTTTTAATTTTTTATTTTTTATGCGTACAGACGCGATTAATCGCGTCTGTACATAATTGTATGTTTTTTAATCCTGGTTCAATTTCAAATTTACTATTCACATCAATGGCATAAATGGGTAAATTCGTTTTCAAAATTTCATTTATGGCCTCTATATTATCCATTCCGATTCCGCCACTCAAGAAAAATGGCTTCGTCGAAGGATAGTTGCCCAAAACTTTCCAATCAAAAGTGGTTCCGTTTCCTCCAGGCAATTTTCCTTTGGTGTCAAAAAGAAAATAATCACACACTTTTTCGTATGGTTTGAGCAAATCAAAGTCAAAGGTATCTAAAATTGAAAATACTTTTATGATATCTATCAGGTTTGGAATATTTTTTTTTAATTTTTCACAAAATTCAACAGATTCGGTACCGTGAAGCTGAATAGCTTGCAAATCGTGTATTTCAATTTTTTCCAGAATTTCGTCTAGACTTGCATTGACAAAAACGCCTACTTTTTTAATAGACTTAGGCAGTTCTGGTATAATACCATTAAAATAGCGTGCCGATTTCTCCCAGAATATAAAACCCATATAATCGGGTAGGAGCGATCCTACTTCGAGAATATTTTCGGGATATTTCATTCCGCAGATTTTGAGTTTCATAGTTTTAGTTTTTGCCATAGATTTGCTTCGCCTATTTGCTGTCGCTTGGGTCACAGATTTGATTCGTGTAAATTTGTGAAATTTGTGTCTTATTTTAATTGCTTAATAAATTCTGTTGCTGCTTTTCCAGCATTGTCGGTTTTCATAAAGTTTTCACCAATTAGAAATCCTTTGTAGCCATAAGGTTTTAATTCGGTAATAGCTTCAATGGACGAAATGCCGCTTTCTGAAACTTTAACAAAATCATTTGGAATTTGGTCAGCCAATTGCTTGCTGAAATCCAGACTTACTTCGAAAGTTTTTAGGTTTCTGTTGTTTACCCCAATCATATCCAACGTTGGCATAATTGATTTTTCCAGTTCTTCCTGATTGTGAACTTCCAATAATACTTCCAATCCCAAACCTTTGGCAAACTCCGATAAGGATTTGATTTCTTCACGAGTCAAAACTGCTGCGATTAATAAAATCAAATCGGATCCGTGGGCTTTGGCTTCCAATATTTGGTATTCATCCACAATGAATTCTTTTCGTAATAACGGAATATTTACCGATGCTCTCGCTAAAAGTAAATCGTCTAAAGAACCGCCAAAATATTTCCCATCCGTCAGAACAGAAATACCACAAGCACCAGCACTTTCGTATCCTTTAACCACTTCTTCCACCGTGAAGCTATAATTGATTTCCGCTTTGGAAGGAGAACGGCGTTTGTGTTCGGCGATTATTCCAGAGTTGCTGTTTCTTAAATTGTTGCTCAAAGAAATAGTCTTTTTTCCAAAGAAAACCGAAGCTTCCAATTGCGAAACAGGAATGATGGATTTCTTGAGAATAACTTCTTTTTTTTTGTCGATTATGATTCTGTCTAAAATATTCATTTTATTTATTTTGCCACAAAGTCACAAAGAAGCAAAAAAATAATTTGTGCTAATTCGTGAAATTCGTGTTTATTTCTATCTACTTAATTCTTGTAATTTATTCAATGCTGTCAATGCTTTTCCAGAAAGCAAACTTTCTTTTGCCAACTGAAAACTTTCCAAAGGCGAACTTCCATTTACGGTTGCAATAGCCATTCCCGCATTGGCACAAACCACATTATTCTGAGCTTCATTTCCTTTTCCGGAAATGATATTCATAAACATTGCTGCCGATTCTTCTATGGTTTTTCCGCCTTCGATTTCGCTTTGCAACAATTGTCGAACGCCAAAATCTTCTGGTTTCAGCACGCCTTCCATTCTTTTCGTAATGGTCTTCGTTGGGCAGGTCAAAGATACTTCATCATACCCGTCCAGCGAATGTAAAATGGTAAAATTCATATCGGTGTTTTGATACAAATAGGCATATTTTCTGGCGAGTTCTAAATTGAAAACACCTACCAATTGATTTTGAGGAAAAGAAGGATTTATCATTGGTCCGAGCATATTGAAAAAGGTTCTCACACCTAATTCTTTTCTAATGGGGCCCACGTTTTTCATTGCAGGGTGAAACAAAGGTGCGTGCAAAATGCAAATCCCAGCCTGATCAATACATTTTTCCAAAAAATCATTATTATTACTGAATTTTACGCCTAGTTTTTCCATTACATTGCTGGAACCCGAAATAGACGAAACCCCATAATTCCCGTGTTTCGCCACTTTGATTCCTGCTCCAGCTGCCACAAAAGAAGCTAAAGTGGATATGTTGAAAGTGTCTTTTCCATCGCCCCCAGTTCCGCACAAATCGATAGTGTTGTAAGTGGATAAATCCACGCGAACACACAATTCCAGCAAGGCTTCGCGAAAACCGGCCAATTCATCAATACTGATGCTTCGCATCATATAAACGGTAAGAAAAGCAGCAATTTGACTCGGATTATAACTTCCGTTGGAGATGTTGAACAACACGTTTTTGGCTTCTTCTTTAGAAAGTGTTTCGTGGTTGATCAATCGGTTTAGTATGGCTTTCATTTATATTTTCTTTTTATTTTCAGACATATATTTTAAATAATCAACAATTTCCTGGGATTGTTGTTTGGTGATTCCGAGTGTCGGCATTTTTACCTTGTTTCTGAAAGAAGCCGGATTCACAATGTAATTTACCAATTCGTTTTCTTTCCAATATTCGGTCACGCTTTTCGGATAATTCAATTCCGGTCCCATTGTTCCTCCGATGCCGTTTATCGAATGGCAAGTTAGGCACTGATTTTTGAATAATGTATAGCCCGTTTCCAATTTTTTGTTTTTCAGAGGATACAATTCCAAAGTTGATTTATTCAGCGGTTCCAAATAGATTTTCACCAGATTATAAGGCCATTTGTAACGCGAATCTTTTTCCGATATCGAAGGATAAACAATGTAAAATGGTTCAGCATTCATCTCGTTCCCTTCCTTTAGAATAGGTTCCCATTTGCTTCCTTTTGGCGCGTCAACATCTTCAAATGCCAAAAACGGATTGGCGTTTAAAAACAATTCCAAAGGCATTTCAGGTTTGTAACCATCCACACATTCAAACACTATTTTGGTGTTTTTGCTGTCGATTTTGTTTAATTCAATTTCAGTTTTAACCAAAAGCGACGCACTCACGGCTTTGTATTTCTTTGCTTTGTGATAAACAGGATCATTCGCAATGGTCACAAGCGTATCTTTTCCTAATTTGTTATTTGCCTGTAAATCCAATAAATCCAAAACCATTTCGGGTTGGGAAATACTCGTGGTTTCTATTTTTTGCTCCTTCTTTTGATTGCAAGAAAGGATGCTAAAAATAAAAAGACAAGAGAGTATAAGATGGATTTTAACTGTTTTCATTTTATTTACCGTAAGGTAGGGACGTGTTGCAGTGCAACGTTTTTTTTGATTAACAATGTAGAGACGTTGCATTGCAACGTCTCTACGATTTCAACCAATTCTCCAAAATCTTCTTTCCATTTGGTGTCAACACACTTTCCGGATGAAATTGCACGCCGCGAACATCGTATGTTTTGTGACGCAAAGACATTACTTGTCCGTTTTCGTCAAATGAAGTGGCTTCCAAAACATCTGGTAAATTGGCATCAACCACCCAGGAATGATAGCGTCCCACTTCGAATTCATTTCCTAAACCTTCAAATAAAAGTTCATCATTAACAGATGTTTTTACCATTGAGGAAACTCCGTGATACACTTTGTCCAAATTAGATAATGTCCCGCCAAAAACTTCTCCAATAGCCTGTTGGCCAAGGCATACACCAAGAATACTTTTGGTTGGAGCATATTTAGCGATTACAGGTTTCAATAATCCTGCTTCATCAGGAATTCCAGGTCCTGGAGAAAGTAATATTTTGTCGAAATGAGCAATTTCGTCAATATCAAATTCATCGTTTCTGTACACGGTAACTTCACAATCCAAATCTTCAAGGTAATGCACCAAGTTGTAAGTGAAGCTGTCGTAATTGTCTATAACTAGTATTTTTTTCATTTTGTTATTTTTGTTTTAGTGACAAGTCGTGACTTGTCCTTACATTATATTGTCTCTGCTAAATCCAGCGCTTTATTCAACGCCAATAATTTATTGTAAACCTCCTGCATTTCGTTTTCTTCGCTAGAATCGGCTACAATTCCTGCTCCGGCCTGACAATGCAACTTATGATTTTTACTTAAGAAAGTTCGAATCATAATAGCGTGATTGAAATTGCCTTCAAAATCCATAAAACCGATAGCACCTCCGTAGAAATTACGATTGGTTTTTTCGTAATCTTCTATCAATTGCATCGCTCTGTGTTTGGGCGCTCCGCTTAATGTTCCTGCCGGGAATGTATCGGCAACGACCTGCATTGTGGTGGCTTTTTTATGTAAATGTCCAGTCACTTTGGAAACCAAATGGATTACGTGAGAGAAAAATTGAACTTCTCTGTATTTTTCCACTTCCACACCGTGACCGTGACGGCTTAAATCGTTTCTCGCTAAGTCAACCAGCATTACGTGTTCGCTGTTTTCTTTTTTGTCTTCGGATAATTTTTTGGCCAAAACGGCATCTTTTTCGTCATCGCCAGTTCTTCTGAAAGTTCCTGCGATGGGGTGAATTTCGGCTTTGCGGTTTTTGACAATAATCTGGGCTTCTGGAGAAGAACCGAATATTTTGAAATCGCCATAATCAAAAAAGAACAGGTAAGGAGAGGGGTTGATGCTTCTCAAAGCTCTGTACACATTGAATTCATCACCTTTGAAACCTTGGGTAAATCTTCTGGACAATACCAACTGGAACACGTCACCTCTGTGGCAGTGTTTTTTTGCTAAAGCTACATTGTGTTTGAATTCTTCATCAGTTAAATTAGAAGAACCTTCGCCATCTCTTGAGAATTTATACGAAGCTATATTTCGGGATTGCAACAATTGTTCAATTTCAGCAATGTTGTTTTTTCCGTCTACACTGTGGCAGAAAATATAAGCTTCGTTTTTGAAATGATTGATGGCAATGATGTTTTGATACACTGCATAATACACATCGGGAATGGTGGTTTCTCCGTCTTTTTTGGCGATAGTTACTTTCTCAAAATAACGAACAGCATCATAAGAAATATAACCAAACAATCCATTGTTGATGAATTTGAAATCATTCTTTTCGGATTGGAACTGACCTGAAAATTCCTGAATTACTTGTGGAATATCCGTTTTTGAATCTATCGAAATGGTTTCGGAAGTTCCGTCAGGAAATGTTTTGAAAATAGTTTCGTTTTCGATTTTGATAGAAGCAATCGGGTTGCAACAGATGTAGGAAAAACTATTGTCGTTTCCGTGATAATCACTACTTTCCAAAAGCAAGCTGTTGGGGAATTTGTCACGAATTTTAAAATAGACGCTTACTGGGGTAATCGTGTCGGCAAGGATTTGCTTGTAATGTGTATTTAAAGTAAATGCTTTCATTTTGTTTTTATTATTTGATGGAGATTTTTACAACTCCTGTATTTTTGAAATAGAAAAAGGCTTGTCGTGATGACAAGCCTTTTATATGATAGTTTATACTACAGGTGCTTTGTTCACGACGTTTGACGTAAATTGTTCCACCACCAAGTATTGTTTAAAATCGTTTTCATTCGACAAATATAGAAATCAAATTTGAAAATCCAAACAGAATAAATTAAAAATACTTTTTTTTGTCTTTTTGTTAAAAAAGTAACCCTGACAATTGCTTGTCAGGGTTTACTAAAATTTATTTTTAACTTGAAATTAGAATTTCAAAGTCACTTTCAATTCGAATTCATCATTGATTGCTTTGTCTCCAATGCTATCAAAGAAAGATTTTGAACCGTATTGAATTCCGTAAATAGTTCTGTTTACATTGAAAGCTGTTGTAGCAGTATTTCCGTTTACAGTGATGTCAAAAGTTACAGGTTTAGTGATTCCTTTGATAGTCAAATCGGCAGTTGCAGTGTAAATGTTGGCTGATTTAGCACCAATTTTTTTGATAACCAAGGTTGCTGTTGGGAATTTATCGGTTCCAAAAAAGTCGTCTGCTTTCAAGTGGCCGTTCAGTTTCCCTAAATATTCACCAGTAAGATCGGTAGCGGTTAATGAAGTCATGTCAACTGTGAAAGTTCCACCCACCAATTTTTTTCCTTTTAATACTACGGCTCCGTCTTTGAAATTTACGGTACCATTATGTTGTCCAGTTACTTTTTTTCCAACCCATTCGATGGTACTTGTTTTAACATCAATTTTTTTGGTTTGAGCTGATACTGAAAGGGTAGCGAAGGCTACGAATGCTAATGCAATTGTTTTTAGATTTTTCATAATGTTTGAATTTGTTTTTGGATTTATAATTAAAGTGTGATAAATAATTCTTCGTTTGATTTTCTAACTTTTGCGTAATGCTGGGTGTCATCTTCTTGGCTTCTGTAACCGATAGGCGCAATTAATGAAGCGTTCAATCCCAATTCGTTGAAACCTAAAATTTCGTTTACTTGGGCAGGAACAAAACCTTCCATTGGAGTCACGTCAATTTTTAGTTCCGCTGCGGCATTCAATAAGTTTCCAAGTGCTAAATAGGTTTGTTTGGATGTCCAATTGGCTTTATCGTCATCTGATTTGCTTAGGATTCCACCTTTCATAAAATCACCATAACCTGATAATGCTGTTTCTGGGATGTTTCTAGTTTCGGCTACGTTTTTCAAATAACCATCGATATCCGCTTCTGTTATATTAGTTTGATTTGCGAAAACGATAAGGTGTGAAGCATCTACAATTTGAGATTGCCCCCAAGCAGCAGGTTGAATTTTTGCTCTCAATTCAGGGTTTTCAATAATGAAAACTTTGTAAAGTTGTAACCCGTATGAAGAAGAACTCAATCGAATGGCTTCTTTTAAGGTGTTTAAATCTTCGTTTGAGATTTTTTTGGTGGAGTCGAATTTCTTTGTCGCGTATCTCCAGTTTTGGTGTTCTAAAAAAGTACTCATATTGTATTTGATATTTAATTTATTGATTTCTATATTTTTCTAATAATTGGTTTAATACCACTATTTCGTCATCAGTTAAGTTTTTCGAAAAAGCGATTTCGTGTTCGGTTACTTTTGGATCTAGTTCTTTCAAAACATCTAACCCTTTTTGAGTGATGGTGACTTCGATTTTACGTCGGTTTTCTGGACAAACTTCTCTTGTAACAAATTCTTTCAACAATAATTTATCAACTAACCGGGTGGTATTACTTGTTTTTGCAAGCATTCGTTCTTGAATCACACACATATTGGCTGGATTTCCTTTTTGACCCCTCAAGATTCGCAATACATTATATTGTTCTCCTGAAATATCGTAAGGTTTCAAAATTTCATTAAATTTTTCTGCCAAAATATTTTGTGTGTACATCACATTCAGGATAATTTTTTTGGAATTTTCCATCGGTACAGTTGATTTTATAACATCTTCAATTTTCATATTTGTATGTATGTTATTTGTTGGTACAAATGTAATATGTTTTTTAGTTGTATATACAAATGTTAAAGTTAATTTTTTGTTAATGTATTTTTAAGTTAAATGATTAAACAGTGAATTAAAGTGGTATGTAGTTGATTTTGATATAATTAAAATATTTTATTTAAAATTATTGCAACGCATAAGGATTAATTTTTTATAACAGTTGAATGTTTTAATTAGAGATAAAAACAAATAAACTGTAAATTAGCTGCATAATAGTTAGTTTTTCGAGTAGTTATTAATGAATATTACAGTAAAATTAAAATTTTATTGTTTTTTTATTTATACTAAAACGTTTTCTGTGAAATATTATCCAATTAACAGATGGTGCCATAAATGTTGGACAAAAACTTTGTAATTTTACCAAAAACAATATTTTATGAATTTAACACAAGAAGATTGGGTTTCTCAATTGGAAGCCGATGATAATTCAGTTATTCTGGATGTCAGAACCGAAGCCGAGTGCGATGAAGGAATGATTGCTAATGCTATCAATATTGATATTTATGAAGGTCAAGGATTTGTATCAAAAATTGAAGACTTAGACAAATCCAAAAATTATTATGTCTATTGCCGCTCAGGAGCTAGAAGTGCTAAAGCTTGCGAGGTTATGAATAGCCTTGGTATTGAAAACACCTATAATTTATTAGGCGGAATTTTAGAATGGGATGGGGAAGTGGTTTAATTGCTTAATCGGTTAGTTACAAAATCGATTATTCAAATTAACGAATCAACAAATTAACGAATCAAACAAAAGAATGAATATAATACCACAAGAATTTCAAATTAGCAGTTTACTTACTCAAGATACCTATTTAGTGAATGGAGAATTAAAAAAATGGACCGGTGAGACAACTCCTGTTTATTCGACAATTTCTTCAACTGAAAAATATGCCCCTACTTTATTAGGAAGCATTCCTTTTATGGGTGAAAAAGAAGCATTAGAAGTACTTGAATCAGCTTCTTCGGCTTATAATAACGGACAAGGTTTGTGGCCCACTATGAAAGTTGCAGATCGAATTAAATGTATGGAAAAATTTGTTGCTCAAATGAAAACTACTCGAACAGAAGTAGTTAAGCTTTTGATGTGGGAAATTGGAAAATCATTGGGAGATTCTGAAAAAGAATTCGATAGAACGGTAGAATATATTTATGACACCATCGAACATTACAAACAATTGGATAGAAATAGTGCTCATTTTACCAAAAGTCAAGGTGTAAATGCAATGATTCGTCGTGGACCATTGGGAGTTGTTTTGTGTTTAGGACCTTATAATTACCCTTTGAATGAAACTTTTTCCTTGTTGATTCCTGCCTTAATAATGGGAAATCCAGTAATTTTTAAACCTGCAAAGCACGGAGTTTTATTGATTTCACCATTATTAGAAGCTTTTAGAAACAGTTTCCCAAAAGGAGCTATTAATGTAGTTTATGGAAGAGGACGCGAAGTGGCTTCGCCAATAATGAAATCAGGGAAAGTCGATATTTTGGCTTTGATTGGCAACAGTAAATCAGCTATTGCTTTGCAAGACCAACATCCAAATAAAAATAGATTGCGTTTGGTTTTAGGTTTAGAAGCTAAAAATCCAGCCATTATTTTGCCAGATGCCGATTTAGATTTGGCTATCCAAGAGTGTATTGTAGGAACTTTGTCTTTCAACGGACAACGTTGTACTGCTTTGAAAGTTTTATACGTTCACGAAACAATTGCCGAAGAATTTAACAAGCGTTTTGCTGCCAAAGTAGATGAACTTGTTTTTGGTAATCCTTGGGATAAATCAGTTTCATTAACTCCATTGCCAGAGAGTGAAAAACCAGCTTACATTCAGGAATTGATTGATGATGCAACCGCTAAAGGTGCAAAAGTAATTAATGCCAAAGGTGGAGAACATTCGGATAATTTTATATTTCCAGCGGTTTTATTTCCAATAAACAAAGAAATGCGTTTGTATCACGAAGAGCAATTTGGACCCATTGTACCTATTTTGACTTTCAAAGACATTCAAGAACCATTGAACGATATGGCCGAGTCTAATTACGGACAACAAGTGAGTTTGTTTGGGCAAGACATCAAAACCATTGCTCCGCTAATCGATACTTTGGTTAATTTAGTTTGTAGAGTAAACCTAAATAGTTCTTGCCAAAGAGGACCAGATTTGTATCCATTTACAGGTCGAAAAGATTCGGCTGTAGGAACATTGAGTATTTTTGATGCGCTTCGTTCTTTCTCAATCAGAACTTTTGTGGCATCCAAAGACAATGAATATAACAATGCAATTTTGCAAGAATTGTTGAATAGCAAAGAATCAAACTTCATCAATACAGATTATATTTTATAGTCTAAATTTGATCAATATTCTAAACCGCATCAGTTTTGCTTTTGCGGTTTTTTTGGCTCAAATAATATCTAAAGAATTTATAATCAGCATCACATTGCTATATTTGTTATAATATTTTAATTATTTGAATATTTTGTGATATTTATAATGTTTTATTGAATAATATGTAGTAACTTTATTATGTAAATTTTAATCTATACTATTATGAAAAGTAAATATTTGTTATTGGTAGTGTTTGCAATACTGTTTTTTGTTAGTAATAAAGTTATAGCTCAAAAAAAATGGGTAGTCCCAGAATATACTAAGGGATTAAAAAATCCTTTTGATGGCAATGCGGTTGCAACCAATGAGGGAAAAGTAATATATGGACAAATGTGTGTTTTATGCCACGGTATTTCTGGCAAAGGAAATGGAGAAGCTGGATTGAGTTTAGAAAAAAAACCAGCCAATTTCTTGGCCTTAAAAAATATTCCCAATGAAACTGATGGTGAAATTTTTTGGAAAATAACTGTTGGAAAACCACCAATGTCTTCTTATGATGAGTTGTTAACCGAAGACCAACGTTGGAAATTAGTTAATTATATAAGAGAACTCAATAACAAAAAATAATTTTTATCCGATTTCAAATACAAAGAAGCCATTTCAGTAAGGAGACAGCTTCTTTGTTTGATTTTTATCTTAAATCGTTTTTGTATAGTTTTCTTGTACAATAATTTCTAAAGGCAAATATTGCTTCTCATTTACTTGCTCTTTTAAAACTACTTTTTTATACAAATGACTGATGCCTTTGTAGCCTTGATCTTCGGGTTTCTGATTGATTAAAAAGGCTATGGTGTCCTCTTTTAAAAATTCAATGTTATCTTTCAATAAATCATAACCTACTAAATGGATATTTTTTAAATGATTGTCTTTGATGAATTTAGCAACAATGTGTGCTCTAGAATTTGGAATAAAAACACAATCAATACCTTCGAACATTGTACTATTTAATTGATTTTTACTGTCATATTGTATGCTAATTTCAGAGAAATTAAATTTTGGAAGATTTGTTTTTTCCTTAAAATAAGAATAAAATCCTTTAATTCTTTGTAAGTAAACATTTGTTCTTGTGGTGCTTTCTGCATTTCGATTGATTTCTAAAATCAATACATTACTATTTTCTTTTATTCCATAACTAATGAGTTTGCCCCCAAGATAGCCACTCTGATAGGAATCTTGACCAATGTAGGCAATGTTTTCGATTTCTTCAATATTAGAATCGATCATCACAATTGGAATGTTTTTTTTCTTGTATTCGTTCAGAAAAGAAACCGATTCTTTATAAAATATGGGTGCAAACAGCAATCCGTTGTACTCTAATTTTAGGATTTCTTGGGCTATTTGATTAAAAGAAGTAGTGTTGTATTCAAAAAAGAAGTAATCAATAGTCACTCCAAAATTCGCAAACTCTTCGGCCGCTTTTTTGATTCCAACAATTGGAGCTTGCCAATATTCAATGTTTTCATTTTTGGGGAGAAAGACGGCAAATTTAAATTTCTTATTGAAGGCTAAATTACTAGCAAAAATATTTTTCTTATACCCATATTCTTTGATTATGGCATTTACTTTTTCAATGTTTTCTTCCGTTACTTGACCTCGATTATGGATAATACGATCAACTGTTCCAACTGAAACATTGGCAATTTGAGCTATTTTTTTTATTGTTATAATGATTTCAAGTTTTTGTATTGGGCTGTAAATTTATCATTTTTTGCCTCAATATATTTATAATTTATTTTTAGTTTGACTTAAGTTTTTTTATATATTTGCATAAGCCGTGTGCGTACACGAATATATAACTATTTTTTAAAACAATAATAAATTAATACACAAAAAATGAATTCAATTTTTAATTTAAAAGGAAAAGTTGCCCTTATAACAGGTGGTGGCGGTGTTTTAGGAGGTAATATGGCCGAAGTTTTAGCAAAACAAGGCGTAATTACAGGAATTGTGGGACTTACATTAGAAGAAGCGGAAGCTACTGTTGCAAGGGTTAAAAATAATGGTGGCGAAGCATTTGCAGTAAAGGCTAACGTATTAAACAAAGAAGAACTAGAAGTGGCTAGAGATTTTGTAATAGAGAAATACGGAAAGTTAGATATTCTGATTAATGCAGCAGGAGGAAATATGCCCGGAGCTACTATTGGGCCAGATCAGGCTATTTATGATATGCAATTGGCACATTTGCAAAAAGTGATTGACTTGAATATCATTGGAACCATGTTGCCTTCACAAGTGTTTTCTGAAATTTTTGCTAAACAAAAATCTGGAATTATCATCAATTTATCATCGGCTTCGGCTCAAAGACCTTTGTCTAGAGTAGTTGGTTATTCGGCTTCAAAAGCAGCAATCGACAATTTTACCAAATGGATGGCTGTAGAATTAGCGGGTAAATATGGTGAAGGATTACGTGTAAACGCCATTGCACCTGGATTTTTTATTGGAGAACAAAACCGAGCTTTGTTGCTAAATCCTGAAGGAGGATTAACTCCAAGAGGTGAAAAAATTATCGATCATACTCCAATGGGAAGATTTGGTGTGCCTGAAGATTTAGATGGTGTATTGTTGTTTTTATGTAGCGATATGTCAAAATTTGTAACGGGTGTTGTGGTTCATGTTGATGGTGGTTTTGGAGCTACAAGTATTTAATTATAATTAAAAATATATAAATTATGGAACAAACATGGAGATGGTACGGACCAAATGATCCAGTAAAATTATCGGATGCCAAACAAGCTGGAGCAACTGGAATTGTGACTGCGCTACATCATATCAAAAATGGTCAAGTGTGGGAAGTTGAAGAAATTATGAAGCGTAAAAATGAAGTGGAAGCGGCTGGATTAACCTTTTCAGTAGTCGAAAGTATTCCAGTTCATGAGGATATCAAGAAACAATCAGGAGATTATTTGAAATATATTGAAAACTACAAGCAAAGTATCAAAAACTTGGCAAGTTGTGGAATTCACATTGTTTGTTATAATTTTATGCCCGTTTTAGATTGGTCTAGAACTGATTTATCATACGAAATGCCTGATGGTTCAAAAGCTTTGCGTTTTGATATTAATGAGTTTGCAGCCTTTGAATTGTTTATTTTAAAACGTCCGGGAGCCGAAAATACTTATACTGACGCTCAGAAAGCCAAAGCCAAAGCTACTTTCGAAAAATTGACTGATGCTGATAAAATTAAATTGCAACAAAATATTATTGCAGGTTTGCCAGGAGCAGAAGAGTCCTATACAGTTGAAGATTTCTTAAAAGTACTTCAAGGATATGATGGAATTGATGCCAATAAATTAAAAGAAAATTTATATTATTTCTTGCGTGAAATCGTGCCTGTGGCCGAGAGTGTTGGCGTAAAAATGGCCATTCATCCTGATGATCCTCCTTATCCCATTTTAGGATTGCCAAGAGTAGTAAGTACCGAAGCCGATTTAGTACAACTTCTCAATGCCATTGACTCTCCTTCTAATGGATTTTGTATGTGTACCGGTTCTTATGGTGTAATTGCCGAGAATGATTTGTCAGGAATGATTGATCGAAATGGTGAGAAAATGAATTTTATTCATTTGAGAAGCACTCAACGTGACGAAGAAGGAAATTTTTATGAAGCCAATCATCTTGAAGGGAATGTCGATATGTATGAAGTGGTGAAATCTATAATTAAAATGGAAAAACAAACCGGTAGAATCATCCCGATGCGTCCCGATCACGGACATCAAATGTTGGACGATTTGAATAAAAAAACCAATCCAGGTTATTCAGGAATTGGCCGTCTGAGAGGGCTTGCTGAGTTGCGTGGATTAGAAATGGGAATTAAAAGAAGTTTGTTTTAAGAGCCAATTTCAGTTTCTATAATTTAAAAACCTTAAACCAATTGAAAGGATAGTTTAAGGTTTTTTGTTTGGGAACAAAATTTATTTTTAAATTTAGAAAGCAGTTATAATTAGCGATATATAAGTGTAATTATTTGCTTTTTTTTCGTATTTTAGCATTGCTTATTTTCAAATTATTAAATTAAAAAATGGATTATTATGAAAAATCTAAGTTTGTTTGGTTTACTATTAGTTTGTGTTGGATTAGGAAGTTGTAATAAAAATCAAAAAGAAGCTGGTACCCAAGCTTTGAATGAAAAACCAATTGAGGTAAAATGTTATAAAGCCATTTATGAAAAAGACACCATTAATTTGAAAATTAATACTTTAAAAAACAATAAAGTTTCAGGAGATATGGTGATGAAATTTGCAGATATGCCAGTTAAAGATGGTAAAATTGCTGGTGAAATGCGAGGAGATACCTTGTTTGCCGATTATACTTTTGCTTTAGGTGCGAATACTTTCAAAAACCCAATTGCTATTTTAAAAAGGGGAGAGGAACTAATATTGGGTAACGGTCAAATAGAAACTTATTTGGGGGCATCTTACTTTGCAAAAGGCAAACCTATAGACTTTGATAATGTTAAATTTAAGTTTACAGCTGTGGATTGCGTCGAAAAAAAATAAGTCGATTTTTAAAATAATCTAACTCCCATTGGAAGCAAAATTTCTGTATTCGCTGGGAGTTTTTCCTGTTCTTTTTTTGAAGAAAATAGGGAAATAATCAGGGTTTTCAAAGTTTAAGCTTTACGATTTTTCTTTGATGGGCAAATTGGTATTGTTCAATAAAAGTTTGGCTTCGTTGAGTTTTAATTCCAACATATATTTTGAAGGAGAAGTCCCTGTAAGCTCTTTAAAAGCTCTACGAAAACCAGAATAGCTAATGCCCAAATTTTTGGAAATGTCCTCGGCGGTAATGTTTTTATAAACATCTTCGCGCATCATTACTTTGGCTTTGTTTATTTTGTTGATGAGTTCTTGATCTTCAAAAGCTCTTGTTTTGTTGCGATAATACATCAAGCCCAAAATATTCATCACAATTCCAGAAAGTGCTTGTTGAAATCCAGAGCGTTCCTCGTTAGCAATTTCTATTGCTTTGTAATACAAATCGATGATTTCTTCGTTCATCCCAAGATTAAATACGGGAGTTTTATTCAAGAAAAAGCCTTCTTTTACAATTTTTTCGATGATTTCTCCTTTAAAACCAATCCAATATTCATTCCAACCCGAATTTTCTAATGGTTTGTATGTGTGCCAAACTCCAGGCATTAAAAAAAACATTTTCCCTTCGGTAATGAAACAAGATTGCTTCGAATTGCCATAAGTAAAGACTCCATTTCCGTTTGTGATATACAACAATTGATATTCATTTAGAACACGGCCTTTTTCTACATCGAAAAAATAACCAACAGGATGTTTTTCGGGAGGATAGTTTTCCTTTTCACAAATATTTTGGCGTCCAACTGTGGTAATGGTCAAACCCCATAACTCATCTTCCTCAGAAGATATGGGGTAATTAACACTATTATTGAGGTCTTTATTAAGCATCAAATAAAAAATTCAGGATATAAATTTAGGGTAGTTTTCATTACAAATATAGCTAATAATACCGTTTTAACTTTAGAAATAAAATCAAAAAAACTCCCCAATCTCTTTATTGATTTGAAATTGGGGAGCAGTATAATTATCTTTTTGAAGTTACTTCTTTTTCATATTGTTGAATGTCTGAAATATAATCTTCGGCAGCAATAATTCCTTTTGATGCACAATAATAATCATAAACAGCAGCCCAAGGCAAGGATTTAGATTCTTCTAACAAAGCCAAACGCTCAAAATTTTGACCATTTGCTTCATAAGAACGCAATTGAACCGTTGGTTCCAATAAGGCCTGCAAGAATGCTTTTTGAGTGGCACGAACTCCAATAACATAAGCGCCAATTCTGTTGATGGAAGCATCGAAGAAATCCAGTCCTACGTGAACTCTATCCAAAGCTTTGGCACGAATAATTTCTTGGGCAATGGCTTGCAATTCGTCGTTTAAAATCACGACGTGATCGCTATCCCAACGAACACCGCGACTTACGTGAAGCAAGATCTCTGGTGTAAACAACAATAAAGAGGAAATTTTATCGGAGATTACTTCTGTAGGGTGAAAATGTCCCGCATCCAAAGTAATCATTTTGTTATTGGCAATGCCATAACCCATATAAAATTCGTGTGAACCTACTACAAAGCTTTCACTTCCAATGCCAAATAATTTGCATTCGATACTGTCCAACATCAATTCGTCATTCGATTTGTATTCGAAAATTTTGTCTAATGAATCTTTTAGATTTTGACGGTATTGTGAACGGTCAATCACTAAATCTTTGGAACCATCAGGAATCCAGATGTTGTGGATACATTTTGAACCCAATTGACGTCCCATTTCTTCAGCAATTTTGCGACAACGAATGACGTGTTCAATCCAAAATTGACGAATAGCTGGATCAGGATGAGATAATGTAAACCCATCTGCTGATTTTTCGTGAGAGAAACAAGTGGCGTTGAAATCCAATTTATAGCCTTTATCTTTTGCCCAATCAATCCAACTTTGAAAATGTTTGATTTCAATTTGGTCACGATCTACTTTTTCTCCACCAAAATCTCCGTACAAAGCGTGTAAATTTACGCGGTGTTCTCCCGGAATTAATGACATTGCTTTGTCGATATCAGCACGAAGTTCGTCAATGGTTCTGGCTTTTCCAGGATAATTTCCTGTAACTTGAATTCCACCTGTTAATTCGTCATTGCCGGCTTCAAATCCAGTAACGTCGTCGGCTTGCCAACAGTGTAGCGAGATGGATAATTTGTCCATTTCGGCAATTGCTTTTTCAACATCAATTCCAAGACTAGCATATCTTGATTTGGCATATTCAAATGCTTGATTAATTTGTTCTGTTTTCATTATTTTTAATTTTTTTATTTGCGGTAATTTAAAATGCTTTTTTATAAAGTGTTAAAATGTCGTTTAATTGTACTTCGCGAGGATTTCCTGGGGTACAAACATCTTCAAAAGCCGATTGAGACAAACGCTCCAAATCTTCTTCTTTTACATTCAACAATTGTAATTTTTCTGGAATACCTACTTCAATAGCCAAGTTTTTGACAGCTTGTACTGCTGCTTGAGCCGCTTCTGAAAGTGATAAATGATCTACTTTTATTCCCATTGCACGTGCAATATCTACATATTTAGCAATGGAAGATTCGGTGTTGTATTCCATTACAATTGGCAATAATAAAGCATTGGCAACACCATGTGGAATGTCATAATAGGCTCCAAGTGGATGCGCCATTCCGTGTACCAAACCTAATCCAACATTCGAAAATCCCATTCCGGCGATGTATTGGGCAACAGCCATTCCGTCGCGAGCTACTACATCTGAAGGATTTTTGACAACTACTGGCAAATGTTTAGCAATCATTTCGATAGCTTTCAATTCAAACATATCCGACATTTCCCAAGCTCCTTTGGTAATATATCCTTCGATGGCGTGGGTCAAGGCATCCATTCCTGTTGCAGCGGTCAAACTTGGTGGCAAACTCAACATTAATTCGGCATCTACAATAGAAAGAACTGGAATAACATTTGGGTCAACGCAAACCATTTTCTTTACATTTTCTTCGTCGGTAATCACGTAATTGATGGTTACTTCGGCAGCCGTTCCAGCAGTGGTTGGCAAAGCGATAATCGGAACGGATTTATTTTTGGTATCGGCAACACCTTCTAGTGAAACCACATCGGCAAATTCGGGATTGTTGGATATAATTCCAATTCCTTTGGCAGTATCTATTGGTGAACCTCCACCGATTGCTATAATCGCATCAGCACTAGATGTACTAAATTCTAGCACGCCTTCTTTTACTTGGGCAACTGTTGGGTTTTGTTTTACATTAGAAAAAATGGTGTATTCAATTTTTGCTGCATCTAGAATAGAGGTCACTTTTTCGACTACTCCAAATTTTAGTAAATCTTTATCGGTTACAATAAAAACTTTTTTCAAGCCTCTTTTTTTAATTTCTTCGGCAAGTACAGAACGACTTCCTGCACCGTAATAGGACGTTTCGTTTAAAATAATTCGTTTAATGGAACTCATAATATTTTTTATTTTTAATTTATCTAATTATAGCGCTAAATGCAACTCTCAATTCCTCGATTTCAGCATCTCCCATTGGACATAAAGCCCCAACAGACGCAGCCATTACAAGTGAATTGGCACTAAATTCAGCTACTTCAAGATAGTCGAAAGTGTTTAGTAGTTTGTCTCCTGTAACCACAACGCAGTCATTTTCTATTAAAACAACACGGTTTTTGTCAAACATATTTGCCATACCATCAATATCATCGAATAAAGAACCGAAAGGAACTGAAGGTACATCCTGAAGGAAAATCCAACTTTCTGGAATAGTTCGAACGTCAAATTTGGTTCCGCTAATCGAGTGAGCCATCAAATTAGGAGACTGTGTCATGATAATGGAATTGATGTGCGGGTTTTGTTCGTAAATACGTTGGTGCAATGGCACTTGATAACTTGGATTTTTATTGTCTTCGGTCATTCCGTTTTTAACCTGAATGATATTGTCGGCTGTAATGTTCCAACGAGAGACATTGTGAGGCGTAATCAAGAAGTCATTTCCACTCCAACGCGCTGAAACGGTTCCAAAAGTTGAAATCATTAATCCTTGCTCACAAGCACGGTGAATGATATTTACCATATCTCGTCTTATGGCCAATTCATCTGATGGATATCCCACATCAGAAAATTGGGAAGTTTTTGAAGGAATTTGTGCTTTGTATTGTTTAATTTGTTCATCGGTCAAGACGTTTACTTTACCCAATTTTCCGGCACTTACGATGGTGCAACAGCATAATTCCAAAGTTTCAAATCGTTGGTAGGCATCCAGCATGTCTGAACCTCCTAGCACCACTCCGTGGTTTTCCATAATTACTGCTTTGCTGTCAGTACCAATAAATTGATCCGCAATTTTTTGGCCTAATTCCTCACTTCCCGGACAACCATAAGGTGCATAACCTACTTTACCGCAAACAGAACGGAAATGGGGAGTAATATTGGTATTGGGCACTTGACGAGTGATGCTGAAAGCTACCAATCCAGGAGGGTGTGCATGAATGATGGCGTTAATGTCAGGACGCGCTTCAAAAATTGCTTTATGAAAAGGGAATTCAGATGATGGCTTGTGCAAACCTACAATGCTTCCATCTTTTTTGACGCAAACAATATCCTTTGGAGTCAAATCTCCTTTATCAACAGCTGAAGGAGTGATCCAAATATCTCCGTTTTTATCTCTTATCGAAATGTTTCCACCTGATGTAGTGGTCATTCCTTTTTCGTAAATTCTTCCGATTACCATATTGATTTGCTCAACAGGGTGCATTAATTTAATATCTAACTTTTTCATTATTTTATAATTTGTCTTATGATGTGTTTTTAATTTAGATTTGATTTTCGAATGTTTCTTTTTGGAGTTGGGTTATATCCAAGAATTTTTCATATGCTTCGTTCCAAACAAACGAATTTTCAGGTGTGAATTCGTCTAATGGTACTGAATTGGCAATAATCTGACGCATTTCATGTAGTGAACTTACATCGCCAGCAGCTTTAGCTTGAATCATGATATTCCCGATAGCAGTAGCTTCAGAAGGACCTGCAATTACATTAATTCCAGTGGCATTGGCCGTCCATTGATTTAGTAAAGGATTTTTAGATCCACCCCCAATGACGTGTAATTTTTCAATTGCGAAAGGAGATAAGTTTTTGAGTTTTTCAAGGACATAATTGTACTTTAGGGAAAGACTTTCAAAAATGCAACGAACAAATTCAGCGTGAGTTGAAGGAACGATTTGATTCGTATTACGACAATAAGTAGCAATGGCTGTTGGCATACAACTTGGATTAGCAAATGACTCGTGGTCTGGATCAATTAATGATTGAAAAGCAGGAACTGAAGCTGTCATTTGAACTAGTTTTTCGTAGGCATAGGTAATGCCTTGAGTTTTCCAATCTTTCAAGCATTGTTCTAGAAGCCACATGCCAGTAATATTTTTCAAAAAACGAGTGGTTCCTTCAATTCCGCCTTCGTTAGTGAAGTTCAAATCAAAGGTTTCTTCGTTTATAATAGGCTCTTTAACTTCGATTCCCATCAAAGACCAAGTTCCAGAACTGAGGTAAGCAAAATTTTCGTTTGTTGCCGGAACGGCTGCCACGGCTGCTGCTGTATCGTGTCCTGCAACCGCAATTACATTTATTTTGCCTAATTCACTTTCTAAAGCTATATCTTCTTTAAGTGTGCCAATCAATTGACCTGGCATTACAATTTCTCCAAGGATTGAGGGAGAAACTCCAGCTTTCGAAAGTAATTCGCTTTCAAATTGTTTGGTTCGAGGGTTTAATAGTTGAGACGTTGAAGCTACAGTATATTCCACTACTTTATTTCCGGTAAGCATATAGGCTAAGGCATCGGGAATGAACAACATATCTTTAGCACTTTTGAGCAGAGAATTGTTGGCTAGACTTAGTGCAAAAAGTTGGTACAAGCTGTTAAAATTCATTACCTGAATTCCGGTGAGTTCATAGACTTTTTCACGAGAAATTAATTTGAAATATTTTTCAGGCATATTCACAGTATGAGGATCACGATACGCATAAGGAGCTCCAAGAATAGAACCGTCTTCGGCAAGTAAAACAAAATCAACTCCCCAAGTGTCAATGCCAATCGATGCAATTTCGACACCTTCTTTTTTGGCAGCAACGAGTCCTTCTTTTAGATGTTCGAACAAGGAATAGATATTCCAGTGAATGTGATTTCCAATTTGAAGTACATGATTTGGAAAACGACTAAGTTCCTTCATTTGAAGTCGACCTTGTTCAATTGTTCCTAAAATGGTACGTCCGCTAGTAGCGCCAAGGTCGAAGGCTAAGAATGATTTATTTTTCATCCGATGGTATTATTTGGTCTTTAATAGAATAAGAAATAAGTGTTTGATAGTTATTGCTTTCAGTAGTATTATTTTTCTAAACGGCTAATAACTCTATACAAATGTATTTTTTACACTAAAAGAAGATATTGTATTTTTGATATTTAAACTTCGTTTTTTGATAAAATTCTAAATTTTAACACTTGTTTTTTATCATATAATCAATTTTATCGATTATATCGTTTTCGTAAGGTAGTTGAATTAGTTTAAAATGGAAGGGAGATTAGAGAAAATCTGTTGGGTACAATTCTCAAAAACCTCATCTAGAAGCACAAAAAATAGTCTAGTTCTAGTTGTGGTGACCTTTGGATTAGACAAAATGAGAGCCCAAACCTTGAGGATTGGGCTTTTTTCGTTTTAGTTTTCTTCGAAAATATTTAGGGTTACTTCCTCAATAACCACTTTTGTATTTCTGCAATATAATCAATTGTATTTGGCACAATCCAGGGCTTTTGGACGGCTGTCAAATATTCCGAAAAAAATTCTTGATATTTTGGTTTTCCAGATGTCGGTTTGGTAAAGGATAAACAGTTTCATAGTTTACGTGATTGGGTTAAAAAATATTTTATTTCCTGCAGTAGCGGTATAAAATGGCCTTACGGAGGTCGTTTATAAGCATGAGTTCCTCTTTTCGTTGGTTTTCTTTTTGCTCTAGCAGTTTGAGTGCTGCCACATTTTTAAGGTGCTGCTCGTGTTCGACCATCATCAAGCTGGATTGCGGGTTGAACTCCTTAATGAAGTCCGGGAGGCGTAAAAAGGGTATCACGGAACCGATTAAAAATGGGTGCCAGAATTTTGTTTGCCATAAACTATAGGCAATGAAAAAAAGGCTTTCGCAGTCCTCTTCGTTTTGAAAAATGACTACAAAACTGTTAGTAAATGGCGTTTTTTGGGGCTTTCCGCTGTTCATCCCCTTGTTAAGTATGAATAAATGGGGTTTTGTGTAAACGGTGTCTTTTCGGTGGGTCTTGATGATGAAATTTAGCATAGCATTGGATTTAAAAACTGGGTTAGCTTTTCAATTTTCCACAGGGTTTCGGTTGAAAGACCAATGTGCTTCGCTACGCTCCGCCCATTAAATTTTTCAAAAGAAAAAAAAGGAAAAAAAAGAAAGCCATTCGTTCAAGTGGAGGGTTTCAAAAAAGCAAGTTTTTTTGAAAAAATACTACCCGATACATCATCGGAAGGCTGGATTTGAAGGCTTAACAGGTTGATGTTGCGAATTGTTATGGGTGGAGATTTTTTCAAAAACCGGAGGCTTGAACTTGCTTTTTTGTAAACCTGGAACTTACCTTTGCTCTCTTTTTTTTTATTTTTTGTTTTGATTTTATTAATCAAATGCCATCGTATAATCGGAATTTGTTAGAAGGATGGGGAGTTGATTTGGAAGAGGGTCGTCTTCGGAAAGGGTATCAAATTTTAGGGTTGGATAAAAATTCCAAAACAAAAAATATAAACACTTTTTATCCGGCACTAAAATTTGATACTCTTTCTTGGATTTGATTTTTGAGGATGCCTAATCGTCTTATGAAATGAGAAGTTTCAATTTAATTGGAATGTTGTAATGAAAAAGGAAAGCATCTTCAAAAAACAATGCATTATAATACCAAGTGCGACGGTGCAGTAGCGCGGGCAAGTGTATCATTTTTTTATTTGTTGACTGGGATGTTACTGATTGCTTTAGTGGAAAAGTTGATGCCATAGACTTGAAGGAAAGACATTGCTTCAAGCTTATACTACTTATTGTTAGGAACGGTATGGCATCGGCTTTTCCGCTGAAGCAATTACTTCGGGTTTTCTGGCAAATAAAAAAATGATACTCTTGCTGGCTCCTCTTGATTTTGTGGGTGCCAAAAAGTTATTATGAATGGAGAATTATGAATTATGAAAATAGTTGTTGTGAAATTGTAGCACTCACAAAAGCAATGCAAATACTTACCGCTTTAAACATCAAGTTGCTAAAAACAGTGACCGTGAACGTTCTTGAAGATAAGTACAACCGTAAACTTTCTTATGAAATAGCGAACGTTGTTGAAGACAGTGGCGAAGGATGGTCTTTTTTATTGCAGGCTGGTGCGAGGAAGCAATAAAAAAGACTGTCCTGGAGCCACTGGCAAGTGCGTTGGGTGTGGCGGCTGTTTTACATAAATGGTATTATAGCTTCATTGCAAAAACCAAAAAAACAATAACAACCCTTTGTAATGAACTATAATACTCAATTATGTAACACAGCTTGGGGGAAAAAATTTCTGGCGCGAGTCACGCAGTGTACGTGTTTTTGTTCAAAAACCGTGACAGAAATTTTTTTTGGGGCGTTGGCAGAGGAGTGCCTATTGAAATGTAAAACGTCCTTTTCACCGCGAACGAAAAAAAAACGTTATATCCACCACCAACGTGATTACTGAGATTAAGAAAAAGGTAGTTTCGGATATGTGGAATACTTGAATAAAACTTTATATTGCATATTATCTAAACCAATATTAATCAACGGGGTAAAAAAATAATGCTTTTTTACTTTCTTATATACTTTAATTCTTTATCTGGAATGATATATTTCTATTAGTAAGATTAAATCATGGTATTATCCATATTTTATAAGCTAACTGTAAATAAAAATTACCTACTAATGTTATATTTGTAATTATTATATTGAAAATTTGATTTTTTAATATTTTTTATACAATACTAAGATGACATTATCACTACAAAAAAAGGTAACATTTTTAATTATTTTTTGTTGTTTAACCACCACAATTGGATTAAGCCAGACAAAAAATACTTTTGAAGATTTAAATCAGCACATAAAAAATTATGCAAAATATGATAAGGAAAAATTAATCATAATTGATAGTATTCGCAATGTTTTAAAGAAAACCAAAAAGAGTGACCTATTAGTTCGCTTTAAATTGAGCGAGCAATTATTTTATCAATTTAAATTTTTCAAACGTGATTCTGCATTTTATTATGGAATTCAATCGAAGAATCTTGCACTTATTATTAAGGATAAGTCACTAATAGCGATTTCTAATTTGAACTTGGCTGACATTTGTGTTTCTTCTGGTATGTATAAAGAAGCGTTGGATTTTTTAGAACCATCAAAAATTAATGAAAAAGATGCCAATTATGGAAGCCTCTATTTTGGAATACTAGGTCGTTGTTATGGGGATATGGCTGAATACAGTAACACTCCGTATTATAACAAACGATACCTAGATTTAGCACGTAAATATCGAGAAAAAGCTCTTTTACTTACAGAAGAAGGTTATTTTTTTCACTACTTTTTAAAAGCCTTCAATAAAGCAAAGGAAAACTATTTAGAAGAAGCAATCACTGAATTTAAAGTACTTTTAAAAGGGAAAAATCAACCCCATGATACTGCTTTGGTTCATTATATGTTAGGTGATTTATACCAACAATTAGGAAAAGATGATGAGGCCATTATTCATTATCGGGAAGCAGTGATTTCAGATATAAAAACTGCTTCCAAAGAGTCATTGGCCATCATAAAACTTTCTGAACTATTATTTAAGAAAGGTGATATTGCAAATGCATCCTTACTTATTCAAAAAGCTAATGAAGATGCTTTTTTTTATGGAGCACAACAGCGTAAAATACAAGTTGGAGCTATTTTACCTCTTATTACACAAGAAATCATTAAAAATGTTGAAAAGGAAAAGCAACGCATCTATTGGCAATATATAATAGTAAGTAGTTTTTTAATTCTTGCCATCTTTTTTGTTATCATTATTTATTTCCAATATAGAAAATTAAATAAAGCAAAAAAAATTATAGCAGATGCACACCAAAACTTGGAAAATATCAACAAACAATTGACAAAAGTTAATGAAAAAATAAAATCCAAGAATAATGATATTAAGGAGGCCAATGTTCAACTACAAGAGGCCAATAAAATTAAAGAGGAATATTTAGGATTGTTTTTTACACAAAATGAACTGGTATTTGAAAAGTTTAGTGCTTTAAATTCTAAAATTAAAAAATATCTTGATGATAAAAATTATGTAAAAGCAGAACAGACCATTTCTAGTTATAATCTTAAGCGAGAAAAAGAGAAGTTACTCGAGAATTTTGATACGGCATTTATAAATCTATTTCCCAATTTCATCAAAGAGTTTAATTTATTAATGAAAGATGAACATAAAATCAATTTAAATAAGGAGCAAATACTTACGAAAGAATTAAGAATTTATGCATTAATAAGGTTAGGAATTACACATAATGAAATTATAGCGCAAATTTTAGGTTATTCTGTCAACTCAATTTATGCCTATAAAACTAAAATCCGCAATAATTCAATAATCAATAAGGACGATTTTGATCAAAAATTGCTCAAAAAAACCACTTTAAAACTATAATTTAAGCCTTTTTTTCTATATGCTTTTATAAGACTAATTATTTTTAAGTCAAAGATAATCAGTTGTTTGAATTTTTTGTTTCCTTATTTTCTATCTTAAAAATCTATATAGATATTTTGAGCAGTATTCCCAGCAGGTTAATTTTGCAATTTTGTACAGGTTGATTGTGTGTCATTTTAACTCAATTCAATGCTATTTTAACTAACTAAAAAAAATGTATTATGAAATTCACTTCTAGTAATAGGACAAAATTCGCCCTATTTTTCATGATTTTTCTTGTCACACCATTCCTAATGATGGCGCAAGATGGAAAAATTAAACTTTCAGGTAAAGTTTTGGATGAAACCAACGCACCTCTGCCTGGAGCAAATGTTCAACTTAAAAACTCCAGTAAAAGTCTAACTACTGATGCAGAAGGAAAATTTACTTTTTCTGTTTCAGAAGCAAACGGAGTTTTTATTGTTTCTTATGTAGGTTATAAATCTAAAGAAGTAAGAATACTTGGTGAAAGTTTTATGGAAATAAAATTGGAACAGGAGGCTACTACACTCAATACTGTAGTGGTAGGTTATGGCCAGGTGAAATTAAAAGATTTAACGGGTTCCATATCGACTGTTAAATTGGCCGATTTAAGTCGACAACCAGTAGCTAACATTGGTGAAGCTATTCAGGGTCGAGCTGCAGGGGTTCAAGTAATTTCGTCTGGACAACCTGGGACAAATCCCACCTTTAGAATTCGAGGTACTGGGACAATCGGTAATAATGATCCGTTAATAGTTGTAGATGGAATGCCTTTAAACGGAGGTTTAAATCAAGTTAATATGAACGATGTTGAAAGCCTACAAGTGCTTAAGGATGCATCTTCAACAGCAATTTATGGAGCTAGAGGTTCAAATGGTGTTGTCATTATTACAACCAAAAGAGGTACAGTTGGTAAGTCTTCAGTAACCTTTGATGTATCGACAGGCATCTCAGAGGCAACAGAAATGCTGCAAGTGCTAAATGCCTCGCAGTTTGCCGCTTTGCACAATGAAATACTGAACAATGCGGGATTAACTCCTAATCCTGAATTTGTGAACCCTTCTTCTTTGGGTATTGGAACCAATTGGGTTGATGCTTTTTTCAAAACTGGATTTCAAAATAATTATACTTTTTCGTATATGACAGGAAATGATAAATCAAAAGTATATACCTCCATAAATGTTTTTGACCAAAAAGGGATTATTCTGAACACAGGTTATAAAAGATATATTTTACAATTTAATAGTGATACAAAAATTTCAGACAATTTGAAGTTTGGTAATAGCTTGAAATTAAATTATGATGTAAAAAATTCCGGGGATTTTAATATTCAAAATGCACTTCTTTCTTTACCTACACAGCCAATTTATAGAGAAGATGGTGATTTTTCAGGACCAATAGGTCAACCGATATATTCTGGAGATTTAGATAATCCGATAGGAAAAGCAACTATTGTGGAGAATTCGACAAAGGGGTATAATATTCAGGGAAATATTTTTGGAGAATTAACTATTTTGAAAGACTTTAAATTTAAAACCCTTTTAGGAGCGGAAGCCAATTTTTGGAAAACTAGAACTTGGGCACCTTCTTATAGTTGGGATAATAAAGTAAGCCAGAATGCTTATTTAGCAGAATCTTCGAACCAAGCCATTACTTTGCTTTGGGATAATACCTTGACGTATCAGAAAAAGTTTGATAACGGAATAAGTGTAACAGGAGTAGTTGGAACAAGTGCTCAGGAAAATAAATTTGAATATATCAATGGATCTATTCAAAATTTTCCAAGCGAAAACACACAAACTTTAAATAATGGAATTGATCAAGCAACATTGCATGGAAGCGGATCAGAATGGGCAATTTTTTCAACTTTTGCCAGAGCTAATTTTGACTATAAAAGCAAATATTATGCAACTGCAACTGTAAGGAGAGATGGTTCCTCCAGATTTGGTGAAGGAAATAAATATGGAACATTTCCATCGGGTTCATTGGCATGGAGAATTTCGAATGAAGGGTTTTTCAAATCAAAGACTATTAACGATTTGAAAATGAGATTGGGTTATGGAATTACCGGGAACCAAGAAATTGGAAATTACTCATTCTCATCCAACTACAACACCTATTTGTATAATTTTAATGGTACTTATGTAAGCGCTGCTGTTCCAACTGTTTTGCCTAATTCAAATGTAAAATGGGAATCTCAGGAACAATTTAATATTGGGGTAGATGCCTCTCTTTTTGACGAACGTGTAAAAGTGACTGTTGATGCTTATGTAAAAAATACAAATGATATGCTAGTTCCCCAATCGGTTCCTGTAACTTCTGGTTATTCGGATATCTACGTTCCTTATATCAATGCTGGGAAAATTCAAAATAAGGGTATTGAATTAGTCCTAAATACAAAAAATATTCAGAAAGGAAAGTTTTTATGGACATCGGATTTTGTTTTTTCAATGAACAGAAATGAAGTAATTGATTTAAACGGCGATGCACCTTTAATAACAGGAGGATTAGGGTTAAACTATAATGTATCGCGAATTCAAGAAGGATATCCTGTTAATGTATTCTATGGTTTTGTTCAGGATGGAATTTTTCAAACGCAAACGGAAATCAATAATCATGCTGTACAAGTAGAAGGAACTTCATCAAGCAATAGTACTTCACCAGGAGATGTTCGTTATAAAGATTTGAATAATGATGGTTTAATTACTGATATAGACCGAACTTTTATTGGTAACCCTAATCCTGATTTTGCTGGTTCATTGAACAACACTTTGTCTTATGGTGACTTTAGTTTTAGTTTTTATCTTCAAGGGGTTTATGGAAATGATATTTTCAATGCCAATAGACTGTATACTGAAGCGATGTCCATTACTACTAATCAATCGGCAGCTGTTTTAGATCGATGGACTGCCCCAGGAACTAGTAACAGTATTCCAAGAGCAGTTTATGGTGACCCAAATAACAATAATAGAGCTTCTTCAAGATACATTGAAGATGGTTCCTATTTAAGAATCAAAAATATAACCCTTTCGTATAACATTCCTGTTGATTTTCCTGGAAAGAAAATTTTTGATTATGCAAAAGTATATCTATCAGGACAGAATTTGTACACCTTCACGAATTATACAGGTTTTGATCCAGAGGTTTCCAGTAATGGAATTGATAATAATGTATATCCATTAACAAGAACAGTTTCACTTGGTTTAAATGTTGGATTTTAATAAATAGAAAACATGAAATATTTAAAAATTATAGTTTTAGTAGTAGTAGTATTTGCTTCTACACATTGTTCAAATGATTTTTTGGATAAAGCGCCTTTGGATACGATAAATACTTCCAATTATCCAACAAATGAACAAGAATTGATCACATTGGTAAATGGTGTTTACCAACCTTTGCAATGGCCTAAATTGTATAATCTCAGAATGTGGACATCTGATATTATGGCAGGAAATAGTATTGTCGGCGCAGGTGGTGGATCTGACGGTATTGAGACACAAGACATGTCTAATTTTGTTACGAGTACAGATAATCAGGGAGTATTGGATATTTGGAGAGGTCCTTGGCCTGGCATACTTCGGGCTAATATAGTGCTATCTGTAACCCCAGGAATGACTATTGGTGAGAACATAAAAAAACGTTCAATGGGAGAGGCTTATTTTTTAAGAGCGCATTATTATTTTATTCTGGTACGTTATTTTGGAGATTTACCTTTGATTACCTCGCCTCAAAGTTCAGATTCGGAATTGTATCCTGAAAGAGTTTCTAAAGATAAAATTTATCAACAAATTATTTCTGATTTAGAAAAAGCTGCCGTTTTATTGCCCAATAAAAGTGAATATTCTGGAAGTGATGTTGGTAGAGCAAACAAAGGTGCTGCTTTGGGCGAATTGGCAGAAGTGTATCATACCCTTGGAAATAATTGGCAAAAAGTAGTTGATTTAACTACAGAAGTAGAGGGTTTAGGTTTCGCTTTGAATGCCAATTATTCTGATAATTTTAATCCAGCAACCGAAAATTCTGTAGAGTCACTTTTTGAAGTTCAATATGCAAAAGATGGAGGATATAGTTTCTGGAGTAATGAAAATCAAGCCTCTTGGACAAGTCCATTTATGGGGCCTAGAGGAAGTAATTTTGTTGGAGGTGGCTATGGTTGGAACCAACCCACTCAAGAATTTATTAATTCATACGAAGCCAATGATAGTAGAAAAGCAGTTAGTATACTTTATGCAGGAGGACCAACTTTTGATGGTAAGACATATAATGCTACCTATTCGACAACAGGATATAATGTTAGAAAGTTTTTAGTACCTCTAAGTGGTTCGTCTTCTTATGACAATAGTCCGTTGAATTTTCCAATATTGAGATTCTCCAACATATTGTTGATGAAAGCAGAAGCTTTGAATGAGCTTGGACAATCAGTGCAAGCTTTAGTTCCTTTAAACAAAGTTCGAAATAGAGCGGGTTTGCCAAATGTTGCATTGGGATTAAGTAAAGAAGCATTTAGAGATGTTGTTTTAAAAGAACGAAGAGTTGAACTTGCTTTTGAAGGGCAAAGATGGTTTGATCTTATCAGAGTAGATAATGGTCAATACGCACTTGATTTTCTTCATTCGATTGGTAAAACAAATGCATCATCAAAACATTTATTATTCCCGATTCCTCAAATAGAAAGAGATAGAAATCCAAAATTAACTCAAAATCCAGGGTATTAAAAACTTAATTATGAAAAACTATTTTATAAAAACAATTACTATTCTTTGTGTTTCATTTATGGCACTAATGAATACATCCTGTGAAGATTTATTAAGTGATCCAATCCTTAATAACAATGATGAATTGAAACTTACAGTTTCTAGTTCAGAAGTCATTCTGGACGAGCGTAAACCAAATGAAAATCTGACTTTTAATTGGACAACAGGTACCAATAAAGGCACAAGTGCCTCAATTACTTATGTGCTTCAAATTGATAAGGAAGGAAACAATTTTGCGAATCCTTTGGAATATGAAATGGGAACAAATAAATTCTTGTTTTCACTCAATTGGGGTTCGCTAAATTATATTTTGTTAAACACTTTTGGGGTTCAACCAGGGATTGCACAAAAATTCGAAGCAAGAATAACCGCTACGGTAGCCAGTGCAAATGTAGAAGCTCAAGTTTCAACAGTTTCTTTCACGATTACTCCTTATTTGCCAGTTTCAAAAGAGTTGTATATTATAGGTAGCGCGACTTCGGTAGGATGGGATATTTCTAAAGCCTTGCCTTTAACACTATCAACTACAACACCAGGAGTATTTGTTTATCAAGGGCAATTAAATTCTGGTACTTTCAAATTACCAATTAATAGAGATGGTTGTTTTTGTCAAGATTTTTACACTAAAGCCCCAACTGATACTGCCAAAATGGTTCATAATAGAGGAGGAAGCGGTCAGGATTTGCAATGGCAAATTACTCAGGCTGGACAGTACAAAATAACAGCAGATTTATTGAATTTGACCATTAAAATAGAATCAATTTTAGGGCCTCCATTTTCTGAAATTTATATAGTGGGTGATGCGTCGCCAAGTGGTTGGGATATCAATAATCCAAAAGCATTTACTCAGAGTACAACAAATCCATTTATTTTCACTTATGAAGCGAACTTTAAACAAGGTAATTTCAAAATTCTTGCAGGTTCAAAAGGTAATTGGTGTGGGGAATGGTATAGACCTTTAACAGACGGACAGGTATTAACATCAACAGTAGTAGCTCAAAATTCGGGATGTACTGTTGATAACAAATGGTCAATTGGATCGGGAGATGTAGGCAGATACAAAATAACATTGAATACCCAAAATAATACAATTAGTATAAAAAAAGTCAGCTTATATATCATAGGCGATGGAGGGCCAAACGGATGGAATATAGTGAGTCCAACCGCAATGACTTACACTAATGGTGCTTTTGTATTTAATGGTGCATTAGGTAGCAGCAATGCAACTGGAGAATTTAAAATTTCAAAATTTAAAGGAGATTGGTGTGATGGCGATTGGATTAATTCTGCAACAGCAAATCAATCTCTATCTAATGTAAATTATATAATAACAAATGGTTGCAATGGCCCAGACAATAAATGGAAACTTAAAACTGGAGAGGCAGGCAATTACCAAATTTCCATTAATTTGGATACTAACACAATGACAATTGTTCGCCAATAAAATAACTATAGACCGAGTAATTGTACACACAAAGGTCTATTTAATCTTCATATTATGAAAAATAAAATTTTATCTATATTTAATTATATAGTACTAGCGCTCCTTTTTATCAATTGTGATAATAAAAATGATGATTTTAACTATGTACCCGAAGAAGGTACTACAACCACACAAGTACTAATTAAAACCGATAAGTCAAAATACTTGCCTAATGAAGCTGTTGTTTTTACTGTTGACAAGGTTGTTACCAATAGTAAAATTAGATACAAATATCTAAATACTATATTGTTAGAGCAACCCTTAACAAACACAAGTTGGACATGGACACCTCCATCGACAGATTATAGAGGATATATGGTAGAAGTGTATACTACCACAAATGAATTGGAAACCATCATTGGTACTACTGCCTTGGATGTTTCCTCTGATTGGATTAAATTTCCTAGATATGGTTTTTTATCCCAATTTGGCACAATGACCGATTCACAGATTGCGACAACATTGGATAACTTAAAAGACCATCATATCAATTCGTTGCAATTTTATGATTGGGGAAATAAACACCACTCACCTTTAAAAATGAATGGGAGTTCTCCAGCTGATACCTGGCTTGATATTTCTGGAAGAACAATGGCGTTTAAAACGGTTAAAAATTACATAGACAAAGCACATAGCGTCAATATAGCTTCAATGAGTTATAATTTACTTTACGGAGCTTGGAGTGATTATAGTTCAGACGGTGTTTCGAATCAGTGGTTTTTATATAATGACCAAAATCATAATACTATCAATAAACACGACTTGCCGGATTCTTGGCAAAGTGATATTTTGATAACCAATCCCAGAAATACAGCTTGGCAAACCTACCTATTTGATAAAACCAATTTGATATACAATAATTTGAATTTCGATGGTTGGCATCTGGATCAGTTGGGAGATAGAGGTAAAGTATATGATTACAATGGTAATTTGGTTCCTTTGAATGAAAGTTTCACCCCGTTTCTTCAAAACCTTAAATTGAAATTCCCTAACAAAAAAAATATGTTGAATGCGGTGGCTCAATACGGACAGTCCAATATTCTTAGCGCACCAGTTGATGTAGCTTATACAGAAATTTGGGATCCACGTGATGGATATAAAGATTTGGCTGAAATCATACAAGAAAATAATACTCTTTCTGGCAATAAATTAAACACTGTTTTGGCGGCTTATATGAATTATGATAAAGCCAATAGTCCTGGGTTTTTTAATACACCAGGGGTCTTGTTGACTGATGCCGTTATTTTTGCTTTCGGAGGTTCTCATTTAGAATTAGGAGAGCATATGTTGGCCAAAGAATATTTTCCAAATAATAATTTACAAATTGATGGAGAATTGAAAAAATCACTTTTTGAATATTATGATTTTTTAGTGGGATATCAAAATTTATTACGTGATGGAGGGAATTTCAATACACCAAATCTATTTTCTGGAGATGGGAAAGTAAATTTAAAAAGCTGGCCTCCTGCATATTCAAATATCGCTGTTGTCGGAAAAAAAGTTCAGAACAAGCAAATTATTCATCTTATTAATTTTTCAAATGCCAATAGTTTAAATTGGAGAGATACTAATGGTGAGCAAGCAAAGCCCTCAATAAAAACAAATTTTATTTTGAATCTTCAAAATAGCCAAACGGTTACGAAAGTTTGGTATGCATCACCCGATTTAAATGGTGGTGCTTCCAAAGAATTGTCTTTCAGTCAAGTTGGAGGGAATCTAGTATTCAAAATTCCATCCCTTCACTATTGGGGAATGGTTGTAGTAGAATACTAATGTCAATAAATGATTTGCGATAGAAAGTTCTATTGTTTTTCAAATTTTTAACTAGAATATTTAACACATTAATACAAATGAAACAGTACTTATTTATATTTATAGGATGCCTGTTATTTTTAAATTTGGCAAGCGCTCAGGAGCTAAAATCACCGAATGAAAAACTAACTATGGTTTTTTCATTGCAACCCGACGGTACACCATTTTATAGTTTAAATTACAAGGATAAAGTTGTCATCAAACCTAGTAAACTGGGGCATGAATTAAGAAATGATGCTAAATCATTATTGAATGATTTTACAGTTGTAGATACAAAGACCAGTACATTTGACGAAACATGGAAACCTGTTTGGGGAGAAGTTGCTTCAATTCGTAATCACTATAATGAATTAGCTGTCACTTTAAATCAAAAAGGAACCGATAGACAAATGATAATTCGTTTCCGTTTGTTTGATGACGGGCTAGGTTTTCGTTACGAATTTCCTCAACAAAAAAATCTGGTTTATTTTACCATTAAAGAAGAACGCACTCAATTTGCAATGGCAGGTGACCATACTGCTTATTGGATTCCTGGTGATTATGATACTCAAGAATACAATTATACCACTTCAAAACTTTCTGAAATCAGAGGTTTAATGGATAAAGCCTATCAAAAAGGTAATGCATCTCAAACTTCGTTCTCTCCTACTGGCGTTCAAACTTCTTTAATGATGAAAAGTGCTGATGGGTTGTATATCAATCTGCATGAAGCAGCCTTAATTAATTATTCTTGTATGCACCTCAATCTAAATGACAAAAATTTTGTTTTCGAATCCTGGTTAACTCCTGATTCACATGGAGATAAAGGCAAAATGCAAGCGCCTTGTAATACGCCATGGCGAACTATTATTGTAAGTGATGACGCACGTACTATTTTAGCTTCGAAAATGACTTATAATCTGAACGAACCAAGTAAAATTGAAGATACTTCATGGATTAAACCGACAAAATATGTGGGTGTTTGGTGGGAAATGATTTCAGGAAAAAGCAGCTGGTCTTACACTGATGAATTCCCTGCGGTACAATTGGGTGTTACCGATTTTTCTAAAGCGAAACCTAATGGTAAACATGGTGCAACTACTGCTAATGTAAAAAGGTATATCGATTTTGCAGCTAAAAACGGTTTTGATGCCGTGTTGGTAGAAGGCTGGAACACAGGTTGGGAAGATTGGATTGGTCATGAAAAAGATTATGTTTTTGATTTCGTTACACCATATCCTGATTTTGACCTAAATGGATTAAATGAATATGCTCATTCTAAAGGGGTAAAACTCATTATGCACCACGAAACTTCGGGATCTATACGTAATTATGAACGCCACATGGATGCTGCTTACAAATTGATGAAACAATACGGATATGATGCCGTGAAAAGCGGATATGTAGGCAATATTCTTCCAATTGGTGAAACACATTACAGTCAATGGACCAATAATCATTATCAATATGCCATCGAAAAAGCAGCAGATTATCAAATTATGGTAAATGCACACGAAGCAGTGCGTCCAACAGGAATTGCGCGTACTTATCCGAATCTTATCGGAAATGAAGCTGCTCGTGGCACCGAATATCAGGCTTTTGGAGGTGACCGAAATCATCCAAACCATGTTACCATATTGCCTTTTACCAGATTAATAGGTGGTCCGATGGATTACACTCCAGGAATTTTTCAAATGGACGTTACAAATGGTTCCCACGTAAACGCTACCATTGCCAACCAGTTGGCACTTTATGTTACCATGTACAGTCCTTTGCAGATGGCGGCAGATTTTCCTGAAAATTATGAACGTTTTGCAGATGCTTTCCAATTTATCAAAGATGTAGCGATTGATTGGGATGATAGTAAATATCTGGAAGCTGAACCGGGACAATATGTTACAGTTGCAAGAAAAGCCAAAGGAACTAATAATTGGTTTTTAGGAAATGTAAATGGAGAAACACCACGTACTTCAAACATTGATTTCAGCTTCCTTGAAAAAGGTAAAAAATACACAGCCACTATTTATGCTGATGCCAAAGATGCACATTATAAAACGAACCCACAGGCCTATAACATTCGTAAGATAACGGTAAGCCATAAATCAAAATTATCACAATTTTCTGTGCCTGGTGGAGGATATGCAATCAGTATTATTGAAATTAAATAATTTGACTATTTATAAACTTAATCCAAGAAACAATTATGAGATAAAAGAAAGCCGAAAATCAAAGTAAAAAAGATTCCCAAGCCGCAAAACCGAGAATCTTTAAGTAGTACCAAACCGAAAGAAACCATACAAAAAGATTTGTATGAATCTCTCTATTTTCAATCCAAAAATACTAAAATTATGTTTAAAAAATTATGTTTTTTTTTATTATTGGCTAATTCATTATTTAGTTTTGCCCAGCCTTCTGATCTATATATGGTTGGAGATGCTACTCCTATCGGATGGCATATAGAAAATGCACTAATAATGGATCACGGCACTAACCCTGGAGTATTTGAATATACAGGTCCATTATTTCCAGGAGATTTTAAATTTGCAGTAAGCCAAAATTCTTGTTGGTGTCAAGATTTTTATGTTAGAGACGCCAGTGATGCTACAAAGATGGTGCTTAATGGTGCCGACAACAAGTGGACCATCACTACTTTAGCACAATATCATGTTGTTGTGAATACCCTTGCTTTAACAATTGATATCCAACAAGTAGGCGCAACTCCAATTTATACAAAATTTTGGATGATTGGCAGTGCCACTGCAGCAGGATGGTCAATGGATGGTGCCATATCCCAACCATTTATTCAAAACTCCTCAAATCCAGCAGAATTTGTTTATGAAGGAAGCCTGGTAGCGGGAGATTTTAAAGTTTTTGCAGGAGCGTTTAATAATTTTTGTGGTACTTTTTATAATCCAATGCAGAATGGACAGTCTTTTACAGATAGTTCAGCTCAGCTAGTCACTAATTGTTCAGCTGATTTGAAATGGACTGTTACAACGCCAGGTACTCATAGAATCACGGTAAATACGACCAACTCGACGGTTACAATTTTAGATGCTGCCGGAATTCTATCTGTTTCTAAAAATTACATTTCAAATTTTAGTGTTTATCCTAATCCTGCTAAAGTTGGATGGAATTTTAGTTCTTCGAATGAAATAATTGACAGTATTGAGATTCTGGATATTTCAGGAAAAAGAATCCGCTCCGCATCACCTAAAAGTAACAATGCAACTATAGATGCTTCTGGTTTATCCAATGGAATTTATTTTGCTAAAGTTGACACCGGAAAAGAGACAAATACAATAAAATTAATTAAAGAATAGATTCAATAAGATGCTTAAATCCCTTAGTTATTTTCTCTAGGGGATTTTTATGAGAATTAAATATTGTGGACTATTATGTGCGTTGATCGATTTGAAAATATCTTTTTTTTTATCAAATGAATCATCGAAACAAATATTATCTAAAAGAGATATCAGAATTAGTT
>ERZ1034363.276-NODE-276-length-37012-cov-7.273589_pt1 | contig 37012 bp, 60 predicted proteins | sample MGYA00520616_ERZ1034363 | MGnify/ENA primary metagenome ERZ1034363 (study PRJEB33736, sample SAMEA104284506) | Azolla filiculoides | biome: Urban; feature: Water surface; material: Ditch water | place: Netherlands | collected 2015-10-28 | depth 0-0.1 m ... | reverse complement strand
GAACCGATTTGACCATTCTGTACACCACGACCATCAACGAAGTCACGGCTGTTGTAACGGTCAACACCCATGATTGCATTGCGGAGTGATGGAGGAATAGCAAACTTACGACCATCCATTGGAACATCAGCGTCGTCCATCAACTGGATGAGCTTACGGAAACCAGCGTCAGTGAAAACGTCAGATGTTGTTACTGTGTCAACAGCGTAAGCAGTCAAACCAGTAGAAGCATCAATGAAGTATGCGTTGCTATGAACCCAATCAGAAGCGTCGCCGTCGCCGAAAGACTTACCTAAAGCGATAAGCTCGTCGTCAACTTTCTTAGCCAAAGCGTAACCTGCATCTTCAGTGTAGAAAGCACGAAGTGAAGCCAATGCTTGAACTTCAGCGATGTCCTCGATGAAACGTGAGTACTCGAAGTGACTGTTAATTAAAACTTGTACTTCGCTCTCAGCATCAGCTTGAACGGTAACTGCTGTGTTAGCTGCTTTAGCAGAAGCTACACCACGAGTTGGTTTAGGAATATGCAGTGTATCGCCTTTTTTGCCTTTGAAAGACATTTTGCGAACAAGATTAGCCAATACGAGGTTTTTCTTGTAAGCAGCGATGACCTCATCAGACCAGATTTCTGGAATGAAGTTACCTGCGTTGGATTTTGTTACTACGGATGTTGAACCACCCGGATATGCTGCGCCTACTAGTGCCATGATTTATTTCCTTTAATTGTAAATTCTAAAATTACTTAACTCGCCCTTCGGCATACGCTGACATGATTTCATCGGACATCTGCATATAACGGTCTGGGTCTGTCATTCTCAATTTAATTAGGTCTGCTCGACGATATACTTTTCTACTAACTTCGCCAGCGCCACCAACATCTACTGTAGCTGCCTTCATTGCTTGCTCTTGAGCTTTGCTTTCTACTGCTGCAGTTTGTGTTACCTGAGTCTGTTGTTTGATTTGTTTGAGTTCCTTGTAGGTACTTAACAACTCATCAGCAGATTCAAAGTCAAACTCTGCATCAGCTTTAGCAAACAAGTTCAATCGAATTGCAGAAGATTTAACCCAATCTTGGAATCCGCTATCAGATGCGATAGTGGCAAAATCAGGATGTTTAGCCGACAGTTGTTGTGCCGTCTTCATCTTCTTCATTTCTAATGCTGCTTGTCTTGCTTCAAGAACTGCAGGATGCTTCTCTACTTGTCTGTTGACCGCACTTGCTGGGTCTGCAAAAAAGTCTTCTTCTAGCGATTCTTCAACCGGCGCTTTAGCTTTAGAGTTAGATTCGAGTTGTTGTTTTAACAGTTGGTCTGCAAGACTACGTACTTCGTGAACTTCGTTTGCTTGTCGTCCAATGAGCTTTTCAGCTTCTTGGTGCATCTTAGCAATCTCAATAGCTGATTTACCTTTGTACTTCTCTGGTAACTCTTCTACTGGTTCTTGAGGTTTCGCTGCTTCAGTGGTTTGTTCTACTGCTGTAGAGTCCGCTTGAGGTGCTATCTCTTGTACTTCCTCTTGCTCGTTACTGTTAAACAGTTCTTCTGGTTCTATAAAGTTTGATGCCATTTAAAGTCTCCTGTCACCGAATCAAGTGATTTTAGGATTTATAATCTGAGGCTCTTTCGAGGTATCTCAGTCTGAATTACGCTTTACTTCTTGCTTCGTTTTTTCTTCTCGGATTCTTGCCCACCTATCGTAGGCTCCGACGAAGTTTGGATTAGTACCATCTAGTGCTATTCTCGGTGTCGAGATAATCCTATCTGCTACTACCCCACATTCACATGGCACTTGTGTTGTCTCATAATCAACTAGTGCTTCTGTGAGATGTTCGTTACTACATCTAAACTCGTACATCCTACGCATCCTGAGCTTCTCCCGAAGAGTCTTGCAACGATGCGTAAGCCTGTTCTGATGCTGATTTCAGGTTTAACAGCCACATAAGAATGTCTAGCTGTCCCTTTTTCAGGTGTAAATCTGCATCATTCTGGATTGAGAGCACATGGTTCAACGAATTGAACATTTCTTGTGCGTCTTCCATCAATTCTGTCCAACCTTCCGAAGCCATCATGGAAAATCGGTTCTCGTAGTAGCTTTGTAGCTCTTTGTTTGTCATTCTTCTTTGTCCTTTGAGGAGAAGTGAGTACTTACTTACTTAATTGTTGTAATTCTACCACAGTTTTGCTAAAAAGTCAATATATTTCTTTACTTTTGAGCGTTTTTCTGCATCTGTAGCTCTACAATCTTGCCTTTGTTCTCAATGTCTTTCTCTTTGAGCATTAAATCAGCAATTCTTGCACGTTGTTCAAACTGTTGAGCTGCGTTATCGCCTTCGATGTTGGTAGACAAAGAACTAATAACCTTCGCTTTAAGCTCTTCAGGCAGTAATTGAGTCTCAACCACTGTCTTTTGTGCTTCAGCTTGGTCACGCTGTGCTCTAGCCTGTAACGACTGGGTAGTTGCTTGAGCTTGTTCCATCTGCATCTGAGCTGCCATCTGCTGTTGTTGCTGTTGCTCAGGGTTAGGCTGACTCATTTGTGTCAAAGCAGCTTCCATCTCAGCACGATTAGACAAACTAGAGTTCGCAATGATACCTTTGAGGATAATTGGAAGCACTGGAGTATCAGGTCCTAGTGTCTGCAACAAGCCAATAAGCTGTTGTTGTTCGTATTCACGAGCCATAATACCCAATGTAGCGGTAGGAATGAACTTCATGTCAACAGAAGGATAACGCTCAGGGTCAAATTGCATATATCGGAAAGCAACCTTCTTAATCAACGGAACCATGAAGTCTTCTTGGAAGTTGGTTAAGGTACGCTTGTACTTCTTAATGATTCCAGATACTGCCATTGACATACCAGCACCAGTAGAATCACGAGAAGCCTGTGAGACCATGCCTTGGCTATCCAGAGTACCAGTTGCCATCAAGAGCATACGCTCGAAGTCTCGTGCAGTAGCGGCTGATTCAGGTGATGTCTGACCAAAGTGGAAAGGCATCATAATCTCAGCAGGATTACCATTGGTGAGGATAGCTTTACCGGGTTTAACTTCAAACTTAGCACCACGAGGTAAGCGAGTAGCGTCCATTGCAATCATAGGAGCTGTAGTCAATGCTAATGAGTCTAGGTGGCTACGAAGCTGTGCATCGATAGCTTTTTGCATATTGTATGCTTTTTCTACTGTACCACGACCCCAGAAACGATTAGGAACTGTGTCATCCTGATAAGCGATAACAGGACGGTCTTTCATCATGTAAGGATTAGCTTCAGCCTTGAGGAGTAAGCCATCGTTAGCGATGACCACAATAGCCTCTACAAGCCCACTGTAGGTGTCTGCAGTACTGTCTTCAGGGAACAGGTCAACTACCTCTTCTCCGTCGTTCTCAAGCTGTTCTAGGTACTCTCTAGGGACTAATCCGTAGTAAGTAAGGAGCTTAACCTTGTCATCTTGGTATTGGACTACTTCTTGGGTTACTTCTAAGTCGTCATCGTTGCCAGCAGGTCCGATGTCTACCTTACGATAGATACCTTTTTCCATGCCTTCAACAACTTTGTGAATAGACACAAACTTCTCAATAGCGCAACCCATCGCATCTTCGATAGAAGTAGCGTTAGGGTCAATCAAGAAGTTCTTAGGGTTAACTGGGTTTACTTTAACGCAGAAGTATTGCTTCTCAGAAACACCATAAGCTGCTTGTGTAGAACCCGGAATTGGTTGAGTCTGTGGGATGTACTCCACATCGTTCTTAACCATAATCTCACCGATACCAGTACCATAGATTTCAGCCATCAACTCAATCTGGTCTACAGACTTACGAATCTTGTTGTTGGTTAAGTCTTCCATGAGCAGAGCACGAAGAGCTTGGACATCCATTGGATTACCGTTGTAGTCCTTGATGTCGTCTTTGATGTCGAAGAACTCTCCGTTACCAAAGATAGCTTCCATGATTTCAGCATGACGAGTCTCAACAGCTTGCTGCGTAGCAGGGCTGATTAGGCGACTACGCTCTGAATCACGAGTCTTGTCTTCAGAAGCCCAAACACCTCGGAAGATACGCTCGTATTCTTTCCAGTCTTCTAAGTAGTTCTCATCACGACTATCTCTCCAGCGGTCAGTGTGGGAGACAACGAAAGCAGCTAACTCTTTATCAGCTTCGGTGGGTTCTTCCCACTTTGTGCCTTCGTTCATGTCTTTATTCTCAGCCATTGTGTTCCTTATTTCTTTTTCAAGGGATTAAATTTCTCTAGCGGTGTGCCTTTTTTGTAGCCATCAGCAGCGTATGACAAGGCTTCTTCTTTGCTTTTCATTGGTAAAAAGTTACCAACTTTCAAGTTATAGTCCATTGCTTGTTGTGGGTCTTTAAACTCGTAAAGCTCACCAGTGGGTAACATCGCAATAGTAGGGAACACAAACCAATTACCATTCTCATCAACTTCAGCAGCCATACGATGAGTAGAAATAGAATTATCTTTGTTTGTAATAAACGGATACTTCTGTGGATTCATAATCCTATCTAAAAACTCTGGTGTAGTTTGTTCCATTTAGTATCCTGAAATTACGTCTAAAGTTTCCCACTCATCACCACCCTCATCAGCATCGAAGTTGGGACGAACTAACTGCTCAATGTACGCTAAAGCATCGACAGTATCGTCATGCACTCCCTGTGTGGGGAACATCAACAACTCATCGACAAACAAATCAAAGTCACCTTCATCGTTCAAAACGATACGACCGTGTTCAAAATTTCCTTGAAGAGCCCATGTTACACGGTCTACTTTTTTCTTGTTACCATGCGTTAATTCTTCAATATGAGCGTAACAGTTCATTCTACGCATCGCATCCATCAAAGGATTCATAATTGCTTGTTTAGCGATACCACGCTCAATCCCTACTGCCAGCGGCTCATACTCTTGTATGTTTTTAAGAATCCGCAGTGCTGTGTCTTCAGTTGACCAACGACCTGACTCAATCTTATCAACATACCATACATTCTGATTATCAACTTTCACACACGCTATAGCGGTTTTGTCTAAGCGTTTGTTTGTTTGTTTCTTACCTAGTTCTTCAAAGCCAGCGCAGTCCACTGCGATGTACCATGAACCATCTTTAGGTTCTTCTCCAAACTTAATCCACTCTTCTTTAAACAAACCAGAACCAGCGTTGTTAAAGGAAGACAAATACTCTTGGTTAAAAGCAAAGGAACTTAATGTCCTCTTTGCAGCTTCAATCTCTTTAGGGTCAATAGTCTCGTTATCAGCAGTGGTAAAGTGCCAAGACTTCCAATCCTCATCGCTACCGCTTTGTCCTAGCTGATACCACTCATAGAAGTGGTTACGACCTGAAGGAGTAGAAATAAACATTGCTCTACCCTTCTTATCAGACAACGCAGCACGAAGTACTCGTTCCCAAATCTCTGCTTTGATAAAGGCTACCTCGTCCATTACCAAATACGACAATGACACACCACGAAGTGAGTCTTGGTTATCAGCGCCTCTAATGAGGATTTTCCTGCCGTTAACCAAAGTAATCTCTAAGTTGTTGATGTGAGCAGACTTGATAACAGGTCTACCTAAATCCATCAACAAGTCCCACATAATCGTTCTAGCTTGTCCTAGCGTTGGTGCAACATACATCACACTAGAACCTTCAGGACAATTCAAACCTTCAATCAACAGCGTTACTGCAGATAATCTGGATTTACCACAACGACGACCAGCAGCAATTACCTTAAAACGAGTAGGGTCTTTAAATACTTCTTGCTGCCATTTCAGCAGTTGGAAGTTTAACTCACTCATCTATATCTCTTATTACAACATCAGTAACATCATTCTCGATTACCTCAGTCGCTTCAATAGAAGGACTGTTAATACCAGTGATGTTAATACTAATACTTGGTGCTCCACCAGAAGACTTAGCTTCAAAGCTCGATAAGGGTAATAACCTCTCACCACAGAACTTTAGCATTGCTCCCTGTGCAGGGTGTCCATCTTCTAATGCAGTTTGAATAATCTTGGTAATAACGCTATCACCTGCAGTGGCTAATAATCTAGCTTTAAACTCTGCAATCCTAGCACCATCCCCACTGCCGGGAGGTCTCCCAATCAAACCGGGTTTCTTCTTTTTTTCAATGTCCGACTTCTTTGGACGACCTAACTTCGGTTTTCCATTGACGACTTCTCGACGCTTAATCTTTGGTCGCTGTTTCTTTTCGACAACAGCAACTTCTTTATTAGACAAATCATCATTACTCAAAGTCTTTTATCCTTATAGGAAGACACATTAAAAAATTAAACTACCCTATATACTATAGAGTGCTGTCGGGTTCACAGGGACTGTATTGCGCTATCAGCTAGGAGGGGACAGACTATTGTCTTTAGTCCCCATGCTACAGTGCGCTATAACTTGTCGTCCCGAAGGGGACTGTACAGTGTCTTTATAGTATGTTGTTTGAACTTGTAAGACGATTTTAGCATACTTTTACGATTCTGTCAAGAACTATTTTATAAACAGTGTTTAAAGGGTGTCTAAGGGGGTTTCATTAGCGCCTACGGCAGTGCAGAACAGCGGGGCTACCTTAGCTTCATTGGTCTCCGCAGACCTGCTATGCAGTGTGCATATTCCACTGGTAAAGAACTATTCTTATTTTCTTTAATAATATCATAGGCTTAGGGACTAACCTTCATTATTCTTTTTTGTATACTTTAGCGCCTACAACAATATCAACAACATAGCAACACCCCCTCCCCCTATGTCACTTTGTAGCGTTGTTTCTATACCACAGTGTTGTATCTACGCAACATAACCATTTACGTTAGTGAGTGCTTACTTACATAGACAATAAAGGGGACAGAGTCGATTAAGTTAGTCTGTACTAACAAGTGTATGGGGTGATGATGCACCATTACAGGGCAACCACAGGGCAACACAGACCAATGCTAAGTTAGTGTCTACTAACCGCCAGGACGACAGGCTATGTGGTATCAATACAACACAGACACCAGTAAACTACCATATAAAATGACAATCAATAGTAAGGCTGTTTTTAAGCGATTACAGACGTTTTACCTGTTTGTGGTGTCTTAGTATTCCCAGCCGGAGAACTCGATTTTGTAAGGGTAAACCCTAAGTATAAAGAATAGGTTTTATATAACTAAATATTATTAAAAATATTGGGGTAAGGGTATTGACACCATGTTAAGAGGTCTATATTGTCGAGGGTAAGCAGTATTTATTAACAGTAGATAAGGAGTTTTAATCATGGCTTTTAAAATTAACGACAGAATTGCTTTGTTTGATTTGGTTGGGACTGTGTTGTCCACACCAGTAGCGGCTGACCACATGACCACACTATCAGGTCGCAGGGTTCGCACTGCTGATAAGATTTTGGTCTTGTTTGACGGGGCTACCGAGCCGACTTGGACTGACCCATCTTGCTACATCATCGCAGAATAATAGGAGCTAAAACCATGAACAACTTAGCAGAAACAATGATTCGCAAAGGTAACTATTATTTAAGTGTTTGGGTTCCTGAAAGAATGACATTTATCGCAGTGGATTCAAACGAAGGCTATTGGACAGCTTTCAATAGTTTAGGTGTTTCAGTATTAAGGGCTAAATCAAAGCAAGATATTAAAAACATATTAGACAACGCAACACTAGAAGATTTACACTTTTATAACGACCAAGCTACAATCTAAACAGCAGTAAACTTAAACCTAGCATTATCCTAACTTTGGAGAATTAAAAAATGAGAAAAATTGAACAACAAATGGTTTCGGCAGTAAACGCAATCACTAGCAATCAAAGTGCTAAGGGTTGGAGCAATAACAACACGATTGTGACAAATGCCGGTGATAGGGCTAAAGTATTTCTACACGGAAACCATATTGCTGATGTCTTAAACACAGGCACTTTAGAGGTTAATACCGACACTCTGCGCCGTTGGTCAACTCCTACCACTAAATCACGCTTACGGGCGCTAGGCGCTAATGTTAGCACTCGCAAGGGTGTCACCTATCTCGACAATGTCGCTATCTAGTAAGGGGCTTAAAATGACTGCAAAAAATACTTACAATGGTTGGACAAATTACGCAACTTGGCGGGTTAACTTAGAGATATTTGATGGCTTTGACCCTGTCGAGTATTACAGTAAGGCTGATTTGTCGGACGCTTACAGGCTTGGCGACAGTTTAAAAGATTATGCGGAGCAAGTAATTTTTGAGTGTGGTGAGTGTGATTCTAAGAGTTTAGCGGGTTCGTATGCTTCAGCATTTCTGTCAGATGTAAACTGGATTGAGATTGCGGGTGCAATGATTGAAACTTATAAAGATGAGGTTGAAAATGCTTAAATTTTTACAGGGTTGTTTGTTGGGGTTGTTATGCTTTACAGTTCCACTTATTGTTTATGTCTTAACTACTGGAGGGCTTTAACATGACATCACTATCCTCTACAGCCTCATGGGTTATCGTCAACAAGCTCACGAATCAGGCTGTTATCGAGATGTATGACTTTAACCTAGTGAAGAAAATCAATACAATGAAATATAAGGCAGTGCCGATTTTGGAATACTTACAAACATTTAACAGCGAGGTGAAAGCATGACTGAGAATAGACGCTTTTTAACTGGTGACATTATGGCAATGTCCACTACTGCAAGGCTTTACCCTTTGAGAATGTCAGAATGGCTTGATACGCTTAATGAATCGGAGCTTATGGCACTATGGAACGACTTAGTAGAGAAAGAAACTAAACGATGAGCAAACATCTAAGTAAAGCGGTAGAGATTCTAAAAGAACGCTATAAGGGTGAAATTTATGATTGTGGGGATTGGTCTTACAATTTAACTAATTGGACTATTCAGATTAGCACCGAAAACGATACTATTTATGATGTAGTGGCTTATCGTGTGAAAGATAACTGCACCGACTGGAGTGATTACATCGTATTGCCATCGTATCCGGTAGAGTTTGAACTGGTAAGCGACTATGAATAACCATAACTTAAAGGAAAAAATGCTAGGTGAGCTTTATGAATACAGTTTGGGCGATGTTGCAGAAAAGCTCTTCATGCACGTCAATACCGCCTCGAACCTAGAACGTAGTGCAATCGCTAAGTTTAAGGCTGAATTACAGGCTAGAGGAATTACTGTTATGGACTTGCTAGAATGACAATTCAGGAAATAGGGCTAGAGTTAGGTATTAGTCATCAAATGGTGTCTGTTATCGTCAACAATGCCCTTAAAAAGGTGCGTAAACAACTTAAAAAACATGATTTAACTTATGAGGACTTACTAAAATGCTTAAAATACTCTTAATATGCTTGACTTTTACAATGTCAATAGCTTCGGTTATGGCTTGCCCTAGTCAGATAGTGGTTTTGCCTGATGGTCGCATGATGGTCTGTTACTACTGCAACAACGGGAAACTTGTGAACTGTGAGAACCTATGAGAAACCCTTATACCTTATTTTATTGGCTTTGTGGCTTAACAGTCTATACACAACTGATTCATTGGCTTTTAAACTGGATTAAACAGGCTTTATAGACGACTTATGATACACTTGATACCTACCTATCAACTTAGAGCTAAACTGCTCAGAAGGGCTTAAATGAATAATATACATTTTTATATATTAGAGGTAAAACTGCCTAAAATTAGATTGTTGCGTATGTTTGAATATATTGGTATTGACGCTGAAGACGCTATCGAGTGTTTTAAGATGGAGCACCCTGATGGTAAGATTAAACGAGTATTTGAGGAGGTTAAGTTATGAGATGCCAATGTTGCAATGCACCACTAAATGACTATGAATCGACTATGCGTCATGCAATTACTAAGCAATTTGTAGAATTGTGTGGGATTTGTCTTAAAACGATTGACGCTTTTATCCCTTTACAGGTGCGTAACGACTTGCTAAGTGAAAGTGATACCGGCAATGTAGATACCTTATGGGACGATGTAGAGGACTATATCGAGGACACAAGCGAGGATTCTGACCTAGATGAATATTGGAATGAGCGCTGACGGAGTCGGTATCATAGGTTCTATGATGTATCTATGATGTTTGCTATGAAGTAACAACCAATAACATAAAACAACAATTTACATAGTCTATGTTGTTAAAGCATTATACGAAGTTTTAAAAATGTTGTCAAGCACTTTATTTTTTTATTTGTGTCTTAAATACAACAGTCTTTTTTATGCATTTGTCTTATGATTTATGCTGTATCCACAACAGGAGGTTTTATGCCGGACGAGAATTTAGAAGCACACTATCACTTTACGCTATCGGCTATGGTCGATTTAATTGACGAATACGGCTATTGCAATGTAATCAATGACTTAGACGATATGATTGCGGATAGGATTAGTCTTAAATTAGCGGAGGAGTCAGTATGACTATCTATATTATTTTAGAGTATTTTGGCTATGAGGGCTATGAAGAACCGGTAATTGTGTTTGATTCCAAAGAAAAAGCAAATGCCTATGTGGTGGAAAACACTAAAAACTTATATAGTCCTGTCATTGTTGAAAGGGAAGTCGTATGAAACAATTTAGATACGAATTACACGATGAGTGTGGAATGTTGCGGGGGTTTGATAGCAAGTGGGACGCAGTAAGGTGGCAAACTTACTGTGACGCTTATAACTTCGCTAGGGACGATAAGACGCTATGGGTTGTATCAAATCCACAAGTTAAGGTCAATCGCTTCCTAGCGGCTCTTAAAACGCTAGGGAACGCACTGATATGACATTCTTTAAGATAGCGTTTGGGTGTCTGTTGGTCATTGCAATTATCAATACCGCCAACACACTAGTAGAGATGTCATTGCGTAGCGAGGTTTATGCTTGCACTAGCGACAAGGACAAACTACCGCCAGATGCAGTGAAGCAGTGTGAAAGATTAACTAAAGGACAATGGTGGCACAAATGAAAACAGAACCAAGAGGATTAACGGCAACATTCGTAGTGACTAAAACTTACTATGTTACTTGCTACGGACACACAGAAGAAGATTGCTACATCATGGCAGAGAATTTAACTGCCGAAGATATTGATGAAGATGATTTTGTAGAGATGGAAGTAAACATCAAAGACGGATTTGAATATGACAGTTTCTGAATCGAAATACATTAAGCATATCCCATGCGACAGTTGTGGTAGCACAGATGCAAACAGTTTGTATGACGACAACCACCAATACTGTTTTGCCTGTGAAACCTATGTCGCTGGTGATGGCACAACAACACAAACGAAAGTAGTTAAACCTATGAACAAGGATATACAATTTTATGACAACGCTTCTTCTCTTTCTATCGCTAGTCGTGGTATTACTTCGGCTACTTGCATAGCCTACGGAGTTCGTCAGGACAACGGCAAACACTATTACCCTTACTTTGATGCTGATGGTGTGATGTCAGCAGTTAAGACACGAGACGTAGAAACCAAGTCTTTTAGCATTGCTGGTGACTTTAAAGAGGCTACTTTGTTTGGTCAAAACCTATTCACTAAAGCTGGTCGTTACTTGACTATCTGTGAGGGTGAATTAGATGCACTAGCAAGCTATCAGATGCAAGGGTCTAAGTATCCTTGCGTTAGCGTCAGAAGTGGCGCACAAGCGGCTCTAAAGGATTGCAAGACGCAGTATGAATGGATTGATTCCTTTGAGAATATCGTCATCTGTTTTGATGCTGATGAGCCGGGGCAGAAAGCCTCACAAGCAGTCGCTGAGTTGTTTGGTGGCAAAGTTAAAGTAATGAAGCATAAGAAAGGTTATAAAGATGCGTGTGACTATCTTGAGAATGGCTCTGGTAAAGAATTTATTGATGCTTGGTGGTCTGCTGAGTCTTATGTCCCTGATGGCATTGTGCAAGGTAACACCCTCTGGGACATTGTGTCAGCGCCTATTGAGAAGGCTGATTGCGACTATCCGTATGAAGCACTTAATAAACTTACATACGGGATTAGAAAAGGTGAGCTTGTTATGGTTACAGCAGGTTCCGGTCTTGGTAAGTCACAGTTTTTAAGAGAGATTGTGTGGCATATCCTCAACAAGACTGAAGATAAAATAGGGCTGATGTTTCTTGAAGAAGGTGTGCGTAAGACAGCTCGTAGCCTGATGTCGTTGGCAGTAAACAAACCAATTCATTTACCTGATGTAGAAATCTCACCGGAGGAACTGAAAGATGCTTTTGATAGAACACTCGGAAGTGACAGGATTTATTTGTTTGACCATTTCGGGAGCACTTCTTTGGAAAATATTATCAATCGAGTGCGCTACATGGCTAAAGGTCTTAATTGTGGCTATGTCTTTCTTGACCATCTTAGTATTATTGTTAGTGGTGGCGATGTGGGTGATGAGCGAAAAGCTCTGGATTCGATAATGACTAAGCTACGCATGATTGTGCAAGAAACAGGCATTAGTTTGATTTGTGTTTCACATTTGAAACGTCCTGAGAGCAAGGGTCACGAAGAAGGTGCGGCGACCTCGTTAGCACAGTTGCGTGGCTCAGGTGCTATTGCACAGCTATCAGACATCGTGATTGGCTTAGAGCGTAACGGACAAGCACAGGATATGATTGAACGCAATACCACTAGCGTTAGAGTATTAAAGAACAGGTTTAGCGGTTACACTGGCGGTGCTGGCTCATTATTGTATAATGGTCAGACTGGACGAATGTTAGAAATACAGGACACACTATGAGCATGAAATTAACAGATATTTTGATTCGACACAATGAGATTGAAGTGATTAAAGATAAAAGCGTCATTTACAAAAATGGCACAGTCATTCCTCTCACCGACTATGAGTTGAGTTCTTTACTTACATCTTTCCACATACACGATATTGGTAAAGATATTCCGGTTTACAACTAAGGACGCACTATGACAACCAAAGATTTAGTAGAAGCAGCTCGTGAGTATGCGAAGCACGATGAATACACAGTCACTCGCAATTACATTATTGCACTTTGCAATGAGATTGACCGCCTACGCACATTGAATCGTGATGTGTTTGGTCGTATTCAAGACAACACCGAAACCTATAAGAACAGTGAACGCTATCAGTGGTTAAAGAACGCTTCGTGGGACGTGCCACAAGATGTTATAGCTCCTGCAGTTGTGAACTGTAATGGGAATATGTCTGAGTTCCAGTGGCTTACCGGCAATGAACTTGACACAATGATTGATAAATACATGGAGGAATACAAATGACAACAGAAGAATTGATTGAAGCACTGGACCAACGCTACGGCAATCCTCTAGCAAAAGATTGTGAGTTGATTCAGCTTGCTATTGCACGATTACGAGAATTGATTGCGTAATGGTTTGGAAGTGTCCTCCACTACATCTTCCGAATTGGAATAATCTTTACAAATGGAAAGCAGATATGAGTAAGAAGAATATTAAAGTTGATGGCTATGCGTGGATTGCTGAGAACGGAGCTATTGATTATGGCTTCTTCTTTGGTGATAGCGATGAGCCAGTATCGTTTCAAACAACACTAAAGCAAATAGTTAGAGATACGCTTGAGGCTTATCGTGTTCCTAACGGAGCGATTGCTGACTATCATTTAGAAGATATGAAACGATTGAGTTTGGCAATACAGGCTGCGAAGAACCTGATTGACCATGAAATTAAACGCACAGAAGGAATTGAATCAAATGACTAAATTAGTGAAGATTGGTGATAGGTTTGTAAATCCAGCTAACGTGACTTACATCGTTGATAGAGAGATTCACTTTAACGATGGTAGTCGCTGGGTTGCTACAGAGCCAGAGATTCAAGAAGTCTTAGCGGTGATGTTTGAGACACCAAGAGTAGAGACTGTTACTGTGGTTGAAGAGCCATTAGTAATTAAGAAGAAAGTTGTTAAGAAGAAATGAAATGGACAGGCACAGCCCTTTGTCTGATTGGTATAGCCTTGACCAGCCTTAACATCTTTCCATTGAATTTGTGGTTCGGGTTAATCGGTAGTGGGTTGTGGGCTTGGTCTGGTATCCAACAGAAGGACTATGCTTTATTTGTCGTTGAAGCAGTTGCAGTATTGATGTATTTAGGAGGCTTGATAAAACTATGCTTATGAACAACGATAAACGATTTGACATTGACCTGCAATACGGACAAGTGTTTGAGCGTAAAGTAGCGGATATGCTACAAAACAAAAAGATAGAAGTTAAGACTGAGCGTGATATGTGGAAGTCTACCGGTAACATTGTGGTTGAGTTTGAAAGTCGTGGTAAACCTAGCGGAATCGCATCTACCGAAGCAGAGTATTGGTTTCATAACCTTGCTATCGGTGAGGATATTGTGATGACATTGGTATTCCCTACTAAAACACTCAGGAATTATATTGCTAATAACAATCCTAGAATGGTTCGTGGTGGTGATAACAACACTTCTCGTCTTTACTTGATTAAGTTACAAGAACTGGTTAAAATCATCGTATGAGGATAATTCTTGACATCGAAACAAACAGCAAACACGATAAGATTTGGTGTGTAGTTACTCGTGAAGTTGAAACTGATTTAGTTTTAGTTTGGGATGAACCTGCAGGACTTCAGTTTTACATTAACCACAATTCAGAAGTTATCACACACAACGGCATCTTCTTTGATTTCCCAGTCTTAAAGAAGGTTTGGGGTATTACTGTAAAGAAATCACAGGTAGTAGATACGCTGGTGCTTGCTAGATTGTTTGACCCTAGTATCGAAAACGGACACTCTTTAGAGGCTTGGGGTGAGCGTCTTGGACACTACAAAGCACCTTACAAGAAGATTTGGTCTTGGATGACAGGGAAGCCTTTGATTGTCGAAGATGAAAAAGGTAAGAAGGTTGACCAAAGCCATTTAGCGTTTGATGAACCTGTATTCCCTTTACTACATAGCTACTGTAAGCAAGACACACAAGTAACAAAAGAGCTGTATAAACATTTAACGAAGGAGATGGAAAATGATTTCTCAAAAGAGAGTGCCACGCTTGAACACGAAGTCGCAATCATCATTGCGGAGCAAGAAAGAAACGGTTTCAGACTCGATGAGCCTAAAGCTCTACAACTATTATCTGAACTTAAAACTAAGTTGGATTCTATTCAGGTTGAAATGGAAACAATCTTTCCTCCAGTCGTCATCAGTGGCAGAGTTCACAAAAGCAGTGGCAAAGCCCTCAACGACATCATCACTCCGTTCAACCCCGGAAGCAGAAAGCAAATTGCTGAGAGACTTCAAGAAAAAGGTTGGAAACCCACGAAGCACACAGAAAAAGGTAGCGTCATCGTTGACGAAACCACCCTCGAAGGTCTCGACTTCCCCGAGGCGAAAGCCATCGCAGAATACTTGATGCTACAGAAGCGAATAGCACAGATTGAATCGTGGCTAGGAGCGTTGCACAGTGATGGTAGAGTGCATGGTAGAGTTATCACCAACGGAGCTGTTACAGGTCGCATGACACACATGAGTCCTAACATGGCACAAGTGCCTAACAGCGGTAGCCCCTACGGACATGAGTGTAGGGATTTATGGACAGTTGAGAAAGGCAATAAGTTGGTCGGTATTGACGCAAGCGGTTTAGAGTTGCGTATGCTGGCTCACTATATGAACGACGATGTATATACACATGAAGTTGTATCGGGCGACATCCACACAGCGAATCAAACCGCTGCTGGGTTGCAAACGAGGAATCAAGCTAAGACGTTTATCTATGCTTTCCTCTATGGCGCAGGAAGTGCCAAAATCGGGTCGGTTGTTGGAGGGTCTGCGAAAGAAGGACAAAAGCTCATTGATTCTTTTCTACGAAACACACCGAAACTTAAAGCTCTTAGAGAGAAAGTGGCTCGTATCTATGCTCAAAAAGGATGGCTACCGGGTCTTGACGGACGCAAGCTACTCGTTCGTGCGGAGCACTCGGCACTCAACACGCTACTGCAAGGCGCTGGTGCAATCGTTATGAAGCAAGCTGTTGTGCTCTTGAAGAAAGAGTTACAACGTAAGAAGATATGGCATGAGTTCAAAGCCAATGTTCACGATGAGTGGCAGATTGAATGTAAAGAAGCAGATGCAGAACAAGTTGGACAGATTGGTAAACAAGCAATACAAGAAGCTGGTATAGTGTTGAATATGCGCTGTCCTCTGGACGGTGAATACAAAGTAGGTAACTCATGGAAAGAGACACACTGATGACTGAAGAAAAAGACGAGAACCTATTAGGCATGGTAGCTGTGTCTGCATACAAGGATGGGACTTACTCGTTAAGTTCTAGCTTTGATTTAGACGAAACCTACGAGCTTTTGAAAGATGCAGTATTAGATATTGAAGATGGAACGCTGGAAGATAGCCTTGATTATGGCTCTCAATCGTTGCATTAACTTTATCACATCGTGAAACACAGGCAGTTGACTTTGTTGTATAATAACCAAGCAGTATATTTTAAACGTAGTAGATAAGGAGAATTAAATGGAAATGAAACCAGTAAAGATTCAAGCGGAAGTTCAATGGGCTTTCTTTGATAAAGTAAACGACATGAGTGGCAAGTTTCAATGCGACTTAGCAAACCTCTCAACTGCCGCTGTTGAAGCGTTAGAGTCTATTGGTCTTGCACCACGCAAGCGTGAAGACAAGCCTGAGAAGGGTTGGTTCTTGACAGTGAAGTCTAACTACGCTATCCAGCCATTCGACAAAGATGGTGCTGAGATTAAAGATGTAGTTGGTAACGGTTCTAAAGCAATCGCTTTAATTAAGCCGTATAGCTGGAAGTGGAAGAACAAAGAAGGTGTTAGTGCTTCATTGGCTAAGATTGTGATTACTGATTTGGTTAAGTATGAAGCCACCGGTGATAGCAATTCTTCTATCGAAGATTTGGACGACGACATCCTGTGATAACTGCACTCATTGATGCAGACAGTCTGTGCTACGCAGTCGGTTTCTCTAGCAACGATACAGAGGAAAAGATTGCGTTGTCACGGCTGGAGCAAACAATGACTGAACTTTGTATGGACTTAGACTGTGAAGACTACAAGGGCTTCCTAACGGGCAAAGGCAACTTTAGAGAGTCGATAGCAGTTACAGTTCCATACAAGGGTCAGAGGATAGCTGAGAAGCCTGTGCATCTACAGGCTCTTAGAGACCACCTAGTGAACTCTTGGGGCTTTGAAGTAGTGCAGGGTATCGAAGCTGATGATGCAGTCGGTATCGCCGCTTACGCAGTTCCTGAAGACCAATCCATCATGGTACATATCGACAAAGATTTGAACCAGTTTAGAGGTTGGCACTATAACTACCGCAAGAAAGAAAAGTATTATGTCTCAGAGTTTGAGGGCTTAACTGCGTTCTACACTCAGATATTGACTGGCGATAGGATTGATAACATTGTCGGACTAAAGGGTATTGGTCCTGTCAAAGCTAAAAGGATACTAGAAGAATGTACAAACGAAAACGAACTGTATCAAGCAGTCCTCAAAGCCTACGAGGGCGACCAGCAGCGAGTGTTGGAGAACGGACAGCTACTCTGGTTACAAAGAGAAGCCAACCAAGTCTGGCAAGCTCCAAGCTCGTCTTAGTTGAATGGTTAGACGCTTTAGCACAAGGCGAGTGGCATGAAGCAAAGCGTGAAGATTTACAATGTAAGACAGTTGGTTTTGTGGTGTTTGAAGATGAGCAACAACTGGAATTAGCCGGAACAATTACTGAAGGAATGTGCAACAACAGTATTACCATTCCAAAACAAATGATTACTAAACGAAAGGCAATCACCCTTGAAACCACAAAGCGCAAAAGCAAAGGGAAGAAACCTGCAGAAGTGGGTGGTAGCGGAACTACTGAAGCGTTACCCACAGTTGACGGACAAGGACTTACGCAGTTGTCCAATGGGTAGTCACGGCGAAGATGTCGTGATGTCTCAGTTTGCTAAAGATGAACTACCAGCAACATTCGAGTGTAAGTCTCTAGCAAAAGTAGCAGTGTATCGCTACTACGAGCAGTGTCAGTCTCATGGTGATGGTGAACCTATTGTCATCATCAAAGAGAACGGTAAAGCTCCATTAGCGGTAATTGATGCAGAGATTTTATTTGATTTGATGGCAGCATGACAATCAAGATTATTTACCTCAAAGAGCGTATCGAATGGTTAGAACAAGAGAACGCTTACTTGAAGAAACAAATTGATGTCTTATTAACAATTATTGCAAGCAAGGATAAACACGATGGATAACACGATGTCCCTGAAGTTTGAATTACAAGATGTTGATGGTAAACACACCTCAGAGTTTACTGTTGATGACATGGAATCTTGGCATGAATTAGTGATTAAGTTCACTGACTTCTTGTCAGCACGATACGGATATAAGATGGCAGACAATGTTTTGTTTGTTACCGACTATCCTTTTGGTCGTATTCGAGACCAGTATGTAACACCGAATGAAGTAGAATTAGTTTTGCGTAATCGTCAGCGTAGTGACGCTATTGATTCACTGTGGGGAGATGACGAGTGAAAGTTCTACTACTGGATATTGAGACAAGTCCTAACACAGCCCATGTTTGGGGTCTGTGGCAGCAAAACGTCAGTATCAATCAGTTGATGGAATCTTCTTATGTCTTATGCTACGCAGCTAAGTGGCTTAATTCAGATGAAATGTTATTTGATTCTGTACAACAATCTAAACCTAAAGCCATGTTGAAAGGTATTCATGGACTTCTCGACGAAGCTGACGCTGTGGTGCATTATAACGGTACTAAGTTTGACATTCCTACGCTTAACAAGGAGTTCCTCTTACATCGTTATAGTCCACCATCGCCTTATAAACAAATTGATTTACTTCGTGTGGTTCGTAGCCAGTTTCGCTTTCCTAGCAACAAGTTAGACTATGTAGCACAACGTCTAGGTTTAGGACAGAAACACGCTCACGAAGGACATGAGTTGTGGGTCAAATGTATGAATGGAGATAAAGATGCGTGGAAACGGATGGCAGATTACAATATACAAGATGTTATTTTGTTGGAAGACCTTTACAATACACTTCTACCTTGGATTAAGAACGCTCCTAACCGTAATCTATTCAGCGATATTCAAGGTTGCCCATCTTGTGGACAAACGAATCTTCAGAAACGTGGAACAGCAGTTTCATCTACTGGAACTTATCAGCGGTATCAGTGTCGTGGATGCGGTTCGTGGGCGCAAGGAACGACAGCTTTGGAAAAGAAAAAAATCGAAGTGAAAGGACTAGTATGAACCCAGTAGCTATGCCATATCCTTATGGTTATGCAGGTCAGGAAGACCCCGGTGACGCTCTATCTAGGCAAGTAGGCGGTAATCACTACAAAGTAGCCGCTATACAGCCTTGGGATGTCATGGCAGCATACGGACTTGACCCTTGGTCTGCAAATGTGTTAAAATACTTACTTCGATTTCCTTACAAAGCAGGTCGTCAGGATTTAGAAAAAGCAAAGCATTATATCGAATACCTCATTACCCATTACGATGAAGTAAACGATATGTATTACAACAAATAGAAAGAAGATATGCCTTTACTGTTGCATGAAATAAAAGAACGATTGACTGCCTTAGATGAGATAACACTCTTAGAGCTTTTAAACATCAGCAGTGAAGACATAGTAGAAATGTTCTCAGACCGTATCGAGGACAATGCCGATAAACTAGAAAAGGAAGTTAAATAATAATGACAGCATACACAATGACTCCGTATAACACCTTCATCGCTAAGAGCCGCTACAGTCGGTATCTCGATGATAAAGGTCGTCGTGAGCACTGGAACGAAACAGTTGCACGATACTTTGATTTTATGGAGAAGCACTTATCCGAGAAACAAAACTACACACTGACTAAAGAGCTTCGTAACGAGCTAGAACAGGCTGTAGTTGCGCTGGACGTAGTTCCGTCTATGCGAGCTATTATGACAGCAGGACCAGCCTTAGAGCGTCAGAATGTGGCTGCGTTTAACTGTTCGTATTTACCGATTGATGACCCTAAAGCATTTGATGAAGCAATGTATATCTTGCTTTGTGGTACAGGTGTTGGATTCTCTGTGGAGCAACAGTATGTCAAGAAATTACCTGAAGTACCTGAGCAGTTGTTTGATAGTAAGACTACTATTAGTGTGTCGGATTCTAAAGAAGGATGGGCGAAATCACTTCGACAACTCTTGGCTCTTCTCTACGCTGGCGAGATTCCAAAGTTTGACGTTTCAAGAGTTCGACCTGCAGGAGCAAGACTTAAAACCTTTGGAGGACGTGCGTCTGGACCCGGACCTTTGGAAGAGCTTTATAAGTTCTGTGTTACCAAGTTTAAAGGAGCAGTTGGTCGCCGTCTCTCTTCCCTTGAGTGCCATGATATTCTGTGCAAAATCGGGGAAGTTGTTGTTGTGGGTGGAGTCCGACGCAGTGCAATGATTTCTTTGTCTGATTTGTCAGATGATAAGATGGCTCATGCTAAAGCAGGTAACTGGTGGGATGGTCAAGCTCAACGAGCATTGGCAAACAACTCTGCTTCGTACCTAGAGACACCATCTATTGGTCAGTTCATGCGTGAGTGGTCTAGTATCTATGAATCACACAGCGGTGAACGTGGTATTTTTAATCGTGAAGCAAGTCAAGTACAGGCTGCTAAGAATGGAAGACGTGATGCGACTTATGACTTTGGTACTAACCCTTGTAGCGAAATCATTTTACGTCCTTATCAATTTTGCAACCTATCTAGCTGTATTATTCGTAGCGACGATGATATTGACTCCATCGCTAATAAAATCCGCTTGGCTACGATTCTTGGCACTTTTCAAGCCTCGTTAACAGACTTCCCTTACCTTCGTAAAATCTGGGAAAAGAACACTAAAGAAGAAGCATTGCTTGGTGTGTCGATGACTGGTATTTGCGACAACACTCTACTCAACAACCCTGATGATGTAGATTTACCTAAACGATTGGAGAACTTACGTGATATTGCTGTGTCTACTAACGCTGAGTTTGCTGCTGCTATTGGTATTAACCAGAGTGTTGCTGTTACCGCAGTCAAGCCTGAAGGAACTGTATCACAATTATGTTCTACTGCGAGTGGCATCCATCCTCAGCACTCTAAGTATTATATTCGCCGTGTTAGAGCTGATAATAAGGACCCTTTAACACAGTTTATGATTCAAGCTGGATTCGTTGCAGAGCCTTGCGTGATGAAGCCTGATTCAACTACAGTCTTTAGTTTCCCTGTAGCAGTGGCTGATGGTGCTTTGTTGCGTGAAGACTTATCTGCAATTCAGCATTTGAAGTTGTGGTTATTGTTTCAGCGTCACTACTGTGAGCATAAGCCTTCAGTAACTATCTCTGTATTAGAGAACGAATGGATGGATGTCGGCGCATGGACATTTAAACACTTCGATGAAGTTACTGGTGTGTCTTTCTTACCGATGGATGGCGGCACTTACAAACAAGCACCGTATGAAGAGTGTGACGAACAGACTTACAATCAGTTAAAGATGTTGGTTCCGGATACAGTAGACTGGGAGAACTTCAAAGAGTACGACGATAATGTCGAAGGCGCTCAGATGCTCTCCTGTACTGCTGGAGGCTGCTCAATTTAATCCTTGTGTGTGGTAGTACTTGATAGCCCCTCTTCGGAGGGGTTTTTTTATACCTTTGAAGGATACTCAGCAGCAGTCCAAATACCTTGAACATACTTGTTGTTCGGCTTCATAATAGTCATCTTCTGTTGACGCATTTCTGGAGCAAAACTGATATGAGTCCAACGACCATATTCGTGAATCATCTGGTCAAACTTAATGTCAGATGCTTCTATAGCCTTACATACAGCGTAAGGGTCGCCAAAACCAGCACAAGTGAAATCAATAGCCCAACCGTCCATGTGACTAGACACTTTAGAACCACCGACTGCCACGTTAACTGCTGGTAATCTGAGCCAAGAATTAACCTTAATACCTTTTCCAAGTAATGCACGAATCTTCTCCATTCCTTCAGCAGCAATACTCATGTTTGAGTACTGTGTGGCACTGGGTTGGTTATCAATACCTTGACGAATTGCAGTGTCAGAGAATGTAGCTTCTTCTAGTGTGAAGTGTTCAGATAAATTACTCATTGTTTTCTTGTCCTATCTTGATACCTGTTATTAAACCGATAAATCCACCAACGATTGTCTGGAAAGCTGGACCAATGATGTCAAACACCATCTTGTCATCTACTTTGTCATCTAACAAAGCAATCCCAAAAGCAGCCATCATTCCAACAACGACTAGCATTAAAGATAATGTAGCTGCGACTACTATTTTCTCTTGATGATTCATTTTTCTTCAGCCTTATATTTCATTTGTGCAACCTTCTCCAGTGAACGTGAACCAAAATACGCTCCGAACACGAGCATACCCCAGTTACCCAACAGAGTGACATAGGACTCGTTTGCTTCATATCCGAAGGCAGACATCATCGCAAACAAGAAGTAGCCTGTAAAGATGGCTATAAGGCTCATAGGACGTATATTCTTAGACAACCAAGAGTCACTAGCCAAGTCAGCTTTCCAACGGTCTGAGACGTTGTTCTGCTCGTTCATGTCGGCTTCTAATTCCATACGCTTGGCTTCATTAGCCATCGACATAATCTGTGCTTCAGCTTCTGCTTTAGCTTTAGGGTCTGGGATTACCTTGTCGATAATCTTCATCCCTACTGATACGATGTCATCAATTCCAAACATTACTTGTCTCCCCAAACTATAAAATAAGAAATAACTGCAGCAACTAAGAAGCAATAGATTTGTACACGACGAACAGCCTTTAGGTCGCTGTCGAACATCTTTTTGTTTTGAGCTTCTTGTTTAATCATCCGTTGTTTAATAACTTGGATGTCGTCCCATGCTTTAGGACCGTATTTGTTTATAACTTCTGCTTTCATACGAAGTTCCATCTTCTTTACTTCTTGGACTAATTCGTATTCTTTAAAAGCCTTGGTAACAGTATTATCAGGACGGTACTGTTGTGCCTTGCGTCTTTCAGCGGCTTTCTGTTGGGCTACAGCAGCACCATCGTGCTGTATACCCTCTATGCTCTTGGTTATTGATTTAGCACTCTCACGACTAGCATCAAGACTACCTGTGAGCGTCTTTACTCCTTCGTTCAATCCATAAGGGTCTGACATGGTTACTCATTGTGTGTATAGTGTGTATAATTGTTTTAACTGCCTAAGATTCGCTTAACATAATCCTGTGTTTCAGGAATGTTAGGAATACCGCCAAAGTCCGCAACTCGCTTAGGACCTGCGTTATAAGCTGCTAGAGCCAGCGCAGGGTCTTTAAAGCGGTTAAGTTGTTGACCCATGTAATCAATACCGCCAGCGATGTTCTGAGTAACATCAAAAGGGTCTGTAACACCTAAGTCTTTAGCTGTGCCGGGCATCAACTGAAAGACACCTTGAGCACCTGCTTTAGACTGAGCATACGGATTAAAACCAGACTCTTGTTTAGCTTGACGAACAAACATATCAGCATATTGACCAAGACCTTTATCCTGAGCAACTTGACGAATCTGTGCTTCAATGTCTTTTGGAGATACGCTTGATGCTGGACCAATATCCCAAGCCTCTTTAGGAGCAGTCTGTTGTTGCTGTTGCTGTGGCTCAGTTGCTGGAGCAGCATCCATCGGTCCAATGTCCCAAGGCTCTTTAGGAGCTTGTGGAACAGCCTGTGGTGCTCGTTGAGCGCCTTCTACAGCACCTCTGTAACCTAACTCACCTGCAGCAATAGCAGGAGTAGCGACATCTGCACCACCTAAAGTACGAGTAATCTTCTCTAAAGTCTTTTGACTGTTAGGAGACATAACCGACTCACGAAGGATTCCTTTTGTCTCAGGAGACATCAAGAAGTTCAGAGTCTGTTCATCGTTCAAACCACCTTTGATAGAGTTCCAAATGTTACCCATCATTGCACCAACTTTACCGCCGGTGTATGAACCACCAGTAAGTGCGTAAGCAGCTTGAGATAACTCAGCAGGGTTTACTTTAGCATCTGCTGCTTTACCAGCATAGGCTTGTTGATACTTAAAGAAACTCTCAGCATCTTTCATCTTAGCAGAGAAGTCGTCTAAACTTGTACCAAGAGACAAAGCTAATTTAGACTTTTCTGTTTCAGGTAAAGTATTGAACTTCCCTGCTAATAGTTTTAAGTCTACACCATCAGTGCCATCAGGTAGCTTAGTGCGAGCACTTTGAACAAAGTTATCGTAGTTAACTTGTTGAATACGCTTTAAGTCTTCTGGAGCAGTGTTCTTCAAGATACCAAATAGGTTCTTCTGTTGTCCAGCAGACAGACTACCAATAGTGGTCATCAGTGTGTCAGTATCAATAGAAGCAATATTCTTGTCTTTAAGAATTGCAGGAAGACCTTGAGCAATAGCACCCTGATACTTCTCAACTGCTTGTCTTGTTTGCTTAGAAGCACCCATCATCAGATTAGCTACAGCACGTTCGTCTACATTCTTAGACTGAGCTAAACCTTTAAGGTCGTCTTTTAAACCACCAAAGATAGCAGAAGCAATCTTCTGTTGTGTGCCGATAGATACATCAGTAATCAAGGCTTCGCTACCAGCAGCTTTCTTACCAAAGTCAGTTAACCATGACTGAAGCTGTGGGATAGTCATTTTGTTAGTCTGTACCGCATTGGTAACACCACTAACTAAACCTTCACCTTTTGTAAGATTCTCTTGTAGACCTTCTAAGAACTTAACTGTGTTCTGTGAATCCGGTAAATCAGACTTCTTATAAGTGTCAATTAAACCAGCGATTTTCTCTCTGGTCATGTTCATAGACACCATTGGTGTATCACCAGCCATGTCAAATGCTTTACTGTAAGCACCGCCACCAGCAGTCTTAATCTGTTCTTTCAGACCACTAATGTTGTTGTCTACAGCTTGGAATACTGCAGGACCTGCTTGCTCTGCTTGATAACCAGTCTTAGTTGTAGTTCTAGCACCTTCAGTTGCTGCTTTAGTTGCTTTGCTTTCTAAGACATTAAACATCTCAGCAAACTGTGGATTAGTACGCAACTTACCAACAATACCAGCTACTCGTGGGTCTGTGCTGTCTTGACCACGAATCATAAACTGTTTCAAAGTGTTCTCTGCATCAGGACCTAACTGCTCCATGATTTTCTTAACACCACGATTCTCTTGCCAGTTCTTACCAACTTTGTATCCTGCAGTGCCTAGTGCGCCTACGGCAGTAAGAAGCTGAGTAACAGGAACACCGTTAAACATCATCTCATCAGTTACGTTAGAACCGATATTCAAAGCAGATAATACTTTACCTAAACCAAGAGAACTACCAACTCCACGACCAAGACCAAACAAACCAGCTTGTTCTTTTGAGACAGACTCTAAACCCGGTGTAAGGTACTCACTAGCCATGCCTAGTTTAGAACCTGTAAGCGCATTGATACCCATTGCACCTAAGTCAAATAAACCAGTACCTAAGCTAGTGACACCTGAAGCAATACCGCCACCTAACGCACCGACACTGCCAGTCATCATCAACTGGTTCTGAATCTTACCAATCTCAGCTTTTAACTTATCTGCTCTTTCTTTAACAACACGGTCTGTGCTGTCGTAGATAGGACGAAGTTCTCGTGCTTTCTCTTGAAGTTGACGAGCTAAGTCCTGCTGTGCTTCAGCATCTGTTTTATATTTAGCCATTACAAACCTTTACGTTTTTGAACATAGACATTATATGGAAATGCTTTGTCCCCGTGTACTTCTTTATATTTTTTGTAATCTTCTGCAAATTCACCAGTATCAGGAGATGCAGGTGAACTTCCTTTAGGTTGTAGTGTTTTTGTTGCTTTTTGTTCTAACTTGTTAAAGTAAGTTGTTACTTCACCTAGTTTAGCTTTGAAGTCTTCTGGAGACAAACCTGTATCTAATGCTGCAATGTTGTCTTGGAGAACTTTGAGTTCTTTAGAGTTCAAAGCACCGAATCCAGTAGCACCTGTTTTGCTCTGTGACTTAGCTGCGTTCATAGCCGCTAAAGTTAACTGAGACTTTAAGGTAGCCAAGTCTGCACTAAACTTCTTAGCTTCAGTCATTGGAACCCAACTTAATGCAGAACCAATACCTACAGTATTATAACCTACTTGTTTCTCAATGTTAGAGACTAAAGTTTTACCATCAACTGCGCTATCTAAGATGTTGCTTGCGGCTTCTTTTTGTGCGGTATCTGCTGCTTCTTGTTTAGCAGATTGAGCTGCTGTCATTCCTTTAGGAATCTCACGGACAATTTCTTTTGTAAGTGCGTTCATTATCAGCACTTTATCACCAGCATCTACCTGAATTAACTTACCAGCTTCAGCTTGTGCTGTCTGTGCAGAACGAAGAGCTGTTTGCTCTTGTGTAGACATCATCTCATCAGCACGTTTAGCAGCCAGCATTGCTTCGTTAGGAGCAAACTGTTGTAACTGTTGTGCAAACTCACGCATACCTTTTGGAGTTGTTAAATCAAACTGTGAAGACAGTTGTTTAATCTTAGATACTTTCTCTAACTCAGGGTCGCCACCAAGTAAGCCGCCAACGGCACGACCTAAGCCAGCACTGCCTTGATAGATAGACATTTTAGCTTGTTGCATTGGGTCGAGTTGTGCAAAACGGTAAGCATTAGAAAAGTCTGTTGCTTGACGCTGTTGCATCAGTTGCTGTGGGTCAACCCCAAATAAACCACCTACAATATTATCTGCCATAATTACATCCAACTTTCATTAGCGTAAGCGTTACCTGAACTTAAAGGACCACTACCATAAGCACCAATACTATTCATATAGTTACCAGAACTTGTAGAACTGTTTAATAAACCCATTCCACTACCACCGCCAATTAAGTCACCAAACCAACCAGCACCGCCACTCATACCACCCATGCCGCCCATTGCAGAGCCAGCACCGCTTAGTGCTGTACCCATTGGGCTATAACCTTGATACTGACTGTAAGCCTGTGCAGCAGCAGCTTGAGGTTGGAGATACAACTGACCTGCTCTTGCACCTGCTTGAGCGTATTGGTCAGCTAAGGCAGTACTTAATCTATAGGGGTCTTGTCCCATAGTTTCAGTGGTTCTTAACAAACCTAACTGAGCTTCTAATGGACCGTAACCAGCAGTTGTTAGTTTTGGAACCTGTCCAAGCAAATCACCACCAGTGCCGAATAGACCAGCACCAAACTTAGCACGAGCCATTCCAGCTTCATCTGCTTTAGCAGCTAGTTCTAAATCTTGTCTTGCTTGAGCATTATACAATGCTTGTGCAGCAGGATTAGACGGAGCACCACCAACACCTGTGTTAACAGCAAGACCACCTGTACCACGAGCATAGTTAGTAGTCCCTAAACGAGCTTGAGCAGCTTCACGTCCCGGAGCTAATAAACCCTGTTGCTGTGTCATGTAGTCTTGAGCTGCTTGCTCAGGAGACTTAGCTAGGTATTGTTGACCTAAGTTAAATAGACTCTGAGCACCACCCATAATAGGTTGTGCTGCAGCTCCGATTTGTGTCGGGTCGTATTGACCAGCAGCACCAAAGATTCTATCTTGGATTGCCTTCAGTTCTGGAGACAGTGTATAACTACCCTTACCGTCTTGAAACTGAGATGTACCAAAAGCAGTTGTCATCCCATAAGGATTAAACTGAGCCATCGCAGATGCTTTATCTGCAGCAGCTCGTAATGCCTCAGCTTGTCCTTTAGCGGCATCAGCAGCTTTAGAACCTGATATTAAACCGCCACCAATACTTAGTGCTGGACTTATGATTGATGCTGCTCCACCCATTATAGACTCCTACTATATATGTGATACATTTGTTTATCCTGATTTATGAAATCTTGTTTAAATTCAAACCCGATTGACTTACCAAACTTAACTAACTTCTTATTGTCTTCGTGTGCAATAGCAACTAAAGGAACAGAAACTAAGTGTTGTAATAAATTTAAGTCTTCTAAATACTTTGTCTTTACTGCTGGTGTCCATTTACGGACATCTGTATGAAACCAAATTAAGTTGTTATGAAGTTCTAACAACATGGTATAGTCTTCACGAATGACGACCGGAACCTTGAAGCTCATTAGTAAAGCTCTGCCCACACGTATATCGAGCCAGCTGGCGAAGTAACTTGATAAGTTGTGCCTGGGGGGACAATACCGCTAATAGTCCCAGCAGTTTGTCCATTCCCAGTATCAGTTCTAAATCTAGATACAGTCACTCCACCAACCACTAAATCATTATTAGTAGGGTAAGAATTTGAGTTATTAAAACAAGCCTGTACAAGAATTGGATACGCATAGCTGTTTGTATAGGGTGTGTTTACTGCACGACTTCCAGCTACGTTATGCCAAGTCTCACCAGTAATACCTAAACCAAGTTTAACTCCAGAAGACGCAAAAGTAGAAGATGTCCAAGTAGTGCCATTAGACACAAGAAATTTACCAGAAGTGCTAGGGGCTACTGTCTGTAACGCAGAAGTGCCATTACCTAATAACACTGCATTGGCAGACAAAGTAGAAGCCCCTGTACCGCCGTCAGCAACAGCTAAATCCGTAATACCAGAGATAGTTACTCCAGCAATAGTCCCACCAGTGATGTCTACAGCACTTTTAGCTTGAGTAGACATATTACCAAGAGACAGAGCTGTAATTTCTTGCTTAACAAACGCTGTATTAGCTAATTGTGTTGTGTTAGCACCTGTAGAGGCAGTAGGAGCTGCAGGAGTCCCTGTAAATGTAGGACTGTTAATGTCTGATTTAGAAGCTACAGCAGAAGCAACAGCTGTAAATTCTGTATCAATTTCAGTACCTTTAATAATCTTACCTGCGTTACCTGTTGGTAAAGTGTCTTTTGCAGTAAAGTTCGTTGCTTTATTATAATCTGACATATCTTATCCTTAAACTATTGTTTTACCTGCTTTAACCGCTACGTCAATCTTTTGAATAGACAAAGGGTTGCCATTGATTTCTGCTTCTAAACCAAGTTGCATAATAGTGCCTTGACCACCAGCATTGATTGAGAATCTATCTAATACAATACCTGAGCTATACTCACCGATGTTATACTCAGCGATACCATATTCATAAACAACAGCAGTATCTAATGTATATGTTGTAGCTTGATAGCCTTCAGTGTAATCAAAACCCCACTTAACAGCTACAGTTTGATTTGTACCACCAATTAAAACCCAACCAATCTTTTTGAGAATCTTGAGCTTTGTAGAAGCATCAAAGTCAAAGTAGTTGGTGTAATACTGTAGTCGGTAGCTAGAAGTATTATCTGAGAAACCGTAGTACTTACCGACATAAGATGTCTTACCAATCAATAGCTCTTTAGCTTGGTTAACAAAGAACGCTTTAGGTTCCATGTTATCCCAGATAGTTACACGAGCAGCACCATCTTGCAATGAACCTCGAGTATCAAAACAATATACAAACTTTGTAGTTGGTAGTGTAATGAGATAGAAAGCATCTTTCTCGTAGTAGATACTTTTAATCTTTGTTAGGTCTGTCTCAGACGCTACGTTAGCCATAAACTCATCACGGATGTTCTTAGACACATCACGCATTGGTAAAGACTTCTCTTGAACAACACGCTGGAAGCTACGTAGACCGCCATCAGACAAGAACAATACATCAGTACCCATATTCTGAATAGAATCACGAGCAATACATCCTACGTTGTATATAACATCTTGTAATGCTAAGTCAGCAGGTTGTAGTGGATTGTTGTAGATAGCAATATTCTTCTTACCAAAGAAGATAATAAAGCCATTGTGTGCCGCTGCACCGATGATAGCATCACCATTAGGTAATACTTCTTGTAGATTTAAATAACCAGCAGAACCATTAACAAAGTCAGTTCCTTTAAGCAAGTCACTAAAGTAAACAGTTTGTGTGTCTCCAGTAATGCCGCCACACCAGATACGACCATAAGCAGACAACACCCACGAAGGAGCAAATGTAGAAGTGCTATGATTAGCAGGTAGTGTAGCGTTGTCACCAACTCTTTGAAAGCCAAAAGTACCGCTATCATGAGCGTGGAAAGAACCACCAGAAGTAGTTAACTCGTGGTACACCAACATAGGATGTCCAGCTTGTGCTAAATAGACATGAGCGTTAAAGTCCGCAATATCTCCATAAGAGATAGAAGCACCTTGCCAGTTGTTAGCTGAGATGGTGTATGTAGCGTCACCTGAGTTATCAGCATTACGTACATTCTTCTTAACCAATGTTGTAGTACCAACAAATAACTTGTTGTTCCCAGCACTGATTAGCTGATTAGAACCACCATCAACTAACTCATACAGGAACTCTAACGGATTAGAACCTAAGTCAGAGTTAGTAGCGTTAACTGGTGTCCAACCACGACGAGCACCAATACGACCATATTTATCAATTACACAGTTCTGAGCCTTTAGAGCAAAACCAGAAGACAAAGTGATACTGGACTCTTGGCTATTGATGCCATAGAATCCCGGTGCTGCAATAGATTGTGTTTGTAGTTGTCCAGCCATTATGTACTAAACCAACATTCTTCTTCAACGTAACGAGCTGATTCTAACGAGATAGCGTCAGCAAGGCTTTGTTTAAATAGTGCGTATGTCTCTGCAGACTGTACACCGCCATCTTCACCACGCTCTGCCTGTGCTCGTGCTAATGCACCGAGAATTACAGGTTCGTGTGGAACTAATAGTTTGTCTGAGTTAGCTGCTAATTCAACTTGTGGACGGATTACGTTAAAACGGATGTTATAAACACCATTCGGAATAGGGAATAAGTCTACCTGTGTGTCTCCGTTTGTATCTGTACCGTTAAAGTTAAAATACATTGGAGCACCCTTTGGAGGTGATGTCAGTAAGAACTGCTCATCCATCCAGCGAGTGGTAACATTCTTCATAATGAAGTTGCTAGTGTCGTTTAAGACATCAATAACACGGAATCTTTGACCTGTTCCTGTTAATACATAGTTAAATACATCAGCAGTTGTTACAGCACTTAATGTCTCTGATAAAGAGTTCCAGTTATACGCATCTTCAACCTGACGCTTAGAATCATTGACATATTTAGCAATTAGTTTAACATACGCAGTGTCCGATACTGAGGAAGCCTCTGGCTCACGCAGTCGAATAAGCACGTCATTTGTCAATTCAAGGTAGTTTTTAGATGCCATATTTTTCCTAGTTTAACACACTTTTATAAAAAAAGCAAGTTATTTTTATCGTCCTCGACCAGCTTTTTTCATCATCTTAGGCTTAGGCATTTTAGCCTCAGACATAGCGATAGCAATAGCCTGTTTACGGCTCTTAACCACTGGACCACCTTTACCGCTATGTAGACCACCAGCCTTGTATTCAGACATTACTTTACCTACTTTAGCTTGTTTCTTGTCCATTGATTTCATAAATAGTCCTTAGTTAAACTGTTGTACGGTACTACGTTGGTCTAGCTCAACTGTGATTAAGATAGACATAGATGAACCTGTTTCAGAAGTAACTCTTATTTCATCACCTTCATCTAATACAATGTAATTACCGTTACCAAACTCAATGAATTTTCTAGCGTCTAAGTTATAAGCATCAATAACCACAACTTCAATATTTTCACTAGAGTCGTACCACCACAAACTAACAGCTTTATTGCTTCCAGTATGATTACCAACATGGGCTAATACCCATTTAGCTATGTTTCTAGTTGGAACAGTAAATACAGTTGTTTTAGTGTTGGCGGTAAGGTTTTTACCAACTGAATGTGGTCTCATAGGTCCTTAGAAATGTTTTAGAAGCCAGTCTTTGAAGACTGTTAAGAATATACCGATACCTGATGCTAAGAAGGCTACACCACCTAAGAAGCCTTTATAACGCATCATCTCATCACGAACAGAATGAATACACTCAAGTATCTCTTTCTGGCTGGCTTGTAGCTTTTCTACTTCAGCTTCTAACACAGCTATACGCTCAACGTGTTCGCTCATCTTTACTCTTCAGTAGGTTCAGCAGGTACTTGTGGGTCTGCTTGGTCTTTAATCTGTTTAAGCAGTTCCCATGCACCAGTCTTAGTAGGTAAATCACCTAAAATCTGAAGAATGAAATTAACTGCGTTAATGTCTAGTTCTAACTTAATCATGCTACAGCAGCCTGAAAAGGAGTTAAGTCGTAACCAGCATAGTAGTCACCTTTAGCAATCTGAATCTCTAAGTGTGCTTTGTTACGAGCTACTGTATCTGTCCACTCTTCATCAGTCATCTGCTCAGGCTTACCAGCATTGAGAAGGTTTACTGAATCCATAGCAGCATTGTAGCTACGCTCTACTTCTTCTGGTGTTACCATGTCGATTGTTTCACTCATAATGTAATTCCTTTTAGTTCATCTAAATTTGTAGCTTGGTTAAATAACTAATGGAGCGACTGTTGGTTTTAGTTGGTCTGTTGTTAAAATACTTCCATCCCATGTAAATCCCACTCCACCAGCTCCTAATACTTCTCTTAACTCCCAATCATCAGCAGTAGAGCCTGTAGCTTGCCAAACTAATGCAGTAACTTCGTCCCTAAGTAACATTGTTGCGTCTGAAGGAGGAGCCCATTCCTGAACATCACCACTCCATAAAACAACATTTGTAACTACTGAATTTTGTATTACTAAATAGTCTTTATGTGCCATTTTTAATCCTTACCATTCAAAGACAACGATACCAGCAGCTCCAGTATTTGTACTTGACCCTGCTCCACCACCACCACCGTAAACCCGACCGGGCTGGCTATTGCCCCTACCGCCACCACCCATAATACTTGAACCACCAGCAATATCAGAACCACAACCACCGATGTTTATATCACCACCACTACCAAGACCTCCGTTAGCACCTGCTCCAACACTGCTTCCTGCAGCACCTCCAGTAGCTGAAATTGTAGAGATTGACTGTGTACCACTAGCAACAGAAGATGTACCTCCTGTTGTTGCAGAAGCTGTAGTTCCAGCAACAGTTACTGATAAAGTTGCACCAGCGGTTAAACCAGTTAAAAAAGAAATTGCTGCACCACCGCCACCAGCTCCTCCGTTACCTGAGTTACCACCTCCGCCACCAGCCCCTACAACTGTAACTTTTAATTTAGTGATGCCAGTAGGAATAGTAAAAGTACCATTAGCAGTAAACGCTTGACCACCAGAACCAACATAAGAAGAAGGAGTAGTCCAAGTAGGTACAGCAGCAGAACCACCAGAAGTTAATACTTGACCAGATGTTCCGTAGTTAGCTCCGTTTAAACCAATAGCACCTGAACCGTTAATAACTTGTCTAGGATTACCGTCACCATCAGATAACACAATGTAGTTACTAGATGTGCGGATGTCTAGACCGCTTTGATTGCCGTTGTATCGACCAAGAATAGAGTTTTTAGAACCTGTTGAAACAAAATAACCAGCAACGCTACCTACAAATGTATTGCCATTGCCAGTTGTTAAATATCCAGTTTCATCGCCAATGACTGTGTTATCTGTTCCTGTAGTGTTGGTATAAAGTGCTAAAATACCAACCGCAGTATTGTAACCACCAGTAGTAGTGCTGTAACCAGCACCTTTACCAATTGCAACAACACCAGTTGCAGTAGTATTTGAATAACCAGCTTGATAGCCTACTGCGGTATTGTTTGAGGCGGTTGAATTTGAAAGTAATGATTGATAACCAACAGCAGTATTGCTTGAACCACTTGTAACTACATATAAAGACTGGTCACCAATAGCCACATTGTAGCCACCAGTCACACCACCGCCATTAAAGCCTAAACTGTTATAACCAAATGCGTTGTTGTTAAAGCCTGTAGTGTTGTAATAACCAGCACCACGACCAACAAAAGTATTTGGAGTTCCTGTTGTATTGCTATAACCAGCCAAATAACCTACTGCGGTGTTGTTAGATGCGGTGGTGTTATTAGCTAATGCTTGATTACCAATACCTACATTTGAACCACCTGTAGTATTTGACTGCATTGCACCGTTACCAACAGCGATATTGGCAGAACCGCTTGTAGTGCTTTGTAGTGCATAACTTCCAAGAACAGCATTGTTTGTTCCTGTAGTTGTTCCGCTTGCGCCTGTAAATGCAGCAAATCCGACAACAGTATTATTACCCCCAGTTACATAGTAACCAGCTTGGAAACCAATAGCTATGTTATTAGAAGCGGTAGTATTTGAAAACAATGAACTATGCCCAACTGCAATATTATAGTTTCCAGATGTATTTGACCTTAAAGCAGCATAACCTACAGCAACATGATTGTTACCTGTGTTTGCTGCCCTTAATGTCGAGCCTCCAATGGCAATGTTTTGACTTCCTGTAGTGTTACCACCACCAGAACCTGCACCACTAGAGTCTGCTCCAACAAAAGTATTTTCAGAGCCAGAGCTATTGGCTTGACCAGAACCATATCCAATAAAAGTATTTGAGCCACCTGTTGTGTAATACCCAGCAGCATAGCCTACTGCGGTGTTTTGAGTTGCTGTGGTGCTGGAATATAAGGCATAAGCACCTAAAGTAGTTTGACTACCAGTAGTATTACTATAACCAGCTTGATAGCCTACAGCGGTGTTGTTAGATGCTGTGGTATTTGACTGAAGTGCTTCACGACCAATAGCAGTGTTTGCAGCACCTGTAGTGTTGTACCTTAAAGAATATGCACCAACTGAAGCATTGCTGCTACCAGTAGACATAGAATAGGAAGAGAAATATCCGACAGCAGTATTATTTCCACCGCCACCACCATACAAAGTACCACCACCAACAGCTACGTTATAGTTAGATGTTGAATTGTTAAATCCTGAATATGAACCTATGAAAGTATTATCAATACCAGTACTTGTGGAATAACCTGCATCAAACCCAACAAATACGCTAGGGTATCCTTCAGATGCGGTATTAAAACTTTTACCAGCGTTTGTTCCAATAAAAGTAACATTAGAACCTGTGGTGTTTGTATAACCAGCTTGGTATCCTACTGCGGTATTGTTAGAGGCAGTGGTGTTGTTTAATAAAGCACTAGAACCTACTGCTGTGTTGTAAGACCCTGTTGTATTGGAAAACAAAGCATTTGCACCAACAGCAATCAAGTCTCCACCAGAAGTATTAGTAAGTAATGAGTTAGTACCAACAGAAGTGTTTCTAACTCCTGAATCGTTGTTTTGTAACGCACCTTTACCAACAGCAGTCATTGAAGTGCCTGTTGTGTTAACGCTACCAGCTAAATAACCTAGTGCAGTATTACTAGAAGCAGCACCACCACCCTTACCAATAGTAAGACCTGATATGCTTAAATCATTAGCAATCGTAGAAGTAGAACCACCAAGAGATACAGAAGTACCTCCGATAGTTACAGCACTGTTTGTAAGACTAGCATTAGCAATGTTGCTTAGTGTGTTACTAGCACCACTAATAGTCTTATTAGTTAAAGTCTGTGAATCTGAAGTACCAACAACAGTCCCTGATGGAGCAGTCTTAGTAGCCCAAGTATCTAAGTCAGCATCATATGCTTGTACATTAGTACCAATCGCTACACCTAAGTTAGTACGAGCAGTTGCTGCGTTATTTAAGTCTGATAAGTTATTAGTAGCAATCAATGCTCCAGACAAAGAAGCATAAGCAGCTAACCAAGTAGAGCCATCATACACCTTCATGGAGTTAGTGCTTGTGTTGAAGTACAGAGCACCTGTGGCAAGAGCATTACCATCATTATCTAATGTAGGGTCAGAACTCTTCTGTCCTAAGTATCTGTCATCAAAGCTATCTAAAGCTGCAAGAGCAGCGTCAGAAGCAGCACTAGCAGAACTAGCAGAACCTGCAGCAGCAGTAGCTGAAGCAGATGCGTTAGATGCTTGTGTAGTTGCTGTTGAAGCTGAGGTAGCAGCATTAGTAGCTGATGTAGCTGCTTCACTTGCTTTAGTTGTAGCTATTCCTGCTTGTGTAGTAGCTGTACTTGCTGATGTTGCTGCGTTAGTTTCGCTGGTAGCTGCATTAGATGCAGAAGTAGAGGCATTAGAGGCTTGAGTAGTTGCTGTAGAAGCACTTCCTGAAGCGGATGTAGCTGAACTTGCTGCATTGGTTGCAGAAGTGGATGCAGAACTCGCACTGTTGGAAGCATTAGTTGCAGAAGTAGATGCTGCACTTGCTGAATTGCTTGCATTGGTAGCCTGTGTAGACGCTGTAGAAGCAGATGTAGAAGCGTTAGACGCAGCAGTCTCTGCATTAGTCTCTGCAGTCTCAGCAGCAGCCTGAGCAGTCTCTGCGTTAGCTTCTGCAGTCTCAGCATTAGTCTCTGCAGTCTGTGCTGCAGTGGCAGAGTTAGATGCGTTAGTTGCTGAAGTAGATGCTGAAGAAGCGGAGGAAGCTGCAGAAGTTGCTGAACTGGCAGCAGCAGTTGCTGATGTAGATGCAGCAGATGCGGAAGAAGCTGCATTGGTTTCTGATGTTTCAGCGGCTGCTTGAGCTGCTTGTGCAGCATCACGAGCTTCAACCGCTAAGACTACTTCACTAGAGGAGTCTGCAACAGCATCTCCTGAACCGCCGGGACCTCGGTAGATGGACAAATTTATTCTCCTTGACTTGTTTAAAGACTCTTTAATACAGAAAAACTAATTAAAGAACCCTTAAACAAGACAGCCCCGAAGGGCTATCCTGAGTTGCTTAAATATTAAGCGTTTACAGCCAATACGAAACCAGCTTCTGGACGTACAACTTTAGTGCCGAACAATGTGTCAGCAGTGTAAAGTGTAGCCAAGTAGTCTTGCTTGTACTGAGTCTGTGAGCGAACACCAATTTGCTCTGCCAATACTGCTGTGTCTGTATGGAACAACAAAGCAGCTTTAACACCATCACCAGCTGAGTTTTCAGCAGCAGTTTCGATAGTTGGCATATTGCTTGATACATAAACATCAATACCATACAATGAACCGATTTGACCATTCTGTACACCACGACCATCAACGAAGTCACGGCTGTTGTAACGGTCAACACCCATGATTGC